>JADMIO011135740.1_pt1 | contig 81535 bp, 86 predicted proteins | sample 8958161 | NCBI WGS metagenome assembly JADMIO01 (sample SAMN16585339, study PRJNA669376) | soil metagenome | isolation source: Crop rotation soil | place: USA: Cullars Rotation, Alabama | collected 2011
CGACAACTTGTCCACGTGGAATTCTAAGCTTAGGATCCCAATGTGCTGGAAAGTCCTGCTCGTTCCGATGGCCTGGGCGTTGATAACTCGGGCAGAAATCAATCAGCCTCAACTTCCCGCTTGAAGGGGAACTCGAGTCGTCCCAAGTGGCATTCCACGATACAGCTTTGAATATTCTGGGGGCGTTGGCGTCGATTTGTTTTAGCTGGTAGAGTTCCTGGATTACGTTGGCGAAACGCTCGATGACGCTCAAGACGGTCGCATCATCGTAGACGAACATATGCGGCTTTAGATTCGCTAAGTGCTGACCGTTGACGGTGGAGCCATCATTGCGGAAGAGTGCAAACGGCGCCAAGATTCGAGCAGTCGGCGCGGATAGACGTTGACTATTATTAATCGATAGCACTGCGTCTCGATCCTTCCAAACCGTGTCTGCCGCTATCTGGCCGCCGCTAAAAATAGCCTGGTTCTTGTCTCCGATTCGCTGAATAATTCTGTCGCTTGGAACTTGATCGAAAAATAGTCGCTCGATCAGATCATGCTGATGCTTGGCCATATCCTGCATTTCGTCGATAAATACCAAGCGAAATCGATGACGGAGGAGAGAGCGGATCTTTTGATTGAGCGAGAGGGAATAGGCTGCCAGAAAATATGCGTCGTCGAAGCAAAGGATGCCCTCCTTCATGATTCTGAATTTGAAGCCGATCAGCCAAGAACACACTCGCGCTTTCTCTGCCTCTGTCCAGTCGCAGTAGTTCGTCGCCCCGCTAGTTGGCTTCTTGACCTGCAATGGTTTTCCACTGACATCCTCCGCTAGCGACGGAGTGTTACCATCAACGACCAAACGATAAGTTGTGCAACACTTATTTCTATTTAGGTAATACTTCGCCCGCTTTTGTTCGTCCCAGCTATAACCGGGCAGGGAGCAGTAAGAAAAGCGACTGGATGCAGAACGATAGGTATCGTCGCTGATCATCGTGGGGCGCGTATTAAAGAGCCCGATATAACCTGGAATTGCCAAGAACGTGTCGACGAACCCTTGAATAGTGCCCACAAAATTGGGATAAGAAAATAGAAGAGGGCAGTGGTTGCCAATTCTGCTTTTGATTTCATCAATTGCCGCATTTGTATGGGAGATGACGAGGATCCCGGAGCCGTCAGGAAAAGGGAGGTTTCGCTCAAGGATGAGGAGCTTTGCTAAGAGAGTAGTCGTCTTACCGCTTCCAGGAACAGCCTGTAAATCGACAGTACTCAGGCACCGAATGAAATTCCGTCTCTCATCGTCGAAGGATGCTTCAGCCGGCAGCAGGATTCTCTCTGCATAGAGGATGTCTTCGTCGGAGATGTTAATACCCGCAGGCATATTTGATTGCCATCACGAGGTAGTCAATTCCGGTGTCATCATTGCGAAGCTGTACCTTAGGTATTGATCTCTCGCAGTCTTCGCGGAGTTCGCGAGCGAGGTCGTAAGCGATGCCGGTCTTGTCTAAGCCGCGGTTGATAAGCTTCCGAGCTAATTCCAACTCGATATCGGCCCCGGCGCCCGGATGCGCTCGCTTAAACGCATCTACGAACAAGTCCTTCAAGGTTTCAGATTTCAATAAGGAATACTCTAGAGTCCAGTGAGGCGCGACAAAGGCATTTACGGTATCAGAGTTGAAAGTCGCGATTTTGTCCTTCATCGCTGCCGTCTTATCCGCTGAAATTGTTTCTGCGGAGAGCCTTATGTATTCATGGGCAGGCTTCCCGTTGTCATCTAGTTCCACGTTGCCCTGCAGGTCGTGCTTCGGGCGCTTTGTGTATTCGCGCACATCCACATCACAGATGACCGCGACCGGGATTCGCATTGGCGGCTCTTTTCTCCGTTGAAAAATTTTCGAATACCGCAAAAACGAGGTGCCGCCGACATTGACTACCGCGATTCCAGATTCCGTCAGGTCTTTTGCAATCAAGGCGCCCGCTTTCATCTTTTTCGCCAGAGCTGGTATTAGGATCTCTTCTGCCCAGCCCTCGACCATGATGACGCCCTTGGCAAAGAAGAGGTTTGACTTTGTAACATCGAGGAAACACTCAAGAAACTGGTAGTCGGGGCCACCCAACTTTGTGAAATCTTTCCCCATTGGGAACGCGCTGCCGCCGTTGCAGACGATGAGGTTGTCAAGCTTGACCTTGGACGTTAGGTTCGGACTATGAGTTGAGAGGATGAGCTGTATTTCAGCCTCCTTCTGTAGTTGCTCAACGACCTGCATTTGCGCCTGAGGGTGGAGATGTGCTTCCAGCTCCTCGATAAGCCCAAGTCTCAAGCCCTGCGAGTAGTTCTTGCTCAGATGGACCAATTCCGCGGCCATAAATAGACGGTTGAGCGTTCCGAGGCCCGGGTTCATCGCGTCTTTTATGGACAGGATCAGTCGTTCCAGGACGCTCTTGAGACTGCCCTCGGTAACGTCGATAGCGGTGCTTGTTTCGCTCGAGCAGAAGGCCTCGATGAAGGTATCGATGTCCCTTTTCAGCTGCTTGCCTTGATCGTCTGCCAGATCTTCTCCGGCGGCACCCTTGCCGTCAAAATAGTTCACGATTGCGTTGTTGAATCCAGCAAAGAGCGCGACAAGATGGTGGTTGTCCTCCATGCCCTTGAAAGCAGAATGCCCTTGGAAGATTCGAGATATTCTTGAGTTTCTCTTCGGAATCAAATCCGCCTGAGCATCGCGCAAAGGCTTTAGGTAGGTGCACTTGAGATATTCCCTAGCGTACGCCGAAAGTGGGCTGCCCTCGTTGTCGGCGCCAGCTCTGACTTCTGAAGGCAATATTCTTTCAGGCGTTCTTCTCACGTCCAGGTTGACCCTGAGGTAAGTTTCAAGCTGATCGGCCCGTTTCCTCCACCCAATCCATTCCGTGAAATGACTGGCTTGCTCATCAGTCATATCTTCAACAGTAATTTCGATCCTCAAGCGCGGAGCGTCGCGAAAGAAATCATCGTCCACAATGGGATTCCAGTCGAGGCTGTGGGTGCCCAGTACGCGCCTGACTGCATCGATGATTCCAGATTTCCCCGAGTCGTTCTCCCCGACAAGCACGTTTAGTCCCTTCTTTAGGGGCAGTACCAGGTTTGGCTTGTCAAAATCCAAATCACCTGATGACCCGAACCTTCTGAAATTCCAAAGCTTGACTTGAGACAGGTGCATTGATTCCCCTCTGGGGCTGCGAAGTCGGTCCATTATGCCTGAGCGTGGCGCAACCCTGAGTTGCTCGACTGGAAAAAATGTGATCCCAGGTGCCCTGAGAGTTCCAGCGGTTGATAAGATGGCTGGTCACCTTTGACTATGACACTGCACTCCTTCAACCGCCGCATCCTCGCCGAGGATCTTGTGCGCGTCCGCCGCCCGGACGACCGGGAACGCTATGCTGCCTCACAGCGACAGGCGCGCATTGATCCGAATCCCCACCAGATCGATGCGGTGATCTTTGCACTCCGTCGTCTGCGGGAGGGCGGCTGCATCCTAGCCGACGAGGTCGGCCTTGGCAAAACCATTGAGGCAGGGTTGGTTATCGCGCAGAGTCGCGCCGAAGGTTTTCAACGGATCTTGTTGATCGTGCCGAAATCACTGATCGGCCAGTGGCAAAACGAACTCGCAAACTTGTTTGCAATTCAGGCCCACGAGGACCACACAACCTTCGTGTTGCCCGGAGTGTATCTCGTTGGACGCGAATTCGCCGGTAGCGAGCGCGGTTCCGCGTCACTCGGGGCAGCACCACCTTTCGACCTTGTTGTCATCGATGAGGCGCATGAGATATTCGCAGGTCTTCACAAGAGGTACGACCGCGACGGGATCTACGACGAGTCGTCGGATGATGCTTTGATGGCTCATCGAGTTCGTGGGTTTCTTCGCTCTTCGCCCGTATTGCTCCTCACGGCGACGCCGATGCAAAACTCCCTCGTCGAGCTATGGGGACTCGTTCAGTACGTGGAGCCGACCGGCACGCTGCTAGGGGACATCGCCACGTTTCGCGATGTCTTTTGTACGGAGGACGACAAGACGCTTGTTCCGGGCCAGGAACACGAACTTCAGCGCCGCCTTTCAGTCATCCTCAAGAGAACGCTTCGTCGACAAGCCCAAGAGTTTCTCGATCATCCGTTTACGCAACGTCGCTGCCGGTTATACGACTACGCGATGAGTGACGATGAACGGTCGCTGTACGACGATGTGACGGAGTATCTCCTTGAGCCCTCACTCTACGCGTTTGCGGGCCGGCAGCGGCGTCTGCTCCTGATCGGATTTCACCGGCGTATGGCCTCCTCGATACCGGCGCTTGCTTCAAGTCTGGAAAAAGTCGCAGCGCGGCTCCGCCGTCTTCAGGCCGGCTTGCCTTCCGATGAAACAGCGGTGGACCTCTTCGGCGATCTCGAAGACGAGGATGAAGTCGAGGAGCCGGTGGAGGAGCCGGCCCCTGCTGTGGATCGCACCGCGTTCGCGAAGGAACTCGCGCGTGTCGACAATTTCATCACGCGTGCTCAATCTCTTCCAAACGATGCCAAAGCGCGGAAGTTTCAGGAAGCAATCCGTGTCATCCTGGATCTTGGCCGTAACGGCCGAGGCAGCGGCAAGGCTGTCGTCTTTACCGAGTCGATTACCACGCAGGAGTATCTGCGCCGACTGCTCCTGGATATCGGCCTTCAGGACGACGACATCACTTTGTTTCGCGGCGTGAACGATCATGATCGCGCGAAGGAAGCCCACGCACGGTGGCAACAGGAAGAGGGCAGCCATTTCCCTGCGGGAACCCGGCCCAGCAGGGAAGTGGCGGTGCGTCTCGCTCTCGTTCATGAATTTCGCACGCGCTCGAAGGTCATCGTCTGCACGGAGGCTGGCGCGAAAGGGTTGAACCTCCAGTTCTGCGAGACGGTGATCAACTACGACCTGCCCTGGAATCCGCAGCGCATCGAACAGCGGATCGGGCGCTGTCACCGGTACGGTCAGCAACGCGACGTCACCGTGGTCAACTTCATTGCGCGAGACAACGAAGCGCATCTCTTGACCTTCGAGATTCTGAGCCAGAAGCTGGATCTCTTCGGAAAAGTTCTCGATGCCTCCGATACGGTTTTGCATGAGCCCCGCACGGACGCGCCAGAATTGGTTGTTTCTGCCCTATCGGTGGAATTCGAGGCGGACCTCCGAAACATTTACAGCCGCTCGCGCACGCTTGACGAGGTCACGCGAGAGATTGCCGCGTTAAGAGACAAGATCTCAGAGCGAAGGGATGCATACGAGAAGGAATATGACCGGACGTCCCAGATTATCGAGTCGCGATTTGATGAAAATGTCCGAAGGGTGTTCAAGAGTTTGGGCGAGGAGTTACCAAGGGGATTGGCCGCCCTGGACCACGATATTGCGGATCTGGTAGACGGCTACCTGGCTTCGCTCAAGGTGAAGTACCGGCGTTTCGAGAAAGCTGGACGGGCCTATTTCGATATAGCTCCTTCGGCCGTTCTTCCCGCAGAAGTCGGGGAGGGACGTCGATTCGCTACTGGAGACGCCCAGTCTTTGCCTGACGCAGAGTCCTTGAATCTCGTCCACCCTCTGGTTCGCGCGGCGATATCTGAAGCGCGCTCCTGGAGAGGCGGAGCGGTGAGTTTCTCCCTGCCTGCGGATGTTCCGAGGGATCTCGCTGCTCTTGCCGGGCGGACCGGAGCCCTTCGCGTTGCTTTGGTGGACTATGCAGGGTTCGAGCCAGTGCAGCGCCTTGTTGTCGGTGCCGTGGTTGATGGATTGCCGATTGATCCAGCCCTCGCGGTACAGCTTCTACGATTGCAAGCGGACGATGGTGCTCCGGCCAGCGACTCTGCCAACCCCCAAACGGAGAGTGATGGGCTCGACGACGCGCTGGACGAGGCCGCTTTTGTCGACCAACGTGATGTGGAGAAGGGTGAACAGAAGTACTTCGAACGGGCGATCGGTCAACTCGACCGTTTCGTCCTGGATAAGGTTCTCGTGTGCCGTCGCGAACGCACAAGCGTCACGGAGAAGCTACGATCCGCTCGATCCCGGCGAGACGAAGTTGTTGGCTCCACGGCCAGGGAAAAGATCGAGGCGGAGATCATTCGATTGGCTGCCAGAGACGAAAGTCTCGAGAGCCGCATCAATGCCTTGGAGTCCAGAGAGGACGAGGTTTACAAGAAATGGAAGGAAAACTACCACCAGCTTCGGTACCAGCCGCCGACAGTGACGGTTCTGTTCGACGCGGCGTTTCAGATCCTGCCGAGGAATCCGGAGACATCGTGCTGAGGCTGCTCCATACCGCGGACTGGCACCTCGGCCGCCGATTCCCGTCATTCCCGCAGGACGTGCAGAAGAAACTGTCGCGAGCGCGTCTGGATGTAATCGGGAACATTCTGGACGTCGCTCGACGCAACTCCGTGAATGCTCTGCTGTGCGCCGGCGATCTATTCGATGATCCGGAGCCCGAGCCGGATTTCTGGGAAGGACTCGCAAGAATCCTTCAACAACACGCAGCACCACATCCCCCGATCTTCCTCGTTCCCGGAAACCACGACCCGCTCATTCCGGAATCGGTATGGGCGCCCAATCATCCCTTCCGCGCGCGGCTACCGAAGTGGGTGCACGTTGTCGATCGCGACGATTTCACCTATGAACTTTCACCGGAAGTCGTTCTGTATGCACGGCCCTGCCGATCGAAAGCGGGAGAAAACGACCTGGCTATGGCCCTTCCAGCCCGTGAATCCGGCGATGAGCGGATTCGAATCGGCTGCGTTCATGGCTCGACGTTCGACATGGAGGGTTACCAAACGAATTTTCCGATCTGCCGGGATGCGGGAGTCCAACGTGGGCTCGACTATCTGGCGATCGGCGATACGCACTCCTTTCGCGACGTGACTCCCAGTCTACCCGTGCCGACGGTATACCCCGGAGCCCCCGAACCGACGACTTTCGGGGAGCCTGGAGCAGGCAGCGTGGCACTCGTTGCGTTGTTTCGACATGGCCGGCGTCCGCGCGTCGAAGCCGAGCCCGTGGCCTATTGGCGAGATCGAGCGGATCCTTCGCGATCTTCGAGGACTTTCCTCAGACAGGGACGCCGTCATATTCAGGTGCAGGCGGACAACATGTCGATCCAGATCCGGGATGGTCAGCACTCCCCGGAGTTCGTTCATGTCGCGGCATTGAACGTCGACCCAGCGCCGGATGACCTTCCTCCGGTGCTTCAAGATACCGTCGATCGCCTCGAGCAACTGGTCGCGACTGCCACGGAGGAGTCCGAAAAATCCAAGGCTACCCGCGCCTTGGCTCATCTCTATAAGTTGCTCCAAAATCATGCGGCGTCAGTCGGGCGTGTATTGTGAAAATTCATCGCTTGCACGTTAAGAACTTTGCTGCGGTCCGGGAAGTGGACATTGAGTTTGGACCGGGCCTCAATGTGTTGTACGGACCTAACGATCTCGGCAAATCCACCCTGGGGGAAGCCATTCGCCTGGTGCTACTGCTGCCGCATTCTTCGACTTCTTGCGAACCCTACGTCGAGTGGGCTGGCGGTCATGACCCCGTCGTAGAGCTCACGTTCGAAACTGAATCGCAACGGATTTGGCGCGTACGAAAGGAATTCGGAAAGACTGGCTCATCTGTCTTACAGGAATCCAGGAATGGCCAGGATTTCGATGACGTGGAGCGGGCACGGAAGGTCGATGGAAAGCTACGAGAGATCTTGCGCTGGGGCATCCCCGAACCCGGCGGGTCGGGTGGCGGCAAAGGAATCCCTTCCAGTTTTCTCGCGACCGCACTCCTATCTACCCAGGCGGATGTCACGGCGATGCTCCGCGATAGCCTTGAGGGCGATCCGAACGCCAGCGGAAAAGAACGGATCGCCGCAGCTTTGCAAGCCGTCGCGCAGGACCCGATGTTTGTCGCCCTACTCAGAAATGTACAAGCGAGGCGGGACGAAGCGTATACCGACAAGGGCATGAAGAAGACTGCGAAAGGGAGTGTCTTCAAGGTAGCTGCCGAACGGGTCACGGAAGCCAGGGAGGAAAAAGAGAGGCTTCAGAGAGTGGTCGCGGATTCTGAAGGCGCGGAGAAGCTGCTTCAGACGCTTTATCAGAGACGGGTCCAGAAGCAGGAGGCGCTGGCTGTCGCAGGAGAGCGTGTGAATCTCGTGGAAAGGCTGGCTCAGCAGGCCGACGATCGAGCTGCCTCCGGGGAGCGGGTTCGCCTCGCGCAAGCAGAAGTGGAGCGGATTCGGAAAATCGGGCTGGATGTTGAAGAGGCGGCGAAGAAGTGCAGTGATCTGCTTGCTGTCGCCGACGAGGCAAAACAGAAACTATTCATGGCCGAGAATGAAAAGGCTGCGGCTGATGCGGCGTTCAAATCGGCAGAGGAAGCAGTAAGGGCTAAGGATGCCGCCGCCACAGATACCGTTGTCCGTCAACAACTTGAGCTTCGCATTGCCGCTGCCGAGAACGCGAGCCGTGGTGCGCAACTGCGAATCGACGCTGCGACGGAGGCACAGACCCTCACCAATGCCGCGGTTGAAGCAGCGCGCGAGCATCAGGCGCAACAAGCTAAGGCTCGAACGGCAAAGGAATCGGCAGCTCACGCTGCAGCTCTGGAGCAGGCGGCTGTTGTCGATCTTCTTCGGTGCGACCTGCTTGAACGAGCGCTAGCTGTCCGAACTGCTGAGAGATCGGTAACAGATGCGCGTATTGCCGTCGACAAGTTCAGGACGCTGCGAACGCACCTGGATTTGTCGTCGGAAGAACGCGCTGTTTTTACCGGACGTCGATCAGCCCTCACTGTTCCGGCGCCCATTGCGTTGGTGTCGATGCGACGGTTGGCGCAAGAATTGGCGGCTGCCCGCGGTGCGCTGGATGTCGGGTTCATTGTGACCGTCAATCCCAAACGTTCCATCAACATTGCCTTTCGGAGGGATGGCGCTGTCGCCGATTCGATGACGGCCAAGAAGGCGATGGAGATCGAAGCCAGCGCGGAGGTTGAACTCACTATTGAGGATCTTGCCTCAGTGCTTATCCGGGGAGGCCGCCGTGAAACGCAAGAGAAGGTTCTGGATCTGGAGGAACGTTGGAATCGAGACGTCGCTCCCCATCTCGCCTCTTCCGGCGCCATAGACCTCGCCGCTCTCGAAGCCAAGGTCGTAGAAGCTCAGGAACTCGATGCAGCCATTAAGACAAAAGACGCGGAAATCGAGTCGCTGCGGACACAAATGGATCCTCTTGCCCGCGCTGCGGATACCTTGCAGCAGGTATCGGAGCGACTGGAGACCTGCCGAGTTGCGCTGGGTGACGTGGCGATGGAAGACCTTGCTGCGGACCTCGACAAGTTGGGCGCGGATCCCGGTGGTGGCTTGCGAGAGCTGCGCCAACAGATGTCCAAGGCTGCCGACAGCGCGCGCAGCACCTCAAACGAGGCCTCAACAGCCTGCACCTTGGCGGAGGAGCGCGCAAACAACCTGGCGGCTTCGTTGGAGGCGGCCGTCGCGAAGCGGGACCTTGCACTGAGTTCGTTTCCCGATGGAGTCGCCAGCGCATTGGCTCTTGGGCAATCCGATCTTGGTTCAGCTACCGCCGAAGAGCAAAAGGCCAGGGCCGAATTGGTATCTTTGGACAAGACAATGGCATTGCAAAAAGCTCGTATCGAGGCCGCAGTTTCCGGCGCTCGCGGGCTTTGCGAGAAGGCAAAGACGGCACTGGAGGCAGCCCAAGTAAGGCTGAGGGAATCCATGACCACCCACGCGGCCCAGGTCGGCCAACTCACCGCATTGACAAAGCTGCGGGATGCGGAGGATCTCGGCGTGGCGGAAACCAGGCTTCGCGAAGCGACCGAGCGGCATCAGGCATTGCCTGTACCGGAGCGTGCTGTTACGAAAGAAGAAGTGAGCGCCGCCAGGATCACCGAAGCAAGTGCGAAGGCGGAGTTGGATGAGATTGAGCGGGATATTCACCGAGCGCACGGAGCACTGGAGCAGGTGGGCGGCGCTGTCGCGCGCGAACGTCTGCGCGATGCGACTGAAGCACTCGACCTGGCACAGCAACAGGAGAGGGAAGACGAAGCCAACTACGAAGCCTGGAAACTGCTTCTCGACCAACTCAAAGAGGCCGACGCCGCTCAGGCGAGCAATCTGGGGCAGGCAATCGCGCCAGGCATCGCCAGCCGATTTCAGGCTTTGACCGACCAGCGCTATGAAGCGGTTCGGCTTACCGCCGCGCTTGGCACAGAAGGCGTAGTCGTCGCCGGTGCGATCAGGCCATCGGATCGAATGTCCGTCGGTACCCGCGAGCAATTATCGACTCTGTATCGGCTATCTCTAGCGGAGTATCTGCAGACGGTCCTCGTACTCGATGACCAACTCGTTCAGAGTGATGAAAGTCGCATGGATTGGTTTCGCGCCTTACTCAACGAGAAGAGCAGCACTTTTCAGATAATCGTGTTCACCTGCCGGCCGCGTGATTACCTTGAGAAAAACTCCATGGTCCCCAAGGGCAAGGGCTTTTTTGCAGACACGAATAAGGGATCGATAAGGGCGATTGATCTCGGGCGGGCGTTTGGACATAGATAAGCCACTGCCGGTCAAAGCAACTTTTTCAGAAGGTAAGCGGAAGTTATTTGGCGAGGCGACAGCCCACACAGAAATTGTCGGTGGTATGGAAAGTATCGAGCCTGCCCAAAGGGGGTATACATGGCAAAGTTGCCAGGGACATTCGATCGACGAAAGTCTTTGCCTCATATTCAATTGTTAAGTCACTTTCTCAAGCCGCGCGAGATTGTCCTGTCGAAATGGAGCTACTTTGGCCCGTTCTTGAAGGAGGAGCCGTCATTTGCTATTGAGCACTTCATCCGAGACGGGTCTCTCGTGCCATGTAATGCAGAGGAAAAACTTGATCGGCTGTTCTCGGTTCCTCAACTCAAGGCAATCGCAAAGGAAGAAGGAATCAATGTCAGTGGAACGAAGGCTGACTTGATCGCTCGCTTGATGGCTGCAGTGCCAGAGAAGGCTGAACGTCTCGTGGCGAGTAGGCAAGTGGTTAAATGCTCCGGCGAGGTGGTGGATTTTATAACCCAGCATGAGCAGAAAAAACGGGAAGGACTTGAACTTGCCAAGAGTAAAGCATTTGACGCTTTGAAGAGAACCCAGGCGAAAGAGGCCTATAAGTGCCGCCTGGAGTATGAAAAAAAGTATTCGTACCAAGAAGGTGAAGCCAGGACATACATCGTCGAGGAATTGAATTTTATTCTAACCAGCGCACCCAAAGTATTGGGCCAAATAAGTCAGTCAGACTTACGTGACCTCAGTGTCCGCACGCATCTGAATCCGCGTTTTTTTGAACACACGCCGAGTTGATCAGTAGCATCATCGCCGAAGCAAAGCGGAGGCTCTGGTAGGGTAAGAGCCACTGCGGAGAAAGCAAAACCCCGGCCGCTGTAACGGTCGGGGTTTCTGTTTATGGTGACTCCGTGAAGAGCCGACCCACCAAACAAGTGAAGGTCAGCTTGCCACGAGCAGCCGCCATTGTCCACTCCGCGCCTGTGGGCGATGGAGAGCGAAGTTTCGTTTCGACAGTTGTTTTGCCGGGCCGGCGGCTGCGGCGTGATGTTCTTTATCTGCCGACCGTGTTATCGGGGGCAGGCGTACTGCAGTGACGAATGCCGGTACGAGAGTCGGCGGCATCAGCGGCAGAAAGCCAACCGCCGTTACCAGCAAGATCCGGAAGTGCGGAGAGACCACCGCGACCGGATGCGCGAGTATCGCAAGCAACTGCACGCGAGCCGCGTGACAGATCAATCTTCCATCATCGATTGTGGTTCGGGCAGTATCTGCGGGCCGTTGGTGAAAGTCGTACCGGAAACACCGCCGGCGGAGAAACTGCATGATCAGCCGAAAGCCATATGGCGCGAGCGCTTCAACCGAATCATCTGCATCATCTGTGGCCGGGTGGGAAAGCTCGTCGCCGCGCTCATACGCCGGGAGTGAAGCATGATTGCTCCCGATGTCATCGTAAAGATCCGTCATCTCTATTTTGCTGAACATTGGAAGATTGGAACCATTGCCTCGCAGTTGGGACTGCACCACGACACGATACGCGCTGCCATCGGAGCCGACAGCTTCAACCGTGCTCGGCGGGAACAATCGAATCAACTCACCGCACCCTATGTGGAGTTCATCCGGCAAACCCTGAAGCAATATCCTCGGCTGAGGGCGACTCGCATCTTTCAGATGATTCGGGCGCGTGGCTACGAAGGCAGTGTGTCTCAGTTGCGACGCGTCGTTGCCGGATTGCGGCCTTCCGCCCAGGAAGCGTTCCTTCAACTGCGTACCTTTCCCGGCGAGCAGGCACAAGCCGATTGGGCGCACTTTGGGGAAGTCCAAATCGGTCGGGCACGAAGACGGCTGTCCTGCTTTGTGATCACGCTGTCGTACTCGCGCGCGTTGTCGCTGAGATTCTTCTTCGATCAAGGATTGGAGAATCTGTTACGCGCACATGTCGAGGCCTTCAGCGAGTTTCAAGGATCGGCGCGAGTGATCCTCTACGACAATATGAAGCAGGTTGTTCTTCGCCGCCGCGGCGAAGACGTCGAGTTTCATCCGCGGATTCTCGAACTGGCTGCCCACTATCACTTCGCTCCCAAGCCCTGTAATCCGGGCCGCGGAAACGAGAAAGGACGTGTGGAGCGAGCGATTCAATACATCCGTGGTTCATTCTTTGCCGCCCGTGCGTTCACGACTCTGGACGACTTCAATCGTCAGGCGCGGCAGTGGCGCGATGAGGTCGCCCATCAACGCCGCTGGCCGGAAGACGATTCCCGTACGGTCGAAGATGTCTTTCGAGAAGAACAAGCCCGTCTATTGCCGCTACCGGCGCATCGATTCGATGCAGACCTGGTCGTTACGGCATCCTCTGGCAAAACGATCTACGTCCGCTTCGATCTCAACGACTACTCGATACCACCCAACGCCATTGGCCGCGAACTGACACTGCAGATCTCGCCAACGAGCATTCGGATACTGAACGGCAGCGTGACGATCGCCGAACACAGACGTTGCTGGGATCGTCATCAAGTCATCGAAGACCCAGTTCATCGACAAGCGTTACTGGAAGAGAAGCGCCGCGCGATGGGCTCATCGCCGTCGGGCCGTCTGCGCCTGGCTGTACCGGAAAGTGAAGCCTTATTAGATGAAGCGTTCCGCCGCGGCGAATCGATCGGCCGATCCACAACACAGCTGATCGAACTGCTCGACGATTACGGAGCCGAGGCTCTTCGCTCCGCCATTCGTCTCGCTCTGGAACGCGAAACACCGCGAGTTTCTTCTATTGCCTGGCTGCTCAACCAGAAACGCCGATCCGAAAGGCTTCGTTCCCGTCCAGTCGATCTGGGAAGACGCCCCGATCTGGCCGATTTACACGTTCAACCGCATCAACCCGACATCTATGATGAACTCTCCGAACCCGACGAAGACTGATCTTCACTCCCAACTTTTACAGCTTGGCCTGACGACGACGGCCGAGACTCTGGACGACTTCATTGCCCGCGCGACCAAGGCACGTTGGTCGGCACAGATGATCCTGGAAGAACTCGCCCGCTCCGAGATTCATGACCGTTCTCGTCGTTCCTTCGAACGCCGCCTCCAGCGCTCTCATGTCGGCCGCTTCAAACCCATCGCCGACTTCGAGTGGAACTGGCCCAAGAAAATCGACCGTTCCATCATCGAGCGCGCCCTGACACTGGACTTCATTCCCGAAGCTCGCAATCTCATCCTGATGGGTTCCAACGGTCTGGGGAAAACGATGATCGCGAAAAACATCGCCTACGCCGCCCTTCAAGCTGGCTACAGCGTGATGTTCCGCACCGCCCCCGAGATCCTTGCCGATCTCCATTGCGATTCGCCTCAAACCTTGCGCCGCAAGCTCAGCTACTATGCGCGGCCGGCTCTACTTGCGATTGATGAGGTTGGCTACCTCTCGTATGACACAGCCGCCGCCGATCTGCTCTACGAAGTCGTCAACCGCCGTTACGAGCGTCGCTCGATTCTGATGACGACGAACAAGGCGTTTAAAGACTGGAACACCGTGTTTCCCAACGCGACCTCGATCGCCACCCTGCTCGATCGGCTCACTCATCATGCCGACATCACGTTGATTGAAGGCCAGAGCTATCGCGTTCGTGAAAGTGAAATGGAAATCGCGGCGCGTCGAAAAAAGAAATCGTGACCGAACAGGCTTACGTCCGCGCCATTCGAATGGTCTATCTCCAGCTCCCGAACACCCATCCCAGCTTCAGTCGTTCCGACCGCCGCTTGGCTGAGGCGTTGTTCCAACGAAACGTTCCTTTCGACGTCGTTCGCTCGGCTCTCCTGTTAGCCACAGCTCGCCGAATTTGCCGAAACCCTGCCGTACCGCCGTTGCCGCCCGTCCGCTCTCTCCATTACTTCATGCCGGCTATCGACGAAATCCTCCGACAGCCCCTTCCGGCCGGCTACGTTCATTACCTGGAATCCAAAATCGCTCAACATAAATAAGGCTGGGGTCTCAGGAAGGACTGCTGGCCGGCGCTGTCGGCGCTCGATCAAAAAACCGCGTTTTCAGATGCGCGCCAACACTCAGAGCTGTCGCTTGTATGAGGGTTCTCTGGCCCTATGAATCCATCGAAGCGTGGCTCAGCAATGACTCTGGCACATTCGGAATATCAAGCCAGCGGGCCATAAACTATCTCGTGTGCAATGCGCGTCTTAGACGGGAGTTAGCTCGAGTCGAGCGTTATGCCGAAGAGGTGAAGGTTAGCTTCGATGAGAATGATGTGGAGTCTTGTGAGGCTTGCTTAAGATTCGACGGCAAGGTTTTCGCAATACACGACATTCCCGAGCTACCATCCGAGAAATGTACGAGCGATGTCGGCTGTAAGTGTCACTTTAGAGAAGTATTCCCTGAAGCCAACATCGAGGAGGATGCACAACTCAATATATTGGATCACGGGGCCACCCACGGTGAAGATGACGAGCAAGAAGACGCCTTTGTGAAGCTTAGCAGTCTTAAGAAAATGCTCGATCATGACTTGATTACGAAAGAGGAATACGAGGCCAAGAAAGCGGAACTGCTTTCGCGAATGTGACCGATTCTCCGGGACACGATTCTCCGAGACACTCTAGCCTTTGTCTCCTAATGAACGGTCGGCCTGAGGCTCTGTGCTATGAAATCAAGCACTGCCGCGATCTGCTCTCTTGTGACGTCGAATTGTTCCATGACCTCTTCGACGCTCAAATCTTCCAGGTTTTCGATAACGGTGGCAACGGGCAACCGGGTATCGCGAAACACCCAGGCACCACCGACCTTACCGGGGGTGCTTTCCACGGCGGGGCATTGTGACCAATCCAGACTTGCCATTTGTGCGCCCTCCTTATCTCTTAGAAGAATACTGCAAGGGTATCCGGCAAACCACCGCCATGGCAATTTCTGGATGGCGCTGCAATGGGGGGCAGAATTTGTTGGACATCAAGGGCCGCGGTTTTAGAATGAGAATGTCGCATTCAGAGGCGAAGTAAGAATTGCGGTTTGGATCCAGACGGACTCGAAAGATCCACTGCACTTAAGACGGTGCCGGAACGAGTTGCTACATCAGTTCCACAGTCTTCGCGGTCGTGGGTTGGTTCAACGATCGTGGTCCTCGGGATGGTTTCCCTCCTTCTCACCCTTAACGAGGGTTATCCCAGCCGTTATCAGCAAGTAATCGACTCCCTTTTCCACAACTGGCTTATCACGGGTTCAGCAGCAGTCATGCTCTGGCTTGCTCGAAGAGGGACCCTTGGGACTCTGCCGTCGCCACTGCGGGGCTTGTCCACCCTGGTGATGACGTACTTCGCAATGGTCAGCACCGTCGCAGTTGTGGCCTCGCAGCTGTTCTGGGACGTGTTGAAGCCTTTCGGAGTCGTCCAGAAGATTGTGCAACCCGCGGCGGTTCTTGGACTCGTTTGGCTGTGGGGCATCTGCTTGCTCGGACTCTTCATCCGCGGCATCATCCGATGGTTCCGCGGACGCTATGAGCACCACGGTATCGCCGTAGGCGTTGGACCAGTCTATTTCTATTTCCGGCGCCGCCGCACTTCCTGACGCAAGTTTCCTGAAAGAAAATCTTCCCTGAAAGCCTCATACCTTTTGAGGCTTTATGAAAGCATTCATCGGAGAGTTTGTCCGAAGCGCTTGCCATTGGTTGCGCGCAAAGAAACTGAAACTCGCCGCGGTCATTGTCATCGCGGCACTGATCGTTCCTCCGCCCGCGGAGAGCCAGTTTCTTCCGAGCCCTTGCTGCGCGATTCTGTCCGCCGGTCTGGGCTCTGTTGCCAGTGCCATCACCAACGTCATCGGTGGCTCGCTAAATGCCATCAATTCCACGATGAGTTCGATCGAGACGTTTCAGCGAACCCTCGTGTGGCCGCAGAATCTGATCAATCAGGCCAAGGCGGCCGTTGGTTCGCTCCAGGGCATATTCAACCAGATTCGCGGACTCGGACAGGTTCGCGTTGCGAGCGCGAGTCTGCCAGCCACCCAACAACTTGAACAGACATTGCTGTCCAAGAACTCCAGCCTTATCAACTCCGTCGGCTCGCAATACACAGCGGTGTATTCGGCGGTTCCTCCTTCTACCGATGCATCGCCAGAAATGCGGGACCTAATCGACGCGACCGACGCTGCCGCCCAGGCGGCGATGAAGCGTGCGATCGCAATCGACGAGATTGCCGAACTTGAGATTCAGGCTGCCGATCGAATCACGCAGGAAGTTCAGTCCGCCGCCCCGGGAAGCGCTCCGATTCTGGAAGCCGGAGCGGCCGCATGGCTGGTACGCGCGAATGCCTACACTCAAGCGGCGCTAACGGAATTGATGAGGCTGAGGGCGATTGACCTGGCGGCGGCGGGAGCCGAGATGAAAGTGGACGCGCAGCGCGCTGCCAAGTTGCGCGGCAATATCACCAATTCGTTCCAGAGAGATTGAGCGTGTTCTACTACGAGCAATTCTTTCGCACAGCCCTGGACGGCATCGACCGGTCGAACATCATGCCTGCCACCATACAGATTGCTCAGGTGATTCTCCTGATCAGCTTTCTTGTCGCGGTTTACGAGTCTTTCATTCGTGGCGGGGATGTCCGCATGCTGGGAGTCGCCGGCATCAAATACGTCGGACTCGGCCTTGTCCTGCTTGGTTATGCGTCCGTCTTTCGGGATGTAAATGCGATGTTCAATTCCTTCGCGGATTTCATCGCCAACAATGCGACTGGAGGGACCGACATCTTCTCAGTATGGATGGCGGATATGCGAGACCACTTCAATCAAGTCGGATATCGAGGCCTCCTGGACCTTATCGCCGGCGGCTTGGTGGGGCTCATCAACACCGTGTTCATTCTCGTGAGCTACGTCATCTATCCGCTGACCTACATCGCCTTTTGTTTCTTCTACAGTTTCTACGGTGCCGTTCTCTACGTTGTAGGCCCCATCGTGCTTTCGCTGTTGCCGGCATTTGGCGTGGGGACGATCGCCCGGTCCTATGTCATCAATCTCATGGCCTTCCACTTTTGGGGCGTCATTTACGCCATTTTGGGAGCTCTGATCACGGCAGTGAATCTCGGAACGGTTCGACAGGTCCTCACGACGGGAGGTTTCATCGGAGGCGTTATCGGACTGGATGCGGCGTTGTTGCTCGGAGTCGCATCGGTCTTCTACTCCTTATCCATAGCCGTCATTCCATTCCTGGCATCGCGAATCATTCACGGGGAAACGTTTGGCACGATCGCGCACGTCGTCTTAAGCAAGGTTCCCCTGATTGCGCGGAGATGAAGGTGCTGGAGATTTCCAGATGAAGAAGACATTTCAACGAACGGACCTTCCGGAGAGATTGCAGTACACGAAGTACTACGAGCATGACGGCATGCTGCGGGCTTATGCGAACCGCGCAATGTTGCTCGCCATAATTTTCGCTGTGATTGCGGCAGCATCCCTCGGATTCGCAATCTATGTTCGGGTCCAGCCGCCTACCGTCGTGCGTGTCGATGCCGCAGGTCACGCCACTGCCATCGGAGTACACGACGCGGTGACGCCAGCGGTTCAAACCGCCGGCGAATCGAGACCCACGGAACTGGAAGCGAAGGCCCTCGTTCGAAGATTTCTGGAGGAGTATCTGGTGTACACGCCGGCGACAGTCGACCAGAACCTCGCGGCCGCTCTTAACATGATGACGGCAAACCTCCGCACGTACTCGCTCGGGAAGCTCCGTGATGACGACACTGTAGGAAAGATCAAAGAGGATCGGATTACCTCGCAACTCCGGATCCGCACGATCGAACCGGTCAAGAGTGCGCCTTGGGCGTTTGTTGTTTTCGCCGTAAAGGAGATCCATCGGGTGCGCCAACGTGTCGAATCGACGGATCGAATTGTCGGTCGCTACAACGTGCGCCTCGTTGAGGATCGCCGGTCTGAAGCCAACCCAAGCGGCTTGCTCGTCGCAGAGTTTTCCGAGCAGCAAATGGTGGGAGAACGCGACAGCGACCTGCTGCAGCAGAGCCAACTGGTGGAGAAATCCAATGAAAAGTGAGCAGACGGGAACGGGAGTGACACTACCAGATCAGCGGAGTCCTTCGGAACCCGCCGCGCCGCGGTCGCGAACCGTCAGAAGACGTTCCGGCGAGGACTCCTCTCCCGGAGGAACTGTGCGGTTTTTCCTCAGCAAGGCGGAAAGCAACGGATTGCCCAGCTTCGACAAGGAATTGGCAAACGAATCGGAAGCCATCGTCGAGTCGTTGAAAACCGGAAGAAGCTATTTCGTCATCTCCGAGTGGAAAGGTTTGGCAGATCTTTCGAAGAAGGTCCCGCTAATCAGAAAGGAGGCGATCACTAGCAAGAAGGAAATCTGAAGAAGGCCGTCCGCACAATCCTAATTGGCTTCATTGAAGACGTTGATGAGTCTTAAAGCCACCCACGGCTTCTTCTCGTGGGAATCTGCCGATCCAGTTGTATTCGGATCGGCGCCCTCCTGGTTGATTCCGTAAGGATCAACAAAGGAGATCACAACTTGCTGGCTCGGCCTTCGTGGTCCGGAGCTGGCTGACCGAAAACTTTCGGTGCAGATCAGCAACCGGCCATGGGCGACCAGAGGACGCCTTCCGGACTGTTCTGCGCCTTCACGTCAGAACAGAAAGGAGAGCGCAAATGTTAACGGCAAACGCAACGGATAACCCCATGTTCGTGATCTCGTTAGACATCGACCCAACTGGACAGGCAAAGATGCGAATTCCGGATCTCGAGAAATCTGCGCAGCTTCACAACACGCTGCTGCAGGGTCTCTTTCCGGACATCCGTGTCGCGCGATTGAACGTTCCCGGTGGCGTGTTGGACGAATCTCAGCAAGCCCTCGTCGAACAGACCATGAAACGGGTCAATGTGGACGGAGTGCAATTCCGGCTGGTCGGCGCAAGTGGCTCGGCGAAAGAAGGCAAATTCTATGCCGTCGAAGCCAAGTACGAGCGCGCGATTGCCGAAAGGTTTTTGAATTGGCCCCAGGCTGCGATCACCTATTTCGGTGTTCTCGTTTCACCCTGCAAGGTGCGAATCGAGTCGGCGGATGCTCGAGTGATCGTCGTCAAGGATCACGAGTTTGGGACGAACGACTGCAGAGGATGGGTTTCTCGGTCGTTCTTTCGGGCGCTTCAAGAGAGGTCTCGTTCCTGTGGACGTGAACTTCCCGGCGAGCGTCTCTACCAGTTCCGGCTCGCGTTTGGCGGTACTCAGGCAAAAGGTTCGTTCAAGATCATGGAAGACGATGTCGCGGAGTTTCTCGGCTCAGACATCATTCTTCCGGAATCGAGCGTGAAGCCGGAGTACAGAGGTCCATCCCGATTGTTGGACCTGTTCCGATCGCAGACTCGGCAGCTTGAGGTACGGACGTATCGGGGTCCTGTCGTTCTTGGGATCCGGGAAGTATCGGAGCCTCGGGAGTTCGAGTCGAGTTATACCCTCCTGGAACATGCGTCGTGGGAGACATTGAAGTCGGAGATCCTGCCGCATGCTCTGTCTCAAGTCCAAAAGCTGAAAACCGCAGTCGAGCAGGGAAACTACGAGGGAATTCTGGAACTCCTCGGAACATCCCACGCTCAACAGCGTCTCGAAGCCGAGGACGTCGTGGAATCCGGATACACCAGCCGCGAGGCCACTGTTGTCGAAGCGGTTCTGAAGGTCGATCCCACCGGCTACCTGGTCAAGCATCCGTACATCAATCAGCAGCTCAACAAGCTCCTCGCACGCTGGACGTTCAAGCTCTGTACCGGTGGCGGGTTTCGCATGCCGGCATTCGCGCTGGCAGACGATGGGATTCTCGCTTTGCACGATGGCCAGGTTATTGCGGCCTCGGATTGGTTGCCACTGGATAGTGCGATCACGTCCCTTTCGTGTGAACGCGGTCTTGTGGTGCGCTATCCGATCCGGATGTTTGAAGACTTACTGCCTGTTCGACGGATTCCGGTAGGGGAAATGGTCGGTGCGATTGCGCGCGCCCTCCAGCAGCAAGGAATTCAGCTGCATCCCTGCCAGATCCTCGATCTATTTCAAGAGCAGCTCCGTCTGAAAGGAACGCTGACTCTGAATTCGATAACGGCTGCGCGGAACGGCGGAGATTTCGACTTCGACATGGTTTGTGTCGTCGAGGGAGACAGGCTGCCGCGTTTCGTTGAAGACCGTTTCTCCTTGAAGGAGCAATCGCCTATACAGAAGGAGAAGCTCAAGAAAGAGAAGAGCCCGTGGTGGAACCTCCCTCAAGTTGCCAGCAAAGCCAAGGGCAATGAGATCGGTTCGATTACGGATCTTCAGACCTCGTGCCTGGCGGCGGGGCATCCCGAACTCGCATACGACCTCGTGCGCGAATTGCAAAACGCTCTGGACAGTTTGAAGCACGGGACTCAGGTGAATCGGGAGCGCATCGCCGAAATTCGAAAGCAGATTAAGACGGCGCCATGGCTCAAGTTCAAGCGGGAAGAGCAGGTATCCCGGATGCCGGTGTCAGTCGAGGTCGAACCCACAGACAGGGTGGGCTATCTCTACAACACGGTCCGCAAGGAAGTCGAAGACTTCTTCCGGACTACTCTGCCGATCAGCGACTTTCAGGGCGTCATCTCCGCGGCTGCTTTTACGCAGGAGATGTTCGACGAGTGTCGCGAGATCAACCGTCTGTATGCCGCCGAGGTTTCCAGGATCATGAAGCGGAAGACCGATGTTGAAAAAGGATTCGGGGAAGCCGAAACGGAATTCGACACGCAGCGCAACAACACGGACCGAAAAGTTCGGGATGCGGCGAGGCGTAAACGTAATGCCGCTCAGCTCATGCTGCAGTCCGAGAAAGACCGGACCAGCGAGGAGCTGAAGGCGCTAATGATGCTGGTTCGCAAATGGGCGGATGAGAAGGAGGAGAACCGGCGTGGCTGGTGCCAGGCCTTGCACACCGTAGTGTGTAATGGCCGGAGTAAGGGATCACTCCTGTGGAACACTTTTCCACAGGAAGCGATCGACATGATTGCGGAGGAAACCGGAAGCCAACCTGTTCAAGTTGCTGCTCCGGATCTTGTCGATGGCGAGATCGAATTCGACGAGCATGGTCGCGTGTTTCTCATCGAACACGTGGGCGGCGAAAACGGTCAGACAGTATCGCGAAGAACGCTCCTGCTCGAGATTAAGGAAAACGGAGATGTGCTGCGCGAAGGACGCCGCGTGAGCCGCGTTCACCCGTTCCCGTTGGCTAACGGGCGGGGTGAAATCCGGGACGGTCACGTGGTGTTCGAAGGTATCCCTCAACGGCCCACCGTTAGCTTCCATCGTCCCACCTAGCTGTAAACCTTCGATCCAGACGGCCGGGCACTTCGCTCGGCCGTCTGCCTTTCGCGTTAATACATAGGAGACAGTCACATGCAAAGCATAGTCACGCTATTGATGCTTGCGCTCACTGCTTCGGCGCAGCGAATCGAAACCCAGTATCCGGATCGCGGAAGAGTGACGCGTATCGAGACGATGATGAATCACCTCACCGTCATCGAACTCGCAGAGCCTGTAACGCTCGCCGCCGCCGGCAGCCCCTCTTTCAAGATCGAAAGACGGGAGAACCGAGTGTTCATTCAGCCTCTCGAAGAAGAGGCGTCAACCAATCTGTTCGTGTGGACGAATTCCGGTCGCTGGAGCTACGAACTTGTGCCGGCCAAGTCCGTCGAGACGATGCACTTCGCCATCGATCAGCAGGTTGCCGGTACTACGCAAACCGAGGCCAACCCGATTCCTCCATTGGATTCCACGCAGTCACAGTGGTCCGCGGAGGAAATGTTGTTGTTTTCAAAACCCATTCGAAATCTTGGCGTGAAAGTTTCTTCAACTCAGGTGGGGATCTTCATCACGGATGTCTACCGAAAAGGCGATCAACTCTTTGTTCGCTACGTGATCGACAATCGCACGTCTAGGCCCTATGTGAACGCGATCCCGGAAGTCTTTTCTCTCGATGTGCCCCATCCGGAAACCTCCCTGCACACGATGCGCTATTCCCAAGTCGGACCTGATGCTGAGAGGAAGATCCGCAGTCGTGGTCAGACACCAGTCCCCATCGCCGAGTGTGAAGTACCTTCCGAGCCCCTTCCATCCCGGGAAATGGGATCGGGCATCCTGATCCTACAGTTGCCCCAATCGCTCTCGGACTCAGGCCCCCATGTTCTGCAGTTCGTATTTCCCCTCGCCGAAAAGAAGAACACGTCTCTGATGTTGATTCTGTAGGCCGGGAGCCATGCGGAAAGAAGAGGTGAGCCAAGATTTCCACCGCATTCTTGAACAACGGCCCGATATCGGTGTCGGCCGGATCGTTTCGGCCTGCCTGTTTGAATCGCCAAATCTCTTTGATCCGGCCGGCCGAAGGAGGCCGAAGCCGGAAGCCATCGTTCTTCTCGCCTACTTCGCGTTGATGGTTGCGGCTTGTGCTGCCTTTAACGCCACATAAGACACATGAATTACGGTACTTACGACGGCAATCGGAAGGTTCGCCCGCCCGTATTTCGGGAGACGGATCTCGTGCTGATTTGCCTGGGGTGCGGGGTAGTCCTCATCCTTATATATATAGCGACAACGCGGTGGCATTTCTCCCTCCGCCAGATCCAGGAGATGGCAGCCTACAGTCTGCTGACGCTTGGCTTCGCCTACGTGCTGTTGTGGCATCTCCTCACTAAAAATCGGCGCATCCAGGAGAAGTGGACACCACTCAGCGTTCCGCCCACACGCGACCGAAAAAACATCGAGGATGCCTGGGACAAGGATGCCGTCGTCCTTGGTTACGATGCGCTGGGCAACCCGTGGCTGTGGCCAGATCAGATCCGCGTCATGCAGGGGATTGTTCTCGGCCAGACGGGGTCCGGAAAGACAACCTTGCTACGCAACATCATCACACAGGATCTTGCTCGGCGCCTCGGTCCGGCTGGTGACCGGCACAAGATTCCGATGGTGATCTTTGACGGGAAGGGCGATCTGGAGTTCTTCCACAGTCTCCTGCCGCATTTTCATCGCGCAGGCCGCCTTCAGGATTTGCGATTGCTCAACCCCGCGCGCCCGGATATTTCCGTCTTGTACAACCCGTTTCACTGTGACGACGACAATTACATGGCACAAGTGAACATGGTTTTTGGCAGCTTCAACCTGCACGACGAGTTCTTTGCGAAGCATCAATTGAACTACCTGGCGGATATTGTTCGAGTCCTCACCTACACCGGTCTTCGCTTCAACTTCTATGACGTAATCGTGATGGCGCTTGATGAAAAGGTCTTGCGCGAGCAGACGGAGAAGGCGCGATACCGGATCGAGCACGACGGCTCCGTCAGCTCGCAGCGTCGACTCAATTTCGAGATGTCGGTGAAGAATCTCCTCCAGTCCCTGGAAGATAGGGAACGCGTACCGAAGATTCAGGGATTGCTCAACGAATGCATGACGTTCCTGGACGACGAGCTTTCCGTCATCACCGGTCCTTACGAAGATCTGCTTTCGATTGACGACGTCATTGAACAGGAACTGATTCTGTTTGTGACTCTCAACGTCAACAAGAATACCGAGCCTGTCAGGGCGCTGGGCAAGATGCTGCTCCAGAATCTGCAACTCGTCGTCGGCAAACGGTATGAGAGTGAAGAACAACGATTGCGGCCGGACCGTCCGCTGTTCAGCGTTGTACTCGACGAGTTTGCCCCGTTCGGCTACAGAAACTTTGCCCAAATCCTGCAGACAGCTCGCGGCACCAAAACGGCATTCCTTTTCTCAATGCAGAGCCTGCCGCAACTCATGCAAGTCGGTCGGGGATTCAAAGAAGACGTCACCTCCGCGCCGAACACGACGATCATCCTGCGCACGCGTGACGAAGAGACCGCCCGTTATTTCATCCGCGCTTCCGCGCAGGAGACCGTTTCCAAACGAAGTTACAACCTTGAACAACAACGTGTGTTCGTCCATGAATGGTATGAGAAGACGGGAGCGGCAACGGAGCGCGAGGACAAGGAATACCGGGCGAAGGATCTCGACGTAAAGACTCTTCCCAAGGGCCAAATGCAGATCCTGATGACGGACGATGCTCGCGGCGTGTTGCATTCGCGCCTCCATGTGCGTGCCCCAGAGCAGATTCAGGTGCCGTGTTTTGAGCCGGAATTGTTTCCTCGATTGCATCATCCCCTGGCACAGTCACAGGGCGCGAATCTCCGATTCAAGACACCCGAGATTGCCGCGACGGTTCGCCATCCCAGACGGCGGAAGTTCGGAGCGCAACGATGACACGCTGGACTTTTATCCTATGCAGTCTGCTGTTCGTCGTCTCGCTTGCAAACGGCCAGACTTCGAAGCCACGGCCCAGGCACGATACGTGGTATGAGCAGGCGCTCCACCGAATAAACCCGGACAACACGGATGTCGGTTCCATGTGGGAACTGCGAAAGCGCGCGATTCTCAGCCAACTCGCCAGCCGGTACTTTCTGTACAGTGCCGGCGCAACTTTCGCAGCCGTGTTGATGTTCTCCGTGGTGCTGCTGCAACGCGTGAGTCACAAACGCGCACTTGAGCTCGCGGCGCAATCGATCGCCGACGTGCTCCGACACGACGAATACTCCCGCCAGGTCGCTCACGAGGCGATCCGCCGGTACAACGAGCATGTTGATGCGTGCAATCAAGTTGTCGAGCGGAAGCAAGACGGATTACTCAAGTCCGTGTCGGCCGCAGAGTCCGAATTGCAGCGTCTCCGGCAGGAATTGGCGGATACGCGCGACGAGAACAAAGCATTGCGGAACGACCTCGCGAAGAAGACCACGCCGGTCTCGACATCGCCACCCGCGCATCCGGTTCAGGCTGAATTGGAGTTTGCTCCGGGTCAGTATATCGCGCGCATCAACTCACTGGAAAAGCAACTCCGCGCCGAACAGAGAAAGAATCAGCAGCTAAAGGGGACATCCGTCAATGATCATCGGGCTTGAAGGATTGGGAAGTATCTGGTCGGTCCGCCGAGGGCTGCGTGCCGAGGGTACCGCGTTCTACAACACAACCGGCATTCTTGTCGGTGAAAGGCTGCGCCATCGTTCCCGTGTCTTCGGTCAACTGCGCTTCAACGCCATCGGCGGTTTCAATCCAAGGCATGTCGAGCGCAACATTGGGCGCGTGTTCGAGTCGCCCGGCATTCCGGAATCCGCTGGTTGTCTCTTGCTTCATCACCTCCTGGACGTTGTAAGAGTGCCGGACTATTACTTGTTCACCGTGACCGCGGATCGTGCGGGCGAGCTGCGGATCGATCATGACGGCTGGAAGTCCGACGGCGTTGTCCTCGTCGCTATGAGTGAATTCCGGGAACAGCAGGAGTCGATGCTGCTCATGCCAGCCCATGCGTGGATTCGCTCTGGGCTGGGCCGATTCGTTGCGCAACCGGTTGCGGATCGGCCTTGGCGCGCTGTCCTGGAAATGATGGAGTAACGACGATGGGATTTCAAAAGGGTTCGATCACGCTCAGTCCAACTCATGACATTCCTTTGCTACTTCAGGTGTTGCATTCGCGATTCATCACACACGATCAACTGTTCGAATTCATGTTGCTGGGCTGCTACGAGCTCAATCGTGGATGCTTTAACTGGAGGGTGCGTCGTCTTGTGGAAGGCGGCCTGTTGAATCGTCAGTGCGCGCGGCCGATGACAGCGAGCCCGGTGTATTCCACGACCCCAGTTGGATCTTTGATGCTCGCCGACTATTGCCCGGTGCTTGACGGTGGAAAGAACAAGGACGGAATGTCTCCCTCGCACGTCACGCACTCAATCGGTCTCAACGACCTCCACTTGAGTTTGGCGCGGCAGGGTATCCTGGAGAATTGGCAGTCGGAAGTGACCATCCGCGCAAAGAATGAACTGACAGGGGGCGGATACGCGAAGGACTACGATGCCATCGTGACGCTCCAGATGGACGGCCGCTCTGTTACGTTCGCGCTGGAATACGAACGCACGCCGAAGAAGACGAAGGAGTACCTGAAAATCCGCGGCCTGCTCGAGCAGGAAAACCGAGTTCAGCGATTCCTATATATCGTGCCGGAGCCGAATCTCGCCTCGTTCCTCCTGGACTGTTTTGCCGGAACTAGCGTTGGATTGTTCGTCGGCTTGGCCGCGGAATTCACCAGGTCGTTCACCGAGATGAAGGTGATTGATGCCTCCAAGGGAATGACGAGACCCATTACGGCTTCTTTGTGACTTTCTGACGCCTTCCCCGTGGCTTGGCCGCGGACTTTCCGCGATGCAATAAGTCTCGCCTTATCATTTGGTTGCCTGCCGACTACCTATACATCTCACACCCTATTTTCGGCCATTTATCCCGGCGCTTGGCGTTGTTGCGTTGGCTCCTTGCGATTCGCACAGGCTTTGTATTGCGAGCTTCCTTGCTTTATCGACTTCATCGGAAATGTCAGATGGTTTCAGGACGTAGTTGCTCTCGCTCGTGAACTTGCATTGACTACAAGGGGACCGCTGAGCTCTTCTTCGCCCGTGGTCCTCACATACCTGCAAATGCGCCATCCCTTCCGCCATTCGCCGGAACCCAGAAACGACTCCGCTGCCTGTCCCAGACTTTCCCGTGCGATCATGAGACGTAACTGCTTGGAAATCGTGCCAACCGACATTGTGCAATTCGTACATTTGATCATTTGGTAGGAGATGGTCAGCTAGACTAAGACAACCAATCGCCGACGGTCAATCCGATACAAGCGAATATGTCGATACAAACGAAATCCAGCTCAGGGTAACCAATCAGCTCAGAATTCTCAGTAGGGAGGCATATGCAGGTTTCGGAGGTGACTCTCAAATGCGTCGGATTCGTCGGAAAAGCAGACGTCAAGGGATCGTCAGTCATCGAAGTGGAACACTGCGGCACAGGTTTCTTCGTGAGCATTCCGTCGATTATTCTTGGCGGCCATTTCACCTACTTCGTCACGGCAAAGCATGTGGTTCAGGGGCTGAAGAGCGAGCATATTTACATTATGGCAAACCGACGAAGCGGAGCATCAACGATAAATTTCGGTATTGTCGAGAACCGTTTCTGGTTTCATCCTACCGATAAGAGCGCAGATGTGGCTGTGGCACAAGTGGCGGAGGCTGATCCGGAGGCGGACATCGCCCCGCTCTCCGATACCATGCTTCTGAAGCGGCCATTCCCGAAAACGATTGGCATCGGGAGTGAAGTCTTCATGACTGGAATGTTCCGCCTTGTCTCCGGCAATCCACTTGATAGGGAGAGCGCGCAGAACGGAATCATCGAACCCATCGTTCGCACAGGCAACATCGCAATGATCCCGAAGGCGCAGATCCAAACCAACTTTGGATACGCCGATGTTTATTTGATCGAGGCGCGGTCATTAGGCGGATTGAGCGGCTCTCCGGTTTTCGTGCGTGAGACCGTCGAATTTAGCACTGCAAACCCTAATGGCCGCGAACGCTTCGCGTATGCCAATGGGAATATTCACTGCATCGGTTTGATGCAGGGACACTGGGACATTCGGGAATCCGACATGAATGATCCTACTTTGAGCCCTGAGCGGCGACATGGTGTAAATGTGGGCATCGGCATCGTTATCCCTGCAGAGAAGATTCTCGAGACAATCAATCAGTCCGAGTTGCAAGCGTTCAGAAACGAAGCCAATAGCCGCTATGAGAAGAACGCAAAAGGCACCTAGCGTACAAGTCTCGGTCTGGCCGATCAGGACTAAGGCGTTAGAGATTGATAACTGGACGATCAGACGGGAATAGATCGCAGATACTGTAACAGTTTGTCAGAAGTCCCTCCCTTTCGTAAGTCGGGCCAGGATATCCCAAGAAACTTATCCACCTCATCGGTTTGGATGAAATAGAACGGGTCTTTCAGGAAAAGCACGCCGTCCTGCAATAGACGATTGAGCACGGCCTGCCCGATTGGATTGCCGGCTACGCGTTCGTTGTCGATCTTGTCTCGATACTTCGCCATTGCCCCTTTGCTATGAGAGCGGAAGTGCGTGAGAATTTTCCGCAAACGCAAATACTTTTCCCGGATGGCTGGATCTTGCGGAGACCTGGCCTTGTTCTGCATGTGCTGCACCAATGGGTACTGCAGCCCGTTTGTGTCTTCCACGGCGACCGTGAAGTCAACGCCCGTCACTGTCAGGCTGTTGACATCCGATCTCACCTTGCCGGCTTGAAGTATGACGTGCTTCTCAGACGAAGCGGAGGCTTGGGGCCTCACAACCAACGACTTGGACCGGATATCGATTGTTGCGGCATTGATCTCAATCGGTGCCGTCAGCTCGATTTCCCTCGCCCCTCCCAAAATTGCATCTCCTGGCAAGGAAACGTAAGCGGACGAGAGGCGAGATCCAAGATCAACCGAGACGCCTTGTGCAAGCGAGCAGTGGAAGGAGTAGGTCTTGGAATGCTCTTCGTTCACGCCCACAGCCAGTTCGATCTCGACATCAACGGAGTTAGAAGCGGAGGGCCCTTCTGAATCCGGCCCCAAAATGCTCAGGTCCACACTCGCATTCGTTGCCCTAAATTCGAGCGCCGCGCCGATTAGCGCCCGCATGCATGGCAGTGGTAGCTTCCCTTCGGGTGACAGTTGATCTAGAAGGTAGACAAGGTAGTAATTGTCCTTGTGGGAGTCAACATACTGAAGGGCTAGGTTATGATGCTCCCCGTCAGGGGAGGCGATGAGTATGGATAGGGCGACCGCCTCGAATATCGCGTTGCGGAAATCCCTGCCTGTCACAAATGGGTGCTCAACGACAAATGGGGCAAGCTGTTCTTCGTAGCGCGCATTAAGAACAGCATCAGGAATCCGTAGTAGAGAGGCCTTGACACCCACGCAATGCGAAACAAGCCTGACGCATTGTTCTTCGCGGTCGAAAATCCGCTCCTTGTGGGTGTGCTTGATGCCAGGTAGCACGGCCAGTAAGTCCTCGACGATGTTCGGCACTACTTTTTCGTCTCGCTCTCGCGCGATGATGTAATCAGCAATCTTCTGCAGCAGTTCTATCTCGATGTTTGACGAGGCGGAGTGTGCGAGCTGCTCCTTTAGCCGGTGGTAGTTCTGCTCTTGGTCGAGCAAAGTCACAATCGCATCGAGTACCGGCGGATAGCCGATGAAGGAGAGAAAATTTCCTTCTTCTGGGGCTGCGCTGAACGCGGTCGAAAGCTTTGTCAGAATAAGGTCGCGCGTTTCGTGGTATTGCGCCGCCTGGGGCGACGCGGAACCATTCGTGAAGTTGTCAATGTAGACACGCGCTTGGTCGAGGCTGAAGGGATCGATCGTAAGGAGTCCGGTGGAAATGCCTTTGTCGTCGAGATAGATCCAGCATTCTTCTAGAATCTGTGTCCTCCCTAGCAGTATGAAGCTTGGTGATGCGGCGCCCTTGCAAAGGCGCGCCATATCATCGAGAAACGCCTGAAAGGCTTGCTCGGTGGTTTTAGAGCGCCCTTCGTCGATGCCATCGATGATTATGCCGTATTCACCGGAATCGATGCTTTGGAAGATGGCGCTCAGTTGATCGACCGCGAACGAAGTAGTAAGTAGCCCGGTCAGAGTATTGTCTCCAACGGGCTTATGGCGTCCAAGGCTGAGGAGCGGCAAATTTACTCGATTGGAAAGGACCTGCGCTAGCGTGCTCTTGCCGGTGGCACCCACCGCTGAAATCAGCAGCACTTGCGGTTTTTCGACGCCAAACTGGTTCTTGGTGAAACTTGGCTCGATGTAGGGATCTGTGCGGGCGCCGGCGATTGCGAATGAATCGGTTGCGGCCTTCATGTCGAAGGCTCGCTTGCGTGAACCGACCAGTGTCTGAAAGTTGTGAAAATTCATATGCCTGTCGCGGACATTTCGCTCACAAATACTTCTGTAGGTCCGATTGTCTCTTGGAAAGTAACTTCAAAACTCACTCAAGAGATCAATCTCGGAATCCCAAGCGCGGCAAGCGAATCGTATCGCGCGCAGATCGTAACACGTCGACTCGTCGATTTTCGAGAACAGGTCTCCGCTGGACGTCAACCTTGGTTCCGAAGACGGTCTTATCAGAGCTGGTGCGTTTTTCCTGCAACAGACCTGAATACCTCCCTCGTCTTTTGTTCTAATGCCTGATAAAGAGATTGTCAGTCAATAAACACAGGGCCGACACGACGGTGACAAAGCGATGGTGGATTGATCCCAAGACGACGTGCGGGGTCCTTGCGGACCCTTAGATGGTGATCGGCGTCGGCGTAGTAATCATGTTCGAAATTTTCGTGTAGATATCGATTTCCTGTTCTTCGGTTTCAAGCGTAACTATCAGCGAATAACGGACTTTTTCGCTGCCGCGTTTGAGGTGCTTTCGATACTTCCACCATCCGCCCTCGGGAATGATAGCGATCGTGCTTTGATCCGCCAGTTCCGCAGCAGTGCCTATCCAGACGTCCGAAGCAACGGAGCCCTTATTCCGACTATTGGTGCCGAGCTGCCATTTGTTCGAAGTGTCGACAGCCTTAAATTTAATGTCCTTCAACCTGTCTTTCTTATTTATTCGTTGTCGCAGGATATCGGGCGTTTCAAGTGGCCGTTGTAAATCAAATTTCAGTCTGTGTGATGCATAGCTATACTTCTGCGAAGGAAGCCTTTCGGCTGGATTGGGTTCGATGAAATAGGAAAGCGTTACGCGCAGCCACATCTTTAGGTTGCCATTTTCTTTGAGAAAATCGGCAGGCCATGGCAAGGTATGGATATTCATGTCCATATAGCCCGCGCTTCGATCATCATCCCCGCGCGTAAAAGGCTGTATCTGGTGTTGCGAGACCAGGCAAGCCCTGTTGGATGCGCTAAATCGCGCAACACCAAGGTCGGGAAGCCCATACCCAAACCTCCGCAACAGGTTTTCTTTGTCCGCCGCCACCATTTGATTGAGCTTCTTGTCGCGCATCATCCGGCCCTGCCAGCGAGAACTATGAATAAGCAGGCCGCGGATTGTCTCCGGCCAGAAGTCGGGATATTCGGTCTGGAGAATGGCGGCCATCCGCGCCGCTTGCGCTGTGGCGGCGCTGGTTTCACAGGTATAGGTTAGAGGAATATTGCGAGCCGTGGTAAGCAATCCGAGGTCAGCGTCATGGGAAACCATGCTGCCGTCGGATATGTAGTTGCCTGCTTCGAGCACAATGTCGGGCTTTATCGGCCAATCCTTCTCTGCCCAGCTTAGGGATGTTCGGCTTGTTGGCGAGATATCTCCGGGGCCTGCGAGTAGGTCCCATCCATCCAACCCCTTTTCGTCAGTAAAACTCTTGGAAGTAGTGCCGCCTACACTAAGGGCATTCCATGACTGGGCGGGACTCTCTACTGGCTCCAAATCGTTCCGGTCGGGATACTCCGCGTGTTTGAGATCGTCGCGAATGTTGCCTACAGATATGACGAACAGTCTTTTGTTTTTGTCGTCGATGGTAAAGTCAGCCCCTACTCCCATGCTGAGCTTATCGATGGTTGCGGACCACGCTGTGGGCCTACCATTCGTGTTATCGCCGGGGTTCGTGATCGCCAAGCAGAAAATGCGCTTCCGATGCGGTGCTGTGATCTCAGCGCGGGCCGCGCATTCTTGGGTGATCCAGCCAAAGAGTTCCTTGGGGTTTTCACCAGAAACGGGAAGAATCTTCACGGATTCGAGCCTGTGTTTAAGCGTTATTTCATCGGCGCCGGCAAGTAATGGGGTCAGGTCACCGAATAGAGCTAGTCCTGCTACTTCAGTGCCGTGGCCATGAGAATCATCTGTTCCCCACGTGGGGTCGAAAGCATCGCAATCTTTGTCAGCCAACGACGCATCTAAAAGCGCATTTGAGGAACGGACACCGGTATCCAACACGCATACTGCCGCGGCTTCGCTGGGCGCCGATTGGAGGCGCGCCTCCAGATTTTCCGCCCATCCGGCCTGCTCTTCCGGCGTGAGGCTGGTGAAAAAACTCGGAGTTGCTTCTCGGTGGCGAAATGCCACGAGCGGAGCGGCTACTATTTGCAGCATTGCGAGTGTACTTAACGAAGATGTAAGCAAGCAGATTTCACACTCGTGAAACTTGAGAGAATGTGCGGAAAGGCTTATGCCCAGGTCTTCCTGTCTTGCTCGCAGCGCATCGGCGGCCCCTTTACGGAGCCACGCTTCCCAAACATGAGGCTTCGTCTCATCGGTCGGCATGGGGGTGTTTTCCATCCAGAAAGCATCGAGACCGGCCAGTTTGAAAGCTTCAATGGAGTCTATAGAAATAGTCGCAGTTTGGGTCCCGGAGGGATCAACGGATTCGTCGCCGTATTTCCCAATCTTGGCTTTAAGGAAAGGTAAACGATTTTCGGGGACAAAAATTGTCGCCTTTTGACTGCCCTTTCCGAAATGCACATTCAAGAGCTCAATAGGAAATTTCCGCGATGAGCGGTTTTCGAGCCCGTCTATGTCGAGAGGATGAGCCGTCGATCCTTCGACGTCCAGGCACACCCCATGCACTAAATCCTGGTCCGGAATCTGGAGACTATGGATCATCTCGATACGTTGCTTAACGGCATTATCGAGCTCCTCCGTGAGTTTACTTGCGTGCAAGTACCGCTGCTGTCTTGCCGTTAGAGGTTTCTGGTCACCGCGTGCGTTCGTTACTGGCGTGAATTCAGCGCGGTCAACAGCGGCGGGTACAAAAATGTGCGGCAGGTCAGTGCGAGGGGGCATCAGAGCGCTGAATGTTTTCGTTCATGAATAGCGTTCGAAAGCAGGGTTTCAGAGACCGTCGCCGCTCCGGAAAGGATCGATTCCTTTGCCGCTTCGTCACTAGCGCGCGTGAGATCGCCGTGGCTTAGCCCCTCGGCTTCTAAAACTATCGTTTCCCAATTGATGGCTTTCAGTTTGAAGGCATGTAGGCGATTACGAATGATGCGCTCAATCTGATCCTTGTCTGGCAACCCATATTCAATGACGTCATCAAAACGCCTGAAGAGGGCCGGATCAAGCAGTTTTATGAAATTCGTGGCCGCTAGGATAAGGCTGTCCGATTGATCCTGCTCCATGAACTGAAGATAAGAATTCAACACACGCCGTATTTCGCCAACGTCGTTGCCTAGGTGTCGGTCTCCGCCGATAGCGTCAAACTCGTCGAAGAAATAGACTGCGCGCGTTGTTTTCATCGCGTCAAAAATCAGGCGAAGCTTGCTGGCAGTTTCGCCCATGAATTTTGTAATCAGGCCATCGAGGCGAATGGTGAATAGGGGTAGCTTCAATTCTCCGGCCAATGCTGAAGCCGTGATGGTTTTGCCCGTACCAGGAGGGCCGTAAAGAAGGATTTTCCTCCTTGGTTTGAGACCGTGCCTTGAAAGTGCCCGATGTTGTTGTTGCTCGCGAATGATGCGCTGAAATCGCTTCGTAATACCGGATGAAAAGGTCAGCTGGGCGAAGGTGATATCGGTGTATTCGGCGGAGAGAAGATTAGCCAGATCCCCTTTCGGCTGAAGGAAACTTACGACGGAGGTTTGGGTCGTGATCGCGGATTGCTTTTCCTTCGCCTTGTCGATCAACCCTTTCAATTCTTGCGCTAGTTTTTCATGGCCTTGTTGCGCCTCATGGGCGGCAACCTGCATGGCTATAGCGAAAAACCGGTGATCGTCGCCGCTGATATGGCTCTTTAGCAATTCGACTATTTGTTCCGCTTTTGCCATATCTCCTCGTTCGAATATGCACGCACTATGCCACACGCCTATTTGTGTATCCAGCCGAATTGTGACCGATGAGCGTGCAGATTAACACGTTGCGGAGGCCAAATGGGGTCTGCCCCGCCACGATCGAGCGCAGCGACGACTACGTGAAAAGCTACGACGCGTCCGTTACTTCACCTTAATCGAGTCGCCCGCTGCGGCTCCTAGAATCGCGCACAGGAGCGCGCCGCCCGGGCCCAACCGTGCAGCAATGACGAGTCCCGCTGCGGCACCGGTCCACCCTTTGCGATTCCGGATGGCTTGTCTTTGGGTACGAGACAGCGGGGCTCGGATGCGGCCATTCCGGGCTCTTGCCGTTCGGCTGGGAGCGTTCGTTCTGACCGGTACGGCACAACTTATGCCGTCCGAGAGCATCTCTCGAGGTTTGTAACTTCTTCCCGCTGATCCCGCCGATAGTCCCACCCAGTTTCGCCAACCTACAAATCCGCGAACTGCGGAGTGAACCGGAACGAAGTGTCGGTACCTCAGCGGCCTCGGTGCAATGCCGGGGCGTCGACCGTCGTGCGCCTTATGCGCGGCGGGGAGACTGATCCGATAAGCAAAACCAGAAAGGAGAGCAGATCATGGCGCATGCAAACGGCGCGAATGGCGCGGCTATTCAGGACTTGCCGAAAATCCCGCCAGTTGTCCCAATCGCCCAAAGTGATAACCATCAAGTTGCCCGGGTGGCGGAGGCGCGGCTGCAGACGATCCGGCAGCGATTAAGCGAACCATTCGATCCCAGGGAAATCCGATGGCGCGTGACGGCGACATCTACACAACAGGGCAAACAGGGTTCGCAAAAGCGTGGACAGTTGGTCGCCTATGCCGACCAACGTGCTTACACGGACCGACTCAACGCAGTCTTCGGAGAGTGGGGTTGGACCCGCGATTATGACGTTCAAGTGGCGCAGAACTTCGAGCGTCGCGCGCCTGGAGAGAAGAGTCAATCTACGGTCTCCGCAAAGATTGTGGTTGTCTCCAAGGTGACGATCCATGAATTGGGAGCCCATACCGGAGTCGGAGAAGAATGGGCTCACGACGAAAATGCAGCGACGCGCGCAGAGGCCCAGGCGTTCAAGCGGGCTTGCGCATGTTTCGGTCTCGGGCGTTACCTATACAACCTCGGCGGCGTCTGGGTGGATCTCGACAGCCATAACCGACCGATTCAGATCCCCAACCTTCCCGACTGGGCGCTTCCAAGGAATACAAAGCACGAGGGGCGTCCGCAGCCAGCCGAGAAAAGACCGGCGCCGAAGAACGGTACTCGAAGTCTTTCGCCGCAGGGCATTGGCGACGCACGGGGTCGGCTGCTTCAGGCGGCACGCCAGATGGCGGACAAAACCGGCAGCAGGCTCGCCGATATCATTGCCAAAGCGTCTGAAGGAAAGCTGTCGCTCGAAGGGCTGAGGGATCTCACCGACGCGGACGTTCCGGTTGTGTCGGCAACGATGTCCCGGATATCCAACGGAGGTGCTTTGTGAAACGAGCCATTCTTTTCACGGACGGTTCCTGTCTCGGAAATCCGGGACCGGGAGGTTGGGCCTGTCTCCTGCGTTGCGATTCAGTGGAAACCGAACTCTCCGGCACTGAGGCTCACACCACCAACAACCGGATGGAACTCCAGGCCGTGATTGCGGGCTTTTCGGCCCTGACGGAGTCGTGTGTCGTTACGGTGGTTACCGACTCCCAATACATCCAACGTGGGATGACGCGATATTTATCCACGTGGATCGAGCGCGACTGGAGAAACTCTCGCGGAGTACCCATTTCGAATCGAGATCTCTGGGAAGCGCTACGGCGAGCAAGCAGCCGCCATGAGGTCACGTGGACGTGGATTCGCGGTCACGGTGCGAGTGCGGAGCAAAACCGCTGCGACGAACTCGCCCAGACGGCCGCCCGTTCTGTCGCTGTCGCACTGTAAGCTAACTTCGATTTTCACTTACCGCATCGACCAATAAACCAACCAACCCAAGGAGATAAACCATGAATGAGAAACGTGTGCGCGCGAGCCATGTGCTCAGCGCAACTGACCTGAGAATGCGGACCGAAGACGACGTGTCGGAAATCGTGTCGCGGTTTCTGACCTCGGCAGAGGGCATCGTTGCTCACTGGGTAGAGTATGCCAAAGGCGTTCTCCTGTTCGTCATGGCGCCGGATGACAACGGATCCGGGGCGTTCTACCTCTATGACCGCAAGCAGGGGAGCTTTTGGCTCCTCGAACTCACCGACGGCGTCTTCGGCGGCTATTCCCGTCGTGAAATGCGCCGAAAGATCCATGACTTCCGGCTCCTCGAGTTTGCAGAAAACCCCTCCCGGCTCGTTCCTGCCGGTCAGTCGTGAATACGACACGGCGCTTCGTGATTCTGGATCACGTCGAAACACGACGCCGAGTCGGACGGAACTGGGTCGCGCAATGTCCTTCATGTGCTGCGGCCGGACGGGACCGAAGTAAGGACAACCTCGCCATTTCGGTCGCGGAACCCTGGAAGTACATCTGCTGGGCCGGCTGCACAAAGCAACAGATTCGAGCGGAACTCGGCGTGCCGATTCCTGTTCGTCTTACCTGACAATCCGGCGGCGTCCGCCGCGAGTGTCCCAAGAGTCAATCCCGCCAATCAATGAAAGGAGGAGTGAGTGTCCACTTCCATGTGTGACTTCTGTTCAGAGCCGAACGTAGTTTGGCGATATCCGGCACAAAACTTCATCGCGTACGCAACGCCAGGCATCGTTGGGCAAAGCGTAGGCGATTGGGCGGCTTGCGACCTCTGTCATGCGTTCATCGAACGTGGCGATCAGCATGCCCTGTTAGAGAGATCGTTGGGCCGGCTTCTTGAGAAGCATCCCGACATGCGCGCGGCCGAAACGGAAATTCGCGAGCACCTGGGCATGATTCACCGAATGTTCTTCGAACACCAGGCGGGCGCGCCGTTGCCCGTCGCATAGGAGGATCTATGCCAACAGGTCAGATGATGAAGACAACGAAGCGTTTATCGGAGGCCGAAATTCGTGCTCTCTACGGCGAGGGCGCGGTCATCTCCAGGAAGTCCCTGTTCACTCTAGTCCATCTCGATAAGCCGTCCCCGGCCGTCGTCCGTCAGCGTCATCGCGAGTTCGACCCGGAGAAGGTCTTCCGTCCGGATTGCCCCTTGTGCAGGTTACTGAAGGAGTCTGGCATTGTCGTCTTCGACGAATTGGTTTTCGACGGGGAAGAATGTCCGTAACGAGAAGGAGAGACCAATGTTCGCAAGAATGGTTATCGGAGAGTGCCTGTCCGAGGAGCAGCTCCGAGAGTTTTTGAAGATCTACGAGAGCGATGTGACGCCCCACCTCTGCAAAGAGGCCGGATACGCGGCGTCGCAGTTGCTCGTCGAGGAGGGCGGCTGCATGGTCATCGCACTGACGACCTGGACAACGCGGGAGGATTGCTTACGCTATCACTCGTCGCGAAATTACCGTCAGTTCGTCGCTGGGACCCAACACCTTCTCGCCGGGAGCTTTGTTGTGAAGCTCTTCAAGGAAGGACGGTGACTCGATGGTTGGCAGGCGTATTGGAGACACGTGTTCGTCCTATCGACGGGTCTCCGGGTACAGACCAGACCAGACAGGAGCGCGAACCATATGAGGACACAGGCGAAGCTGAAGCTCGGGTACTATCCGCTGGCCTCGGCCGAAGCGCGGCGGATCCGCAACTATCTCCAGTTCTCCGATCAAACGGCGAGCATTCTCGATCCCTGCGCCGGGACGGGAGCCGCGCTCTGCAACCTGAGTGAAGGGGTTGCGGTGAGGCGTTGTGGAATCGAACTCGACGCCTTCCGTGCGGAGGCGGCGCGTAAGGTTCTCGATGAAGTGATCCAGGGAAGCGCGTTCGATACTCACGCCCCGGTAGAGTCCTTCTCGCTCTTGTATCTCAACCCACCTTACGATTTTGAAATCGGCGAAGGAAAGAACCAGCGAATGGAACGGCTCTTTCTGGAACATCTCGGGCGGTGGGTGGGATCGGGCGGGGTCCTCGTTATGGTTGCTCCCTACGATCGCGTCTACGATTGCCGAGCGATTTTGACCCCGCAATTCAAAGACAAAGCGATTTATCGTCTCACTGAGCCCGAGGCGATCGCGTACAAGCAAGTCGTTGTATTCGGTATCCGGCGCACACGCCAGGAACGCGAGCGCATGAATGACCATGACGTCAGCCAGGCGAATCGGAAGCTCAACGATCTGACGCGAAACTACGACGAGATTCCGCGCCTACCTGACGTAGCAGACCGGCGCTATGTCATTCCTCCGAGCCTGCCTGCCAGGTTGGAGTATCGCGGGCTCCCCCTCGACCAACTCGAAGATCTGTTGGCCAAATCGCCAGCCTGGCGGCAGGCGCGGAGGGTGACGCACGCGCCGAAGCCGGAATTCGCGGGACGTCCGCTGACGAGTTTGCATCAGGGGCACGTGGCGCTCTTGTGCACATCCGGGATGATGAACGGTTGCTTCGGTGAAGGGAAGGATCGGCACGTCGCTTATTGGGAGAGCGTCAAGGTTATCGACCGGCGGGAAGAGGAGGAGGACGGGACAACCGTCATCCACGAGAAGGAAAGGTTTTCGCAGCGCCTCACGCTGCTCTACGCGAGCGGGAGGATCGCCTTGCTATCGGAAAAGCCATCCGAGGCGGTTTACAGAAGGGAGGACGGCCATGGAGAACGCGCACCTGCGGATGGGCAAGCTGACGTTTGTGCGTCAGAACCGGGACACGATCACCAACGTAACAGTGGGGCTGAACAGTCTTGTGGCTGAGTCTCCGGATTCCGAGACCGCCGGGACGTTGCACCTAATCTCCGTCTTCGGCGGAGACCAGGACATCGGTGCCGTGTTGGCGGCAGCGCACGAAGCCCTTCATTTCAGGGTGACTGCAGATTCCGCGGAGTTTTCCGGGACATTGGGCGAAAAGCCGGTCATCTACAAAACATCGGTCGAGGTTCCGGGGCGCAAGCGCCCTGTGCGTCACGCCGTGCTTCTCTCAAAGACTCTCTTTGAAACCACGCTCGGCGCCGACGGCGGCGCGCGGCGAACTGTCCTGTATGACGATACGCCGGAGTTCGTTCTCCACCGTCTCGCAGTTCGGTTCGGATTACCGGTCTTGCCGGAATGGGCGGAGTGGTTCACTTCCGAGTTACAGCGTCGCGGGATGGTCGAGGAACTAATCGGCTTGAACTGCAATCCGATCGTCGTAAAGGGCACGAAACTCCAACTCCTCCGGACGCTCAGTCACGGCCTGCGCCGGAAGGCGATCTGCTTCCCCTAATTCACGGCACCTGCCTCTTCGTCTTTCTTCAAAAGGAGCAAATCATGGTTGCACTCGCTTCCATTGCGGACTACCTCCGCGTCTACGGTTCGGCGCTGGGCGAGCATGTCCTTGCTCGTTTTCCCGCCCTGCACAGTCCGGACGAGCCCGCATGGCCGGCAGTGAACCAGTTGAAACGGTGTCCGTTTCCCGCCCAGGCCATGGCGATCATGGGCATCGTCAAGTGTTGGCAAGAGGCTCGGTGTGCGGCGGCTGTGGCGGAATGCGGAACCGGGAAGACTCTGATATCTCTCGGGAGCGTTTTCACACACGCCAGCGGACGTCCCTTCACCTGTCTCGCGATGGTGCCGCCTCAGCTCGTTGAGAAATGGTGCAGGGAGGCGATCTCGACCCTTCCGGGAATCCGCGTGTTTGTCATCGACGGATGCCGGAATGGAGTGGCGTCGAACGGATTCACGGGTGTGAATGAAGTCCGGCTTCGAAACGGCCGGATTGTTCGTGAAGGATTGCATACCACTCTGAGCGACATGCGGCTGGCGAACGGGTATCGATCGGCGCGGGCTCGCTGGCAGGCGCAGGTCGCGTCGTCGACGCTGTTTGTCGTATCCCGGGAGCGCGCCAAGCTTGGCTACTTCTGGCGGCATGCGTATGGGATTCCTCGGAGTGGCCGCTCCAACGGAAGCGTAGTAAACCCTGATACGGGGCGGCCGGTGATCCTCGGTGAAGATCAGCTGCGCCGTGTGGATTTCCGGAAGGTGAAGCTTGCAGAGACCGTCTGGCCGGAATCGCACAAATCCCGGCATGCGTTCTTTAGTCCGTTATGGCAGGCCGACAACCAGAAGATCCACCGGATGGCTCCAATGGAATTCATTGGCCGGTACATGGACGGGTTTTTCGATTACGGCATTGCGGACGAAGTCCACGAGCTGAAGAGCGGCGAGACCGCGCAAGGGAATGCCTTAGGCGCGCTCGCCGCCGCGTCTGGTCGCACGATTGTGCTGACCGGAACGTTGCTCGGCGGCTATGCCGACGAACTCTTCCACATTCTCTATCGCCTCGACAGCGGCAGGATGCGGGAAGACGGATTCGAATACGGTGAAGCGGGTGTGCGTCAGTTTGCGGAGGCGTACGGAGTCCTGGAAAAGATAACCACCATCGAGCCTTCTGAGAACGCGTGCTCCGACGCGAAGACTACGACAACAGTGAAGCGCCGGCCGGGAGCATCGCCTTTGCTGTTCGGCAAATACCTCATGAACATGGCCGCGTTCGTCTCGTTGGAGGACATCTCTGATGCTTTGCCTCCATACAACGAAGAAATCATCGCGGTGGAGATGGATCCGGTCCTGGCAAATGCCTACGAGAAGCTTGAGGACGACATCACAACAGCGCTGCGAGATCACCACGGCAATTCGTCGGTCATCAGCACGGCAATGAATGCGCTGCTGTTGTATCCAGACCGGCCTTACGGGCTTGGCACACTCTACGGATACCAAACCGATCAAGAGACCGGCCTGCGCGAGAAGTTCGTCATCTCGGAGCCCGCGGATCTTGATAAGGACCACGTCTACGCGAAAGAACGGCGGTTGGTTGAAGAGATCAAGATGGAACTCGCGGTTGGCCGGAATGTTCAGGTCTTTGCCGTATACACGCAGAAGCGCGACGTCACGCGGCGTCTGCAGGAATTGCTGCGCAAGGAGGCGGTCCGCGTCGAAGTACTCACGGCGGAGACGCCGCCAGAGCAACGCGAAGCCTGGTACGAACGCCAGTTGCGGAACGGGATGCAGGTCTGCATTTGTCACCCGAAGCTGGTTCAGACCGGCCTCGACTTGCTCGCCTTCCCCACCATCTTCTTCGTACAGACCGGCTATTCGATTTACACCCTGAGACAGGCGAGCCGGCGAAGCTGGCGGATAGGCCAGAAGCAACGTGTTCGCGTCGCGTTCTTCACCTACTCCGATACGGCACAGGAAAGCTGTCTGCGGCTGATGGGGAAGAAGCTTCTGGTTTCTTTGGCGTTGGAGGGAAAACTTCACGCCGAAGGATTGCAGAGCATGGACGAAGACGAAGATTTGCTCACGGCGATGGCCCGTGAGTTGGTGACTCGACAAGGCGTCGGCGAGAAAGCGGCCGAGGTCTGGAGAGCACTGACCAAAGTCAGTTCGACTGGCGGGGCTTCAGCACTTGAAGAGTCGCCAACTTCTGGGCCCGTCGACGTGCCGAAAGAGTCGGACGAATCCACGCGTTGGATTCCGTCGAAGGACGCGGCTGTCCAACTTTCGCTGTTCTGAGAGCAAACAAATGAGAGGTGCGACATGGCAGCAGCGGAGTTCCCGGTCACGTTCTCGGAGTCCGTCTTCGACATTGGCGATCGCCTTACGGAACTGCTCAAGGAAGCCAGGCAGGAAAGCATCGGCGAGGCAATACCCGGAAGCCTCCTGGCGCGGTTGGCGGATGTTGTCGAAGTGCTTCGATCGCGCGTGATCCCCAGGGCCGAACGCGATCCGCGCTCCCTGTTCGATCTCGATGAGCGTCTGGTTGAATTGCTGGAGCGTGCCGATGACGCCGCCGAAGTCGGCGAGATACCGAAGGAACTGCTTCTCGAGATCAACGATTACCTGGAAGCGTTTCAAACAAAGGTGGATCGAATTGCGGGTTACTGGCGCTGGCAAGAGTCGATTGCCGCGATCTGCGGCCAAGAAGCAGAGCGTCTCTCGGCGAGAAAACGCGCGGCCGACCGGCGACTGACTCGTTTGAAAGAGATGTTGGTGGCCTTCATGCTGTCGCGGGACGTGAAAAGACTCGAAGGAGAGAAGGCCGCAATCGGACTGCAGGCCAACAGCATAGCGTCGCTGGCGATCGACGACCCACTGAAGGTTGCCGAATGCTTTTTCGAAAGGACTTTGCGATTCACGAAGACAGAGCTTCAGGAGATCGTCTATCAACTCGCTGACGGACACTTGCGGCAAAGGCTCGAGGCGGCATTGACGACAGAGGGCTGGACGATCGATGGTTCCGCTGTGAGACTCGCGATCGCCAACGGCTCCAATATCTCCGGAGTTAGGCTCGTGAAGGGCCACCACGTCCGACTGCGGTAACCTGCGGCCGGGCGAAGTGTTGCGATTGCTGCGGGACGCCATCTGAGGGTTGCGCTCGTTCTACGACTTTCACGATACGAGATGCGGGTTGCATGTCCCAGTGATGAGCGGTCGCGAAGGATTTACCTGGGGCGGTTCGATTCTTACGCTTTGAACATCAGCCAGTCGCGGGAAGCTCATCGAGGTTCCCCGGAGCTTTTTTCCACACTCTGTCCTCGCTTTGTGCGGGCAGGTAGTGGAGATCGACGACTGATCCTCTAACCTCTTGTCGCCGCTTACACCGACAGACGTATGTCGTTGTTTTGCCTTCCCAATTTACACTGGCTCTCCATTCAGTGCCGCATTCACATTTCCAGAAAAGTAGGAATGCCATTGAAGTCTCCACGATTGGCATTTGTTTTTGTCTTGCATTCGATTTTAGGATCGCAGTCTAGAATTTTTCAGAATCCCGCTTCTGTTCCTCTGAGATTGGCGCCGGGACCTCAAACGTAATGCTTGCGCCGCCTATTACTGCCATGTCAACGAAAGCCCTTAGCCATCCATTGCATGTCTGACACTCCTTAGCGTGCTCGGCTTCCTGAATCGAGATGCTTCCGGACTCGATAATTTCTTCCACGCGTAACGGCGTCAGATGCTGCTCTCTCACTTGTCAGTACGCCCTTCAAAATTGCTCCGGAAGAGATGTCATGGACATCTAGTCGCCGGGCCGACGTTGCTATCCCGCGTGTCACAACAGTGGCTCGCAGACCGCGCAAGAATTCTTCATTGGCGAATCCGGAGTGATGTACGCGCGAATAGCCGTTGTCTGGAAGTTATCTAGGCAGCTTCAGCAGCATTCCTCTCTTGCAGAAGTTCTTGTTCTGCCTGAAGCCAATCCTCCAGATCCGCGCCATGTGCGCTGCCTCGACGCAAGAAAAGCGAGTAGGCGCGATCAGCAATTTCACTCTGACTCAGCGGTGGCATAACGATGGTATTTTCCTGCTGTTCTACCGCTCGTTTTTGCGTTCTGGTCATCTTTCCTCCGCGTTCTGAGATTATTGCCGGGCCAGCGGTACGATGAGTTCACTCCTTCCCACGCTCCTCGCTCCAACCGTCCCATCCATAAACATGTGACCGCTTTGACACGCTGACCCTCCGGCGGGAATTCCACCAGCTCAAAAAATAATTGAAAGCGCTATTTAATATCCCTCGGCATTCAGAAGTCAAATCGTCTGCTATCCGCGCTGCCGAATGGCGAGCTCAAAAGTCTGCTCGCTCATGGTAAGGAAGTCTCCCTGGAAGTGGGAACCACTCTGTATGAGCCAAGACAGCCGACTCGAAACATGTATTTCATTCTCGAGGGCATGGCTTCAGTCGTCACGACGATGACGGACGGAACTAGCATTGAAATACTGATTGTAGGGCGTGAAGGAATTGTCGGGCTGGCTGCGCTGGAGTCCGCCACATTCACGGTCCCAAACCATGCGTTCATGCAAATTAGTTGACGCGGGATCAAAATACCGTCGGCGGTTGTGCGCGATGAATTCCGTCGTGAAAGCTCCCTTCAGCACGAGTTGCTGCGCTATTTTCACTTTGCGTTCGTGCAGATCTCACAGAACGCTGCCTGCAATCGGCTGCATGGACTGGAGGAACGATTAGCGCGTTGGCTGCTCATGGTGCAAGACCGCTTGAACTCGGATGGGTTCCTTATCACCCACGAGTTCCTTGCACAGATGCTGGGCACACGCCGATCCTCTGTCACTTTGGCGGCTGGCGTTCTGCAGCGCGCAGGTCTTATTACGTATCGTCGGGGACAAGTGAAAATCCTGGATCGAGAGGAGCTACGGAGTGCTTCCTGTGAATGTTACCCAAACATCAAAGAGGCCCTGTATATGAAGAAACGTTCAAAATGAAGCCGCATTCAGATTGCCAGTAAATCTCACCTCCCCGGTGTCGTTCATCGGTTGATTAGTCAGTAATCCGTAGAGCGAAATTGCCTTTCCTTCCCAGCCAAGCCCAATTGGGAACACCACATCCTTCAAACCCCTGCAACTACCCCCTGCCATAGGAATGCTGGTTGGCAGCGTTTCACTGCCTTTTTCAACACTAATGGAGGTTCTACTCATGATTCGATCCACGGAAGAATTTCGCGCAATTGTGAAAGCGGCGCGGAGGGTCGGTACGCCCCTAGTGGCTGTCCGAACGGCGGATCCCGCGAGCGCGATAAGCCAGGTCTGTGTAAGCGCCAACGGCAAGCAAGATCCGCCGCCCTTTGTAGTTTGGGATTTTATTGCCGGCCTGCACGGCCGGAATGAGGCAGGCGAATCGGCCGTTTCAAAGGTCGTCGGCGAGAACTCTCGCGGAACTGGCCCGGGCGATGCCCTGGCAACTGCGGAGAGAATCGCGGCCGATACCATCCTCTTCTTCCTCAATCCGCAGCGCGTATGGGATCAGCCGGATGTGGTTCAAGGTATCTGGAACCTGCGAGATGTGTTCAAGTCAGGCGGCCAGATGCTAGTGCTCGTCACGCCTCCGGGGGCAACGCTCCCGGTGGAACTGCAAAACGATGTGATGGTGATCGATGAGCCTCTTCCATCGCCGGATGACTTGGGTCGGTTAGTCGCCGCGACGTTCGAATCGGCAAATGTGGAAGCGCCGGATGACACAACCGTTTCCAAGGCAGTTGACGCACTGGTTGGTTTGTCGGCGTTTCCTGCAGAGCAGGCGCTGGCGATGTCGCTCTCTAAGAGCGGACTCGATCTCGACCGGTTGTGGGAGCGGAAGTGCCAGGCCGTCGAGCAAACGCCAGGACTCACCATTTGGCGCGGAGGCGAGACATTCGACCAAATCGGCGGCTGCGAAAACATCAAGCGGTTCCTGGCTGCGGTCCTGCAGGGGCGCGAAGCCCCGCGCGTGATTGTGTTCGTGGACGAAATAGAGAAGGCGTTCGCCGGGACCGGCACCGACATGTCGGGCGTTAAGACCGAGATGACCGGCACCATGCTGAGTTGGATGCAGGACCGTGGCGCAGATGGTGTGATCTTTATCGGTCCTCCGGGCGCGGCGAAAAGCGCAGTCGGCAAGGCTGCAGGCGCGACGGCAGGTATCCCGACCGTGGCTTTCGATCTGTCTGCGATGCAGAACTCGCTTGTTGGGGGATCGGGAGAAAGGCTGCGCGCGGCGCTTCAGGTGGTCGATGCGATCTCACAGGGACGCAGCCTGTGGATTGCCACATGCAACTCGATCACGAGTCTGCCGCCGGAACTGCGACGCCGATTCACACTGGGTACGTTCTTCTTTGACCTCCCGTCAGCCGATGAGCGCAAAGCGATCTGGGACATTTACCGCACGAAATGGAGCCTGACGGGCGACATTCCCGATGACGAAGGCTGGAGCGGCGCGGAGATCAAGGAGTGTGGTCGCAAAGCTTGGCGGCTGAACCTCTCTCTCAAGGAATCTGCCCGATACATCGTCCCGGTCTCGCGTTCTGCGGCCGACCAGATCGAAGCACTACGGCGTCAGGCGTCGGGCCGCTTTCTCAGCGCAGCGCAGCCAGGCGTCTTCACGGCCGAGTCTCTTCAGGTTGCCGCTGGCGCCGGAAGACGGACCTTTCGCGAAACGGAATAGAACATTTTCAGAGGAGGCGACGGTGAGTAAATACGTTGAGTTGTGTACCAACCTGAACGAGGAGCGGTACCTCGTGGAAGCGCTCCGGGATCTCGGCTATGAGCCTGATATTTGCCGTGAGGGTAAACCTCTGACCGGCTACCAGGGCGATCAGCGCGTCGAGCGAGCAAACATCATCATCCCCAGAAGCCAGCTCGATTCGGCATCCAATGATATCGGATTCGCCCGCGATGGAAACGGCGTCTATCAGGCAGTCATCAGCGACTACGACCGCAGCATCGGCTTCGACGGCGCATGGCTGGGGCGGCTCGCGCAGACCTACAAGGAACGGCAGACGTTGGCCGTCGCCAAAGCCAGGGGTTACGTCTTCAAGGGCAGGGAGGTCGTCGAGACGGCTCAGGGGAAAAAGATCCAGCTGCGCTTCGCGGTCCGGGGAGGAGGTATCCGATGAACGAGAAGACCATCGTCATTGAAATCGATGAACAGGGCAACTCCTCGATGGACTTGGAGGGCTTCCACGGAAAGGGTTGCGCGGATGTGGCGAAGGATTTCCAAGGCAGCGATGTCGTAAGGAACGTTCGGAACAAGCAGGAGTTCTACATCCAAGAGACCGCCAGCAAGAAGCAACAACAGCGATTCTGATGGCCGAAGCCCACGGAGGAAACAATGCTGATCCATAGTTTCGTTAGCGGCAGCCGGGTCAACGGGCCCGGACTGCGGGCTGTGCTTTACTTCCAAGGCTGCAAACTCCGCTGCCGGGATTGCTGGAATCCGGAAACCCACGCCTTCGCAGGCAGAGAATGGAGCATTACGGACGTTACGGACTGGGTCATATTGGCGCATCAAGAGCGCGCGCTCGACGGAGTCACGTTTTCAGGTGGCGAGCCGATGCAGCAGGCCGATGTCTCTTTGACCCTGATCGAATCGTTGCGCGCTCGCCTGCCCGGGTTGAGCTTTGCGATGTATTCCGGATACTCGGAGAGGGAGCTGTCGAGCGGTCGTTACTGGACTAGATCCGAACTGGCGCAGCGCGCCAAACAGGATCTTTGGCGCCGCATCATGACGCACCTGGACTTTGCCGTCCTTGGGCGGTACGCGGCTGAGCGACCGAGTGCGTTCGCTCTCAGAACCAGTAGCAACCAGAAGCTCATTCTCCTCTCTGGACGTTACAGTGAAGGAGACTTCCAGCCACAAGAGGTTGAAGTCCACATCGAACCCGAAGGCGTCGTCCGCGTGACAGGTTTCCCGACCGCCGGCATTCCTGCCTGATCCCCAGTTTCCCGATTCTCAATTCCCGAAAACTAAATTCCAAAAGGAGTTCGCCGCAATGTCGACAGAACTGCAAGTCATGCCTTTTCCTGTCAGCCAACCGCCGGTACCGATGGAGGTGGCTATCACCGACCCTGGAATGGATCTGGCCAAGAAGACAGTCTGCATTAAGGTCAGCCTCTCCACCATGGGCAACACTCGGAAAGTTCCAACCGCACAGATCGAAGCGGACGCGGACAAAGATCTGCTTCGTGTCTCAAAACGCCTGGTTGACTCCGCCGAACTGAAGGCGATCACCCGGTTCGACGGCGAGATCCGGCGGTACCTCTACAACATCTGCCTTCCCTTCGAAATCGGAATTCATCTACTTCCGATTACCGCCCTGGAAATGGTCGAGCAGCGGCTTCGGCAATTTGCTGTCGATCGCAGGCAGCTTGTCCAGGCGTTCCTCTCCGCATATCCGAGCCTGTGCCAGGATGCCGCAACACGGCTTCGCGGTCTCTACGATCCCACCGACTATCCCGCAGCCGACGAAGTGGCGCGTGACTTCGGCTTCTCCTGGCAGTACGTCAGCTTCGGTGTGCCGGAGCAACTCCAGGGGATCTCACGCGAAGTCTGGGAACAGGAGCGTGAGAAGGCCGCGGTGCGCATGGCCGAAGCGTCCACCGAAATCCAGGTTGTGTTGCGAGAGACGATGTCAAAGCTTGTCCAGCACATGGCGGACCGCCTGAAAGAAGGACCGGATGGCAAGCCGCTGCGTTTCAAGGAGACAACCGTTGAGAACCTTGTCGAGTTCCTGATGAACTTCGAGTTCCGGAACGTCACCGACGACAACGAGCTTCAAGAGCTGGTCTCGCAGGCTCGAGATCTGATGCAGGGCGTCACGGCCGATGACCTGCGAACGACGGGCGACCTACGCACCAAGCTTCAACAGGGAATGAGCGGAATTGCTGCGCAACTCGACACGTTGCTGATCCGAACTGGAGGTCGCAAGTTCCGCTTTGATGAGGACTAGTGAAAGGAGTTAGTGAGCATGAGTGGAGTGAATCAAATCACGATTGTCGGTAATGTCGGTTCTGTGCCAGAGCTGAGCTACGGGCAGAGCAATGTGCCGTTCTGCCGCTTCTCGGTTGCGGTCAACGAACAATGGAAGACCGACGGCGAGAAGCGGGAACGAGTCACGTGGTTTCCAGTGGTCGCTTTCAACGGTCTGGCGGAAACCTGCGCGAACTACATCGATCGCGGTCGGCTTGTGGCGGTTCAGGGAAGGGTTCAGACCCGCGACTACGAGGACCGAAAGAACACACGGCATGAGGTCATGCAGGTCATCGCAGAGAAGGTGACCTTTCTTGGTACTGGAAAGCGTGAGGAGCGAAATGACTCGCAGTCACCTCCTGCCCAGTCGCAGGGTAATGGCCACCAGGCGGGGTCGCTCGATTCCGATATTCCGTTCTGACCTATGACAGGGCCGTTCCATCGGGATGGCCCAACTGCAAAGGAGTCTATCGCTATGACCACAACAGCAACATCCCAGCCAGGGCTATTCGCCCAACTTGAGCCGTTGCTCGCACATCGTGCGGTGTTGATTACAGTCTCGAAACTCGACGCCGATCAGCTTCAGGTCAATATCTGTCCTCGGCAGTTGAAGGAAGGCGAGAATTCGGCGCTCACGATTCCTCTGTGTGTGACGGGTACTGTTGCCGAACTCGATTCGGAACTCGTGACACAAGTTTCGCGCTTCGTGGCCTCGCATATCGGGCTGAGCAGCAACCTTACCGCTATCGAGTGCGAAATCGCCGAGGCGGAAAAAGCTGCACGTGAGGAAGGGAAGAAGAAGCACAAGGCCGTTGGCAATGGAGGAAAGAAGACAACAGACAACTCGCCAGCGCCACCCACGATCGCATCGCAGCCCGAAGCTGAAGCGCAGCAGACGCGCGGTTTGTTTGATGACTCGGCTATAGATGCAGACTAAAGGAGGAAATGCCCATGGCACTTACGGTGACGAAAATGTCCCGCGTCTTCCAATTTCAGGGGATTCGCCTGCCAGATCCCAACCCCGAGATGAGCGTAGATGACGTGAAGGCACTCTACGCCGCTCAATATCCTGAGTTGGCCACGGCGATCGTGAACGGTCCTGAAGCCTCTGGCGACAAGATGCGTTACACATTTGAGCGAGCGATCGGCAGCAAAGGGTAGTCGGGTGAATTCCCAATCGCCCTCGACGCGTGAGCAGGTCCTGCGCGAGCTGGATAATCTTGCGCAGGGCCAGCATCCAGATCAGCAAACGCCACTCATGAGGTTCATACGATGTCCCGACTGGCAAAAAGCAACAGAGTTAGTGCTCGGCGCCTTAAAGGCAGCGTCGCATCCTCGGAGAGGACGGCGATTGCCGGCTCCGCCCGGTTGGCTGCCGCCGCCCTGATGCCCGCTGGATGTGGCTTGACGATTCCTCGGCTGGATGGCGTGGAAACCGAGCAACAGCTATGGCAGGGTGAGCAGTCTGCGGCCCGGCTGGCCCATAGTTTTCTGGAGGCCAACATCGCTGAGGCCGATGATTGGCATGCCGCGAACCACAACCCATTTCAATTCCTAAAGAAGGGCTTGGAATGCTGGCTGGACGCGCACGGTGCGCCGGTAGTTCGCGAGCAGTTCTTTCTGGACCTCTCGCTGTCGACGAGTCTCGATCGCTATTCGGGCATCGACGCGACCTCTGACGACATCTCCCGCATGTTCCTGACAGTGGAGCCGGACTCCGCCGGATACGTGATCCTCAGTCCGACGCTTCGTTTGCTGGAGAGCGTTCATCCCCGGCTTCCCGCAACCTTTCTATATCTCTTTCTCGGGGGGCTCAATCGATGGGTCCGCACTTATGATTATCGGGAGGCACTGGACCGGGTCGAGAGACTTCGAGAGTGGTATGGGGACGATCCCGAGGCCGGTGACGTTGAACTGCCGGATATCGCTCGTTGCCTTCCCGCATCCACGAAACGAAAGCCGTTGGGCCGGCGAACCCTCGCCGCGTTGCTACCCGAGATAAAGAACCCGGTTGTGCACCAGCTCGTTGCATTGGTCCTTGAGTTGGATCGCGTGTCGTCCGGGCACAAGCGGCCCCAGATCGGTGAGGACATCAGGGAACTCTTGAATGATTGTGGCGAGCCTGTTCCCGCGCTGTTGGCGGTTTTCGAACGAAGTGATCCGATCGAAGGCTGCTTTGATGAGGACTGTCAGAACATGTTGGAAGTGACTCCCGTGCCGAATCTGATCATTCCGTTCAGCGGGGAGACAAGAGAGGGCGTGCGGGATGCGTTCGCGATCCTCGCGACGGTATGCCAGACCCTGTCCTTAGCCAGCCGCCTGATCACGATCATGCCGGGCAACGAACGTTTGAACTGACCCAGGAGCAAAAACATGAACCCTCACGTCGAGATTGGCGGCAGCGAAGCCCTGACCTTGAAGGGGGCGCTGCTTGTATATCAGGGCGGGAGTCGCGGGTTCGTCACCTGGCACGAGGTTCGGCGTGAGGGGACTGGGGGAGCACCGTTCTTGGGTGAGGCGCAGGAATTGACGACCGCGTTCGTGCACCATCTCTCAGAAGGCCTGGGGACCGCAGTTCCCGTGGAGATCCTTCCCGAAAACATCCTTGCCCGCAGCCCAGAAACAATTGCGTGGTGGACACCGGCGATGGTTCGAACCATGTTCTTTGCCGCGCACGATCCTGATGCTCATCGGTTGAACGGCAAGCGGTTTTCGCAACCGCCTCTGGTCTGGAAAGTGATCGGAACAGATTTGTGGGTTCGAGCGCTGGCGGTGAGCCGTCGGCCGGTTGCTGGCACGCAGTTGATGATCGCGCCGTACTGGAATGTGGACGGTGACACCGGAGGGACTTGCCAGGGGAGTATGCATTCGCCCGCCGACGTCGGTCTTGGTGCGATACCCCTGTGGGAGCAGGCGTTCTATCAAAGTGAGTTCACGCATCACACCGGAGCGAGACGTCTGACGACTCACCCGGGCGGATTCTTGGGACTCTGGAACGCGTTGGCCGGAGGCCGGCGAAACTTTCCAGTCAAGTACCTGGTGCCTGCGCACGAAACGCTACGGGAGTTCATCACAAGGAGGTAGCCATGCACACTCTCCATCCTGACCTCCTGCGGCGGGCAGTGCGGGTACTCGTGGTCGGCTGCGGTGGCTCGGGGGCAGCCATCGCGAGCGGTCTTCCTTACCTTCATCAAGCGATGCTCGTCGCCGGCCATCCGGGCGGACTTCATGTCACTCTCATGGACGGCGACATCATCTCGGCCTCTAATTGCGTGCGCCAGCCGTTCTGTTCGGCAGAGATCGGCTTGGCCAAGACCGTCGTAATGGTCAGTCGGCTGAACCTGTTCTGGGGGCTGAACTGGACAGCCGTAGCCGCGCATTTCACGCCGGAAACGGACGTATCCAAGTTCGACATTGTGATTGGCTGCGTGGACAGTCGGGCCGCCCGGCAGTTGATTCACAACAGAGTGCAAGACCGTCGAACCCGGATTGGATACTGGCTCGATCTCGGAAATTCTGCCGATAGCGGCCAGTTTGTGCTCGGTCAGCCTTTGAACGGCCGCAATCGGCGCTCCGCCACCCGCCTTCGCACTGCGCCTGAACTGTTTCCAGAAATTGCCGATCCATCTCTGGACGACGACGGACTCCCGAGTTGCAGCGCTGTGGAGGCTCTTGAGCGGCAGGAACCTTTCGTCAATCAGGTTCTGGCCTTTCATTCCCTCGCCCTGTTAACGCATTTCTTTAGGTATGGCAGCATCGACCATCACGGCGCCTTCGTGAACGTTCGGGAAAACCGGGTTCAGCCGATTGGGATCAATCCCGCCCTTTGGCGAAAACTGCGGCGGCGTGGGCGCCGCCCGACATCGGGGTCGGCTGGGTAGCACTCTCGACTCGAACTGAAACGTTGAACCTGCGGCGATCCGGCGCGAACGCCTCTATAGCCTCATGCCGGCGCCTAATAATCCCGAAACACCCGTCGGCGATGAGGCCATTCATTGAGACACCGGACCGTCATCCCGGGCCGTTCAATCCGCGAATACCGGGCCTGAATATTACCCCACGGTTCCAGGTTGTAGATCAGTAAGCTTTCGACGTCTGAAAGCAATTCCCGCGAGAATCGCCGTCCTTCGGGAATCTCCAGCACTCCGACGAACACCTGGTGGCCATACATCCGGCGCTCCGCTTCCAACGATCGCCAAAAGACCTGTTTGTCCCGTGCCTTCCACCTTTCCCAAACGGTGGTCGTAGTGGCCTTGCCGAGATACAACAGTTCGGACGCCTTACGATCGGTGTAGGCATACACGACCCCCGACCAGTAAAAGGGTTCTTCATAGTCGGGTCGTATCTGTTCCCAATGTACGTTCACGTTCATAGCATTCCCCTGGTCCCAGAGGGGCGCGTCGCATGCGTCAATAAGATCTGGGATTTGCCGGACGGAATTATCACCAAGACAAACCGAACAATCAAACCGTTCTTCATTTCTCTACACAAAGCTAATCGAGACTATTACCTCCAAGAGGTCTAGCCCCAGAAACATCTGCCGTTTGCATGCACCGACCGATCAACAATGACCCGACTACCCCTTGACCTTTAGGGAGACCGAGCGCTCCTGGATCAGACCGCTCCGATCGCGAAACTGGACGGTGTAGGTCAAATCGAAAGCACTATTTTCTCCGCTCGATACTTCGTGGTTTTTCGTCCCGTCGTACACAGCAAAGTCGGACGCGCTGAACGTGTATTCCCGAGTCTCTCCCGGTCCAAACTTTCCCTCTCCGAGTTGGGCTTCGCGTTTCGACAATGTGCGATCTCGCACAAACGTAACGTCGAAGAACGAGCGAACGACGACGACCGGCTCATCAGAAACATTTCTGATCACTACTGCCCCCATAGGGTGCGTGTTTGAAGCCTTGATTTCGGTGAACCCGAACTGAATCGGGTCGGTTGGTTGCAACGGACCGAGCCGGGCATCTTTTCGACGAATATGCTCCTCCAATTGATACGGCATCATGACGGCAACCGTAGGGCCGATCCGATGATAGACATGATGCGGATCCACCACGTTGTCGATCTGCCTGGTCGCATAGTGTGGATGCGATTGACTCCAAAACACTCCGACAACGCTGACGGTGCCCTTGGGATGTTGAACCTGTGCAAGGGCAAAACTGGGCGGAGGAGACGTGTAGGAGTGAAAAATTTGTGCGAGTTGCTCAGCGGTCGGACTCTTTTGCACTCCCACGACTTCCGCCCCCGTCTTCGTCTCATCCATTCCGATGAGAAGAAATGCTTCGGAGCCGTCGGTGACCGTGTTAGCGAGTGCGAGTGCATCCTTGACGAACTCTCCCGTACCACGCTTGACGTCGAGGTCGTACCACTGACGCTTATACTCAAGTAGCGCGTCTTCCCGCCTATAACGGCACGAGTCGATAAACTCCACACTTGGGGGCCATCGCGCGCTATCTTCTACACCCATATAACTTCTCCCGGCCTGCAGGGGCCTTCGCAAGAAACCCCGCACCCTTGAGTATCAGAGCAGCGAAACAGACCAGGTCCCTCGCTTGTCAGTTCCGCGCAACGGCGGCCAAGGAGTTTCCACACGCGGTGGGTTAGGATACGAGTAATGCTCCACACTGTTGTAACAGGGAAATCCGGTCGCGAATTCAAGATCACCGAGGAAATCGGCAGTGGCAGCTTTGGCGCCGTCTATCAAGCTTCTGATTTGAAGACCGGGGAAATTTGCGCGGTAAAGGTTATCTCATCAGCTACCGAGGATGGGATCGCCTCTTTCAACCAAGAGATCGAAAGTTCCAGGACTATCTTCCACGAAAACGTTCTGCCCGTGTTGGATTACGGGGAAAAAACGATAGGCAAGACGAAGTTATTGTTTGTTGTAACTCCTTTTTGCGGTGGCGGAGACTATCGAGCACGACTTGAAAAACGAGGAACTCCCCGCGGCGATGTCGAAGTTGTTGTTGCCGAAATGCGCCAAGTACTACAAGGCTTGGCGGCTTTGCACGGGCGGATCATTCACCGGGACATAAAGCCCGAGAATGTACTGATCGACGGCAAGACCTTGAGAATTGCAGATTACGGACTCGCGAAGTTTGTTGATGATGCCACGAGAACAATTACGTTCAAGGGGAGCGGGACTCCTCTCTACATGGCACCTGAGGTATGGACACTCCAGAAAATCGAACGATCCGCCGATCTCTATTCGGTGGGAGTTATGTTTCACGAGGCGCTGTCCGGAACTCCGCCATTCGAGGCTGGAGATATTAACCGTCTGCGAGACCATCATCTCTATACGCCGGCACCTCGAATCAACAATCCGGACGTTCCGGCGCCTCTCGCGGCGATTGTAAAAAAACTTCTCACGAAGGAACCACGAAGTCGCTACCAATCGGCAGGCGAAGTCATCGCCGGTTTGGACGCACTCCAGATGTCTGGTCCGAGCAAACACCCAGAGTTGGTGAATCGTATTCGCCAGCAACACGATCGCGAAGAATCTATTCGTTTGGCGGCAGAACAAGACCAACTACGGATAAGGGATGTGATTTCTCGCAATCGGTATAAGGAGGAGGAACTGATTCAACTCATCGATGAGGTCGTTCAAGAGATCAATTCCGAGCTTATCGAAACCAAGATAAGGCTGAACAACGGGCCCCACAATCGGCGTTCCTATGTCTTAGGGAATCGAGTCCTCGCGGTGACATTCTTCTCATCTCATCCGCTATTTGGTGGTGGCATTCCGGAGTGGGCCGAGGCCGTACTGAGACGAGGAGGCGCCGTTCACGGAGGGTACATCGAAATTACGGAAAGCAGCCAAGATCGGCAGGGCTGGAACTTCGCCCTGATCAGAAAAGCAGACGATATGTATGGGGAATGGCATATTGTGGAAAGCGATATGTCGCCGCTTACCGGAAAAGCTTTAAGGTTCCCTCCGGTTGCGACCCTGGCTCCCCTCTTTGCCGAAAATCTAGCGCACCACTGGGGCCATGCAATGCACACCTGGGTACTGAAGGAGAAGACGCTGGAACGGGCTGACATCGTCAAGATACTCGACAAATTCATTTCCCCGTCGCTCTGACATCCTTAATGATTTCTCCATAATCGAGCAGAATCTGACGTATTCCGATCATGGCAAGAAAACCAAAGCCAACTAGGACACTTAATCCTCTTCATTTTGAAGACCTGGAGCCTCATCGGTTTGAGGATCTCGTCCGAAGGCTTCTCTATAACTTTCGGGACTGGTCCGACATTGAACCCACTGGGCGCGCTGGTGCTGACGAGGGTTTTGACATCCGCGCCTGGGAAAAAGGCGAATCCATTAGCAACATGGACGACAACGGAGAGGAGGGAACTCACGCGATTCAAGGAAAGCTTTGGCAGATACAAGGGAAGCGAGAAAAGACTGTCAATCCGGCCAAGATGAAGACCCTCATCCAGGACGGCGTAGACGCCAGGAATCCTCCTTACGGCTATATCCTCGCGGCAGCAACGAACATCTCGAAAGCATCGTATGACTTATTCCGAAGTGAACTTAGAAAGAAAGGCGTCCGCGAATGCTATTTCTGGGGCAAAGACTACCTGGAGGACCAACTGGCGTTCCCGCACAATGACGAAATTCTTTTCACATTCTTTGGCATATCTCTGTCGCCCCGCCGTCGTTCTCGAACGGCAGAGATCAAATTCAACCTTAATAATAAGAACAGAATCTTGAGGCTGTTTTTTGATAAGGAAGAAAAAATCGATCAGCCCCTAATTCGGCGGCGTCCCTTTCTCCTTCGCGACATCAAAGACACTCATTATCCCTTCAGCGGGGAGTATCCTGACTTCGAACAGCGCCGACGCTGGGAAGAACACAGCGCCGTGCATGTCACCGCCACCGGCGTCTACTTTCAGCGGCGGGAATTCTATGCGTATTTGGATCCCGACAATCGGCAGTGGGACTTTAGCCGTTTTGTCGATTTGACCCCCCGTAAGAACAATCTTGACAAAGCAAATGAACGCCGAATTGGACAGGATGGCAAAGTTGCCGAAGCTTTCTGGCGGCACTTACCTCGAAACCGTCAGGCGAAGTTGCGGCTGTATGGCTTCGTGCGCTTTGAAGACATGTTGATCATCGACGACAAGGGAGACCCCGTTTGCGCCGATCCGCATATCTTCATCGACTTTAGCGATAAAAACGGTCCGTTCTCCCACTTCACCGCAAAGGTCATAGTCGGCCACACCCTCATCAATTCTGACGAACTTGAAAAGGATTACAAGAAGATCGAACACTTCCCAAAGGACTTTCCCCCACTCCCGTCGTCCAGAAAAACTCACGGGTCAGAAGAATTTGGAATTGGCGAGCAGGAGTCTGGCCCTCTTCAATGGAATAAAACTTTGTACTCTTTTGATGGCCGCCTAAACAGAATGAGCATAGCTGACCTGCTAGAGGTGAAGGACGGAGCTAATGGCCTAAAACACTTTGAGGTCACCTATGTTTATGAAGCAACGGTTACCGAGATTCTCCGTCAACATGGCGACCACATGAAAGAGATCTTGCCCAAGATAGCGGGGAGAGCGATCGCCAAGAAGGACAAAGTCACAGTATATGAGATGTGTGAGGTCTATCTTATTCGCGAAGGAGAAATCATGTATGGTGCCGACAGTCCCCACGCGTGAGATTGGACAACGCGCCATATTGGCTGGCCCACGACTGAGTCGGATTTCGTTGATCATCCGACAACATCGAGGCGCACCGCGCCCTATGGCCGAATTCGGGGACAACCAGGCCACAAAACTACTGTGGACCAAGAAGAAGTGGGATCGTTTCCTGTCGCACTCTCATTGCACCATATGATTACTGTCCTTTCATTTTCCGCCCGTTGGCTATGAAGAAACTAAAAACATTCATAGTGGAATCCGTCTCCCCTGACGACTTCTATAACCGTCACTGGGAGGGCCATGTCGTGGAAGAGATCGTTCGGCTGCTTGACGGAAAAGCATCGTACAAGCTTGTCTTGAATGAGGGGCTGCTTCGTAGAGCAATTAGGAACGCTTCAGAAAGCGTGTGCGATATCTTTCACCTGTCCTGTCATGGAGATGAAAAAGGAATCTGTCTTAGTGATAAACGAGACATTTCTTGGGAAGCCTTGGCGGATTCCTTTCAAACAGCAGACCATATGCCAACTGCGCTAGTTCTCTCCAGTTGCGCAGGTGGCGACGGTGCGATCGCCCGCGTTTTTGCTGAGCGCGAGCGACGGCCTCAAGTAATCTTCGGAGCAGAGGGAACCGGGAAGCATGTACTCACTTTTCCCGGTGCTTGCATAAGCTGGCCGATTCTATACACCGCACTCGCAACACATGGTATGAATCGTAAAGCCTTCATGGATGCCGTGGATAAAATGAATCTAATTACTTCGCATCAATTCGTTTACCGCCGCTGGGACGAAAAGCGGTACCGGCGTCACCCGAGCCGCCGATAGCGTATCGAAGCGATTTGACTGCAAGTGTATTTTATCGAGGTTAGGGGTGCGGTCCAGGAAACGCACGATCCTATCGTGTCATCGCGAGGAGCGTTGCCTTGGGATGCCGTGCTTCAGAAGGCATCCTTCGAAAACTCGATAGTCTTTGCCAATGAAGGCGGGAACTGCAAGGATGTTGCCCAATGCCCATCAAGTCCGAAACGTATCGCATACTCATCGCCTCGCCTTCTGATTTGACCGAAGAAAGGCAGGCTGCAACCGAGGCCGTCTACGAATGGAATTCCCAACACGCGGCCGCGGAATCGGTGGTACTGCTCCCAATCAAGTGGGAGACGCATGCCGCGCCCCAATCGGGAATAAGGCCCCAGGAGGCGATTAACCGTCAACTTGTCCGGGGTAGCGACATCCTCATCGGGTTCTTTTGGACCAAGCTCGGCACGAGTACGGGAGTGGCGGACTCCGGTACGGCTGAAGAGATTGATCAGTTTGTGGCGACAGGGCGTCCAGCGTTGCTTTACTTCTCCAGTCGGCCAATCGATCCGAACAAGATCGATATCAAGCAGCACAGGAAGCTTAGGGCTTTCAAAGTCGCGACCTACAAGAAAGCCCTCGTCGGTGGCTTCAGCACCATTCCAGAACTCCAGCAAACATTGCTCCGCGATCTGCTTCGTTATGTCAGAGACACCAAGGCGCGCGCACCATCACGACTCGTCACAAAGCTGGATGAAGTATCCAAGGTCACGGAGTTGCTTCTCACCCATCGTAAAAACAAGATCACGTCGACAGAATATCAGCGGTTTCATGAAGAACTCTTCGGTGCAAGAAGGCGGTCGAATGCGGGCACCACTGACCCTGTCGAGCCCGGTGAGGTCGGGCCCAATGGTTACCGCGTCGGGTATACGAGGGAAGGAGATAAGGTGGAGTGGATACCGGATGAAGAGCATCCAGGGAAGGAATGGCCGCTGCTTCTGCGCCGTAATGATAAGGCCATCCTCGGAGCCTACCAGGAATTCTGGGATAAGGTTTGGTGGAACCGGCACCAAAACTGGCTTTATAAGATCCAGACGGGCGAAACACCGCTCAGGTCCGAGCAGAAGCCCGTCTTGGAGCAGGCGAAAAAAGCCGCGCGTCGTATCGAACGCAGATATGGTGGCAAGAAAAACCTCGGATGGGACGATTTCGAATGGGGCCTCCTTAGCGGGAGGCTCTCCGCGCTGTCATGGGTGATGGGTTCTCAATGGGAAGAGTCGCTCGATACCTAAATTGCTCGGATAACGAAGCTCATCTTTCCTACTCGGAGATCCGAACCATCGATAGCGAAAATACGTCGGCCGGAATTTTCGGGCGTCGTGGTCCTTTGGCATGAGGCAATGACCAACGGATCCATCGCGGCCGAACGGGGCTGCAATACACACTGGGTGACTTCCCAGCTACTGACCTCAGCGCAGCACAATAGAATAATATCTCCAGTCAGAATCTGAGATTCGCCATGCGAATTCATATTCACCCGCCGCCATTGAGCGAGTATCGATCTCGATTATCAATTCGGTTGTTCCTCTCTCAATCGTGGCCTCACCCTCACCCTGGACAATGAACTGTTGATCGCGTTTTCGAATTCCAAATGCATAGCGACCAGGTTCAGACCCTGTTGGCAGCGTAACGGTTAAGCCAACCAGGCCACGCGGAATTTCTATACGTGCTGGGCTTGATTTGGTTTGAGGTGCGCGGGCAGAAGAAGCGTTACGCAGATCGACCACTGCCGCGACTCGCTGAACTGGGAGATACCGCGAAGAATTGGTCGTGTAGGCGAGATAACCAGCCAAGACTGAGATGACGAGGATCGCAGCAACGACCGGACTCCACGCCAAAATCATCTTGTGTCGACGGACAACGCGCCGGAACTCGACTAACTCTTCGAAACATGGGGAGCACTGGCCTACGTGAGCGAGTGCGGGATCGCGCATAGAAATGCGTTTGTTGGCGATTGCGCGCAGTGTTCCGATGCCTGGACAGTCCTTCCGTTCCGGATTCGGGAACTGAGTCAATACCGCCGACTCGAATGCCCGGTGCAGTGCGCGGTCCTGACGTTTAGACAGCTGGTCGCCGACCATTGTTCACATGCCTCTGTTTTCTCTGCAGCACGTCTTTCGCAGCTTTTTTCAATCCTCGTGTGTACCGCACGGACAGGCCATTGGGTGTGATGCCAAGCTCATGAGCGATCTCCTGCACCGAATAGCCTTCCAATCTCCACTGGCAAATCAGGCGTGTGTCGTCGTCCATCGCGTTCAGTAGTTTTTCGATAAGGAGATGATTGTGGATCGCGTCTTCAGATGATCCCGCAGTGTCTGCATTGGCGAGGTCCTCGAGAAAGGAGTCCTCCACCGGAACAATTCGTTTCTTCCGGGCGAGGAAGCGATCCACGATGCGCTTGTAAACGGAAGTGAGATAGCCCGTTGGATTCTCGATCGGAGCACTATGGGTTGCTTGCGACGCAGCATCCACCGCAGACTGAAGCATCGAGTTCGATGTCGATTCACAATCGATTTCCTCTTGGCGGTATCGTGCGAGATCAGGGCCGATCTCATCCGCAGCCTTGAGAATCCCTTCGTCGATCGGTCGACCTTTTCTATCCTTGTCGTGAACCCAAAACCGGTAACGCGCCATGAAACTACTCGCCAGTACAGAAGAATTTCAGACTGCTGGCCACGTCCTGTCGCCTGTTTGGATCGGTCGCCAATGATGCTTGCATGGGATTGAGTGGCCGTTCAAGACCCTCCAGGAAATATTTTTAATCGCAAAATTCTTTGTCACATTTGGTCGTGTCAAAGACTCAAGTGATGTGGGGATTGGCTTAATACCCCGAGGCTGGCGGCAGAAATCCGCTCTTGCGTTCTGCATTCCCAGTCTTAAAATATTCACCAACTCAAGACAAGACTCTTGTGGAAATGTTATCCGCCGCGCTCTGTAACAGGACGTACTCGACGGCACTTCCAGAAGCGCTCAAGTTCGATGCTCCAGCGCAACACAAGGGGTTCTCTCCATGTTTCACCGATTTTCTCTGAGATCTCTGCTTGCTCTGCCTTGCACCGTCTGTTTCCTTATTGCTACTCACGCGCAGCCCGCCTTTGCGCAGGCCTCGACAGCCACAGTAATAGGAACGATCGAAGATCCTTCCGGGGCGATTCTTCCGAACGTAGCGGTCACCGCAACGGAAACGGATCGGAATACCGAACATGTCGCTCATGCCAACGAGGCAGGGAGTTACGTCATGTCCGCGCTCAAGCCAGGACGCTACTCGATCACAGCGGCATTGCCGGGCTTTAAGAAATACGTTCGCGATGGGATCGTTCTCCAGGTGAACCAAACGGCCAGGATCAACATCCGACTGGAGGTTGGTCCCATAGAACAGGTCGTACACGTGACCACGCCGACGCAGATGCTGGAGACCGAGACCGCGTCCCGAGGCGTTGTGTTCGCCGAGGAGGGAATTAAGCAGTTGCCGTTGAACGGAAGGGACTACAACCAACTGGCGATCCTCGCTCCAGGAGTTACACCGGCAACACCCCGGCTCGCCGCAGTAAATTTCAAGGGGGCCTTCAACGTTAATGGGAATCGAGCATTCAACAACATCTTTCTTCTGGATGGTGTAGACAACGTTTCCTATTCAAGTTCCTACCGCGGCGAAAACGCTCAGGTCATCCAGCCATCGATCGACGCCATTCAAGAATTCAAGGTCCAGACCAATGCATACTCGGCGGAATTCGGTCGCAACTCCGGGGCGGTTATTAATGCCGCCATTCGTTCGGGAACAAACGCAATTCGCGGCACTCTCTACGAGTTCTTGCGCAACGATGCCCTCGACGCGAATAACTTTTTTTCGAATGCGTTCGGGACGCCCAAGCCCGTACTTCAACGCAACCAGTTCGGTGCAGCGGTCGGCGGACCGATTCAAAAGGACAAGTTGTTCTGGTTTGCGGACTACGAAGGATTGCGAGGCCGCGAAGGCGTTCCTCAGACTCGGTCCGTTCCCAGTGCTCAGGAGAAAGCGGGTGTCTTCAACACCCCGATGTTCGATCCGTTCACGTTCGGAAAGCCGCAGTTTGGGCGCAATGCGAATGGGCAATGGGTGATTCCTTCGAATCGGTGGGACCCGGTCGGCGCCAACGTCGTTGCACTGATTCCAGATCCCAACGTTCCAGGCACCACCATCTACGCGACAAGTCCCATCACGCGAACGCGCGCGGACGGATTCGACGTACGTATGGACTATCGAGTCGCGCGGGGCACCCACTTGTTTGGCCGGTATAGTTTTGTCGATTCCGACGTTTTTCGGCCGTCGCCGCTTCCTGGGTTAGCGGAGGGGTCGTACAACGATGCATTCGGGGCGAGCGACAACCAGTCGCAGGGACTGGCGCTGGGCGTGACTCAGGCCTTTTCAACCTCACTGGTTGCGGATTTTCGATTGGGCTGGACTCGAGGCGATTACCGTACCTCGCCGCCAAATGCCGGTATTGATGGTCCTACGGCTGTTGGGCTCCGTAACGTTCCAAGCGACGCGGGTATTGTCGGCGGCCTCCCCAAGATCGGACTGCAGGGGTACGACGCCGTCGGTCGTCACACGTCCACGCCGCAATTTCAAACACCACAGGTCTGGAACCCGCGATTAACGGTTTTTACCCAGAAGGGAAGGCATTCCCTGAGGTTTGGATTCGAGCACCTGAAGACGCAAACGAGGATAAACGATCTGACGGCCACGATTGGTGCGATGAATTTTTCAGGTTTGTTCAGCGGCGCTGCGGTGGGTGACCTTTTGCTGGGACTCCCATCCCTGTTCGCGTTGACCTCGTTTACGGTCATCGATCAGCGGCAGCATATGTATTCGTCCTTTCTGCAGGACGACTTCAAGATCACGCGAAACCTAACGTTGAATCTCGGCCTGCGGTACGAGTACTCGACTCCGCCAATGGAAAAGGACAATCACCTGGCGAACTTCGATCCGACCACAGGCACTATGACGCTTGCAAAGGATGGCAGTGTCTTTGAGCGGTCGCTTATTCACCCTGATCGAAACGATTGGGCCCCGAGAGTTGGATTCTCATATTCGCCGGTCTCTCGCTGGGTTATCCGGGGAGGGTACGGTGTTTTCTACAATCACACGGTCCGGCAAGGTCGCGAAGGAATGCTGGGATTCAACCCGCCACACGTCGTAGACAACGTGATCTTTGCGAATGCGTTCGGTCCAACCGCCGTCGCGTCGGCAGCTCCGTTCCGTTTGGTCGATGGGTACCCACAGGGACTCCTGAATCCTGGCAGCTTGTCGCCCTTCGTGTACCGGCGTGCCCAGGATCCGAATCAGCGCAGTCCCTACGTGCAGCAGTTCAACTTTGGCATTCAGCACGAACTGACGAGGGATCTTCTGATTGATGCCGCGTATGTGGGAAACAGAGGCATTAAGCTGCCTGGTTTTCGGAATCTGAACGCACCAATGGTCATTCAGAACGCGAACGGGACACAATCGGCAGGCCCGAGGCCGTATCCCACTTTGGGTGATATTCAGTGGGCTGAAAATCGGGCGTCTTCTACCTACAACTCGCTGCAGCTGGGGCTGCAGAAGCGAATGTCCGGGGGGCTAAGCGGTTTGGTGAGTTACACCTGGTCGAAGGCACTCGCTGACTCGGCGGACCACCTTTCCACGAGTCTCAACGGTCCCGGAATCGATATCGGCGTTTTCAGTGTTCCCCAGAATCCGGGCAATCTCAGAGCGGAAAAGGGGCCGGCAGAGTTCGACATTGCGCACCGCCTGGCGGTTAGCTACGTGTACGAACTCCCCTGGGGACGCTCGAAGCGTTGGGGACAATCGTGGGGGAATGCCGCGAACCTGATCTTCGGGAACTGGCAGTTGTCGGGCGTTCACGTCGTCCAATCGGGCTTGCCGCTGACCGCAACTCTCGGAGGACCCACGGTTCTCAATCTCGGTAGTGATCGTGTGGCGCGGCCCAATCTCATCGCCGACCCGGAATTGCCGTCCTCTCAACGAACTGTTGCCCGCTGGTTCAACACCGATGCATTCGCGATTCCCGGGCCGGGGCTCCAGGCCTTCGGCAATGCGGGTGTAGGTGTGATGCGAGGACCGGGCTTTGCCAGCTTCGATTTTGGCATTGCGAAGAAAATCGATGTCGGTGAGGATCGCTATTTCCAGTTCCGAACGGAATTGTTCAATGCGTTCAATCACGCCAATTTCGGTCCCCCGGACATAAGGCGTGAGTCGAGCACGTTCGGGAGAATCCTCAACGCTTCCAGTCCCCGAATCATCCAGTTCGGATTGAAGGCGTACTTTTGATTATGAAGGCGGGCACCTTTCTGAAGAACGTGGAGCAAAACGCGAGTTCATTGGCTCTCTACATTGGAAAGATGGGAGTGCTTCGCTGCGAATATCTCTCGGTAAACGTGGAGATTGTCGATGCGAAGCGAAGCTACGGGCGGACCTTGCTTCTGGTTCGCCCGGTATCCGGCGATGGTGAGCAATGGGTCGAAGAGAGTCGCGTTAAGGACATCTCCGAGAGGGCCGGATCATGAGCCGGGTCTTTGTCTTTGCTGCAACGGATATGGAAGGACAACCGGTCCGCGAAATCTCCGGCCCGAATGACCTGGTGCTTAACATAGCGGGAATGGGACCGCGGAACGCTACGACGAAAGCAGAGGCGGTGATTCGAAGAGAGGATAAGCCTCATGCGGTCGTTGTCATCGGATTGTGCGGAGGGTTAACGGAGTCCCTGCCCGAGGGAACGATCGTTGCCTACTCGGAATGTTTCTCAACCGAGCGAGGGACGTTTCCATTGCGGTGTTGTCCAAAAGGGTCGCAAGCCATGCTGGAGATGCTGGCGGCGGCAAAGATCCCCTGTGGCCGTGCCGTTGGTATCACATCGGGAAGGATCGCGACGACACGGGACGAGCGGCTCGCACTCGCGAAGTCGGGTGCAACCGTCGTCGATATGGAGAGCTATTGCATTGCGCGTGTTGCGGCACAATTTGGCATTCCCGTGGTTGTGCTGCGCGTCGTGTCGGACTCTATAGACCGAAAGCTTCCGGACCTGAACCGAGCATTGGACGATGGCGGCGCCCTCGACAACCGCAAGGCATTGAAGGTCGCGTTAGCGTCGCCGTTGAAAACGGTCAGGCTGCTCGCCGCAAACAGGCGAGCGATGCAGCGTCTGAAGCCCGCGCTTGAGGTAGCGCTGAAAGCCACTCTATAGCAAATACAGGAGACGACTTGAAACGCCTGCGAAGAGTCTTTTGGACAGTTCCGTCTGTGTTCTTCCTCCTGATTGCCGCGAGAGATTCTCGTCTCCCGGAGTCGCAGCGCCTTCTCGAGGCGGCAGACAGCTTTGCGTTGCTATACAACTGGCCTTCAGCGACGCCCCTCTACAACCGAGCAGAAACTCTATTTCAGGCTTCCGGGGATCGCGCCGGGGCACTTGCTGCGAGACTGGGTGGAATCTGGGTTACTGCAGACGGTGGAGTCTCCGCGAGTACGCTTCGGGAAGTAGTATCGTATCTAAAAGACCCGCTCGTCGAATCGAATTCCCGGCTCATGCTCCGTGCCTTCATCGCAAAGGCCGTGCTCGAACGTAACACCAATGAAGTCTCCGCGCGCGAGTCGTGGGAAAGAATTCTGAAACTGTCGGCCAGTTTGGGGGATCGGGTCTGGCAGAACCGGGCCAAAGCCGAACTTGGCCAAATCCTCTACATGGACGGCGACGTGGGAACCGCAACGGTCATGTTGCGGGAGGCCCTCGTTTCTCAATGGGTGCACCTGGATCTTGGTGACGGGATTTACTACACCTCCATGGTCGGTAACGGTTTTGTCGAGTCGGGGCGTCCTGAAAGCGGCCTGAAGTATGCCGAAATGGCTCTCAAAGCGGCGTTCCTCTTGAAGGACGAAGGCTTTCCCTATCTTGCCTATCAAGGAAAGGCGCGTGCCCTCGATGCGCTGGGGCGCCGAGGAGAGGCCGCCGATGTGTTGGACTCGGCCATCCGGCGCGCGCGAAAAGAACAGAACCTCTACGCTCTGGCGCAATTATTGATTGTGAAGGGTATCAACTCGGCTGCCCACAACCCCGGCGCGACGCCTCAGGCCCTGAAGGAAGCTGCGGACATCAGTGAAGCGAGGGGCTTTCAGCATCTCTTTGCCTGGAGCGCCTTCGAACTCGCAAAAGGCTATCGTCAGGCAGGCGATTCGGAGCAGGCGCGGCAGTATGTCTCAAAGGCGATAACAGTGATGCGCGTGATCGAAGACCGCTATCACTTGCCTCAACATCTGACCCTGCTGGCCGGATTGGAAGCTGCCCGGGGTGACTTCAAGCGTGCCGATGAACTTTACGATGCAGCTACCGACGTCATCGATGGACTTCTGGTCAACGTCAACACGAAACAGTTGAAGGGATCTCTCATCGCGACGCTGAGCGAAGCGTATGTCGGTCACTTCGGTTTGATGGTCACCAAGTTTCGAGATTTCCGAAAGGCCTACGAGATTATCGAGGAAGCGCGCGGCCGTTCTCTCGCGGACGCATTACGCGGGGATACCGAATCCTTGTCTAAGGACGCGAGAAGTACCGCTGCGACGAAAGCGATCGATCAGGTGCAACTTGCCCTTCTAAGTGAATCGAATCCTGGGCGTCGTGATGTGTTGCTCGATGCGCTGTTTGCCACAGAACAACTCCTGGTGCCTGTGCATAAGGCCGGACTTGCTCTGAACACCAGCGGGAATCGATTCAAACCGGAGCCAATCGAGGTAGTGCAGGGGAAGCTACGGCCCGACGAACTTCTGCTGGAGTATGTTCTCGATGATTCACAAGCCTATTGCTTGCAACTGACTCGTGCCGGCATTCAGGTGACGGTACTCCCCGCCGAGCGCAAGAGGCTTGATGATCTTGTGGCGCAATATCTCGATACCGTGCGGTCTCGGAAATCGGAACGAGTCGTGGCGCAGGACTTGTACGCACTTCTCCTGGGACCAGTCCTTGCCGAGCACAAGGACAAAGCCCGCGTGGTCGTCGTGCCAGACGGCAAACTTCACTTGCTGCCGTTTGACGCCTTAAGAGACGAAGAGGGGAACTACGTTTTGGAATCCCGGACCGTCACGTACGCCCCTTCCGCGACTGTATTTGCTCTGCTCGGACAAGCTCCTCGAACGGATCGCCCCAAAATGAGCTTTCTTGGGGTTGCCGGCGGCGTATATTCCGGAACGACCCTCGCCGCCGCCATTCGTAGCGCAGACAACTCGGGTGGACTCTTTGACGCCACGCCAGTGGAGTTTTCCGACCTGCCTGGAAGCAAACAGGAAATCGCCGGTATTGCCGGGATTCTGCCGGGTTCTAAAGAGGTTCTGACCGATGCGTCGGCGACCGAATCCAATTTCAAAGGCTTGCCCCTGGACGACTACCGGATTATCCACCTCGCAGTCCACGGTGTCGGCAGCCCTCAGTTCCCCGATCGAGCTGCCTTGGTATTAGGAAACTCGAAAGGAGCCGGACAGGATGGCCTGCTGCAAGCGCGTGAGATCCGCGAACTTCCGCTTCCCGCGGATCTAATCGTTCTCTCGGCTTGTGATACGGGCAGCGGCAGATTGCTCGGTGAAGAGGGAATCGCCAGTCTTGAGCGAGCCTTCCTCATGGCAGGAGCAAAATCCGTGGTAGCGAGTCTCTGGACGGCGGACGACACCTACACTATCGGGCTTATGAAGCGCTTCTACCAGCATCTCGTTGACGGCTTCGACGAAGGCGCGGCGCTTCGTCAAGCGAAGCTCGATCTTCTGAAGCAATTCGGCGACCAGGCCCTTCCCATCTATTGGGCCGGTTTCACATTGGTTGGTGACGGCTCTACTGTGATCTTCAAACAGTAGCATTTCGTCGCGACCCCCATGTCGTCCGTTGTGCCCACGCTCGAAATATCCCCTAACAGTCAAGTTTGAGAAAGAAAGGAGAGACCTATTCCTATGGTTTCAAACAATATCCCCGATGACTCATCCGCCCACGAGCCCTCGCCCACCTTGATCCCGGTCGAGGCCGATCACGTGGACCGACTGATTGCTGTCGCCCGAGATCTGGCTGGATTTGTTTTGATTCTCGATGCTGCCGCGACGGGCGACCCGACTCTGGCAGCTGTGGAGCGCATCCTGACTCCGATCAATGAACAGCTTCAAGAGTTCAAGAATTGGTTTCACAACGCCTGGCATTTGGCGACTAGCGGCCTCTCGTCAGGTTCTCCCGAATGATGCCCCCGAGTCCGCAGGACTGACCGATTTGCCCGTCGAATGGCCAACGTGAACAGCGCGTGAGAGGTCGAGTTCTTTGACAAAGCCTTCTTTCTCTAAAACCGAGAGATCGTCGGCTCCGTCGGGTCTGGAGTTAATTGCCGCAGTGATTCTCCGATTCGCCGGTTCTGGAGTCTACAGGTCTAGATAGCATCCGTCATGATATCCACAATCAGATTTGCTTCTCTGTCTCGCAGGATCAAAGTGTGCCCTACAAAGCGGTATTCGACTTCTTGCGGTAGTGTCGGAAGCGCGCTCAGTAATGACGGCGGCACGGTTGCTTTTGACAACGTAAAAGGAGCCCGCCCCGATCGAGCAAAAGGAGCCCACCCTTTTGTTAATGGTTAAAGTTAATCGCCGCCGTCGGGCTTGTGCGTAACTGTGGAAAACCCAGCAGGGTTTTCCAAGCAGCGGAGTAAATCACCAAGAAAATATCGCCGCAGGCCACCTTGTTCGATTTGCTCGGCTGCGGCAGTTTCCACAAGCTTCCCCTTCCTTTAGTTTCTTTCTTTTTGGTTCTTTTTCTTTCTTTCAAAAACTTTTCCACAGCCTCATGCACCGGCGTCCGCAGCGGGCCGGAGTCCGGATTTCTTCTTGAGCTTGTTGTTCTTCAGGCTGTCGGTGAATCGGATGCTTTCCCAATCAAACTCGTGGATCGAGCAATGATGCGTCAACCGGTCCAGCAGGGCCGCCGTGAGAGCCGCGTCGCCGAAGGTGTTCGTCCATTGGGCGAAGGGGAGATTCGACGTCACAATCAGCGATGCCTTCTCGTAGCGGTCCGAGAACACCTGGAATAGAAGCTGTGCGCCTTCGGCCGAAAACGGGATGTAGCCGGCTTCATCGATAATCAGCAGCTCGAATCGGGAAAGCTTGGCCAGATACCGCTTCAGTTGTCGTTCTTCGCGGGCTTCGATCAGGGTGTTCACCAGATGCGCCGCCGTAGTAAACAGCACGCGGTAGCCTCGCCGGCAGGCTTCCACACCGAGCACGGTGGCGGCGTGGGTTTTGCCCGTTCCGTGTTTGCCCAGAATCACAATGTTTTCGTGCTTGGTGATGTACTGGCATTCCAGGTACTCGCGCACTTGAAGCGCGTCCAGGCTCGGCCACTTCTTCAGATCTGTTTTCTCCAGAGTCTTCAGTATGGGAAACCGTGCTTCGGTCATGCGCCGCTGCATTTGATGGGTTTGCCGCTGATCGAGTTCCCGGCTGGCCAAAGCCAACAGGAAACCTTCGTGGCTCTCTCCGGTTTCACGCGCCTGGCGAGCGTGCTCGCGGTACTCCCGGGCAATAGCCGGTAATCTCAGCCGCCGAAGGGCATCCTCTAATAAGACTTCCTGACCGGGGTTCATCATTGCGCACCTCCAGCCAGCAGGAGATCGTAGCGGCCGACATCACTAACGGCGACGGTCAGGTCCGTCACTCCCGGCATCAAGCCCGAGTACAACGGTGAAAACGCAATCTCCGGTCGATCCTGCCGGACCAGGATGTGTTTCACCGAATCCAGATTGTAGGTTTGGCGCCGTAGTGTCTCCGCTATCGCCGCTTCGACCCGCTCAAACGAATAGCTCTGATGAAGCTGCAGGATCTCGACAAACTCGCGGGTACCGTCATTATCGCCCTGCCGGTCGCGCAGGATCGCCAGCATCCGCTCGTAATCGGCGGGCCAATGCTCACGCCACTGGCGAATCGGCCGTGCGGCTTCAAACGATCCAATCCGCTGGCGGATCAGCTCCAGGTAATGCAAGGGATCGATCTGCCACTTACAGTTTCCGAAGACCCGGGGATGATCTGCCACCTTCTTCTGATCCGCATAGAAGCTCACGCGATCGCAATCGATGTGCGCCCACAGTTTTCGCCCCACATAAGCCGTCGGCACCGAGTAGCGATTCCTCTCCACTTGCGCCGTCTGATAGCGGCTGACCCGCACCACCAACGTTTTGGTGTTTTCGTAAGCGTGTTCCGGAATCCCCAGAAGCCGTTCCCGTTCCTGATCGTGGCGTTCATCGATCGTTCGTGGATCTTCTCGACCTTGGATCTGCCGGCTTCCATGTTCGATCGAACGCATCAGCAATAGCTCGTTCAGCTCGTCGAAATTTTTCACCTCTGGGGTTGGCACCAGAAAGTTTCTCCGTGCGAAGCCCACCAGTCCTTCGACTCCGCCCTTCTCTTGGCCTTTGGCCGGATTGCAGAAGCGGGCCTCAAACGTGTAGTAGCTCCGGAAAGCCGTAAACCGCTCCTGCTCCACTCGTCCTTTTCCGCGCAGGATCTGCCGCACTGCGACCGTCAGATTGTCGAAAACCAGAGTGGGGAATATGCCGCCGTAGAAGGAAAACGCTCTCATGTGCGCGTCGAAGAACATCTCCTGACGTTCCCAGGGATAGGCCCGCACAAAAGATTTGCCCGAGAAGCGAGATCGCATGCTGAAGAACTTGATCTGACGTCGTTCGCCCGCCATCACCACCCAGGCGCTGCCCCAATCGACTTCCGCTTCCCGGGCCACTTCCGGATCCAACGGCACCACAGCCAACGCGGCATTCATGCCCATCCGCGCTTTCCGCTCCCGAACCCATCGGCGTACGGTCGATTCGGCGCCCTTGAAACCTTCTTCCTCCACCAACCGTGTATAAATCCGATGGGCTGTGTGCCTTTGTTTTCGGTGTTCCTGCTGGTCCGCCTTCAGCCATCCCTCGACCATAACCGCCACTGGGTCCATGACCACGCATGCCGGTTCTTCTTTTCGCCGATATTTCGGATCCAACCCCTGCAAGACCTTGCGGATGGTTTTGCGTGTGTGACCCGTCTCCCGTGAAATCTGGCGAATGCTCTTTTTGTAAACGCGCTGCGCCGTCCGGATGAGCTCGTACTGGTCCATCTCTATCAACTCCTGTTTCTCCCTGCTTCATGTCCGTCCTCCTCGACGCTTCACGAAAACAGAGCCTAACAGGTGGGTCCCTTTTGCTCGATCAAACCCGGTTTTGGTGGGTCCCTTTTACGTTATCGAAATCACACGGTTGACAAGGGAGCCGACGCCGGATAGGTCGCGTTGATGGCAAGGCTTATCGGAACGGTTGATACATCGGATCTCGGATTGCCCTCTGACAGGATCGCACTTCTTGCGTTTGCATCCAGTTTCGAATTGATGACGTTCGCTATCATCGTGCGCACTCTGGGAGTGAATACGTCGCCGCGATCGGCCTTTGGCCGCAAAGCACGAATAGCGGCTGCCAATTGTTTCTCATGTTCAGTGATCAGCTTCACGTCGGTAACTTTGCTGGGCCGGGGAGGGATGGCCGTGTTTGCCATCCTGTGGATGGCCATATAGTCTTGAATCTTTGTTTGAAATTCCTTTGCCGCCTCGGCTGCAGGCGTTTGTGCGGATATCAGGACTGTCCCGACGACCAATAGAAGAACCGTCGCAGGCCCGACGACGCGGCTTCCGCTTAAGAAAGACTTAATCATGCTTTTAGCGAGGTCCGAATCTGTAGGCCCTCGCGCGAACTGCACCCGTGCCACGAGAGAAACCCTCTGACATCAAAGCCGGAGACCCACATTCGGATATCTTCGCCCTCCAGAATATTTAATGCACAAAGCTTGCCGCAGTGTTTACTTCACGATGAGGGAATTAGAGCTCGAGAGGTTGTATTGGTGTCTGGAAAATAGGCATCGCTTTGAAACACAGCGGAACTTTGGCAACTTGTTGGGCCTCGCCTCTCTTTGTGCGGCCTCGACTGCGCAACTCCTTGCGTACTTCTCTCCGTCATAGACGCCGGCAGTTCTACATGGTCACACGCCACGGACGCCGATTCCTGCTCTGTCGTACTCCATGCGGATTGCTAACATAATGGTAGAAACTGGAGGCAGCACAATGACGCGCCGGTTCACGGGGCGATGCTTTCAGCAAGGCTTGGCGCGAGGAGCTTCAGCGCTACGACGGGCAATGCGCTGGTAAACTCGTAGTGATTCGCGTTGTTTCCCTGAACGTACGCAGTTAATACTCCGAAATAGCGGTCGCCGATAAAGAATGTAAACGTTCCCGTGCGGCTTGTGGCGCGCGAGGAGAGCAGCCGTCCGTCGGCGTTGTAGGTTTGGAAGCGGTTATCTCCGGAACCTGTTTTTCCCCCAACAACCATCGGTTCTCCTGCGCGATTCGTGATGACTCCAGAGAGCCTGGATGCGGTTCCATTTTTGACGACATTCGCCAGAACGTCGCGGAGAGCTTGAGCCACCGCCGGCTCCATGACGCGTTCACCGGTCTGGAGGTTGGGCTCGAGCGCCGTTTCGTACGGCGTTCCCGCCGCGAAGCGCATTTTGCTTACCTGGATTTGCGGCAGCCTGATGCCGTCGTTGAGAAGGATACCCATCAGTTCGGCGAGCGCGGCGGGGCGGTCCGCCGAACTTCCTATCGCGGTCGCGAGCGACGGAACAAGCTTATCGAAAGGGAACCCCAGACGTTGCCAGTAAGGCGTCCGCACTGAGCGTCGATAGTCCGATATCCTTATTTCAAATGGCGCAATACTGCCGCAGCCGCAATCAGAGTGGCCCCACCAATGAGCAAGTTGGCCCAGTTGGAGGCAGTCTGGGGCAACTGTTTCGGTTGGGCGTCGGCACTCGGTGGCGCCGAGTCAGGCTGCGCCTGGTCGTTCGGGGCGGCGGGCTGGCTTTGAGTCGTAATGGTGTTGCCTGCACTATTCGGCGAATCGTTTCCACCGCAGTTCGTGAACAGACAAACCCCAAACAGAGTTACAAACAACACGAACACTTTGAGTTTCATAGCTTCCCTTTCTGAGTTCCGAAGTTGCATCTGCAGGTGCAGCAGCGAACTCTATTGCGAGATCCCCAAGTTTTGTTCGAACCCCCAGGGAGACGCTGTCATTCTTGCTGCATACAAGTTCAAAGCGCCATCAGGCCGACTTGAAATCGACACCCTGATCTAGTTGAGACGCTCACTGAGGACAGTGGCAATCCTCAGAACTGACCACCGTCCCCGGTCTTTAAGCGGCGGACTTGCCAGGTCTCGAGTCCGTTTCCTCCTGGATTTGAATACGACGCCTGTTTTGCATGATCTGAGACGCATCCATGGTTACTTCCAGCACGCCATCCTTAAACTTTGCGGTAGCATTGTCTGTCGTCACCCCGTCGGGTAACGGGATCTCGCGACAGAAGGAACCATAATTTCTTTCAGAGCGGAAGATTCCTTCCTGGTTGGTCTCGTGTTCGTATCTGCGCTCGCCTTCGATTCGGACGCTGTTTGGGGTGATGTCGACGTTGACATCATCCTTAGTCATCCCCGGCAGGTCCGCGCGAACAATCAATTTGCCGTCGATCTGGACCACGTCGACGTCAGGAAGGAACTCCGCCGGTTCCGTCCAGGAGGTGAAGCGACCGGTTCTTTCTGGTGTGCCGACATTTTCAAACATGCGATCCATCTCGTCGGCAAGGTGTCGCATCATGCCGAAAGGAGACGGTATTTGCCATCGTAATGGGCGCGAGGGCTGGCGAGTGCGCCGTGGCTCAATAGGCTTTGACTCTTGTCGATTTCCAGGCTGTTGACGGGTCATCGAAAAGCAAACCTCCTTTTGGTGTGAGATCGTTTCAGAGTAAACATCAGACCCAGATCAAGAGAATCGGAGAGCCCGAGGCAAAGCCGCGTGGGGCTTCCACTGAGTTCGAGTGCGTGTTCAATGGAGCGAGCTTGTCGCCGCTGCCTTCGAGAAGTCCTCTTTGCGAAGAACTTCTTCAATTCTGACGCGGAGGGCACGAACCTGCGTGTGGGCCGAGGAATCCGGAGTTTCCGAGAGATACGCGTCGATCTGTGACAAGGCTCGCGGCCAGTCTTCGATTCGGATGTAAACGTTGGCGAGGGCAAGCCGCGCCACACTCAAACGCGGTTCCAGATCCAGGGAACGCAGCAGATTGTCTTCGGCGTCTTCGTAAAGCGAAGACTCGTGATAGACCAAGCCCAGCAAGTAGTATCCGAATGCGGCTCGAGGATTGCGCTCTAAAGCCAGGAGCAAGCTTCCCAGGGCGTCATTTAGGATACCGCGAACGGCGGCCGGATCCTGACGTTCGCTGACTTGCGCTTCCTGCAGGTACACGCTGCCCAGGCCAATCAAGGGAGCTGCCGATGACGGCCTTAAGTCCCTAGCGGTTTTGAATTCGTCCTCCGCGTCGCGATACAGTCCTGCCTTCTGATACGCCGTTCCCAGAGCCTTGCGCGCTTCATAGAGGTCGGGTACTTCGCGAACCACTACCTCAAGACGCTGACGGGCCTTGTCGTAATTTCCGCTCCGGATTTCTTCGTCGGCAGACCTCAGTTCGTCAACCAGATCCGGAAGCCGTTTTGCGAGGTCGGATGCGTCGACCACACCTTCTTCTTCGCCTGAAAGGTCCACAGGCTCGTTATCCTCGATCGGCTGCCGTTGCTCGTCGAGAATGATGTTTGCCAATGCCTCCCTTCCCGTTCCATTGATGTCGACTCTCTGGTGCACTTTCTTGAATCCTGGGATGTCCGCGACGACATAATACGTTCCGGCCCTCAGGCTCCTGAACGTGAAAGGTTCTTGTCGTGCCACGGTAACTGAGTTCAGAGGCTGGCACGAGTCATAAAGCAACGCCACTTCAAACCGACCATCGAAGGGCAGCATTGGCGAGAACACTTGGCCCCGCAGGACGTAGATGCCGGATTCCAGTTTTGCCTGGGCGTGCGCGCCGACCGCCATTAGAAGTATCGCGGCAAGCGCAGTCGGTGATTTCCACATGTTTCCCATCGTTGCTTCTCCCTGAACTGTGTGCAGACTGGAATGGTGAAAACGGGCACCGCAGAAGCTAGAGAGATCTCAGCAAGCGGGCCTGTTTTAGAGGTCAACGGGATCAGGTTGCGATGTTATCAATCAATAGAAAATCGCTGCATCGGCGGAAACTCCTATCTCATATGGGAGCTTTCAATATTTAAGAAACCTGGGACATTCCCAGGCGCACTTCGTGCGAACATGCGGCAGCGAAGGGCTAAACTGCTAAAACTCAAGGTTTCCGAAGACGGATTTGAACAAGATATCTTCAGGATTGGGCTGGATCATTGTTCGCACTTGATAGCGCAGTACGATCGGCGGCGTTGTCGCCGCTCTTTTCGGAAAGTTACCGATATCGCAAAGCTCGATGGTGGCCGGTTTGGGCCGGAGATGGCTTCTCTAGCGCCACCGTCATCGTGGAAATCAGTTCGGCGAATAGCAACGGCCTTCGTAGCGATAAGAAGCCGTGGGTAAAGACCTCTTTTTCGGCATCATCAGAATCGGTTATTAGTACGATTGGAACGTTTGACCGGACCGCGCGCATCTTCTGCCCGAGTTCTATTCCTTTCGAGGCCGCCATATTGCACAGAAGCAGGTCGACGTGGACATCCAAGCTAAGTTCGACAGCTGCCTCAGGGCTCGGCGCTTCGATAACTTTATAGCCCTCAAGTTGGAGAAACCGGGAGAGTATTCCCGCCAACTCACCCCCATCTTGGACAACAATCACGGTCACGTCGTTTTCATTGATAAAAGCCATAGGTCCCCTTCATAGATTCCTCAGAGTTGAGCTTCTAAGCAGGTGTTGCTCTATTTTGGAAGCCGCGTTCCAAACTCCTGTCGAATTGTTGATCTACTTGAAAACCATTTTTTCAAGGTGTCTTGGTTCCCAGTCCTTCACGCTAGACCGCATCCACGTTCAAGTATCTCCGCTAGGGGCAGTGCTTGTTTGTTGTCGTTCATTGCGTTTATTTGCCCAGGTCCATTTTCCCGATGCTACGAGAGTAGGCGGGAGCACGCCATACGGCATTCCCTGTATACGGCGATGCATTTTCGACCAGAGAAAGGCCGTCGGGCAGCAGCTACTTTTTCGTCCGTGCGGAGCCAGACCAGAACGGTTCTCTCGTTATGAGTACCCTGTTTAGGGTATTCAACTTCTTTCGACGGACACCGACACGGGTATCTCGGTATCCGGTGTCTCAAAGTGGATTGCCGATGCCTGGGATCCCGGGCCGCAAACCCGTGCAGGTAGAGATGGGTTTATGAGGGCACAGAGATATCGTGTCTGACTTGGACTTGCCGAAGAGGTGCGACAGTTCCGTTGGACGACGCACGAAATCTGCCTGCGCGTCATGGCCAATGTGAGCTTTTTATCGTTCTTCGTGGTTGGACCTGATGTTGATCTCTCCTTCTGGACGACGTTCCGACGCTCGTCGGCGGAGTCCTGATGTGGTACGGTTTGATTCGAATGGACACTGACTTTGACGCAAACGATGCGTGGCGCGATTCTTCCGGGCTGCCGGGCGATTGGCGCCCTCTACGATAGAATCGCGAACGCTCTCGGCCTCCGCGGGCGCAGAAGTAGCTGATTGTTCTGACAGTGGCCGGTCACCTCATGCCGTTTTTTGCAGGTCGGTCGCCGCAAGCCAACGCATTGCATCCTGCACTTGGGATCGATCAAAGTAACGAATTGTAGCTGTCGTGAACGGACGACAAAAAATTGCCATCCAGTGTTCCCACTTCTTTTCACCGACAATGGCTAAGCGCTCGATATCGGAATAGTGGCGGGCATCGAACTTGATGTCTTCCCACAACCCGCCAGCATCCCACCCGTGGAAGTCGTGCAGCAGCAGGAGTAGACGAAGTTTTCCTCGTTCTCTGATCCTCCGTTCCACTTCTGGCAAAAACTTGGCATAGTCGTTTCTCGTTAACCTTCCGGTTGCACGTACTTCCAGAATTCGGTGATCGGCATCGTCAGTCGTGAGGAATTCTATGGGCATGTTGCCTCCTTTTTTGAAAAACGATTCCTAAGTGCGAAGGAAGGATGCAGGATTGCTCCATTCACCCTTCTCATATTGAAATTTGCGATTCTTATCCACCAGGATCTGTCCGTCGTCTGCAAGGGAAATCGCAAATCGTTCGAGAGGCCGGGGTGTCGGCCCTTCGAAATTGATTCCGTTCTTGTAGTACCCGCTACCGTGGCACGGACATTTGAACTTCTGCGCGTCTTCGAGCCAATTTGGGATGCAGCCGAGATGCGTGCAGATGTCAGAAAGCGCGACAATTGCTACATCGCCAGAAATAGGCTCTTTATCGTGGACCAACCAGATTCCAAAACGCTCCTTAAAGCGTGTATCAACGCGACCGGGTTGAACTTCCCTGGGATAGCCCGCCTTAAAAGTTGAAGGCGGCTCGAAGAGGACGTTGGGAAACATGAATCGTCCGGTCGCCGCAGTCGCCGAAAGGGCGGATGCGGTGAAGGCTGCCCAACCCAGGGAGATCCAGGAAAAGACTGCTCTCCTGGACACAAACCTCACGGTGGGTCCGCTCAAAGAAGACGTCTTCGGAATTAGTGATACCTGGTTCTTGTTAATCAGCTTGAAGATCGATGCCGCGATTACAACATTTAGAGCGACGACAATAAGCATCATCGCCACCGACAGCAGAATGGCATGCAGGATGGCGTTCATGATTTGGTACCTGGAAGGTTAGACGGTGATGTTTTGAAATTCGCAGTGCCATTCGATAAAAAAAGCGGCCTTAAATATCGTAGTACGATATAGGACTTTGCTGACTATATTGCGCCGACTGTGCGCGACATTCTCAGGACGAACTGACCAGTCGCTGTTCCATGAACGAAGGGCTAGTGTTCACCAGAATGACAGGTGGCCTACGAAACGTGCGTTGGAAAGCGGTATCAGTTAAGGCAAAAGCATAGGTGTGCTCTACCCGCTCGCCCAAGGGCGGTGAGCGTAAGTCTCTGACTGTGAGAGACCCAGGTCCGATAGCTTCGCGGAGCGATATGCCGACCGTTGGGCCAGCCGCCTCGAAAGGCGTTGTTCCCCTTTACCAGGGCCTTCTGACGAATTCGAACAGGAAGATTGCGGCTCCTGCTGTTGTCACCCGCGAGGCAGCCATTTCATGTTGCATCTTGAAGTTGTGCCAGAGGACCGCGATCACGATGATACCTATCAAAACCGCAATACAGACTCCGAGTGCCGGAAACACGGGAAGAGTTTGCCCGATTCGTTGAGCCAGCCCGCGATTCAACACGGAGCGGTACACAACCACAAGATGGACGACATAGACAAAAAGCGACTGCTTTCCCACCATCGAGGCGATTCTCGTTGCGATTCCTTGCCAATTCTCGGCAAGGAAAACAAAACAGGCGACAATGCTGACGACACTAAGCCGAACGAAGAACATCGCAGGATTGGCCTTCCAGAAATCATGGGCGGGGTAGAAATTGAAAGGGACGTACATCACCCTCCATGCAACCAGGAGCGCTCCGGCACTGAGAGCCGCATATTTCCAGATGATTGAGGCGACCTGCTTTGGATCCCTCCTTTTCGAAAGGACGAAGCCAAAAAGAACACCGCACAGAATATAGGCAGCCCAGGGAAACAGTGGAAACCAGGAACTGGTTTCAGGAGTGATATACGACACGAGTGCTTCTGGCAAGTATCCCACCAGGTGAGCGGACCATGTGACCGGTGCGAAGAATATGATGACTATCGCTATGGCAGTTACGAAAGACTTGAAAGCTCTTCGGTCCTTGATTATGAAGATACCCACCTGAAGCAGCAGCAAGGTGACACCCACGCACTGGAGTACGTCCGCTTGAAGAAATGACGTTCTCGCCGCGGGAGACGCTGAGGTGATGAGTTTCCGCAGCGAGAGATAGGGGAGATGCAAAGCGTATCCGAGGGCCATAAGGCCCAGGAATTTACAAAATCTATGGCGCGCTCTGCTCCCCCAGATGATGTATTCATCCCATTTCGGGATAGTCGAGATGCCGTACGTCATGCCGGAAGCGAAGAGAAAGGCCGGTGCGACAAATCCGTGAAAGAAGTTATGAACCTGAAAGAGATGGTGGGCTTTCACCTGCGGACTCAGCAAGGCATCGAAGACGTGGCCCTGAACCATGAGCAGAGCGGCAACGAAACGGAAAAGATCGATGAACACGTATCGTTGTTTCAATCAGTCTCGCGTCAACGGTTATGGCGAATCCATTGCCCATAGGGCTGCCGGTCGAGCGATCCGTCAGTTACTATTCTCTGCGGAGGCCCTTTCTTCCGGTGATTGTTTGTCCTTGGGCGAAGTGAAGACTGCGCCTCTCGATTCCCGATGCAACAAAGCGGACAGATCTGCTCCAAAAAGCCAGGACTTCCCAGCACCAACTGCACTCTACTCCTGGATTATCCTACAGTCGCTTTCGTGGACACGCGGTTGACGGCGGCAAATTCGGCTTAGCCCATCGATCTGATGTCTTAGGCCTTTTTTCGCTTGCGCTCACCTGACCGCAGGCGTTGCAGCTAAGGTGGTTGTCGATGATTGTGCCGGTATCTGAGAGATCGTCTCGTTCCTGGCTTTTATAGCCTTTGCATAATCCAGAATCTGTCTTGCGGAGTCCTGGCTCGTTTGCAAGTAGGCTTTCCATTGTGTGTCGGTATAGCCAAGAGGCGCCGGATCAGCTGCAGATTTTGCGAGGCGGTCTATGGCGCGCTGTCCGAGATCGATGGCGCGATCGAGGTTCTTCCCCTCAATCGCATAGTTTCGCGAGAGAAGCATCATTGCCGTAACGTTCGTGTCGTCGAGCGTTAGAATCTTTTCGCCGTATTCGATCAGCTTTTCTCGAATGCCTCGGTCTCGATATACCTGTGTCGCCTCCAGAAAGACACGCGAGAGAATCTTCGAACTCGGGAATTGTTTTTCGAAAGATCCGATCAGTTCGAGCTTTGTGTCGGAATTGGATTCCGTCGAAATCCTCTCAAACAAGGCGCTCTCAGGCGAGCCTGCTCTGACTTGAGACCATGCACTTATGGCCACGAAAAGAGAGCTGAAGATCCACAGACGAACAAGGGTGACTTTCATTTCGGCCTCCTAAAGCTTTACAGAAATCGCAAAGGTTGTTGTCGAATATTCTGCAACCTTGGAGCGAGACTGGGTATACCCTCAATACAGTATTTTTGTATTTCTTATGTCGTGACACGATATTGGTTCTGGGGCTGAAATCAAGTGGGTGTAAGCCCGAAGAAGCTGGATTGGGATCTGTCCTATCTGAGTAACCCAGGCGTCCGTACCAGCGTGATTTGAGGTAGAGTTGCCGGAAGCTAATCAATACGACAACGCCGTTTATCAGTTCATCTACGAACAGATCGACAGCGTTCCTCATTTGGAGGCCTTGTTGTTGCTTTGGAATGGCCGGCCCCAACCATGGCTGGTGGAAAATCTCGCGAAGCGGCTCTATGTGTCGGTAGAAGTCGCCCGAGGGTTGTTGCAGGACCTCGTTCGGCGGCAGCTCATCGTCGCGGGAAATGAGCACGACAGCTTTCTATATGAATCGTCCGCAATCGAGAAGGATCAGTTCATTGCGGAACTCGATCTGGTTTATAGACGCGAAATGGTACGAGTTGCGACGTTTATTCATTCCAAGCCTTCCTCGTCAGTACAGGCGTTCGCACGCGCCTTTCGATTTACCCGGGAGAGGCAGTAATATGGGCCCGATCGTATACATTCTCAGCGTGCTCATCAGTGCCGCCTGCGCACTCTTGCTGCTACGCGGTTACTCGCATAGTCGTAAGAAATTGCTACTTTGGAGCGGGCTTTGTTTCGGGGGGCTGGCGTTATCCAGTCTGCTGGTTTTTGTAGACCTGGTAATGGTGCCCGAAATCGATCTCTTTCACTATCGACTGGCCGCGACGACTGTCGCGATGGGCCTCCTTATTTACGGTCTGATCTGGGAGACGAAGTAGGCTATGTTCCAGGTGTTTCTGCTTGGTGTGACCGCGGCATTCTCAGTTGTGGCAGGTCTCTTTTTTCTGCGATTCTGGCGCGACTCGCGCGACACCATGTTTCTGTCCTTTGCGTTTTTCTTCGCGATCGAAGCTATTAGCCGGACGGTTCTCGTTCTTTCCGAGCGTCCGAACGAAGGAAGCCCCTGGATCTACGTCGCGCGCCTGCTGGGTTTGTTGCTGATCCTGGCGGCGATCTTGAAAAAGAACTACGGAAAGAGTGGATGAGTCTAGGCGGGTTTCTTGTGGATAAACCCAAGGATTGAATCGATCGTAACCACGCCTTCAAGCCGCTGTGGATCCGTTGGGCTGAACACCGGAACGATACCCGTATGGGCATTTCCAGCACAGTGGGATCCGAAGCTTGGAATTCACGTGACTTGAAGTCGCGG
>JADMIO012896458.1_pt1 | contig 81534 bp, 57 predicted proteins | sample 8958161 | NCBI WGS metagenome assembly JADMIO01 (sample SAMN16585339, study PRJNA669376) | soil metagenome | isolation source: Crop rotation soil | place: USA: Cullars Rotation, Alabama | collected 2011
ATCAGACCGACGATACGAGTGGGACCGTGGTCCCAGACTAATAATCAGACCGACGATACGAGTGGGACCGTGGTCCCAGTCTGATTATCAGACCGACGATACGAGTGGGACCGTGGTCCCAGACTAATAATCAGACCGACGATACGAGTGGGACCGTGGTCCCAGTCTGATTATCAGACCGACGATACAAGTGGAACAGTTATGCCCGGGAATTCCTGCAGGATCGATCCGCTCGAGAAGCTTTCTAGTGGTACCAACCCAGGCAGGTAGCACAGTGCGCGCCCACTGCCTTACGGATAGCACGACGCATCTTCGCCGCAGCGTTGTTCCCACGGGCGATAGCAGCACGCCGCTTCGCATGGCTCTTCACACTGCGCTGTGCCTGATAGGTGGCGTGGTGCTGAGCACAGCGCCCACCATGAGTAGCCCAGTCCCTACAGTCGAGACACCGGGTACGCATAGGGCACCCCCCCCCCCCTTCCGGGGACACCCCCCTATCCGTCGACACCCCCCTACCTACTCACGTGAGTAGGCTGGGCGCGGCAGCGCTAGAAGCGACCGCCCGTCATGAAGTGGGCAGTGAGCCAACCCATGAAGGCCAGTAGCGCAAAGCGTCGAGCACGCACCCAACCCGAAGGCTTGCCTGTACTGCCGCTTTGCGTGGCGAACCATGACCAGACGTGTTCGCTCAGCGTGTCGCCCGGCTTCTTATTGAAGAGCGCTCGACCCTCAATGACGCCGAACGCGGCAAGCCATGCGAGCCAAGCGATTGTGTATCCGCTCATTGAGCCCCCCGACGGATTCGAACCGCCGACCCCCTGATTACGAAACAGGCGCTCTAACCGAACTGAGCTAGGGAGGCAACGCCGGTCGCTCAACCCTGGGAGAGATCAGGGGAGTGACCGGCCTGAGTGGGTAGCGCTCGACGCCGTTCCTTAGCGGTGCTTGATGCGTGGCGCGTAAACCCCTCTACCTATATGAAGGTTGTCGGCAACCTGATTCGGGGTCACAGCGAAGGGCGCCCGGGTGACGCTGTGATGAAGTGGCGTGAAGTCTGGATTACCCAATGAGAAGTCATTAGGAATGTGTGTTTCGAGTCATTCCGTCACAGCATCACTTCCCCCAGGTCAACGGCTCGCCCCGCTGTGCTGTGGTGACGGAGTCACTGTTACTTAGGCTAACTAACTAAACCGAGACAAGAGAAATGGGCCGACCGGGGGACCGGCCGACCCTTCCCGCTGCCCCAGGAAGCCCGCTGTGCGCCCGTCTCAGCGCCTAACAGGCTTCCCGGGTGTCTCGCTACGCCGCTACGTCTTCCGTGCCGTCCTGGGCGTCGTCTTCGTCGTCGTCGGTCGGCGGCTTCGCCCACGTGATCGAAGCGCGCTTCTCGATGGGCGTTCCCTGCCCCCTGCCCGTAGTCGACTTCGTGACAACGATCTTGTCTACGAAGAGCCCGACGAACACGCGCTTGTCGTCTACTGACGCGCGCCCCCACCACGACTTAGGGCCGGTCGGGTCAGCGTCGGCGTCTTCGGGGAACCATTGGTCAAGGGGAAGCTTCGGGGCTTCGGCGGCTTCAAGTTCGGCAAGCCGCTCTTCCGCCCCTTGCTGCCGGAGCGTCAGCGCTGCCTGTTGCTTCCGGAAGTGCTTCCTGCCAACGGGTCCGTCGTACGCGCCTGCCGCGCGGTCTTCGTACAGCTCTTCAAGGGCGTTCAGGGCGTCGGCGCGCTCCGCAACAAGGTTCGCCCGTTCGCCGCTCTTCTCAGGCGCCTCAGTGAGCTTGCCGAAGCGTCGGGCGGCTTCCCACAGAAGCGCCAACGTCTCTTCGTCGCCTTCGGCGTGCCTGATCTTGTTGAAGATGCGTTCCGCAACGAACTTGTCGAGTGCCGCCATGCTGACGTTGCACGTGCCTTCGTGCTGCCCAGGTGCGGACGGGTCGACCACCTTCCGGCGACGGCAGCGGTAAGAGTCCTTGATCGATTCTTCCCCGCGCTTCGAAGTCATGACGGCGCCACACTCGCAGTACAGCTTGTCCATGGCGGACAGAATGGCTTGCCCCCGGGAAAGCCCCTTGCCGCGCCCCCTGCCGTCCAACCACGCCTGAAGCTCATACCACTCAGCGGGCTCGATGATCGGTCCGCAATCAAGCTCGACCGGCCGGAGCGTGATCGGGTCGCGCTGAATGCGGTAACCCTCAATCTTCGTGGTCGGCGTGCCGTCCGGCTTCTTCTTGTAGATCACCTCAGCGGCGAAGCCCGCAATACGCGGGTCCCGAAGGATTCGCATAACGGTTGCCGGGTCCCAGGCGCTTGAAGCGGTCTTCTTCCCAATCGTCTCGCCCCGGGTCGGCACGGCGTCAGCGTCCATGCGCTTACAAAGCCCCGTGATGCTGCCCGGGTGAATGGCGGCTTGACTGCCCGGCTTGAAGGGAAGGTGTTTGTGCGTCTTGATCTCACGCCACCACCACCGGATTACGTCGGGCTCGAACTCGAAGGGTCCGGTAAGGGGAGTGGTCGAGTGCGCAAGCTTGTTGATGACGACATTGACCATTCGGCCGTTGCGCGTGATCTCCTTCGTCTCCGAAACAAGCTCGAAGCCGTAAGGCGCCTTCCCGCCGACGTACCCGCCCAATTCGCGCTGAAGGTTCTTCGTGTCGAGAATCTTCGCCGACTTCAGCGAAGATTCTTTGTGCGACGCGTCGAGCCGCATAATCAGGTGAATCAGGTCCATGACGTTTCCCTGCCGGAAGACGCCTTCCTGAGTGGAAACAATCGTCACGCCCAGGGCGAGCAATTCCGAGACAATCGGAATCGCGTCCATGACCTTCAGGCGCGAGAAGCGCGACACGTCATAGACAATGATCATGTTGAGCCGCCCGGCGCGGCATTCGTTCAGGATGCGTTCGAACTCCGGGCGCTCCGCCGTCCCGAACGCCGACGTGCCCGGCGCTTCGCTGAAATGCCCGACGAACCTGAACCGGCCCCCGTCGCGCTCGACTTCGCGCTGAAGGTCGGCCGCCTTGTCTTCGTTGGCGCTACGCTGTGTCGCTGGGCTTGCTGCGCTCGAATTCTCGCGCTCGCGCGACTGACGGTCGTAAGCACCCGCGTACGTGTCCACCCCGGTCACAACCCCTTGTGTCATGTCGGCGACCCTACGCCCCCAACTGAGAGAACTCAAAGGTTACCCCAGTTGGGGCACTACTCCCGAAAACCGCTTCTGACCTGGGAAAACGTGAAGCCCCGGGGCATCCGCTGAGGGTTGCCGCCGGGGCTTCGGTGTGTCCGTCAGTACGGGCCATAGAGGGGCGTCGTGTAACCCACCCAGGGCGATTGCTCCGGCACGGGGAAGCCGCGCCACGCCTTCGGGACGTCGCGGTGAGTTCAGGCTTTTTCATATCTCATTGCCCCCGGACGAGCGTCTGCTCCGCCATTCGCCGTCCGCCGTGCCAATCGGATCAGCCGTCCAAATGCGGGATTTTCGTTAGTCGGAGGCCAAACGGCATTGAGCGTCAGCATATCATCAGCGAGCTGAAGAAAGACAATCCCCGATCCGCTCCACGTGTTGCCCCAGCAATCAGCGCGACCTTGCCCCTCCAACGTCATCTCGTTCTCCGCTCATGAGCTCAGCCACTGGCGAGCGGCATCGCATTCTTCGCATCCCGCCTCTGGCGGATGCAGGAAGATCAACGGATCTCGGCCCAGTTGACCCAGGGCTGTCGCCACAATGTCGCGGGAGCGGATCAACCGAGCAAAGGCATGACCGACTGGACCTTCCTTCTGAAGGCTCTTCTCCTTGAGCCACCTGTCCGCCAAGGCAAAGCGCTCACAGCAGTGGTCATTCTCGAGATAATCGACGCGTACCAACTTGCCATCCTGAAGAATGGTGCAGTGTCTCGGCACCCCATAGGGAACCTTTGCCATCAACTCGGCAAGATGCAGCGTCGTGTTGGCATCGTGTCCCACGCCGAGGAGAAGTACCTGCCCATCGAGTTCATGGACACGGGCGACCGGGCTTGCAGGCGAGTGAGGTGGCAGGGGCAATGGATCAGAGATGATCTGCTCTGCCTGTGGCCCCGCTGCCGCAAAGGCAAATGGATGGGCGCTGCGCTTTACATTTGGCAGGCGCCAGAATGTGTCAGAGACAACTCCAAGGTCCGGTGTAACGGGCGACGTGGCAGGATCGAACGGCTCGTCGTCCAGACCTGACCACGAGGGCATGACGAGCGTCCCTCCCGGACCCAGCGCAGCACGCAGGGCCTCGATCAGTCCAAGTGGCCCATCTTCGAGGGGCCGGACGCTACGGAAGGAGCTGTGGACCAGCAGCACACCGCCGGGGGTAACCCCAAGGTTGAGAAGCTGACCGATGAGCTCGGCTTTTCGCCATTCGTATTGCACGACATTGCACTCCACCGCTGATGACATCAGTCGATCATAGCACGATCAACGGCACTGTTGCAAATAGTCGGTGGTGATAAACTTATCATCCCCTTTTGCTGATGGAGCTGCACATGAACCCATTCAAAGGCCGGCATTTTCAGCGTGACATCATTCTGTGGGCCGTACGCTGGTACTGCAAATACGGCATCAGTTACCGTGAGCTGCAGGTCGACGGATCTTTTCCGCTGCATAACCCTGCTTCGGGGTCATTATAGCGATTTTTTCGGTATATCCATCCTTTTTCGCACGATATACAGGATTTTGCCAAAGGGTTCGTGTAGACTTTCCTTGGTGTATCCAACGGCGTCAGCCGGGCAGGATAGGTGAAGTAGGCCCACCCGCGAGCGGGTGTTCCTTCTTCACTGTCCCTTATTCGCACCTGGCGGTGCTCAACGGGAATCCTGCTCTGCGAGGCTGGCCGGCTACCGCCGGCGTAACAGATGAGGGCAAGCGGATGGCTGATGAAACCAAGCCAACCAGGAAGGGCAGCCCACCTATCAAGGTGTACTGCCTTCCAGACGAACGAAGAGCGATTGAGGAAAAGGCGGCGGCGGCCGAGAGAGAATATTCAGGCCAGTTATGCTTTCTGGCCTGTAACAAAGGACATTAAGTAAAGACAGATAAACGTAGACTAAAACGTGGTCGCATCAGGGTGCTGGCTTTTCAAGTTCCTTAAGAATGGCCTCAATTTTCTCTATACACTCAGTTGGAACACGAGACCTGTCCAGGTTAAGCACCATTTTATCGCCCTTATACAATACTGTCGCTCCAGGAGCAAACTGATGTCGTGAGCTTAAACTAGTTCTTGATGCAGATGACGTTTTAAGCACAGAAGTTAAAAGAGTGATAACTTCTTCAGCTTCAAATATCACCCCAGCTTTTTTCTGCTCATGAAGGTTAGATGCCTGCTGCTTAAGTAATTCCTCTTTATCTGTAAAGGCTTTTTGAAGTGCATCACCTGACCGGGCAGATAGTTCACCGGGGTGAGAAAAAAGAGCAACAACTGATTTAGGCAATTTGGCGGTGTTGATACAGCGGGTAATAATCTTACGTGAAATATTTTCCGCATCAGCCAGCGCAGAAATATTTCCAGCAAATTCATTCTGCAATCGGCTTGCATAACGCTGACCACGTTCATAAGCACTTGTTGGGCGATAATCGTTACCCAATCTGGATAATGCAGCCATCTGCTCATCATCCAGCTCGCCAACCAGAACACGATAATCACTTTCGGTAAGTGCAGCAGCTTTACGACGGCGACTCCCATCGGCAATTTCTATGACACCAGATACTCTTCGACCGAACGCCGGTGTCTGTTGACCAGTCAGTAGAAAAGAAGGGATGAGATCATCCAGTGCGTCCTCAGTAAGCAGCTCCTGGTCACGTTCATTACCTGACCATACCCGAGAGGTCTTCTCAACACTATCACCCCGGAGCACTTCAAGAGTAAACTTCACATCCCGACCACATACAGGCAAAGTAATGGCATTACCGCGAGCCATTACTCCTACGCGCGCAATTAACGAATCCACCATCGGGGCAGCTGGTGTCGATAACGAAGTATCTTCAACCGGTTGAGTATTGAGCGTATGTTTTGGAATAACAGGCGCACGCTTCATTATCTAATCTCCCAGCGTGGTTTAATCAGACGATCGAAAATTTCATTGCAGACAGGTTCCCAAATAGAAAGAGCATTTCTCCAGGCACCAGTTGAAGAGCGTTGATCAATGGCCTGTTCAAAAACAGTTCTCATCCGGATCTGACCTTTACCAACTTCATCCGTTTCACGTACAACATTTTTTAGAACCATGCTTCCCCAGGCATCCCGAATTTGCTCCTCCATCCACGGGGACTGAGAGCCATTACTATTGCTGTATTTGGTAAGCAAAATACGTACATCAGGCTCGAACCCTTTAAGATCAACGTTCTTGAGCAGATCACGAAGCATATCGAAAAACTGCAGTGCGGAGGTGTAGTCAAACAACTCAGCAGGCGTGGGAACAATCAGCACATCAGCAGCACATACGACATTAATCGTGCCGATACCCAGGTTAGGCGCGCTGTCAATAACTATGACATCATAGTCATGAGCAACAGTTTCAATGGCCAGTCGGAGCATCAGGTGTGGATCGGTGGGCAGTTTACCTTCATCAAATTTGCCCATTAACTCAGTTTCAATACGGTGCAGAGCCAGACAGGAAGGAATAATGTCAAGCCCCGGCCAGCAAGTGGGCTTTATTGCATAAGTGACATCGTCCTTTTCCCCAAGATAGAAAGGCAGGAGAGTGTCTTCTGCATGAATATGAAGATCTGGTACCCATCCGTGATACATTGAGGCTGTTCCCTGGGGGTCGTTACCTTCCACGAGCAAAACACGTAGCCCCTTCAGAGCCAGATCCTGAGCAAGATGAACAGAAACTGAGGTTTTGTAAACGCCTCCTTTATGGGCAGCAACCCCGATCACCGGTGGAAATACGTCTTCAGCACGTCGCAATCGCGTACCAAACACATCACGCATATGATTAATTTGTTCAATTGTATAACCAACACGTTGCTCAACCCGTCCTCGAATTTCCATATCCGGGTGCGGTAGTCGCCCTGCTTTCTCGGCATCTCTGATAGCCTGAGAAGAAACCCCAACTAAATCCGCTGCTTCACCTATTCTCCAGCGCCGGGTTATTTTCCTCGCTTCCGGGCTGTCATCATTAAACTGTGCAATGGCGATAGCCTTCGTCATTTCATGACCAGCGTTTATGCACTGGTTAAGTGTTTCCATGAGTTTCATTCTGAACATCCTTTAATCATTGCTTTGCGTTTTTTTATTAAATCTTGCAATTTACTGCAAAGCAACAACAAAATCGCAAAGTCATCAAAAAACCGCAAAGTTGTTTAAAATAAGAGCAACACTACAAAAGGAGATAAGAAGAGCACATACCTCAGTCACTTATTATCACTAGCGCTCGCCGCAGCCGTGTAACCGAGCATAGCGAGCGAACTGGCGAGGAAGCAAAGAAGAACTGTTCTGTCAGATAGCTCTTACGCTCAGCGCAAGAAGAAATATCCACCGTGGGAAAAACTCCAGGTAGAGGTACACACGCGGATAGCCAATTCAGAGTAATAAACTGTGATAATCAACCCTCATCAATGATGACGAACTAACCCCCGATATCAAGTCACATGACGAAGGGAAAGAGAAGGAAATCAACTGTGACAAACTGCCCTCAAATTTGGCTTCCTTAAAAATTACAGTTCAAAAAGTATGAGAAAATCCATGCAGGCTGAAGGAAACAGCAAAACTGTGACAAATTACCCTCAGTAGGTCAGAACAAATGTGACGAACCACCCTCAAATCTGTGACAGATAACCCTCAGACTATCCTGTCGTCATGGAAGTGATATCGCGGAAGGAAAATACGATATGAGTCGTCTGGCGGCCTTTCTTTTTCTCAATGTATGAGAGGCGCATTGGAGTTCTGCTGTTGATCTCATTAACACAGACCTGCAGGAAGCGGCGGCGGAAGTCAGGCATACGCTGGTAACTTTGAGGCAGCTGGTAACGCTCTATGATCCAGTCGATTTTCAGAGAGACGATGCCTGAGCCATCCGGCTTACGATACTGACACAGGGATTCGTATAAACGCATGGCATACGGATTGGTGATTTCTTTTGTTTCACTAAGCCGAAACTGCGTAAACCGGTTCTGTAACCCGATAAAGAAGGGAATGAGATATGGGTTGATATGTACACTGTAAAGCCCTCTGGATGGACTGTGCGCACGTTTGATAAACCAAGGAAAAGATTCATAGCCTTTTTCATCGCCGGCATCCTCTTCAGGGCGATAAAAAACCACTTCCTTCCCCGCGAAACTCTTCAATGCCTGCCGTATATCCTTACTGGCTTCCGCAGAGGTCAATCCGAATATTTCAGCATATTTAGCAACATGGATCTCGCAGATACCGTCATGTTCCTGTAGGGTGCCATCAGATTTTCTGATCTGGTCAACGAACAGATACAGCATACGTTTTTGATCCCGGGAGAGACTATATGCCGCCTCAGTGAGGTCGTTTGACTGGACGATTCGCGGGCTATTTTTACGTTTCTTGTGATTGATAACCGCTGTTTCCGCCATGACAGATCCATGTGAAGTGTGACAAGTTTTTAGATTGTCACACTAAATAAAAAAGAGTCAATAAGCAGGGATAACTTTGTGAAAAAACAGCTTCTTCTGAGGGCAATTTGTCACAGGGTTAAGGGCAATTTGTCACAGACAGGACTGTCATTTGAGGGTGATTTGTCACACTGAAAGGGCAATTTGTCACAACACCTTCTCTAGAACCAGCATGGATAAAGGCCTACAAGGCGCTCTAAAAAAGAAGATCTAAAAACTATAAAAAAAATAATTATAAAAATATCCCCGTGGATAAGTGGATAACCCCAAGGGAAGTTTTTTCAGGCATCGTGTGTAAGCAGAATATATAAGTGCTGTTCCCTGGTGCTTCCTCGCTCACTCGACCGGGAGGGTTCGAGAAGGGGGGGCACCCCCCTTCGGCGTGCGCGGTCACGCGCACAGGGCGCAGCCCTGGTTAAAAACAAGGTTTATAAATATTGGTTTAAAAGCAGGTTAAAAGACAGGTTAGCGGTGGCCGAAAAACGGGCGGAAACCCTTGCAAATGCTGGATTTTCTGCCTGTGGACAGCCCCTCAAATGTCAATAGGTGCGCCCCTCATCTGTCAGCACTCTGCCCCTCAAGTGTCAAGGATCGCGCCCCTCATCTGTCAGTAGTCGCGCCCCTCAAGTGTCAATACCGCAGGGCACTTATCCCCAGGCTTGTCCACATCATCTGTGGGAAACTCGCGTAAAATCAGGCGTTTTCGCCGATTTGCGAGGCTGGCCAGCTCCACGTCGCCGGCCGAAATCGAGCCTGCCCCTCATCTGTCAACGCCGCGCCGGGTGAGTCGGCCCCTCAAGTGTCAACGTCCGCCCCTCATCTGTCAGTGAGGGCCAAGTTTTCCGCGAGGTATCCACAACGCCGGCGGCCGGCCGCGGTGTCTCGCACACGGCTTCGACGGCGTTTCTGGCGCGTTTGCAGGGCCATAGACGGCCGCCAGCCCAGCGGCGAGGGCAACCAGCCGAGGGCTTCGCCCTGTCGCTCGACTGCGGCGAGCACTACTGGCTGTAAAAGGACAGACCACATCATGGTTCTGTGTTCATTAGGTTGTTCTGTCCATTGCTGACATAATCCGCTCCACTTCAACGTAACACCGCACGAAGATTTCTATTGTTCCTGAAGGCATATTCAAATCGTTTTCGTTACCGCTTGCAGGCATCATGACAGAACACTACTTCCTATAAACGCTACACAGGCTCCTGAGATTAATAATGCGGATCTCTACGATAATGGGAGATTTTCCCGACTGTTTCGTTCGCTTCTCAGTGGATAACAGCCAGCTTCTCTGTTTAACAGACAAAAACAGCATATCCACTCAGTTCCACATTTCCATATAAAGGCCAAGGCATTTATTCTCAGGATAATTGTTTCAGCATCGCAACCGCATCAGACTCCGGCATCGCAAACTGCACCCGGTGCCGGGCAGCCACATCCAGCGCAAAAACCTTCGTGTAGACTTCCGTTGAACTGATGGACTTATGTCCCATCAGGCTTTGCAGAACTTTCAGCGGTATACCGGCATACAGCATGTGCATCGCATAGGAATGGCGGAACGTATGTGGTGTGACCGGAACAGAGAACGTCACACCGTCAGCAGCAGCGGCGGCAACCGCCTCCCCAATCCAGGTCCTGACCGTTCTGTCCGTCACTTCCCAGATCCGCGCTTTCTCTGTCCTTCCTGTGCGACGGTTACGCCGCTCCATGAGCTTATCGGGTCCACTCGCGAACGCAGAAAGGCCCACCCGAAGGTGAGCCAGTGTGATTACATTTGCGGCCTAACTGTGGCCAGTCCAGTTACGCTGGAGTCACTAGTATTTAGGTGACACTATAGAAGCGGCCGCGACAACTTGTCCACGTGGAATTCTAAGCTTAGGATCCCAATGTGCTGGAAAGGGTTTGGGCGTCACCGCGGTTAGGAAAGCGTACCCCCACCACAATCTCCTTCTGCTCCGTGTAACGGGACAACAGGACCAGGAAAGCGGTCGACAGGAAAGTGCGCAGGGTACAGTCCTCCTTTTGGCAAAGCTCGTCCAAGGCTCGCGACAACGAAGGCTCGATTTGGAACGGTAGGCGGGCGGCTTTGAGACTTTGGACCGCGGGGCGTGGTTTATCTGTAGGGAGTTCGAGGAGGTCGGGAGCGCCAGCGAGCTGGTTTTTCCAATAGGCCAATTGCTCCTGGAGGACCGGTCCCTCCAGCCACTGGCGCTGCCAGGCCGAGTAGTCGGCATATTGGATGGGCAACTCGGGCAAAAGCGCGGCAGCCTGGGCCTGGGTCTTGCCTTCCAGAAAGGCACGATAAAAAGTGGCCACTTCCTGGTAGAGAATGCCAATGCTCCAGGCATCCGAAGCAATGTGATGCATGGTGATAAGCAGCACGTGCTCCTCCTGGGAGAGGCGCAGGAGAGTGGCTCGCAGCATCAGGTCGCGTGTGAGGTCAAAGGGCTTCTGAGCTTCCAAAAGAGCCAGGCGGCGGGTTTCCTCCTGTTGGGCTGCTGGAGCCAGGTGGCCCAGGTCGGCCTGGGCGAGGGTGAAGTTGAAATCGGCCGAAATGGACTGGACAGGCTGGCCATCGAGGGCCTGAAAAGTGGTGCGCAAGGCCTCATGGCGGCGCAAGACCTCGATAAAGCTCTTCTCCAGAGCCTGGGAGGAAAGAGGCCCCTGGAGGCGAATGGCTTCGGGGATGTTGTAAACCGGGCTGCCCGGGGCAAGCTGGTCCAGAAACCAAAGCCGCTGCTGGGAGTAGGAAAGAGGAATTTGAGAAGAAAGTGTTGGCTTGGAAATCGAAATCATAGATTGAGTAGCGCCCTGATCCAGGACCTCAGCCGCGGTGGCGGGCTGCATGGGTGCAGGGATAGATGTTTGGCGAGCGTTTGAAGTGAGTAGTTCTTTCAACTGAGAGGCGACCTCTCGCACATGTGGTTCCTCAAGAATGCCTTCATGAGGGCAGGAAATGACCCGCACGGTTACTCCGTTGCGAGCAAATTCGCCCCAACCGTACAAATGGTCAAATGAGCAAAACAGCTGATGCCCCTTGCTGCGGAAAAGAGTGATGTGCCCGTGGTAAGGCTTTGGCTGGTAATTCACCAGAGCAAGAATATGCGTTTGCCAGAGCCGTTGCTGTTCTTCGGGATAGGCGGAGAGGTCGACAAAGTTTTCGACGTCAAGCTTCCCTGGCGCCGGGGTTTTAGGTTTACCAAAAAGCTTGCTCCAGCGTTTTTGCACCACACGCCATTTCCACTGCAGAAATTCCCGACGCTGTTCACGAGTCCAGTGCAGGGAATTGCCTGCCCAATAGATCAGGTTTTTGAGAAACTTGGCGGTCAGGGTCGGCGTCCAACGGAAGCGTGAATAGGAGGAATTGGGTGGCCCACAATTAATCAGCACGAGCCGGGCGACCTCCTGCCCCTGAGCTTTCAACTGCTGCGCCATTTCATAAGCTACAACCCCTCCAAAGCAGTACCCGCCCAGGTAATAAGGACCTTGTGGCTGGAAGGCGCGCAAGTCGGCCACGTACTGAGCTGCCATTTGCTCGATCGTGGCGAATTCCTGTTCGCCATCCATGCCGCGGGATTTCAGCGCGTAAACCGGCTGGTCTGGCCCCAAGGAATGAGAGAGGTTGGTATAGCCCCAGAACATTCCGCCGCCCACTCCATGAACGAAGACCAACGGAGGCCGGGTTCCCTTGGACTGGATCTGGACAATGGACGAGCCGGGGGAAGGCACGCCTTCATCACGCAACAGGCGGCTCAGTTGTTCCACCGTTCGGTATTGGAAAATAGTGGAGACGGAAAGTTTCTTCTCGAAAACCTTTTCTATCTGGGCGACGAGCTGGACGGCGAGGAGAGAATGCCCGCCAAGCTCGAAGAAGTTATCGTACAACCCAATCGGTTGCACGCCAAGCACATTTTCCCAGATGCGGGTTAATTGTTCTTCCGTGGCATCGCGTGGCAGAGCCTTCTCCACTCGTTCAGCAGCATTGCTTTCCGGTGCTGGCAGGGCGGCACGGTTGACTTTGCCGTTGGGTGTCAACGGCATTTCATCCAAGCGGATGAAGAAGCTGGGGACCATGTAATCCGGCAATTTTTCGAAAAGGAAATCACGAAGGTTATTGATGTTGGGGAGCCGGGACTGATCAACCACACAGTAGGCAACCAGGCGTTTGTCCTGGTTGGGTCCATCGGCGCGTGCCATGACCAGACATTGTTTTACCGCCGGATGCTGCGTGAGCACGCTTTCAATTTCGCCGAGTTCGACGCGGAAACCGCGAAGCTTGACCTGGTGGTCGATGCGGCCGAGGAATTCTATTTCGCCTGTCGGCAAAAACCGGACAAGATCCCCGGTCCGGTAAAGGCGCGCTTCGGGTTGCGATTTAAAAGGGTGCGGAACGAACCGTTCGGCAGTGAGTTCGGGCCGATTCAAGTAGCCTCTGGCCAAACCATCACCCCCGATGTAAAGCTCGCCCGGAACGCCAATGGGGACCGGCTGACGAAATTCGTCCAGGACATAAACGTCCGTATTGCAGATGGGCCTGCCAATGGGGATGCTGCGCAAACCATCCACTGATTTGACAGGATGACAAACGGCGAAGGTTGTCGTTTCAGTGGGCCCATATCCGTTGATCAGCCGTGAGGAACGAGCCTTTTGAAAAACTTCCTGGACCGACCTCGGGTCGGCGGAATCTCCGCCGAACATGAGATAGCGAATGTCTTTGAGACTTTGGGGATTTTCCCTGGCCATTTGGTTGAAGAGCGCGACTGTCAGGAACATCCCGGTAATTCCGTGTGCCTGAATTTGTTCCCCGAAGGCTTTCGGAGAGAGAACAGTGTCCTTGTCGATGATTACGAGCTTGCCGCCGTTGAGGAGGGAGCCCCAAACTTCCCAGGTTGCAGCGTCGAATGAAATGTTAGAAATCTGGGCGAGGACATCGGTGGAGTCGAGGCGCGCGTAATTAGTGTTGATTACCAGTCGGTTGATGGCTCGATGAGGGATGCAAGTTCCTTTCGGTTTGCCGGTCGAACCGGAGGTATACAGAATATAGGCCAGGTCGAGTGCTTGAGCTGGACCTTGGGGGTTCGTTGTGTCCTGGCTGTCAATCTTCGACTTGTCGCCATCCAGAAGCACACAGCAGCCGGGGAACTCTGGCAAACCGGAGCGGAGCGGCGCCTTGGTGATGATAATGCCGAGGCCAGAGTCCTGGATCATGAAAGCCAGCCGCTCGCGAGGGTAGGTGCGATCCAGCGGAACGTAAGCGCCCCCAGCCTTCAGAACGGCAAGCAAAGAAACAACCGTTTCGGCCGAACGTTCCAAATAAATTCCGACGCCCATGTCCGGCACGACCCCGAGGGTTTGCAAATGACGCGCCAGCTGGTTGGCCTGTTCGTTGAGTTCCGTGTAGGTCATGCGCCCATGACCATCAATCAGTGCAACAGCTTCCGGAGTGCGAGCCGCCTGCTCCTCAAATAATTGATGAACCGTTTTATTTCGTGGGTATTCGGACTTTGCCTCGCTCCATTCTTCCAGAAGCAGTTTTCGCTCGGCGTCGGGGAGGAGCGGAAGTTCGTGGATTTTTTGTTCCGGGTTGGTAGCGATCCCTTCGAGCAAGGTGCGGAAATGCTCCAGCATCCGGGCCATTGTCGATTGTTCAAAGAGATCCACGTTGTATTCGAAGCCGGCGTGGAGGCCCTGGGGTGTATCCGTGACGGAAAGGAGCAAGTCAAATTTTGCCGTCTCCGTTCCGACCTGCAGGTAGGAGGTGGAAACGTTTGCCAGCTCAGGTGGATGCGCGGGCGCGTTTTGCAGGACGAACATGACCTGGAAGAGCGGGGAATGACTGGAACTCCGCTCCGGCTTTAACTCCGTAACCAGCTTCTCCAGGGGGAGATCCTGGTGCGCGTAAGCATCCAAAGTAATTTGACGCACCTTTTGGAGGAGTTGCCTGAAGGTTGGGTTACCTGACAGATCTGTCCGGAGGATCAATGTGTTAATGAAGAAACCGATCAAACCTTCGGTTTCCATCTGAGTTCGTCCGGCGATAGGCGAGCCGACAAGGATATCCTGTTGGCGGGAGTACCGGCTTAACAGGACCTTGAATGCCCCGAGGAGAAACATGAACAAGGTAACTCCTTCCCGACGGCTAAGATTCTTGAGCGTGCGAGCCATCTCGGGTTGAAGCGTGATGGAGCACATGCCGCCACGGAAGGTCTGGACCGCGGGGCGTGGTTTATCTGTAGGGAGTTCGAGGAGGTCGGGAGCGCCAGCGAGCTGGTTTTTCCAATAGGCCAATTGCTCCTGGAGGACCGGTCCCTCCAGCCACTGGCGCTGCCAGGCCGAGTAGTCGGCATATTGGATGGGCAACTCGGGCAAAAGCGCGGCAGCCTGGGCCTGGGTCTTGCCTTCCAGAAAGGCACGATAAAAAGTGGCCACTTCCTGGTAGAGAATGCCAATGCTCCAGGCATCCGAAGCAATGTGATGCATGGTGATAAGCAGCACGTGCTCCTCCTGGGAGAGGCGCAGGAGAGTGGCTCGCAGCATCAGGTCGCGTGTGAGGTCAAAGGGCTTCTGAGCTTCCAAAAGAGCCAGGCGGCGGGTTTCCTCCTGTTGGGCTGCTGGAGCCAGGTGGCCCAGGTCGGCCTGGGCGAGGGTGAAGTTGAAATCGGCCGAAATGGACTGGACAGGCTGGCCATCGAGGGCCTGAAAAGTGGTGCGCAAGGCCTCATGGCGGCGCAAGACCTCGATAAAGCTCTTCTCCAGAGCCTGGGAGGAAAGAGGCCCCTGGAGGCGAATGGCTTCGGGGATGTTGTAAACCGGGCTGCCCGGGGCAAGCTGGTCCAGAAACCAAAGCCGCTGCTGGGAGTAGGAAAGAGGCGCGTGGCCGTCATGCGTGCAACGGGTGATTACGGGGACATCCAAGGGAGCCGCGATGATGCTCGGAACTCGCTTTTGAGCGGGTTTTTGCCGGACGACCGAAGTGTCCGCGGCAGTTGTAGTTAAACCTTCTCTAGAGATCATGTTGCTAATCTTTCGGGAGAAGCTCTGGCCGGTTGGCCGACCGCTGGGCTTCCACTCCTTTGTCCGTCTCTCCAGCCAGGTAATCATCGAGCACCGCTGAGAGCTCAGCGATGGTGGGGTAATCGAAGATGCTGCGCAGCGAGAGGTTCACGTTTAACGTCTTTCGAATGCGAGCGACGATCTGGGTGACCAGGACGGAGTGACCGCCCAAGTCGAAAAAGTTGTCCTGCAACCCAACCTCCGGCAGGCCGATAACGTCACACCAAATCTTCGAGAGTTTTTCCTGCAGGGGTGTCAAAGCAACAGGTGCGCTGTCCTGTTCAGGAACTTCGGCAGGCACGTCGCCAATAAGTAAGGAGGCGTAATCGGGCTTGCCATTGCTCTGGAGGGGGAACTCTGGAAGGACCACGAATGATTCCGGCAGCAAATGCCGCGGGAGCCTGCCTTGGAGAAATTGACGGAGCTCAGATTCGCCCAGCTTGGAGCCGTCAAATGGAGCGACGAATGCTTTGACGCCCGGCCGGACATCGGAACCCTCTTGAGCAAGCACGGTAGCGCGCTTGACACCAGGATGTTCCACGAGAACGGCTTCGATCTGCTCCGGGTAAATCCGGGAGCCGCCAAGAGTCATTTGCCGTTGCATGCGACCAAGGTAGACAAGATTGCCGTCGGGCAGATATCGGCAGATGTCCCCAGTACGGAATAGCCGAACACCTGATTCCTTTCTAAGGGGATGTGGCATAAAACACTCAGTTGTGAGCGTCTCATTTCCGTGATAACCGCGGGCCAAGTGTTCGCCGCCAATGTAAAGTTCGCCGGTGGCGCCCAGCGGGACTGGTTGCAAGCGGTCATCCAACAGGTAAACTTGCGTATTTGTGATAGGCCTGCCGATGGTAGAAGGCCCGCCTGAGCTGCGGAAGGAGCAGGTGGCAAATCCGGCCACCTCGGCAGCGCTAAAAAGGTGATTAACCTTATGGGCGGAACTCCGTTCGTAAATCAGGTCTACGGTCCTGGGAGAAAGCGTTTCTCCATAGACGTTCACGGTTCGCACCAAAGGAGGGAGGTTGCTCGAATGCAAGAAGTCCCGAAGCGCGGATGGAGTCGCGTTCAGCATTCGCACCTGATCACGCAAGGGCGCGTTGAGCAGTTGTTGGAGGTTCTCGAGAAACACTGCCCGGCCTCCGGAGCAAATGGGTGCGAATAATTCGAAGACCCAGGCGGGCTGTGTATACGGGCTGGCAACTGCTACCCCGGCCAAATCCTCGGCGGTGAAAGCGGCCCGGCCCCAAGTGACAAAAGGCACAAGGCTCCGGTGTTCGTGCGCCACGCCTTTGAGCTTGCCGGGAACACCGTTGTTGTAGAGGAGAACGGCGAGGTGTTGCGGTTTTGTGACGTTTGTAGGATTAGCTTTGTCCAATCCTGCAAGGTTGTCCTTATCCTCCTCGGCGCTGAGTATCTTTACCCCGTCGAGAGCAAAAGCAGGACGCTGATGAGTCAGCACGAGCCTCACATCGGCATGATCGAGGATCGGAGCGATCTCTTCCTTTGAAAAACCTGGATCAATCGGGACACAAGCGCCACCCGCTTTTAACACCCCGAGCAAGAGCGCGGCCACGGAGGGGCTGCGATCGCACAAAACGCCCACCGGAGTCTCCGGCTGTACGCCTTGCTTGCGGAGATAATGGGCGATTTGGTTCGCTTGAGCGTTCAAGTCGCTATAGCTGATCACCTGAGTACTGGAACTAACGGCTGGCGCAGCCGGGGTGCGAGCAACCTGAGCTTCGAATAATTGGTGCAGCCCAACATCCGTAGGAAAATCCAACACACTGCGATTCCAATCGGTGAGCAGCCTCTGCCGTTCCAGGGCGGGGATCATGCCCAGGTCGCTGATTTTCGCATCGGGGCTTTGGCTGATGCTTTCCAGGAGCTTCTCGAAATAACTAAGCCAACGTTGGGCGGTTTCTGGAATGATCAGATCCGCGTTGTAATTGCAGTCCAGGATGAACACCCCGTCCGCCTCGGTGAGGTTAAATGTAAGGTCGAAATTGGCGTGCGTGTGCGGATTGGGCTGGAGATCGACTTCCAGGCCCGGGAACAAGAGTCCTGAACGCACCCAGACCATGTTGAAAGAGGCGGAAACCAGCGGCATGCCAATGCGCTCCCGCGGTAATTGGAGCTTCTGCACAATCGTGCCATAAGTGCAGGAGAGATGCTCGATGGCATCAAAGAATTGCCGTTTGAGCGTGGAGAGCCAGGTGGAGAATTTGAGGTCACCAGAAAGCTCGGTGCGCAGAGGCAGAAAGTTTACTGTGTGCCCCACCAATCGGTCGCTGTTTTCGCCCGGCCGCTCGGAAGCTGGAATGCCCACGACCATGTCGCTTTGGCCGGTGAGCCGATGAAGCATCACATAGTAACCCGCCAGCATGGTGGTGAATAGGGTGCAACCGTGCTGCGCGCTGATCCGCTTAAGGTTCCGGCAAAGGCCGGGTCTAAGCGAGCGCACCACCCAGCCGCCGCGAAAAGATTTTTCGGCTGGTCTTTGGAAATCCGTAGGCAGATCAAGCAGGGGAGGCAAGGTTGCAAACTGGCTGAGCCAGAATTTTTCGCTGGAGCTCCATCGCTCGCTGTCTTTTTGTTCGGCCTGAGCCTTTGCATAAGCAGCATAGCCAGGGGCATGCGGAAGCTCCGGCATGATGCCATTGCGCAAGCCGCCGTAGAGCTCACTCATCTCCGTGAGCATAACTCCGAGCGAAGTGCCATCGCAAATGAGGTGGTGAACCGTGGTAATCAGGATGTGATGCTCTTCGGCCATTTTCACAATCCGGAAACGGCAGAGAGGGCCGGCCACCAAATCGAAAGGAGTATTGGACTCATGATGGAACATGGCGTCCAACTGGGCCAGGCGTTCTGGTTCTTCCAAACCTGCCAGATTAACCACGGGAATCTCCAGGGCGAGTGCGGGCTGCACATACTGGTATTCACCGCTTTCCGAAAAGAAGGTTCGCAAGGCTTCATGACGGTCGACAAGAGCCTGAATCGCTTTGCGCAAAGCATCGATATCAAGGTTGCCGCGAATGCTCAAGGCATTGCCCTGGTTGAAAGCGGTGGCTGCTTCGTCGCCCCGCTGAACAGCGTACCAGAGTTCCTTTTGAGCTTCCGTGAGGGGGGCTTGGATAGGTTCTGTCGGCATCCGAGGAGGCGCCAGCAGGCCTTGCCTGGGCTGCGGCATCACCTGGTTGTCCACCAGCGCGGGCGCGAGCTGATCAACTCCCTCCCTGGGAATGTTCAGATACACATGCGTGGCGAGCAATTCCAGGGTGGGAAACTTTTCCAAGACCTGGCCGAAAGCAATTTTGATCCCGAAAGTTTTCTCAATGCCCTGGCAAGCCTGGGTGAGGAAAAGAGAGTCAAAGCCCATCTCAGTAAAGGTAACGGAGGGATCGAGTTCTCCAATTTCGAGCCCGGAGAGCATGCTGAAGAGGGACTTCAACATTGCAAGGATCAGGTCGGGACCAAACTTCTCGGACTTGGCAACGGCACGGAGGTCCGGCGCGGGAATGTTCTTGGCGGTCTCGGTCACGGGAATGGCGGGCATTGGACCAGTCGAACGTCCGGCCATGGCAGTCTGGCGCGCGGGCTCGACGAAGTATTTTTGTCGCTCGAAAGGATAGGTGGGGAGCTTTATGCGTCGGCGCTTTTGCTCGCGGTGCAGCGCGGTCCATGAAAGCGGAAAACCGGCTACCCAAAGCTGGCCGAGGGCATTCAGGACTGTCGTGACATCCGATTGCTGGGATTGGACCGGGCGCATGGTCGCGAGCACCAGTTGCTGAGTGGTCCGTTGCGGATGCTGGCGGGTGAGGGTGCTGAGAGTTTGGCCTGGGCCGACTTCCAAAAGGATCAAGTCCGGATTTTTCAAGAGCGTGCCGATGCCTGCGGCAAAACGGACAGTTTGGCGGAGGTGTTGTGCCCAATATTCGGGGCTGGTCGCTTCGCGAGCCTGAATCCAATCCCCGGTGGCGTTTGAGATATAAGGCCGCTGGGGAGGCTGCGGGCGCGCGTCTTTAACCAATTCTCTGAAAGGACCCAGAATAGGCTCCATCATCGACGAGTGGAAGGCGTGCGAGGTGTGCAGCGCCTGGCAAATGGTTCCTTTGGCCGACAATTCCTGGCGCAGATTCTCGATGGCGCCCACTGGTCCTGAGAGCACGCAGAGCGACGGGCTGTTCACGGCGGCGAGGCAAATCTCGCTGGAAAGAAGCGGCTGGATTTCCTCCTCCTTCAGGCGAACAGCCAACATCGTGCCGGCGGGCAGACCTTGCATGAGGCGGCCGCGAGCGGCGACGAGGGCAAGAGCGCTTTCCAGGGAGAAAACTCCAGCCAGACAGGCCGCTACGTATTCTCCCACGCTATGTCCGATCATGGTTTCAGGCTCGATTCCCCAATGCTGCAGCAACCTGGCCAGCGCGTACTCGATGACGAATAGAGCGGGTTGTGTGAACTGCGTCTGGGTGAGCTGCTGCCTGTCCTTTTCTGCGGCCTGGTCGGAGGGATAAAGAATCGTGCGCAGGTCGCAACCGAGGTGTGGCTTTAGGAGGTCACAGCACAGACTCACCTGATCGCGAAAGACTGGTTCGGCCTGGTACAGATCGAACGCCATATTTACCTGTTGCGCGCCCTGACCTGGGAAAAGAAACGCGACGCGGGAGGCTTCGCGCGTGGAGTGGCCCGTGAATACGCGCTTTGTATCCAGGGCTTGCAGCGCGTCCGCGGCTTCCGCGGCGTTCGGTGCCACGACAAAACGTCGATAAGGAAACGCCCTGCGCCCAGCCTGAAGGGTGAAAGCAACATCGGCGAGGTCCGCTGTTTGATTCTTCTTGAGCCAAGCCGCGAAGTTTGCCGTCCCGGTGTCCAGGGCAGAAGCGGTTTTGGCCGAAAGAACGAGCAACTGAGGGGAAGGACTGGGCTGCGGCTGCTTTTCAAGTTCAGGTGCCTCTTCGAGGACCACGTGAGCATTGGTTCCACCGATTCCGAAGGAACTTACACCGGCCCGCCGAGGTCCCGGGCTCGGCTTCCAGGGCTGGAGCTTTGTGTTTACAAAGAAAGGACTATTGGCGAAATCGATTTTTGGGTTCGGACTTTCGAAATGCAGGGACGGAGGGATCTCCCTGTGATGGAGAGCCATGATCGCGTTGATGAGTCCAGCGATGCCAGCGGCCGCATCGGAGTGACCAATGCTGGATTTTACCGAGGTCACCGCGCAGAAACCTTTTCGGTCGGTGCCCGCGCGAAAGGCTTTCGTCAGCCCCGCGATCTCGATCGGATCTCCCAGGGGCGTGCCAGTGCCGTGCGTGACAACATAAGAGATGGAGTCTGGCTCCACGCCTGCGACCGCCTGGGCCAGGGCAATGGCTTCTGCCTGGCCGTTTTCACTCGGTGCAGTGTAGCCGATTTTTTCCGATCCATCGTTATTGGTCGCGAAACCCTTAATCACCGCATAGATTTGATCGCCGTCAGCAATTGCCTCAGCGACACGCTTGAGAACGACCACGCCGGCCGCGTCACCGGCAACCGTTCCCTGCGCTTGGGCGTCAAAGGGACGGCAATGGCCGTCGGGGGAGGAGATGCCGCCCTCCTGGTAGAGATGGCCTTTCTTCTGTGGAAACGTAACCGACACCCCACCCGCCAGGGCGATATCGCATTGATAATTGAGCAATTGCTGGCAGGCGACGCAGACCGCGACCAGGGAAGTGGAGCAGGCAGTCTGGACGTTCAGGCTGGGGCCTTTCAGGTTCAGCTTATAGGAAACACGGGTGGGCAAGTAATCCTTGTCGTTGGCCAGCATCATCTGATAAGAGCCGACCAACTCCATCAATTCCGGGTGCGTGGCCAAATTCGAGATGAGGTAGGTGTTCATGCTCATGCCAGCAAAGACACCTGTCATCCTGCCTTTGTCTTCGTCCGCATAGCCCGCGCCTTCCAACGCTTCCCAGGCACACTCCAGGAAAACACGATGTTGCGGGTCCATGATCTCCGCTTCCTTGGGGTTTACCCCGAAAAAAGCGGCATCAAACTTATCCGCGTCATCGAGAACAGCGCGGGCTTTGACGTAGTTGGAATTGTTGCGAGGAAAAGCGATTCCTGCCTCATCCAATTCCTGATCTGAAAAAAACGAGATGGCTTCCACCCCATTGCGGAGGTTTTGCCAAAACTCATCGACGTTTTTTGCTTTAGGAAAGCGGCCTGCCAATCCGATGACGGCAATGCCGTCTGGCAAGTTGGGGGTTCCGTTCATAGTTTATCGAGTGGTTGCAGGGGTAGTAGGTGCGGCGAAAGCCTGACGCTGCCGGCGGGCGCGATCGACGGCGGACGCAAACACCGGTTTCTCGGTCCGTTGTTCGCCGAGAAATCTAGCCAAGGCGCCAACGGTCGAATGTTGAAAAAGTTTGATGACCGGGAAATCCACTTTGAGGGCTTCGCAAATGCGGGCTTGGGCCTGCACAACCAGCAGCGAGTTGCCCCCGAGATCGAAAAAGTTGTCGTTGAGTCCGACCCTCTCCACGCGCAGAATTTCCTGCCAAATCTGAGCGATCGTTTTCTCGACGGTATTCTGGGCCGGAGTAAAGGCTGCGTCCTCGGTTGCGCGCGTGCCTTCCGGTTCGGGAAGGGCTTTTCGATCAATTTTGCCATTGGGCGTTAATGGTAATTGGGGCAGGAACATGAAAGCCCCAGGAACCATGTAATCCGGCAGTTTATCCTTCAGATGACGTCGGAGATCGACCGGCTTGAGCTTTTGTTCCCCTTCGGCAACCAGATAGGCAACAAGCCGTTTGTCATCGGCCCCGAACTGCTTGAGAACAACGACGCAGTCCCGAACCTGCGGATGAGTGCGAAGGGCGGCTTCGATTTCGCCCAGTTCGATGCGGAACCCGCGCAACTTCACCTGGTGGTCGAGGCGGCCAAGGAATTCGATGGTGCCGTCCTGGAGATAGCGGGCCAGGTCGCCCGTCCGGTAAAGGCGCGCACCCGTTTGTTGACTGAAAGGATTAGGCACAAACCGCTCCGCAGTGAGTTCGGGACGGTTCAAGTAACCGCGTACGACTCCAGCGCCGCCAATCAACAATTCGCCCGGGACACCAATCGGGACGGGCTGCAGGCAGCGGTCGACGATATAAATCTCGGTATTGGCGATGGGACGACCAATTGGGATAGAGGCAGCTGTTCCCCTCACGGGATGGGTGGTAGACCAAATGGTGGTCTCGGTAGGTCCATACATATTGATCACCCGAGGGACGATTTGAAGTTGTTGCGCCAACGCGGGCGGGAAAGCTTCGCCGCCAAGAAGCATGGTTTGAATGTCTTTCAACGCTTCCCGGGCTTGACCATCCTGCAGGAGCATGCCTGCCAGGGAAGGTGTGCATTGGAAATGCGTGACGCCATGGCGCCCGATCTGGGAGGCAACCGAATAATCTTCCACGACCTCCTCAACCTCCTGATTGCTCATTTCCTTGAGCCGTTTTAAGTGATGCAAGCTGGCCAGGACCTCCTCCGTTGGGATGCCGAAATCGACCAAGCAGGCAATTTCGTTCACCCCAATGCTCCTGAGTCGAGCGATAGTCTTGAGACAGGTTTCAGGCGTGCCGAAGAGGCCGCAGTTTTTGAAATAACGATCTACTGCGTCCCGAAGCATGATATCCAGACTGGCCGGATCACCGTTGGTACCGGCCTGGTTGCGGCTGGGGCTGCACTGCTGGCCGGGATGATAGCTCTGGGACAAGTTCCGGTAGGTTTTGAGATAATCGTAAAGCGGCTGCCGGACTTTCTCCCAAACTTCCTCCATGCTTCCTCCTACGAAGGTGTGGAGCATAAGACTGACGGTGCCTTCGCCGGGATGGCCGGCGTTGGCCCAGGCATCGCGATAGAGACGAATTTTTTCCGTGAGCTGCTCCAGGCTTTGGCCTGAGAGATGAGTCAAAAGATTCAGACCCAACTCACCCGCAAGCCGGAAGGTATCCGGATCGCCTGAGGAAGTCATCCAGACGGGTAGTTCAGCCTGAATCGGGGAGGGATAAAGCTTTACCGTCACGGCCTCATTGTTGACGCCGGGCATGGAAACTGTTTCCCCGCGCCAAAGTTGGCGAATCGTCCTGAGATTGTTAGCCAGGATTTCTTTGCGCTGCTGATAATTTCCAGGAGCAAAAACAAAATCATTGGTGTTCCATCCCCAGGCGATCGAAATGGCAGCACGACCTTTGGACAGGTTATCCACCATGGCCCATTCCTCTGCCACCCGGATGGGGTGATGCAGTGGCAGGACAACACTGCCCGCGCGCAATTGCACTCTGTCGGTAACCATTGCCAATGCGGCGCTGGTTACGCTCGGGTTAGGAAAGAGGCCCCCGAACGCGTGAAAATGACGTTCCGGAGTCCAGACAGCGGTGAAACCCATTTGGTCCGCCAACTTTGCCCCCTCAAGGAGAAGGCGGTATGGAGCCGCTTGCGGAGTGCCTGCGTCGCTCGAGAAATAAAAGAGGCTGTAATCCATTTTGTGCTGGACCTTCCGGGTGCGGGGCTCCGCGCTTCGAAAAGTTCCTTCCTCCGATTGAACCACCACCTTAAAACCGCGGGTCAGGGTCCAAAATAGCTCGAGCACACTAATATCGAAGGAGATGCTTGTGACGGCCAGCCAAACGCCCGGTTCACGACCCAGACGCTCGTCCATCCCGGTGAAGAAATTTACGACATTACGGTGACGCACCATGACACCTTTGGGCTTGCCGGTGGAACCAGAAGTGTAGATTACATAAGCGATGTTGTCCGGGGTGGCGTTGCTGTCGGTGTTCCCCGCGCCATTTGAACCAGTAAAAACGGAGGTTTGGTCCAAGAGCACGGTTTTGGTGCCTGTTGGCACGGAAAGGCCGCCTTGGATCTCTTTTTGGGTGAGCAGGACCGGCGCTTGTGAATCCTGCAGCATATAAGCCACTCGATCTCTGGGATATGAGGGATCGAGCGGAACGTAAGCTGCACCGGCTTTGTGAATGGCCATCAAGCCAACCACCATTTCCAGGGAGCGACGGACACAAATTCCGACCCGCACCTCCGGGCCGACTCCCAATGACTGAAGATGCCTGGCCAGCTGATTGGCCTGATTATTCAGTTCGCGGTAAGTGAGCTTCCGGTCTTCAAAAACCACCGCAGTCGCGTCGGGGGTCTTCTGCACTTGCTCCTCAAACAAATGATGGATGCATTTGTCCGCCGAGTAATTCCTGTCCGTAGTGTTCCATTCCTGCAAGATGAGTTGTCGTTCCGGAACGGTGAGTATGGGGATCTCCGCCAAGGGCAATTGGGGGTTCTCTGTCACGGCTTCCAGCAGCCTGCCGTAGTGTCCGAGCATCCTTTCAATGGTGGCGGCTTCAAAGAGCGCAGTGTTGTATTCCATGTATCCGCGAAGACCATTTTCCGCTTCCTCAAGCACAAAAGTGAGATCAAACTTGGCCGTGCCGCTCTCAACGATGGCTGGCTCCAGGGTTAAGTCCGCCATTTTCGTTGGGGGCAAGGGCGTGTTCTGCAGAACAAACATGGCCTGGAAAACCGGGGACCTGCTCAGATCTCGCTCAACGTGCAGGCTATCGACCAGCTTTTCAAAGGGGAGATCCTGGTGAGCATAAGCTTCCAAAGCGCTCTTGCGGCTTTGCTCTAACAATCGCTGGAAGGTCATTTGTCCATCCAGGGCCGCTCGGAAAACCAGCGTGTTCAGGAATAAGCCGATCATCGGTTCGACCTCGGGCCGAGTGCGCCCTGCGATCGGCGAGCCGATCAGGATGTCCTCCTGGCCCGAATAACGATGCAGCAGTGTTTGGAAGGCTGAGAGGAGAAGCATGAATAAGGTGACGTTCTCCCGACGGGCCAGACTTTTGATGCGACCGACGAGCTCCGGACTTAAATGGATCGGTTTGATCGCTCCGCCATAAGTTTGCACGGCCGGCCGTGGACGATCCGTGGGCAGATCGAGAGCAGGCAACGAGCCCTGCAATTTGCCTTTCCAATAGGCCAGTTGTTGCTCGAGAACCGGTCCGGCCAGCCATTCGCGCTGCCAACGCGCATAATCCGAATAATGAACCGAGGGTTGTGGCAAGGGCGGGCAACTCTCGCCTGCAAAGCAGGGATACAGGTGCGTTAGTTCCTTGTAGAAGACACCCATGGACCAGCCATCGCTGATGATGTGGTGCATGGTGATGAGTAATACTGAGTCCTCAGGTCCAAGCTCCAGCAGGGTGACCCGCAGCAAGGGACTTTGAGCGAGGTCGAAAGCACGACGCGCTTCCTCATGCATGCGACGGCGGAGTTGGGCGGCCTGTTCAGCAGCTGACTGAGCGGTCAGTTGCACAACCGCGACGGTGATCTGTTGAGAAGGCTGTACCACGGCAACTGGACGCCCGCGCAGTTTCATAAAACTGGTGCGGAAACTTTCATGCCTGCGTACGATTTCGTTGACGCTTTTCTCGAGAGCGCTTCGATTGATGGCGCCTTTTACGCGGACAGCGGCGGGGATGTTATTGAACGGCTGGCCTGGTTCGAGTTGCTCCAGGAACCATAATCTTTCCTGGGCAAAGGAAAGAGGCAATTCTCCCTCGGCCACGGCTGGGAGCAGCGGAGGTTGCGGCGCTAGCGAGATACGGCGGCTTGAACGATTGATGACCGAAGCGAGTGCGCCTACCGTTGGATTTTCGAATAAAACTTCCAGCGGCAAATCACTCTGGAAGAGGTTCCGAATCCGCGACATCACTTGCGTGGCGAGCAAGGAATGGCCGCCCACCTCAAAAAAATTGGCATGGACGCCAACGCGTTCCAGACCGAGAACCTCCTGCCAGATGCCGGCAACCATTTCTTCAGTGGCAGTTCGCGGATACACTGGAAGCTGGCTGACTTTCTCTTCGAAACTGGGTTCCGGCAGAGCTTGTCGATCCAGCTTGCCATTTGGAGTCAAGGGCAAGTTGTCCAGGAAAACAAACGTGGCTGGAAGCATGGCTTCCGGCAGCTTTTGACACAGCGCCTCTCGAACGATAACGGGCGTGAGCACCTGGTCCGGCTGAGCAACGAGGTAAGCGACGAGTTGCTGCTCTCCCGAACGAGTTTGACGTGCTACCACGACTGCCTCTTTGAGTCCGGCCTGCTGAAGAAGCGCAAATTCGATTTCTCCAATTTCGATGCGGTGACCACGAATCTTGACCTGTTGATCCAAGCGTCCCAGGTATTCGATGTTGCCGTCGTCCAGATAGCGGACCAGGTCACCCGTGCGGTAAAGACGCGATCCCGGCTCCTTGGAAAACGGATTGGGCACGAAACGTTCCTGAGTTAAGTCGGGACGCCGGTGGTAACCGCGGGCCAGGCTGGTTCCACCGATATACAACTCGCCAGCAACCCCGGCCGGAACCGGTTTCATGAGCTCGTTCAGGATATAAACCTGCGTGTTAGAAACAGGCTTGCCGATGGCAGGCGGGAGATCATTCCCTTGTTCGAAGGAAACCCGCCCCGAAGTGGTGACCACCGTGTTCTCGGTAGGGCCGTAATGGTTGACGAGGATGTAACCCGCTTTTTTGGGCGGCCGACGCAGCAGCCGATCGCCTCCGGTAAGCAGCACTTTCAACGCGGAATTCTCGGGCCAGGTCTCGGCCATGACCGCTTCGGCAAGCGGTGTTGGAAGAAAAGATAAAGTAATGTTTTGTGATGCCAGCCATTGCACCAGTTTGCCCGGGGAAAGCCTGGTTTCCTCGTCCGGGATACATACGCTCGCTCCCGCTGTCAGATATGGCCAAAGCTCCCAAACCGAGGCATCGAAGGAAACCCCTGCGAGATGAGTCGAGCGGTCGGCTGGAGAAACGTTGTAAGCACGCTGGTGCCATTGGATCAGGTTCAGCAGGCTGCGGTGTTCAATCTCGACGCCTTTAGGGCGCCCAGTGGAGCCCGAGGTATAAATGATATAGGCAAGGTTCGACGGGGTAACGCCGGATTGCACATTCACCTGCGATTGTGGACCGCGTGAAGCCTGCTGGAGCGCGATGGCGTCCAGGCAGATCGTCTGAGCGCGGTGCTGCGGAAGTTCACCCAGCAGCCCGGACTGAGTAACGAGGGCGGGCATCTGGGTTTCGTCAATCATCATGGCGATCCGGTCAGCCGGGTAGGCTGGGTCCAGCGGAAGGTAAGCGCCGCCGGCTTTTAGGATGGCCAAAAGCGCCACAACCATCTCAATGGAGCGGTCCATGAAAACACCGACGACCACTTCAGGCCCTACCCCGAGCGTACGGAGGTAATGGGCGAGTTGATTGGACCGAAGATTGAGTTCGCCGTAGGAGATGGAGTTTTCTCTGCAGCAAACAGCGATGGCCGCTGGCGTCTTTGCCGCCTGCGCCTGAAAGAGTTCGTGAACGCAAAGGGTTTCGTCCACTGGAGTTTGCGTGGCATTCCACTCGGCCAGGAGTTGCTGCTCTTCCTTCTGGGTGAGGAAGGGGAGTTCATGCAAGCTGGCCTGAGGATTGGCAGCCATTCCTTGAAGAAGCGTTTGCCAGTGTCCCAGGATCCTTTGAACAACTGTTTCGGTGAATAAGCAACGATCGTAACCGAGCCTAATAATGATTTCCGGCCCGGCGAAAACATCGATTGCAATCGGATAACCGGGCTGGCTTCGAATGTTGAACTCTCGCCGAGCCCAGGCGCCACCTTGAGCCTTGAGTGAAGCGTCCCAGGATGGATCCTGGAAACTCAAAAGCGTTTCAAAGAGCGGCTTGCCTTTGGGCACATCGCTCCAAGCCTGGATTTGCGCCAGAGCGGTTTGCTCGTATGGCCTGATCGCGCGCCAGTCTTCGCGCAGTTGTCTAAGGACTGCTCCCAGCGAAAGGTCCGGACCCAACCGGACACGGAGTGGCACGGTGTTAATGAATAAACCTGCAATGTCATCGGCGCCATCCATTAACCCGCGACGTCCAGCGCGGATAGCTCCAAGCACCACGTCGTTTTCCCCACTATAACGGCCGAGCAACAAGGCCCAGGCGCATTGGATAATATTGTTGAGGGTGCAATCCTGAGTTTGCGCCAGCGCCCGCAGAGCGGCTGTGACTGGTGCAGCAATGCGGATTTCCTGTTCGCCATAACGGGGCTGCGATAATTGTTCCGTTTTCCGCGCGAAAGGAAGGTGGTTGGGCTGTGAAAAGCCCTTCAGTGATTTACGCCAGAAGGCTTCAGCGGCAGTCTGATCCAGCTTGCCCAAATGCTCGATAAAATCCTTAAATCGAGGTAATGGGCTGCCCGAAGCTGCAACTCCGGAGCCGCCTTCATAAAAGGCAAAAACGTCCTGGAAAAGTAAACCGAGCGAACGGGCATCAAGCAGGATGTGATGATAGGTAAAAACGCATCGCCAGTCGGTTGGGCCTGCCTGGAGAAGATTGACGCGGAAAAGTGGTGGCACGCTCAGGTCAAAACCCGACAAGCGGTCCTCTTGCAACCATTGTTCCAGCTCACCGCTCGTCCAAGCCTGAATATCCTTTTGCGCCAGATGGAATAATCCCTCGCGATGGACCCGCTGCTGTGGGTTTGGCATGCCTTCCCAGTGAAAACTCGTGCGCAGAATAGCGTGTTTTCCTATGGTTTGCCTCCATGAATCCTCAAAGCGACGCACATCCAAGTCGTCATGAATTATGCAGATGACCTGGGTGATATCCTTGCCAAGTTCTTGACGGTAAAGACTTTGAAACAGCATTCCCTCCTGCATGGGAGACAGGGAATAGGCATCAAGAATAGGGTTCCTGCTGGTGTCGACGTTACTCGCCATATTGAGACAAAAGGCTAAACTGCGTCGGCCTGCAGTCGTAAGTGGGTGTAGACCTGAGAAAGGAGGGGATCTAACCCACTGTTCCTTGCTCCGGTGGGTATTTGCACCGAGGAAAGGCGGAGGTTGCCCTATTAACGGGAACCATGCTGACTGCTTTACTCAGAGCATGTGGGGTATTGGTTTTAAAGCAGATGTGGAAGTTATGCCGGAGTTTCCAGATGTTATGCTGGAACTCGAAACAAAGCCGGAACGAAAGCCGGACCCAATCGTGGAGGAGCCATTGCATCCCCCCATCGTGGTGCTGGGAGTGCCCTTCGCGCATCTAACCATTGCCGAAGCCATCGCAGACATGGAACGGATGGTTGCCTCGCGTCAGCCCCATTATGTGGTGACAGCCAACGTGGATTTCGTGGTGCAGTCACTCGAGGATGAAGAATTGCGCAGGATCCTGCTCGAGGCCGACCGGGTAGTGTGCGACGGCACGCCGTTGATCTGGGCTTCTCAGATGTTGGGAAATCCCTTGCCGGAGCGGGTGGCTGGTGCGGACCTCGTGCCGCTCCTGCTGGGGTTGTCAGCGCGGAAAGGTTACCGGGTGTTCTTCCTGGGAGGCGAACCGGAAGTGGCGGGACGTGCAATCGAGAATGCGAAAGTTGCTTATCCCGGAGTGAATATCTGCGGCCACTATTCTCCTCCATTTAAACCGCTCCTGGAAATGGATCATGAAGAAATCATCCGCCAGGTGCGTGCCGCCCAGCCGGATTTTCTTTTTGTCTCGTTCGGTTGTCCTAAAGCCGAAAAGTGGATTTCGATGCACCATCGCAATCTCGGTGTGCCCGTATCCATCGGGGTGGGCGGCACCATCGACTTTCTGGCGGGAAGAGTAAAACGCGCCCCGCAATGGATGCAGCGTGCAGGACTGGAATGGATGTATCGACTCGGCCAGGAGCCACGCAGGCTGTATCGTCGGTATTGCGCGGATTTGAAGCATTTTGGAAGGGCGTTTGCCTGCCAGCACCTGCTGATGAGAAGGGGTGGAAAACGCGAGTGCGTTCATGTTGAAACAGCGGCGCTGCTGAGCGAGCCGACCTGGAGACGAATTTTGCCGCCACCAGTTTTCGATCGGGCTTCCATCGTCAGGGACGAGAAACTTTGGCGTGAGAGCCGTGCTGCTCATTGCCTGATCGAAGCAGCGCATATCGAAAACATCGATAGCACGGCCATCGGCTTGCTGGTCGTGTTGCGGAAAACGCTGGCACGACGCGGTCTGCATTTGATCCTGGTGCGGCCGAGCACCCACGTGGCACGTGTGCTGCGGCTCATGCACCTGGACGATTATTTTCTCCAGGCAGAGGATACCCACGAGGCGCATGAATTGATTCTGACACGAGCTGAGGAACCCAGACTTGGTTATAAGCCGGAAATTTTTCACCCAACATTTCCGCTGATTTGGAGAGGCGAGATCACCGCGGCAAACGCGGAGGACGTATGGAAGGAAATCGAGTCGGAGTTGAAAACCTTGGCCGGGTTAGAGGACCGGGTGCCAATCGATTTATCTGAAGTCCGTTTTATCGATAGCACCGGGATTGGGCTGCTGGCTCGCGCGCGCAAGCATGGCGAACGGCTTGGGATGTCCCTGCGTTTCACGGAGGTATCGCCAGCCGTCCGCAACGTCCTTCGAATGTCGAAAATGGAATCTCTGCTGGAGGAAACCAAGTGAAGATTGGGCTGTCTACTACAATGATTCAGCGGGGCCATACCGGGATTGGCCAATATCTATTCGCACTGCTCAAAGCCATCCTCGAATCGCCGAATCGTCGTCATGATTTTAACCTGTTCGTGCTGGAAGACGATCTTCCTTTATTTCAGTTTGTGCAACCGGCGATGCAGGTGATCCCGGTCACGGAACGGTGCCGAGGGCCGGCCCAGAATATTTTATGGCACCAGGCCATGCTGCCGAAAATCGCGAGTCGTATGCGCCTGGACGTACTGCACGTGCCCAGCTATCGGCGGCTCATTTGGAGTCATCCTTGCGCCATGGTGGCTACCATTCATGATCTTGCTCCTTTTCGGCTTCCCAAAAAATACGACTGGAAGCGGATGCTCTATGGCAAACGTGTCGTTCCATTTTTTGCACGACGCCAGGACAAGATAATCGCCATTAGCCAAACGACCGCCTCCGACATTCAGAAGTATTTCAGAGTTTCCCCGGAGCGTCTCCAGGTAGTTTACAACGGGGTCAACCACAAAAGGTTTTACCCTGGAGCGGGAATGGAAAACCGCAAGGCCGTTTTAGAAAAGCATGGTATTCAAGAGCCATTTTTTCTCTACGTGGCGCGCCTGGAGCATCCGGGAAAAAACCATGCTCGCCTGATCGCCGCGTTTAACAAATTCAAGGAAACCACCGGCAGTAATCATAAGTTGGTTTTAGCCGGTGCTGACTGGCATGGCGCGGACATCATTCATGCGATGATGCGACAATCCCGTTGGAGCAAGGACATTGTTCACCTGGGCTTTGTCCAGGATCAGGATTTGGTGACCTTTTACGGAACCGCTGAGGCGTTTGTTTTCCCGTCGCTGGTAGAAGGTTTTGGCATGCCGATCATCGAAGCGATGGCGTGTGGGTGCCCGGTTATTTGCAACGCGGAAGGCGCCCTGGGAGAGGTGGCAGGAAACGCGGCTTTGTCCTGGAAGAACCCCAAGGACGTGGATGAACTGGCGCTGCACTTGGATAACGTGGCAAGTAATGTCGAACTGCGCGATCGCCTGATAAAAGCCGGGTTGCAGCGAGCCGCGCAATTCGATTGGAAAATAGCTGCCGAGGCGACGCTGGAGGTCTATCGGCAGGCATGCTCTCTCGCCCGTTCGGCAGCGATACCTCGCATACTGGCCGGGTCGAATCAGCCCGTATAAGCCAATGGGGAAAAGTCGGACGGACTAATGGACGTGCGACGAGCAAAGGGGCAGTTCACCCCATTCCGAGGGTCGTCGGAATTTTTTAGGCTCTTTTGAGTAGGATGGGTTGGAAGCTCTTCTTTGAAGTTAAGGAAGGGAATTCCTCCCAGAAGGTTCTGCCTGGGCGAGAGTTCCAACAGTTGGCCTCATGGGTGACGCGTCATTATCATGGCGAGCGGCCGCGAGCAATTTGTTGGAAACACCAGACATTTTGTTGTGAAGGATTCATTGCGCATTTTACATTTAGAGGACTCCGAGGCAGATGCAGTTTTGGTGAGTCATGAACTGGAACGGGCCGGGCTCCAGGTTTCCAGTCAAAGGGTCGTTACACGCGAAGACTTTTCCCGCGAGATAGATGAGCATCGTCCAGATGTAATCCTTTCGGACCACGGATTGCCCAACTTCGACGGCTTCACCGCGCTTCGGTTGGCCAAGGAGCGGTGTCCTGATGTGCCCTTTATTTTCGTGGCGGAGTCGCTTTATGGAGAGTCGGCGCTGGAAACCTTGAAGAATGGAGCCTCCGATTACATCCTGAAAAGTCAGGTGCCGCAAAAACTCGTTCCTGCCCTTCACAAAGCCCTTGAGCAGGCGGAGAGAATGGCTGAACAAAATCGCAAGCACGACGAGGAGGCGCTCCGACAGAGCGAGGAGCGTTTCAATTTGGTCGCTAAGGCGACTATGGACGCGGTTTATGACTGGGATATCACACAAAACATCCTTCATCTGAACGAAGGATTTCAACGCTCCTTCGGCTTTCGACCGGGGACAATCGAGCCTAATATCGAGGGATGGCAGGAACGTATTCACCCTGATGATCGAGCCGATGTGCTGGCTCGTCTGAAGGCCGGGATGGAAGGCGCTGAGCAGATGTGGACGGACGAGTACCGGTTCCGCCGTGCGGACGGAACATACGCGGACGTGCTGAATCGGGGTTATTTCATGCGGGATGCCCAGGGGAGGCCGTTGCGCATCGTGGGCGCAATGATCGACATCTCCGAACGTAAACGAGTGGAACGGCAGTTTGAAATCCACAATCGGCAGCAGGCCGCGGTGGCCAAGCTCGGACAGAAGGCGCTGGCTGGCGCGCCACTGGCTGACTTGTTCACGGAAGCCGTCGGCCAAATCTGCAAGAACCTGGAAGTCGACGTGAGTGGGTTATTCGAAGCGAGAGCGGGTTCAAGTGAGCTGGTATTGAAAACCGGTATCGGATGGAAGCCAGGCCTGATCGGCTCGGCAGTTATCCCGGTAGACGAACAAGCCAGCATCGGGACAGCGCTCCGCTCCGACAACCCATTGGTGGTGGAAAAGGAAGGGGGCACGGTGCTTCAACGCATCTCGGTTCTGCAGCAACAGCCTTTCCAGGCAGGCATTTTTGCCTTGGTGCACGCAGTAGGGCATCCTTTTGGAATCCTGGCTGCGTGCGCGAGTGAAGTCCGACGATTCAGCCCCCATGATCAGCTGTTTGTGCAGGCGCTGGCCAATGTGCTGGGGGACGCAATCGTTCGAGCCCACGCGGAAAACGAACTGCGCGCGGGCGAGGAGCGGTTCCGTTTGCTGGTCGACGGAGTGGAGGACTATGCCATCTACTTGCTCGACCAGGAAGGAAACGTCGTTAGTTGGAATAACGGGGCTCAACGCATAGAGGGGTACAAGGCCGAGGAGGCCCTTGGGCTGAATTTCTCCCGGTTTTTCCCACCTGAAGATGTGGAGGCAGGGCTGCCGGGGAGACTTTTGGAAAAAGCCAGGACCGCAGGCAGAGCGCGTGAGGAGCTATGGCAACTGCGTAAGGATGGAACTCGGTTTTGGGCCAGCCTGCTGCTGGCCGGTTTGAAAGATGACCAGGGGAGGCACTGCGGATTTGCAAAGGTCAATCATGATATGACCCTCCACAAGGCGGCGCAGGAAGAAATCCGACGTCTGAATTCAACGCTCGAACAACGGGTGCGCGAAAGGACTGCGCAACTGGAAGCGGTCAACAAAGAATTGGAAACGTTCAGTTATTCGGTGTCCCACGATTTGCGTGCCCCCCTGAGGCACATTGACGGTTTTGCGGATATGCTTCGGCAGCGGGCGTCCAGCCAACTGGACGAGACGAGCCTGGAATACCTTAATATTATCACTGAGGCGACCCGTCAGATGAGCCGGCTAATCGATGCGTTGCTGGCGTTCTCGAGAATGGGACGAGCAGCACTGAATAAGGCGCAGGTCGACTCAAATAAGCTGGTTAAAGCCATCCTGCACGATTTGAGTTATGACATGGAAGGGCGAAGGCTCGAATGGAGGATTGCTTCGCTGCCATTGGTCATGGCCGATCCGGCGCTCCTGCGCCAAGTATGGTTTAACCTGATATCGAACGCTCTGAAATACACTCGTGTCCGAGATGTGGCCACCATTGAAATTGGGGTGAAACCGGCTGAAAACGAATACGTATTCTTCATCAAGGATAACGGGGTTGGTTTCGACATGCATTACGTCGATAAACTTTTTGGAGTCTTCCAACGTTTGCATGGGGCAGGGGAGTTTGAAGGGACCGGTATCGGCCTGGCTAACGTGCGTCGGATCGTGCAACGCCATGGTGGGAGGGTTTGGGCAGAAGGTGAACCTGATGTCGGCGCGACCTTCTATTTCACGTTGCCGAAGCTCTCGTCTGAGACCGTGCGCAAGCCCTGAGGGAGGCGCCTTTAAAAGCACGACGCCGTCTAAAGATAGGCGGTAGGATTCACCCCTATTTCATTTCCCGCTAACTTCATGAGAATTGCGGAATTCAGTGACTTGCCGCATTCAAACGAGAAGAAATGGCACTTTTTCCGGAGGACCAACGTTTCCGGCCAGGGAGTCGCACCAAAAATTGACCGGCAGGATTTTCTGGAAGATGGTTGGAGTGAAGTCAATTTTGAGACGATGGCCGTGATGTATTGTCTCAACACGGGCACAAGCGATAGCGCGCAAACGGCTTTTTTCAAACTGTGAAGAAAGAAATCCGGATACTAATGCTGGAAGACAACGTCGCCGACGCGGAGCTGATCAAGTTCGCGTTGCGTGAAGGGGGCTTGGTATTCTCCCTTGCCCGAGTGGATTCCAAGGCGGCTTTTCTGAGGGAAGTGGAACAGAATACGCCCGACATCATTTTGCTGGATTATGCTCTGCCCTCCTTCGATGGGCTTTCGGCTTTGCATATGGCGCAGAAGAAGTTTCCTGATATTCCATTCATATTCGTAACCGGCACTTTGGGAGAAGAGGTGGTTATTGAGATGTTGAAGAGCGGCGCCACCGATTACGTGCTGAAAAATCGACTTTCACGCCTGGTTCCGGCGGTGCTGCGGGCGTTGCGGGAATCTCAGGAACGAAAGGAGCGGCGGCATGCGGAAGAGAAGCTCCGGAAATCGCATGAGCAACTGCGGGCTCTTTCGGTGTATTTGCAATACGTGCGCGAGGACGAGCGTATTCGCATTTCGCGCCAGGTTCACGATGAATTAGGCCAGGCTTTGACCGGATTGAAACTGGATCTTTACTGGGTGGCAACTCGCCTTCCCAAAGAGCTTAAGAGCATCCAGAAAAAGGCCAAGACTATGTCCGCTCACATCGATACTACCATCCAGACGGTGCGCCGGATTTCGACTGAGCTGCGGCCAGGCATCCTCGACGATCTCGGGTTGGTGGCGGCCATCGAATGGCAGGCGCAGGAATTTCAGAAACGCACCGGGATTAAATGCGTGGTCGTGACGGACGTAAAGCAACCAGTGATGGACGAGGAACTGAACACTGCTTTCTTCCGGATTTTCCAGGAAACACTGACCAATGTGATACGCCATGCACAGGCTACCAGGGTTGAGGTAAGTTTGCGCAAGGCTGGACGCTCTCTCCAATTGGAAGTGCAGGACAATGGCCGCGGAATTTCCGAACAGGAGATCAACGATACCAAATCGATCGGGCTTTTGGGCATGCGGGAAAGAGCATCCCTGCTGGGTGGGACTCTCAGGCTCAAAGGCACGCCTGGCGGCGGAACTACCGTTACGGTTAAAATTCCGATTGGCCGTCGCAAAGAGCTCGAACTTGCTTATCATGAGAATACTCATCGCGGATGATCATGCGGTGGTGCGCCAGGGCATCAAACAGATCCTGGCTGATGAATTTAAGAAAGCCGTTTTCGGGGAAGCCCGCACGGCGCACGAGGCACTGACCAAAATCTGGAAAGAAAAATGGGATGTGGTGATCCTGGATATCACCATGCCCGGGCGCAGCGGCTTGGAGGTGCTCAAGGAATTAAAAAAACTCCGTCCAAAGCTGCCTGTCCTGGTGCTGAGCATGCATCCCGAAGATCAATTTGCCGTCCGCGTTCTGAAAGCCGGCGCCTCTGGCTATATGACGAAGGAAAGCGCGCCAGAGGAGCTCGTTGGCGCGATTAAGAAGGTGTTAGCGGGCGGCAAGCACATCAGCGCTGCCCTGGCCGAGATTATGGCCACCTATTTAACGGTGGATGACCAGAAACCCGCACATGAACAGCTGTCCAACCGCGAGTTCCAGGTCCTGCGGCTGATCGCCTCGGGTAAAACTGTCAGTCAAATTGCCAAAGAAATCTCATTAAGTGTGCGGACGGTCAGCACTTACCGAACGCGCATCCTTGAGAAGATGGCGTTGAAGAGCAACGCGGAGTTGACTCATTACGCTTTCCAAAATCAGTTGGTGTAAACATTTGTGGCTGCTGGACTAAACACCAGCCTCACCTCTTCGGGAGTTCCGCAGACTCTGACCCCGCAATCGGTTCTGGCAGGCGACCGGTCATGGATAGGAGGTTCTGCTTTCAGCTGATGGGGCAGGGGACCCATCATTATTTAGGTCTTCACCTAATTCCGTGTTTCGCGACGCCCGTCTAGCCTCGTTTCCTGTGAACATAACCACCGCCATCGACGTTTGCGGTGCTAGGTGCCCGGATGGAAGTTAAAGGCTCTTTTGTATCCTCATGAACGACGAAGATTTTTCTCGCGAAGCTTCGGGGCCGAGGGCGGCCCGAAAAGAAAAATGGATTGCTCCACGCGCAATTCATTCGTCTGGCACACACCGGGAAGCCAACGGCTCATGGGATGGGGACGGCGCGCCCAAGGCGATCCCCGGCGGGTCGAGCTTTGATTTCCTGCCGCTTGCCCGAGCCGTATCGAAGCAATGGTACTGGATAGTGCTAAGCGCCCTGCTGTTTGCGGGTGTAGGCGCTTACTTCGGAATGCGTTTATGGAAGCCCAGCTTCACGGCCACTGCGGAACTGATGCGATTTGAAACTCCCAACACGACGGAGCTTTATAAGCCACGACAGATCACCGAACACACCTTCGCGGATATGCTGCAGGCCCCGGAGTTGGTAGAGAGCGTGGCTGCAAAGGCGAAGAATCCAACCTTGGCTCGCCAGCACCTTCAATCGTTGGTCATAACCCCCGGCCGCGAGTCGGAGAAAGTGACAGTTAGCGTCACTGCGGCAACGCCGATGCAAGCAGTCGAGACCGTTAACCTCTACGCTGATATTGCCACGCAGTATACGAAGCAGATTCAATCAAAAGAGGCCTCGGAAGCAATCGCGGCACTACGGCCGCAGTTGAAGCAAATGGATGACGAAATCGAGGGGATTAATCGGCAAATCCAGGCGCACAATCGGGACGTGGTGAAACCGTCGCAAAGAAACAACGACTTAACAAAGAAGATTCAGGATGAGCGGGATGTGCTGCTCGGTTTGCTCATGAAATACACGGAGCTGCATCCAGCGGTATCGGCTCAGCGGGCCAAAATAATGGAGTTGGAGAAGCAGATCACTGCTCTTGAAAAGCAAAACGCGCCCAAAACCCAACCCCCGGGCGTGGCGAAATCCCCGGGAGGTTTCGATTCTGAATCGGAGAGTGAACTGCTCAGGTCCCACCTTCAAGCCCTGGCCAATAACCGTGTGTTGCTGGCGTCACGCGAACGCGAGGCGCAAACTTTCATCAAGAACCCCCCAGGTTACTGCCGTGTTTTTTCGCCAGCCAGCACTAAAACGATTTCAGAAACCAAGCGCGCACCCAAGGTGGTGTTCATGGGAGTCTTTGGTGGTGTGGTCGGAGGCGGGGGAGCATTGCTCCTGGTGCTCTTGTTGATTCTGCTGGACCCTAAGTTGAAGACACCTGCCGACGCGCGGCGAGTCACGGGGCTACCGGTGGTGGCAACCCTGGGCAACTTGAACAAGATGACCCCGGCGGCTCAGGCGCAATGGGCTTTCAGAACGTGGGTCTCCCTGCAAGGGAAGCTGCGGTCCTCGAAAAACCGGGGCTTCGTTTGTGGGATCACCTCCTCGTCCACAGGCGAAGGCCGCTCCACGTGGGTGAACCTGCTTTCCCAGGCGGCAAGCGACTGTGGATATCGGGTTTTAACAATCGCCGCATCGCGGGGAGATGATCCGACTCAGATTCAGCCGAATGGCCATCACAGCGGCCACGCCAACCATCATGAGCCAGAGCAGATCACGGAGGGTGAAACGCTGGCGCTGAGCACCAGCATGCTCAACACACCTGCCCAGGTGACTGAGCAATTGACCGGCGACAATCCTCAACCGATGGTGCATATCCCATTGCCCGGTTGGGTGTGGAACCTGGAGCGTCGCAAGCAATGGCAGACCGCCCTCAGCCAATGGAAGAACATTGACAATGTAGTGATCTTTGTCGAACTGCCGCCGGCCACGGAGCCGGAGGCGGTTTTGCTGGCGGAGAAACTTCCCAACCTGCTCTGGTTGGCGGACTGTGGAAAAGCGGACGCGTCAGACACACGCGAACAGCTCGAGACCTTGCGTGATGCCCGCTGTAACCTGGTGGGGACGCTCTTGAATCATGACTCGACTACCCCCACGCGCAAACCATTCGCCAAGTGGATGCCTTGTTTATTGGTGGGATTGATATTGTCGTTAGCAGGAAGCGCCCAAGCGCAGGAAGGGTCGAATCCAGCCGCGATTGGGAGTTCCACCACTGCCTCGGCCCCAACTTTTCAAACCAACACCACATTCTCGGCCGCGCTCGGCCCCAACCAGAAGGCCAATTGGCAGAAGAGGCTAACGCTTGGGCCTGGAGACGTGCTTAACTTTACTCTTTTTGGCCAGCCCGAGCTGGCACGTACGGAAGTGATGATTGGGCCGGATGGCAGGGTGAGCTACCTGCAGGCACAGGATATCCTGGCCACCGGCTTAACCGTGGACGAACTTCGCAAGAAATTTGATCAGGAGTTGGCCAAGTATTACCGGGCGCCGAATGTCATCGTTACCCCATTTGCCTACAACAGCAAAAAGTACTATGTCCTTGGCAAGGTAATGAATAAGGGAGTGTTCACCTTGGACCGGCCTATCACAATCATCGAGGCCGTTGCGCGAGCTCATGGATTTGAAACTGGCACAATCGACAATCAAAACAGCGTGGATCTCGTTGATCTTCAGAAAAGTTTTGTCATGCGGCAAGGTCAGCGACTCCCCGTCAATCTGGAACGGCTCTTCCAAGATGGCGATTTATCCCAGAACGCTCCCCTTGAGCCCAATGATTATCTTTATTTTGCATCCGGAGCGCTAAAGGAAGTTTACGTTTTGGGAGATGTTAACGTGCCTGGGCCATTAACCTGGACCGACCACGTTACTGTTATTTCCGCAATTACCGCCCGCGGTGGATACACGTTGCGGGCCTACAAGTCCAAGGTCCTGGTCATTCGTGGATCATTGAACAAGCCGCAAACCTTCGTGGTAGATACCTGGGCGACGCTGGATGGCCGGGCAACCGATTTCAAATTGGAACCTAAAGACATTATCTTCGTGCCCCACCGTCCTTTCATCCGGGCGGAAGAGCTTTTGGATCTGGCGGCGACCGCTTTTATCCAATCTTCTGTGGCAGCCTGGACTGGACAGAATATTGGGCCGTTCTTCACCTCGCCTGTCATACCAAGTTTATGATCAAAAACGCCTCGGGATTGGTTCTGGGAGTAATGGCGGCAATGTTCATGGTCGGGTGCCAGCACACCGGGCCGCGGTTTGACCCGCGGGCTACGCAGGCTTCCTCAGCTGCATTGCAATCGGTCACTCTAACAAATCAGACACCTCAATCGCTTCTAACTCCCCCCACGAATCTATTCACCCTGGGTCCTGGGGACCGTCTGGAAATTGAGCTGCTCGATGACCCTACCTCGCGGGCGTTAACATCCGTGGGACCGGATGGCAAGCTGTACTTCCACCTCCTTCCAGGAATCGACGTTTGGGGCCTTACATTGGCTGAAACGAAATCACGAATTGAAAAGGAGCTGCATAATTACATTAAAGATAACCTTCAGGTCTCGGTGGTTTTGCGTGGGGTGGAAAGCCGGCGGGTCTGGCTGTTGGGCCGTTTCGCAGCTCCCGGCGTCTACTCGATGACCAACACCATGACCGTGTTGGAGGCCGTGAGTCTTGCGGGCGGTGCTGCCAATGTTGCCACCGGCAGAGATCTGAACACAGGGTACAACCCGGAAGACCTCGCGGATCTAAAACGAAGCTTTGTCATGCGGCAGGGCAAGGTTTTGCCGATTAACCTTTATCGTCTCCTCAGGGAGGGGGACCTCTCACAAAACATTTACCTGCAGCCCGATGATTTCATCTATTTCGCTGCTGCCACCGCCCGCGAAGTTTACGTGCTGGGAGCGGTGCTCGCACCCAAGCCGGTAGTTTATCACGAAAACCTGACCGTGGCGGGAGCCGTGGCAGGCGCGCTGGGGACTGTTAAGGATGCTTACCTGTCGCATGTGGCCGTGGTGAGAGGGTCTTTGTCCGATCCTCAAATTGCCATCGTTGATTATAAGGATATTATCCACGGAAGAGCCGCTGACGTGCTGTTGCAGCCTGGGGACATTGTTTATGTTCCGTTCTCGCCTTATCGCTACCTGGAGAAGTACGCCGATGTGATTTTGCAGACCTTTGTCAGCTCCATCGCGATTAACGAAGGTTCTCGCGCGGTAGTGCGCATTCCGGCAGGGCCTGCCGGCGTCTTCATCCCGCTTGGAAGCAGCATTACGGTTAACACTCCGGGCAGCACCGCAGGCAGCGGCGTCACCCCAGGGGGCTTGAGGTAGCAGTCTGCTCACGTGGCCTATGTTGAATTTTGTGTTTGCTCCTGATTGGTCAGGGTCGTGCAAGAGTCAGGAGAACTCGCGCGGGTGCGCTGAGTTCCTTGCGAACACATCGAGGACATCGGTGCGTAATTACGATACCGATGAGTTAGTGTAAAACCCCATAGATATAAAAACACGCAAAGGCATAATTACGCTCGCTAGTTAATACTAACAGTAACCAAAGGATAAAAATGAAAAGCACAAAACTACTCGCACTCGCACTTAGCCTTGTTTCCATGATGTATCTCACTGCTTGTGATGATGATGATGATGATAAGGGCGGCAGCAGCAACAGCAGTAACATCGCTCCCGTTGGCTTCGGTGGCAGGACAGCCTCTGTTGCAGTCAATGATGGATCCACCCCGTTCTCGAACACTGGAACTTACACGCTCGTCACGGATGGCGCGTCAGGCGACACTTCGGGCAGCTATACGATTACCGGCGATGGCGCCAACATTGGCGACAGCACTGGAACCTACACTTACAATCGTACCGGCACTAACACTGCTACCCTGGTGCTGGAAGATTCCAGCCTCGGAACGGTCACCTCTGAGCTGACTTTTGATGCAGGCAACTCCGGAAGCCTCGTCACCAGTGACTCGACTGGCGGGTTCCAAACTGGAACGTTTTCCACTCAATAACTCGATCGTCTCACGCTTAAAACCCGCCTCTCTCCCGAGGCGGGTTTTCTGCTTTTCAGGCATGTAGTTTTGTTCCGCCCTCGTTCGTAACTCCATGGCTTTCTGGGGGAACTGCCCTATTTTTGATCCGTGCGAAAAATTTAAAGTGGGAAGCACCGATGATAGTCGCATTCCAGAAGAAACGAATTCTTTTTTTAGCCGTGGTTTTGCTGCTGGCGTTGGCTGGATGTTACTCTCCCAACAAGAAGGTTGCCAGCTATTACCAGGACGTACAGGGGCAGTGGCAAACCAACGTGGCACGGCAAATGGCCTTGCCGGCCCGGGACGCGACCTGGCCCGAAGCACTACGATTGCTGGAAGAGCGCAATTTGAAGCTCCGTCGGGCCCGGAACGATGTCACAAACGCGACCGAGAATGTACGTCAGGTTTTTCGCGACCTGATGCCGACACTCAACTTCCGGTCTGGCATTTCAGAGTCCATTAACGAACTTGGGACCACCAGCTTTGATGACGTTACTTTCAGTATTGACAGCTTTATCAACGTGCCAGGGATCGTCAACATGAGCACGCGTCTGTTCGGAACACGCCTGGCGTTGCTGCGGGCTAAGACGGTTTACGAACTAGCCCTTCGCGAGCAGACGCTGGAACTCTACAAAACCTTCCTTGATGCCCAGGAACACCGCGAAGCGGCTGCCCAGTTGGAGACAGAACGCGCCTTTGCCCAAGCCGTGCAACGTGCGGAGCCGCTGACTGGGGACGGGTTGCTGCGGGATATCAATACCAGGTTCTTGTCCTACGAAAAGGAGGGCGATGCTATGCAAACCAAAGTTAGCGACCTGCTCGGCGGTCGCGAATGGCGTTGGAACCTGATTACGAACGGCATGCCTGCGTTTGGCTACGATGCGGCGCCACTGCCGCTTGCTGATACCAATCGGGTGGCCCAGTTGCAGATGCGCCTGGTTGCGATCGAGATGGCCGGCGCCTGGGCGCGTGAAGTAGGAATCAAGCTGCAGTATTGGCCTGAGGTTAATTTTTTTGTGACTGGACCGGCTGTTTATCAGAGGGTCAACGGCATGACTCGGACGTGGAAGCCGGAAGAGATCGTTTTGCGAGGGGATTTTTTCTGGCGTATCGATACGCGCGGTTATGTTGCCCGTCAGCTCAAGCAGGCTCGACGAGATCAGGCGCTTCAACTAACGCAAATCCAGCAGGACTCGCTTGCGCTGGTGGACAAGCTGTTGGCCGCACAACGCCTGCTTGCCGGCTGTCGCGAGCAACTGACTCAGGTGCAACGAGTGCTTCCGCTCCTGGAACAAGCCCCGCTGCCAGCTGATTTCGCAGGCATCCTGGGCATGCTTGACCTTTACAGAAATCTGAAGGACCAGGAACGCAAGCTGCGCCGTGAGATTGCTGAGTTGAACGTCCTGATGTGGTTTGTGGATGAGCAAAAGTGGCACGGCCCGACAAAACCCATTTAACCCCGGTGTAACATGAAATATTCCCTGAAGTTCGTTTCTCGATGCCTGAAGGGCCTTTGGCCCCGACTCCTGAGGGTCAGTGCAGGTTGCGTGCTCCTGGCTGCATTCGGGTGCAGCAAGGTTGCGACAACAACCCCCCAGGAGGATGTGCCCACCACGCCCAAGTTCTCCATTGAGTCCTATCCTCGCATGAACAAAATGCGCCTGGCGGTGCTTCAATGCCGTGTTCTCCCCCGCACCAGCATGACGGTGAATTCGCCTTTCGCGGGGCAACTCCGGCTTTATGTGGATAAGCCGCAGACCAATCTGCAGAGCGGCTTCGTTTGGGCGGAGTTCGAGCCCAAAATCCTGGAGGCTGAGTCCAACGCGTTGGCCGAAGCGAAAAGTCGCCTGGCCGAGCGCGAAAAGCTGGTCTTGGAATTGGACCTGCCGAAGCAAACTTTCAAACTTGCTCGTGATATCGAGGAGGCACGGCGCCAGTTGACGCTCCTGGAGGTTGTCTCGACAAACCGGGCGCTGCTACCAGCAGGCATTAACTTCCCGGGGCTGAAGGACAAATCAGCAAACCCTGAGAACGTCGTTCGAGCCCGCCAGGAACTCAAGGTGATGGAGGAGAGTTATCACTACCTTGAAAGGACCAACTTGGCCGTGCTGGGCGTGGATCTGCAATCGCAGCGGATGGAACTGGAACGGCGGTCCCTGGAGTTCGAGCGGCAGCAAACACAATCGCGATTCAAGATGCCGTTCGCAGGCCAATTGAACATCAGCCTGCAGCTCGCGGATGGCATTTTCGAATATCCAGTAAATGCGGGGCAGGAACTGGCCGTCGTTCGAGACTTGAGCACAGTTATGGTGCGCCTTTCACTTTCAGATCCGGCATGGTCTGCTCTGCCTTCAGAGTCCATGTCGGCCATTGTGAACTTGCCGGATGGCCGAAAACTCGAGGCTGCATTTGCATTGAAGCGAATCGAGAAGGTTCAGAACCGTGAAGATGTTGTCTATTACTTCCAATTCCCCTCTGACAAAATCGGCTCCGCGGTGCGACTGATCGGCACAGACGTTTCGTGTGAACTTTGGCTGGGGCTGCCGGAGACAGCACGGATCGTCCCGAAGCTGGCCTTGGTAATGGCCAAGCCGACGCTTTTTCAAGACCGTCGCTGGAATGCAGGTTTGTCTACTTTGGCCCATGGCGCGCACGTCCTGGTGGAGGGGCAGACGGATTTGGCCATCGTTACTCCATCAACCCCCGCAAAGAAGTTATGAAAACCTTGGAAATCTACGAGCCGCAAGTTGTGGAAAGCCCGCAGTCTTTCGCGGAGATTTATTCACCGTTGGCTTGTAAGCAGGTGTCCTTCCGCTATCACCGTTCTCTGCCATGGATCATCAGCGAGTTCACCTATGACTTCAAACCCGGCATCACGCTGATCAAGGGGGCCTCGGGATGCGGCAAGTCGACCCTGCTGCGCCTGATGGCAGGATACCTGACGGCGACTAGTGGACGCATGGTTGTCCCGGGTGGCGGTTCTCCGCATGATTTGGACTATCAACGAAAGCACCTCGGCTTCGTTTTCCAGCAACTGAACCTCCTTCCGCTGGCCACGGTATCGCGCAATCTGGCATTGTCTGGGAGCCTTGCCGGCCTTTCCAGTCAAGTAACCGCTGAGAATTCCAAGCGATGGCTGCATTTGCTGGGGATTGAGCAGTTTGCCAATCGGCTGCCCAAATCCCTTTCAGGGGGCCAGCAGCAACGAGCTACCATCGCGCGCGCCCTTGTAAAAGAGCCAACCGTCCTTTTGCTGGACGAGCCGACATCCGGTCTGGATGACCTGAACACACGGGTGATCATCCGGGCGCTGCGTGATTATGTGGTTGGCCCCAGGATTTGCATTATTAGTTCGCACGACTCACGTTTGGAGACTTTGACAAATGAGGTCCTTGATTTTAATCGCTTCCTACCTTTGGAAAGACACTTGGAAGCGCTGGTTTGAACAGCCAAGCAGTCCCCTTGCTCGCTTGTTCGTCACTGGCATTCTGGTGCTCGTCGCCACGGTTATCCTGGTCGCGTTCCAATTACTGGAGCGCAGCCTGCGCGATCGCCTGGAGCGTTTCGGGTTGAACACAGTTCTCGTGCGGGAGGCTGTATCATCCGATTCCAAGGAACTCATTATCTCCGGCCCTTCGCCGGATCGGCTCGCTCCCCTTGCTTCCCATGGCAAAAAGCTCCGTCTGCGCCAGCTTTTTCTTCGTGCCCAGACCGAGTGGCAGAATTCCCTGGTCGTGCTGAGCTATCCACCCGAGTCCATCGGTGTGCTGGCCGAACTGCTTTCTCAAGAAACCCCAGCCATTTGCCTGAGCGATAGCTTGCCGGAGGATACCATGGTTCGCGTCACATTGGGGCGCCAATCACTCATCGCCCAGGTGCGCAAGCCTCAAGGGTGGCTGCGGCCGTTGGTTGCGGACGACCTGCTGCTTGTTCCCCAGGGAATGATGAACGATGAGGAACGCATGGGGTTCATGGATACGACCATTTTTCAGCGGAAGCCAAATGCTCCAGCAGTCTCGGATATCGTGCAGTCCATCCAGACTCTGTACGGGTTGGAAAGGCGATCGCCTCCGCAAATTCAGAGCGCGTTAAATTTGATTCGTGAGCTCGAGAACTTGAAGGAGCGGCAAAAGCAGTGGCGCAACATCCTCGCTGGGATTCTTGGCGTAGCGTTGTCACTCGTTTATGGCGCGATTGCTATCCTGGAGTTTAGACAAAACCTTTTTGTGAGCGCGCTTTTGCGCAGCTTTGGCGCGCCGCGTCAGTTTCTTTACTGGCGCCATCTGGTAGAGAATATGGTGCTCGCTAACGTTGCCGCGGTGGGAGCCATTGCCACGGTTGCGAGCCTGCACCATACTTTATTTGGGACGCTGGGTTTCTCTCGGTTTGTCCTGAACATGGGCGCAATTAATCCTTATGTGGGCACGGAAATGCTGGCCATCCTCGCATGGGTCAACCTGGGCGCGTTGTTGAGTTCCATTCCGATCGCGGTGGGTTTGCGCCAGCCCGTTGGCGCGATCTTGAATTGAGGTCGGTTTTCTTTTCGCTCGACCTACCGCAGGTGCGACCCACACATTCGGGTCATGCGGCATGTTGAAACGGCGGGAGCACGCGTGGCTTACAACCGGGAAGGGCAGGGACCAGCCGTCCTTCTCATCCAGGGCGTGGGACTGATCGGCAATGGCTGGCGGCCGCAGGTAAAGGGAATTGCAGACCGCTTCACCGTAGTTACTTTCGACAATCGCGGTATTGGAGGCAGTAGCATCACCAGCGGCGAACTCAGCATCAAAGCGATGGCAGCCGACGCTCTCACCATCATGGATCACGAGAAGATCGAGAATTTCCATGTGGCTGGTCATTCCATGGGCGGCGTGATTGCGCAGGAACTGGCGTTGACCGCTCCTCACCGAGTTAAGAGCTTGTCACTGCTTTGCACCTTCGCTCATGGCCGGCAGGCAACCCGGCTTACCCTGCCAGTGCTCTGGATTGGATTGCGGACCCGGGTGGGGCCTCGAAGGTGCCGACGGAATGCCTTTCTGGAAATCATCATGCCGCCAGCGTATCTCCGAGCCGTCGACCGAGGGCGCTTGGCGAAAGAATTGGAGCCACTGTTTGGGCATGACCTGGCCGACCAGCCTCCCATCGTGATGAAACAACTGCGGGCGATGGCCAAATACGATAGACGCCCCGATTTGCCACGGCTGAAATCCATCCCTACGCTTGTTCTGAGCGCCAGTGAAGATCGAATTGCGCTGCCAGCATATGGACGTGAATTGGCAGAAATCATCCCAGGGGCACAATTTCATGAACTCCCAAATGCTGGCCACGGCGTTCCTATCCAGTTGATGGACAAGGTAAACGCCTACCTGGCGCAACATTTTTCCTCAATTAAGGTTTAGTCTGTTGGGGTATGCGGCCACTCTTTCCGTTTTCGGTTGCATTTTGGACGTTTTTAGAGTTTTTTACCGCATCTAATTTTTGACGATATAAATACTATATAAATGAAGTTTAGAATTCCGTTTCATAGGGTAAACTGGCCAACCAGCATTTTTCTTATCAGCACACTGCTTGTTTCTCTCACCGCTGTGCCCGTTTATCTTTGGCATTATGGCGTGGACTGGTTTCAGGCCGTTCTTTTTCTGGTACTGTTTTCCTTTGCTGGCGGTAGCATTACTTTGGGCTATCATCGCCTTTTTGCTCACTTTGCATACCAGGCAAAATGGCCCGTGAAGCTTTTCACCCTCTTTTTTGGCGCCTCGGCGTTTGAAGGGTCAGCGCTTGAGTGGGCCTCTGACCACCGCACTCATCATAAACACGTGGATCATGACGAAGACCCATACGATATTTCCAAAGGCTTTTTCCACGCGCACATTGGCTGGCTCTTGTTTAAGTTGCGCCCCGAACCACCCATGGACAATGTCTCCGATCTCCGCCAGGACCGCCTGGTGATGTGGCAACATCGGTGGATTATCCTGTTAAACTTCACTGCGGGTTTTATTTTGCCCACATGCCTGGGCTGGCTCTGGGGCGGCCCAAAGGCGGCCTTGGGGAGTTTTCTCCTCGCCGGGGTGCTCAAAACTGTTTGTGTTCAGCATTCCACGTTTTTCATCAATTCGCTTTGCCACACGGTTGGCAATCGTCCCTATTCCTCCCGTTGCTCAGCCCGCGATAGCTGGATCATGGCGATCTTTACCTTCGGTGAAGGTTACCACAACTATCATCATGAATTTCAGTACGATTACCGCAACGGCGTTAAGCCCTGGCAATTCGATCCCACCAAATGGAGCATCTGGCTGCTGCACAAAGTCGGCCTGGCTTCCAGCCTCCGCCGCGTTCCAGATGAGAAGATTATGCTGGCGGAAATTGCGGAGAAGCATCGCCAGGTAGAAGAAGCCCTAAAAGCTGGGAAGATTCCGCTCGAAAAACATGGCATCCTGGAAATGGCACAGGAACGTTTGCACCACGCTGCGAAGGCCTGGGAGTTGCGCAAGGCCGAATACGCCCGTGCGACCGAACGCAAGATCGAGGCCTCCCGGGAAAAATTGGCTGAGCTCAAGCGCGAATTCGAAGTAGCCGCAGCCAATCTGCGCGCTGCCATCCAGAATTGGCACGACGCTTACGGAGCAGCGGTAGCGTCTGCTTAAAAAGGTTTATTTACTTCACAAGAGAGCCGGCACTTGCCGGCTCTTTTGTTGTACGGAGACACCATTTTTGCGACGGCGGAACTCCCTTTGCTGAAACGTCATCAGAACTGCTTCAGGAAACGGATGTCGTTTTCGTAGAAGAGGCGGATGTCGTTGATGTTGTACCGGATCATCGCGATCCGCTCGATTCCGAAGCCGAAGGCCCAGCCGGTCCAGATCTCTGGGTCATAGCCAACGTTTTCGAAGATCTGTGGATGCACCATTCCGCAGCCAGCGATTTCCAACCAATCCTTGCCCATCTTTTTCACGAGAGGGCTGGTGAAATCAATTTCGAAGCTCGGTTCCGTGTAGCTGAAGTAATGGGGACGGAATCGAACCTTTACGTCTTCGCCCATCAATTCTTTGAAGACGAATTCAACGGTGCCTTTCAAGTCACCAACGGTGACGTTTTTGTCCACGTAAAGGCCTTCGATTTGATGGAAGGTGGGATTATGGGTGGCGTCGGCGTTGTCACGGCGATAAACCCGTCCAGGCACCACGATGCGGACGGGCGGCTTAAATTTTTCCAGCACCCGGATTTGCACCGAGGAGGTATGGGTGCGGAGCAACTGTTTATTGGGCGTGTTGAGGTAGAACGTATCCTGCGAGTCGCGGGCAGGGTGGTCCGCTGGAGTATTGAGGGCATCGAAGCAATGATACTCGTCCTCGATTTCGGGACCATCGGCGACCACGAAACCTATCTTTCGGAAACTGCGAACAATGTCTTCCGTCACCTGGGTGAGTGGATGCAGTTTGCCGAGGGAACGACGTCTTCCCGGCAGGGTGAAGTCGGTGGGTTCCTTTGGCAGGGCGGCCTTCAACTCCAGTTCGCTTCGCCTTTCACCGAGGGCAGCCTCGAGTTCCACCTTAGCCTGGTTGATGAGTTTCCCAGCTGCGGGGCGTTCTTCCTTGGTCAAGCTGCCGAGTTGCTTCATCAAGGCGGTGAACTTGCCATTGGGTCCCAGATAAGCGCCCTTGGTGTGCTCCAGGGCTGCTAAATCAGGTGCGGCCTTGAGTTCGGCTAATCCGTTTTGTTTTAACGGCTCAATTTCTTCCAGCAATGCCATAAATCAGGGGTAAAGTTGGGGCAGAATTCACTGGTTGAACAGGTTTTTTTGCGGGCACGCGCCAAACGGAAGGTCCGAACAGTCTTGTCGGTCTCACTACCAAACAAAGCAAAACGGGTGACCCTTTCAGGTCACCCGCTTATGAATGCACAAAACTAAGTTATTTGCTAGCAGCAGTCGCGGCTTTAGGGGCCTTGCTGGCTTTGGTCTTCAGCGCGCCCTGGGCCAGTTCGATGAGGGCGGTGAATGCTGCGTTATCGGTCGCGGCCAGATCGGAGATGATCTTGCGGTCCAGCGTGCACTGGGCGGCCTTCAAGCCTTCCATTAAACGGCTGTAGGTGATGCCACCAGCGCGCGCGGCGGCATTGATGCGCGCCTGCCAGAGGGCGCGGTAATTGCGCTTCTTGGTCTTGCGGTCGCGGTAGGCGTATTGCCGGCCGTGATCGACGGCGTCGGACGCGTAACGGTACAGTTTGGAACGGCGCAACCGAAAGCCTTTGGCGGCTTTGATCATCCGCATGCGGCGTTTCCGAGAGGCGGGAGAGTTTGTAACTCGCATATGCTCTAAAAATTAAATGTTCAATCTGCTGAAATCAGCGCGTAAAGGGCAAGCTTTGCTTGATCCGGTACACGTCCGTGGGATGCACCACGGCGGAGGCACCAAGGCCGCGGCGGCGCTTGGGGCTTTTGCCCTGGAGCAAGTGGCGTTTCCCGGCGTGTGAGCGCAATACTTTGCCCCGTGCGGTAATTTTAAACCGCTTCGCCACTGACTTCTTTGTCTTAATACCTTTTGGACGTCGCATAAATCTCAGTTCTAAAAAGAGGGCGGAATATAGGGAGATAATCGCGAAGGTGCAAGCGATAAATTTGGTGTGAGGCGCAAGGCCTTCAGGGAACGCTATCCACGGAGCCGTGCAGGAGCCACTTTTTAGGGCTTTTCGGCCCTTTTTAAAGCGTATGGCCTGAAATCAGGCAAGTAGGGCGCTCGCGAACATTTCCTAGTGTATAGCTGCCACCGACCGGACATTCTGGTGGCGTTTCGATGTATTTCCCCGAACCGAAGATATCAGCATCGCTGACCTGGTCATCATACGTTTTAGCATGATCCAATGCCCATTGGTACTTTGCAGAATGGATTTTGCGCAGGTTTCCCAGACAGTCGGTTTTGACGTAAATCGCGCGAAAAAAGCACTTTGGCCCAGGTGGGGGGATAATGGGCATGTCGGAGGTTCTACCTGGCCAACGCAGGACCGGGATACCGTCGTAGTAAAGCACCTGCCAATGAAGCAGGTCGCTGGAAGTCTGAATCAAATACGGTCTGCCGACATCCCCGACACACGTGACGTCCATGTGGCCCTGGGCGGTGAATTTCAGCTGGCTTAACACTGGAACCGTGATGGAGTCCCTGCCCAGAAACAGCGAGACTGTTTGGGGGAATAGGGAGGTCCAGGATAAGAGAAGCACCTGCCCTCCTGCTCCCGTAATGGCAGTGGCACCCTTGGCGTGACGACCAGCCTCATAATGGAGCCGTTCTCCGGTCCGGCTGATCTGTTGAAGCCATGTCCAAGTGGCGCCGAACTTCGCATCTCTCCAATCCTCCCATGCCACCACAAAGGCGCACCCATCATACGTCACGAGTGGATTTGCCTGTTTGCCGGCGGCTTTGCTCACGACCATTTCCGGTCGGACCGGCGCGCCGTTTGGGGACAGGAGCCGTGCATGTATCCAAGGATAGAAAACATTGGTTGGAACTTGGGTGACGGGGTCCACACGAACAAAGGGGCCTTCTTCCCTGGCCCAAACGGCCAAATAATGAATTCCATCGAAAGCGACGCCGGGTGCATCCAAAACCTGAGCAGCTACATCGGAAACCGTTACAGGCTGGCCAACGCTTCCATCATTGTGCAAGGCGCAGGCTTGCACCTCCCACAAGCCCGGGGTCGTGGTTTCGGTTTCCCAGACCGCGAGGGCATTCGTGGTGCCCGATGCTGCCCTTGGCACCTTGGAAATTCGGCCTGGGGAACTCAACGGGGTTGGTTCTACAAAATCGGTCGTGCCTGGGACAAGCGAACGGCCCTGGATTCTCCCGCTTTCCTCCCAGATTACCCAAAATCGGGTGCCGGAAAAAGCGACCGCGCTTACTTCAGAAGCATGCACATTTGTCACAATCGGGAAGCAAGGGCCTGCTGCTTGGCCGTTCAACGCGATCAACTGTCCGACAATCGTTTCGGTATTGGTGTCTGCCCAAGCCATCAGATGCCAGGCGCCGCCGAAGGCGAGCTTGGGTGAGGTGCCGCTGGCTTTCAAAACGATGGGGGGAAGACTTGGAACGGGATTGGTCCGATCGATCTGGAGATAACCGACTTTGCCCTCCGAAGTCGAGAAGGCAGCCAGGTAATTTGTGCCATCGGTTGAGGCACTTTTGATAACGTCAGGTGTAATCGGCCCTCCTCGCAGTGCGAGCAGAACGTCTGATTTTTGGACAGCGCCGTTTGCAAGTCCTTGAACCCCAAGAATGGTTGCCAGGATGCAAGTCCATTTCCCTAATGCTTTTTTGGCTGAGCTCCACATCACCCGTGAACCGAAGCATGTTCTTTGCCGCTAGGGTGACTTTAGCTGGCCAATCCGCTGGGGCGAGGGCGACGGGGGCACTGATGATTCAGAGCGGTCGGTGGCTTGAAAGCGCAGATAAGTTGCGTTTCACCCTTTGCAGAAACCTTCGGTAAGGTTAAGAAAATGCCATGCTGATGTTTCGCGAAAAGATCCCGGCGGCCTGGGTGGAAAAGGTGAAGGCCCAACTCCCGGCTGTGCTGGTGGACCACGCGCACCTGGAGCGGAAGGCTGCCACCACGGCGCTGACTCTGGAAAAGTATCGTGAACTCTTCGGGCGGGTGGATGAATTGAACGCCATTGCGATCGAAGAACTGCAGCACTTCCAACTTGTTCTGAACTTGCTCAAGGAACGCGGCATCCCTTTCAGCCAACCGTTTCCGAGTCACTGGATTACCGGACTGATGCGATCCATTCGGCATGGTTCCCGTCCGCAGGTGATTGATCACCTGATCTGCTGCGCTTTCATCGAAGGCCGAAGTTGCGAGAAGTTTCAAATCCTTGCGCGCGAGTTGGCGGCCATGGATCCACAACTGGCTGCCTTTTACGCAAGCCTGGTGGAATCCGAGGGCAATCACTATGCGACCTACATCCTCATGGCACGGGGGATTGATGACGCTGAAACGGATCGGCGCATGGAATTCTATCTCGACCTCGATGCGAAGCTCATGCGTGAGCCGAGTCCGCATCCGGTTTTGCATTGAGTGGGGAGATGGATACTGTTCGAATGAAAGCTTGGGAGGGCATTTCACTACCTTGCGTTCGGAGGCGGAAACTGTGGAGAATCGGGGCAGGTGATGACAAAACCAACCATCGCCAGGGCTTTGGTGATCACAGGTGGCTTGACCGCCATGTTCGCGGCTGCCTTCGTGTTTCTGTGGCTGGAAAGCCGACCCGTCTATTTACCGCTTGGAAAGCAGCAGTTCAAAGTCATCTGCGTGGAATTGCCCACCGGTACCAACGCAGAGTCATCCTTGCGAAGCCGTGTTAAACACTGGACCTTGCGGCAGTTTGATCGGATTGGATTCCACCTGGTTGGTTCACGCGGAGACCATTTCACCATGCCTCTCGATCAGCCTGAGAACTGGCACACCGTGGCGCTGCTTTGCCAGGGCAGGTGTTTAAGTCAGGCCCAAATGTTGAAAGAGTTTGGGGAAGACATGTCGAGCCTCATCGCGGAATGCATCGACGAGGAAAACTCCGTGGTGCTGCAGCCGGTCGGTGTTTTGCCTGGGCCGCCGGGTCACGTCTGGTTCGTTTGGAAATACCGCGATGCGGATGTGTTCAAGGCGTATCCTTCAAGCAACCCAACCATCACCAGGCCCAGCCTGATCCCTATGCATTTGATAGTGATGCGCAAAGTGGGGGAAAAGGAACTCGTGCGAGTGCCGATTACGAATTGAAGTTCGGCGATGCTGGGCTGGCATTTCTGTTGATGTGCGTTAAGGACGCACGGGCCGAGAGAAAGCACTGCAGTTAAAATGACAGGACACGAGCGGTGGACATCCTCTCCCCTGGCCCCTCTCCTTCTTTGCGGAAGGCGAGGGGGGCGCGCTGCGCGGACTCGGTGATAATGCTGAGCTGCGGCCGGGGCTTGGCTTTCTGATAGCATGGCCAAGCTGTTTCCGTTACGGTACGGTTCTTTTAGTTCATGAAAAGAACCAACAACGCAAAATCGATCATTCTGCTTATCGCCCTGGGGAGTCTGATTGGCTGCGGGCCGAGCAGTTCGCCCCCATCCACAGAATCATCGACTCCAGCGACCAACAGCGTCATAGCGAGGACGGCAGTGATGGAGACGATCCTGGCTGACTGGCAAAGCGGGCGATCAACAACCGCAGTTAGCAACTTTGTGGCAGCTGACTGGAGTGCGCGGCCGTTGTTTACAAACGGGTCTGCACTCAACCTGACTGAAGGAGAGTTCCGGGCGCGGATTCAATCCATGCTGGATCCTGAAGCGGTGGCTTCCATGGGCACCAATTTGATGGCGGAGATTGACCCGATCAAAAGGCTCGCGGCGGCAGTGGGACAGGAAGGTCAGCAGGCCGCCGCTCAACACGATTACGCCAAGGCGCGAAAATATTTTGCCGCGCTCCAGAATTTTGGCGTGGCGTTGGACTCGACCAACTCGTTAGGACTGCTCAGGATGGTAGGGCAGGGACTGCGGAAGCGCTCAGAGATCGAACTGGGCAAACTGCCAGAGTAAGGGGCTCGGGTTTTCAGCAAATTCGTGCTGGGCCTGCCCAAGGGCTTCTCATTTTTCTGCAAGCGCAGCAAAGCGAAAGCATAGGAGCGAGTACAGGGACCCCTCATCCTGACCTTCTCCCCTTTTGGAAGGGAAGAAGGAATATGGCATGCGCGTTCGAGAGGTTCGAACGTGAGAGGGAGGGTAACAGCGTTGCGCGCGCGGTGGTTTTATGGAGCCGGTGGCTGCAGCCGGTAAAATCGGCGCGGTGCGGTGGAGGCTCCCGGGTCGGTGATGGTGATTTGGACGCCATCCACGATGTTGGTGGAGATCGGACGCCAACGGAGCAAGTCCTCGGAACATTCGATGACACACGTCTCGGGTCCATCGCCATCCAGCAGCAGGTGGCAGCCGCCAGCTTTAATGCTGGCTTCGACTTGCTGTGGCATGACAAGTCGAGGACGGCGACGCCCGCAAGTGGAGTGCCGGGCTGCATCGACGATCTGTTCCTTGCGCGATGCCGTGATGAGGCCGGCATTGACAAAGTCCTGCGCGGTGGAAGTCACACATTGAACGTATTCGTTATGATTTCTCCAGGTTTGGTCGCAGGGGCAGAGCTGGGCGATGCTGCAGCCGTGGACGTTCACCACTTCACCCTCAGGAGTGTTCGGGCATTGATCCAGGTTGTTGGGAACGCCATCGTTATCACAATCGTTGTTCTCGGGACTGAGTTTCAACAGCCAGCCGTCGCCGCTGCCGTACCAGGGAACGGTTTTATCGCCCCCGATACCATTGAAGGTGTCTCCCACCACGATGAACCCGCCATCGCTGGTTTGTTTCACGGCGTTCGCAAGCGAGCCGTAGCTGCCCCCGCCGCCGATGCTCCTTTCCCAAACTTTGGCGCCGCCGGCATCGATCCGAACCAGCCAGAAATCATTTCCGGCGACTTTAGGACTGGTCTTGTTGCCGCTGGGCGACGATTGGGAAGAACCGGCGAGAATGTAGCCACCGCCCTGCATGCGGTCGGCAGCTAACAACGTATCAAAGTCGTTTCCTCCGAAGGTTCGCTCCCAAATCGTGTTGCCAGCACTATCTATCAGCAATACCCAGGCATCGCTTTGGCCAAAGCCCGGGCTTGTTTTATTCCCGCTCGGTGAGTCGCCTCCCGTGCCGGTCAACAGAGCGCTGCCGTTGGGCAGAACATCTGCCACGACCAACCAATCGTGGTTCGTCGTGCCATAGGCCCGCTCCCAAATTTTATCACCAGCGGGGTTCAACTTCAGGAGCCATCCATCGAAGGCGCCAAAGCCGGTTGACGATTTGTTGCCTCCAGCAGGAGATTCGGAGGAAACGCTCACGAGGTAACTTCCGTCGAGAGCCTGGAGCACCGCGGTCCCAAACTCGTGAAGCTGGCCGCCATAGGAGCGATCCCACTGCTTGTTGCCGTTCGCGTCAACTCTGACGACCCAGGCATCACGCAGGCCGAAATTAGGGCTGGTCTTTCCAGCACCAACCGCGGAGTCCGAATTCCCGACGGCGATAAATCCGCCATCGCTTGTCTGGTGAACGCTCTCGAAGATATCGATCCCCGTGCCGCCATAACTCCGGCTCCAGAGCACGTTTCCTGACTCATCAATCCGGACCAGCTCGGCCTGGTAATCATTGGGGTTGGAGCCAAACCCAGCGCCAGCGATGATGTATCCGCCTGCGGCCACCGGTTGCAGATCTTTCAAATAATCAGTGGTCGTTGTCCCCAACTGTTTCTCCCAAAGCTTGGCGCCAGCGGAAGAGAACCGGAGCAGCCACATTTTACCGGTATGATATTTCTGTCCCCCGACAAGGTAACCGCCATCCGGGGTTTGAAGGACCTTCAAGGCCTGCTCGTTATCCGTATCACCCAGTTCCACCTGCCATTGAATCTCCGGGCGACAGCTGCGAATTTGCGGACAGCCCTGGGAGTCGACGAGTGTCCCTGGAGGCGTGTTCGGGCATTGGTCCAGATTGTTGGGAACACCGTCATGATCCGAGTCCATTTGCGATGAACCGCAGCCATGGGAATCCACTGCTTCGCCTCGCGGGGTGTTGGGGCATTGGTCTTGCGAATCGGGCACGCCGTCGTCATCGCTGTCCGGCAGGAGTACTTTGCGGTAGGTGAGCCACACCTGCGAGGTGCGAGGATCGATGAGGTAGATGCGAGATTCGGCGGCCGAGCTCGGGTAGAAATATTGATAACCTGGTTCAATCAATAAGACCAGGTAGTCGCCGACTGAAACGAGTTCGGTTTCGTATCCTGAAGGACCAAAATCAAAAGGCATTGGGGGCAGTGGAATCTGACTGAGATATTCGCCATTGGCGTTGAACCTCCAGATGACGCGGGAATGGGTATCATCGTGGGTGGTGGCCACGGCGTAGATGGAATCGTCCGCGGCATGGTAACTCAGGCCATTGGCATCGCGGTTGTTCATGCTGCTGATGACGGACCATTGTTGGTTCACAGGCGAATAGCCGTAGAGGAAGCCTTCACCGCCCAGGCTGACGAGCAGGGTGCGATTGCGTTGGCTATCGAAGCCGATGCCCATGGGCCAGCTCAGTTCAGGGACGCCGGAGCCCAGCGACATTTCCTGGAGCCCGTCCTCGCCATTGTATTTCCAGGCGGCGTGCGATTCGGTGCCGTAATATTGTTCGCCGCTGTTATCAGCAACGAGACGCATGCCTGGCAGGAGCCGACTGCCATCCTGTGGCCCAGCCAAGGTATAGTGGCGTTCATAAAACCCTAACCCTTGGTTGTAGAAAAACATATTGAAGGTGAGCGCGGGCAGCTGCGCCGGATCAGCAGGCTGCGGGTAATCGCAACGGAGGCGGGGATCATTTTGAATCCCAGAGATAGTGTATGGGGTGGCAGGCGCGGTGTAAGCTCCCTGGAAACTGGAGATATCCAGCCCGGTGAGGTTGCACAGCTTTGGAACCGCGCGGAGGAACTCGACGGAGCCGATGCTGTATCCGGTCCAGAAATAATCCCCGGAAACGCCGCTGTCATTGTAATAAAAACGGGTCAAGACCGGGACGCCTGGAGCAAGACCGTCCACTACCTGCTGGTAATATCCGGCCAGGATAACTTTCTCAATGGTCGTGTTGGCCGTGGCGCTCACGTGCCAAATGACCGGTTCGTAGGCGCTCAAGAACAGGGTGACGCGCTTGCCAGGGCGATCCACAATCACGTTTGCGACGCCCTGTTCGTGATTGGGGCTGGAACTACCGTTGTAATTGCCCGAGTAAACGCCTATGCCATGCACTTCACGTTCGCCAGTCGGAGGCTGTGTCTGCTGCACCGTGATGGTGACTGGTGCGGAGACAGCGGAGAGCCCCGAGGCATCCCTCGCCCTGGCGGTGAGGGTGTAATTGCCTGGGGGTGGATTGGTCCAGACGAGCCGAAAAGCAGCATCGTTCAGCGGACCTGGGTCGGCAAGCTGGGCTTGCCCAAGACTCACGGAATTGGCTAAGAACTCAACGGTGCCGTTGGCTGCAGTGCCGTCGGGGTCATGCAAGGTCGCGATCAGCGGGATGGCGGCCGGTGCAGCGAAAGAAGCACCGTTGGTCGGGCTATTGATGACGATCGACGGAGGCGCATTGGTTCCGGGCGTGGTGGTGTCCGCAGTTAACGCGAGGTCAAAACTGACATCCGCGCTGGTGGCCGTAGCCTGGTGAATTTCGACCGCCAGCACGTTGCGCCCGTTGACCAGGAGCGACGAAGGAATTTGTACCGGATAGAACTGAGTGGTTTCATCCGGCCCCCCGACACTCAACACCGCCAGCGTGCGGTAGTTAACCGGCCCAGTTGGCATGTTGCTCCGGAAAACCTCGACGCCGTTGAGGTAAACCACACCCCCATCATCACGCAGCAGTTGTACCACCAGGTTCGAAAGGGCAGCCGCATTGCTCACGTTAAAAGCGCGCCGGAAATAATAGGTGATATATTTATTCCCTGCGTCCGGGCCAAAGGCGAGGATCGTAGCCTCATCCAAATCGCCATAACCCAATTGGGCGGGACCCTGGGCCCAGGCGGAATCGTCGAAGCTGGGCAAGCGCCAGGCTGTTCCCTGGTCGGTTCCGTCGTCCAGGTAATTCCAGATTGAGCCGCTCGGGATGAGCACCACGTTGGTTCCAACGGTCGGATTGAGGACGGTGATTTGCACGGAAGCGCCGAAGAACGCACCGGCTTCATCCCTGGCCTGGACGGTGAGGTTGTAGTTGCCGGGCGGCGCGTTGGTCCAAATGAAACGAAAGGCCTGGTTATGCTCGGGGCCTGGATCGGTGACTTGTGCGGAGCCGAGGCTTTGGTTGTTGGCAAAGACTTGCACGGTGGCGTTGCGAGCGAGGCCATCGGGGTCAGACACCGAAGCGAGCACGATGATGTTTGCGGGCGCAACGAAAGTCGCTCCGTTCGTGGGGCTAACGATGCTGACGGTCGGCGGGACATTGTTTGCTTCGTTATCCAAAATGAAAGCGGTGGCACTGGCATTGTTGCCAACGGTGTAGCATTCCGGGCAAGGGGAGGGGAGCAGGGTGAGGATTACACTTTCGGTGCCTTCGAACAAATTGTCATCCAGCACATTGATGAACACATCGGCGGAGGCGCTACCGGCGGGGATGGTCACCCGATTTGAAACAAAGGAGTAATCGAAGGCGTTGGTGGCAGTGCCGCTCAAGCGGATGGCCACGGACAATGCGTTGTCCGTTGAACCACTGCGCGTGACGCGGAAGACGGCGGGATTTTCCGGGATATCGAGCAGGGGCGAAATTTCGCGAGCCTCGGCATCGATGGCTGTGACGTTTACCTGAGGCCCGAGGGTGCCAAACTTAGCGATCAACTCCAAGTCGAAGCCCAAGTCCGAGCTGGGGGCATTGACCTGATGCACCTCGACGGCGATCACATTCGTTCCTGCCACGAAGACCGAAGCTGGAATAGCAGTTTCGATAAAGGCGTTTTCGTCTGGGTTGACCACGACAGCGAGAGTGTTGTAGGCGATAGGACCGGCGGGCATGTTATCCCGGAAGACTTCGACGCCATTGACGTAAACGACCGCGCCATCATCGCGCAACAGGCGCAGGGTAAATTGAGTGGCGCCGGATGGGACGAGAATGGATTTGCGGAAATAGGTGGTGATGTATTTGTTCGCCGGGTCGGCACCGAAGTTGACCACCGTCGCTTCATCGCCGTCACCATAGCCAAGTTGCGCGGGGCCGGAAGCCCAGGCGGTATCGTTGAACTCCTTGCTTCTCCAGACACTTCCCTGATCGGTTCCGTTATCCAGATATTTCCAGACAGAACCCGCCGGGATTAAAGTTACGTCGCCGCCGGTTGGCTTAGGTTGAACGGTGATGTGGACAGGAGCCGAGACGGTGGAGGCACCCGACTTATCGCGGGCGATGGCGAAGATGGGAAGGTTTCCGGTGGGCGCGTTCGACCAGAGCAGAGCGTAGTAGGGACATTCCGGCGAGGGGCACAGGGCGGGCACGAATGTGGCGACACCAATGCGGAGGGTGCCAAGGTAAAATTCGACTGTGATATCGTTTCCATCTTCAGCATCACTGGCTGAAGCGCGCAGGAGGATATTCGTGGGGGCGGTGAAGGTGGCACCTTCGGTGGGAGATAAAATGGAGACGACCGGCGGGGTGTTGGCGGTTTCGTTGTCGAGGATAACAGCCGTGGCGGTGGTGTTGGTGCCGAGTTCGTAACAATCCGGGCAAGGAGTGGGCGCAAGAGTGAGCGTGACGGTTTCAGTTCCTTCCGCCAGTGAATCGTCCAGCACACTAATGAACACGTCGGCAAAAGCACTTCCGGCCGGGATTGTGACCATGTTCGAGACGAAAGAATAATCAACGCCGTTGCTGGCAGTGCCGCCCAGGCGAATGCCGAGATTCAGGGAATTGTTGGTGGGCCCCGTCCGCGAGATACGGAACACGGCCGGATTTTCGGGGATGGCAAGCAAGGGCGAGATTTCCCGAGCTTCCGCATCGAGAGCAGTGACATTTACCTGGGGCCAGGGCGTTGCAACATTCGCCTTTAGTTCCAAGGCGAAGCTGAGGTCGGAACTTGTAATGTTGACCTGGTGCATTTCGACGGCAATCACATTTGCCCCTGCGACAAAGGCCGAGGGAGGAACCACGGTTTCAAGGAAGGTGCTCTCGTCCGGAACTCCAACGGCAATCGGGGCAAAAGTATTGTAGGTGATTGGCCCGGCGGGCATGTTGTTTCGATACACCTCGACGCCGTTGACATACACCACGGCGCCATCGTCGCGCATCAGGCGCAAGATCACGTCGGAGACGCCATTGGGCACGAGCACGGATTTTCGAAAATAGACGGTGACAGGCCTGGTGGCGGGGTCGGGGCTAATATTGATCAGGGTGGTTTCATCGCCGTCGCCGAAACCGAGCTGGGCAGCGCCGGAGAGCCAGGACGAATCATTAAAACCCGGAGCCCGCCAGGCGGCGCCCTGATCGGAGCCATCGGCGAGATATCTCCAAACGGCGTTGGTCGGCACGAGCACGACAGGAGCGGCCAGAGTGCTGAAAGCGGTGGCCAAGAGCGCGCAACTGACACTTAGGATAAAATTCCAACGGGTAATTTTCATATGATATGGAGTCCGGGGTACAGATTACCTTTGGTGACAGAGAGATTCTTAGTTCTAGCACTCATAATTTCTGTGTCAAGCGGACAAAATGGGTAGCAAGCCATCTCATTTTTCTGCAAGGGCACCAAGGAAAAGGAAAGGAACGAGAAAACGGACCCCTCATCCTGGCCTTGCTCCGCTTTTGTAAGGGGAGAAGGAACCACGGCATACGCGTTCGAGAGATTCAAGCATACCAGGGGACCAGCGGAGCGCTCCACGGTTTTGCCAGCTGCAAGAAACCGACCCCAATCTGCAGAAAATGGTCTCGCCAACAGTAAGTTGTTTGTTGCGAAAGATTTGCGCAGAGCGGCGACCACGAAAAACGCGAGGAAATTCGGCGGTGTTTGCATGGGGGTCCCTTGATGGTAAATGTTCTAAACCGTTTTTATTCTTTTGCATCGTGGTGGGCTTCAGTTGCAGGTGGCTGTGATGGAGCTTCCTGTGCTGGAGCTTTAGATTTTCGGATCAGTTGTTCCTCCTCTTCCAGGGTTCGGCCCTCGGGCAGGATTTCACCTCTGCGGAATAGGTCGGTCATGGTGTCGCGGCTAATGGCACCGGCCTGCCAGGCAGCGACGACGGCTTGGATTTCTTGAGGGTCCATGCCCTTGGTACTGAAGTCAGTGTTGAGTTCCAGGAGGACTTTATCCTCCCCAATATCTTCGGGCATGTTGTCAAACCTTTGCCACCAGTAAACCCAGCGCAGGACGTGGGTGAGTGACCGGCTGACGCTTTGGGCCAGGCTGGAGAGAACGCTATTTTCCCCGCTTTGGCGCAGCTCGATGGCCTGAGCAGCTTCGCCCACTTTCTTTTGGCCTTCGAGGAGACGCGAGCCCAACACGGCGAGCAACTTTTCATCCCGCTCCATGGCCCGCTCGAAGGTCGTGAGGCCCTGGCCGGTGAACTCGAGGTAACCGGCGTTGGCGCCCAAGGTTTCAGTGACCCAGGCGGCGCTGGAGCCAATCTTTAGCTCGGCGTCAGCGTCAAAGCCGCTCACCCAAGCGGTGGGCAGAGCGGTAAAGTGCATGCCGTGCTTGTAGTCGGCGTCCAGCCGGTAGTGGTCGAGGTTAATGGCCATGATATCGGAGAGGGGAGGTTTATCGACTCCGGGCTGGGAATCGAGCGGGCCATGGAAAACGAAGGGGATTTGAGGCAGTGGCTTTCCATAGCGTAATGGAACAGCCGAACTCACCTTCACCCATTCGACCTCCTGATTGTAATGGGTTTCTTTGCTTTTGAGTGGCTGCCAATAATCGACCACGCAGGCGGGTTCCCCCGTTGGATGGGTGAGTGGGGCTGGAGGGTCGTCTTCGTCGCTGAAGGCGGAAGGCGGCAGCGTGGCCAGCTCCTGCAAGGTGGCGTTTTTCCGGGTGAGCTTTGGTTTTTTCAGGCTGGCCAAGAGGGAACTATCCACCAATTTCAGGACGCGGATTTGTTCCTGGGTTTGACTGCCAAAACAATCGTAGCCGGTGAGGGTGGAGGGGGTATTGCTCACCCATTCGCGCAAGGCCACCATGGTGGGAATCGAGCGGCCATTCACCCGTTCCACGCGCCAGTTGATGATTTGCTCAGCTTGGTAGAGGGCAAGGAAAGGACGCATTTCCCTTTTAGGTTCATAATCGAGCAAAGTGCCACAACGGCCAACGGCGATCACTTCCCGCACGACCTCCTTGGCATAGGCGTTGAGGGAAGTGCCCAAAAGGTCCACATCGGCGAGGAGGCGGCTGAAGATGAGTTCGAGACCGGCGGGTTTGCCGACCCGGGCAGTGGGCACCTTGAGAAAGGGTGGCCGGCGAAAGATAAGGCCCAGGTAGGCTTCGGCGGTGCGGCCAGTGGCGTTGAAGAAGGAGGCGCGCTTTTTATAGGCGGCGTATTCTTCCGGGGTTTGATGTTCGAGCATGGGGAGGAATCGGGTGCCGGCGTCCTTGACGGCGTCTTCCCCGGCGAGGACGGCGCGAGCGCGAGCCCAGGCTTCAGAGAATTCATTGTATTCCCAGTGAGTGAGGTAGGGTCTGGGTTTGTTGGTGGAGCGTTGAGCGCTCGCTGGGTAAGGCTCAGGTTTATTCATGGCTTGAAAGCAATGGAATTGGCGGATGCGGCGGGCGAGGTTTCGTTCGTCACGTTTCATGAGTTAGTTCAGGGTTGAGGGTTGAGGGTTGATAAAAAAAACGGGACTGCTGATGGAGGTAAAAGCCACCTCACTTGTGTTCTCTCCCCCAGGGGCGGAGAGAAAAGGGGCCGGCTGATTGGAGGTAAGAGGCCACCTCACTTGTGTTCTCTCCCCCAGAGGCGGAGAGAATGGGGCTGCTGATCGGAGGCAAGGGGCCACCTTACTTGTGTTCAGTGACTCGGTCGCCCCGCTTCCTCGGCCCACAAGGGGCCTTTGCCCGTGGCAAATTCCTTCCGCCGGTTCCCAACCTGCGGAAGTCTCCCAGGGGCGGAGAGAATGGGGATGGATCAGAGTCTCCTGACGTCGTCTCCTACGGTGGGGAATTGGGGATGGGGACTGCCTCCTTATGTCGGCAGCTACGGGATAGTTCATAGGCCGGTGAGTTTGCGGACGTGCAGTTCGCGGGGTTTGGTGGCGACCAGGTATCTTAAGGCGTCGGCGGTATCGTCCCCACCGACCCCATCTTCCTCGACATCGCACTTCTTGATGTCCTCAGGACGGTTTGGGTCGTGCTGCAGGGCGGGTAAACACTCGGCGAGCTTTTCACAGCGTTTGTGGATGAAAAGCCTGGGCGGGATGCCTTCATCGGGATCCCCGAGTCTCGTCAGGATATCGGCCCAGCCGTTGACCCGGTCGGTATTGGCCTGGGTAAAGCGAATGCCCAATTTGGCATACTGCTGGGCAATGGTGGTGCCGTCGGATTGGCGGCTAAAGACATCGGTGCCGGCCACAAACCTTTTCAGGAACCTGCCGGGCATTCTGCCTTCATAATAAGTGCCGGCAGGACGGAGGGAGCCATCGGGCATTTTGAAGACAATGCGCGGACCAATGCGGTGATGGAGGTTGGAGCCGGTGTGGTGCTGGGGCTTTTCCAACTGAACGTTGTGGCGGGCGAACATCTCGTTAATGGCCCGGGCATGGCGCTCGGGAAGCCAGCCTCTTTTGGCGTGTTCATCGACAATATAGATATTGCCATCGCCATCCACGCAGCCCAGGAGCACCACCGTGTAATGGCTATAACCATAATCAAAAGCGGCAAACCACTCGAGGGCGCGGCTTTCGTCAAAGTCGCTCAGCACATGGATGTTTCTGCGGAAGGTGGTGAAGAACTGGCCAGCCGCGATGTCCCAGTCGCCTTCGCGCCAGGCGCGCTTCTTCCAGCCGGGCAACTCCTCCAATTGCTGGATATACCCTGGGTTATTGTAGCGGTTATCCTCAACTTTGGCCGGGATAAAGCGGGTGTCCTTTTCTGCCCCGGTTTGAAAAGGCAGGATGAACTTGTTTTTGTACCAGGTGTGACCGACTCCACCGGGATTGGTGGTGGAATACATGCGGGGCCGCCAATGCTTCCCGTCCGCTCCCACCTTGGAAGAGCGGCAGCAGGTGGCAATATCCGAGTATTTGCGAGCGGTTAGGGTGGTGGCTTCCTCGACCCCGATGACGTCGTATTCCAAGCCCAGGTAAGCATCGATGTCGGTTTCCTTTTGGAAATGGCCACAGATAATCCGGGAACCATTCCGGAAGGTGATAATGCCCTTGCGGATGGCATACTCATGGGGGACTTGCCGGAAGAGCTTGTGGCGCAGGTCTTCCAAGTGTTCGAGGTTGGACTTTCCGACCTTGCGCAGAAGGAGACACTTGAGGCCGGGGAAACGCTGGCAATCATCCAGGCCCATTTGAGCGAGCATCCAGAAGGATTTACCACCACCGCGAGCTCCGCCATAACCGATGGCAAAGGGGCCGTCGTCCTGGTCGCACAAACGAGCGGCAGCACTGGCCAAGAGCTGTTTGGGCTGAAGCTCGATACCGAGAGCGGCAAAGTTCACCATCTGGTCCTTGGGGCAATTGGCCTCGCAGCCTTCCCGAATATAACGTGCGGTGGGAGTCATATGCCTCCTCCCTCGATGAACTCGACCGGTGGGGCAGCCTGCTTTTGGGCATAGATCCACTCGGCGGTTTCGTTGAGTTTCTCGCGGTAAGCAGCTACTTGAGCGTCCTGGGCAAAGTCGGCGGAGGCGGCCATGCGCACCGAATGAAGGAGCTTTTCGCCGAGCTGCATCATCTTGAGGACCTGATCGAGCTCGATTTTATCCGGGCTACTCAAAAGCAGATGCTGGAGGAGGGCTTGGGAGCTTTGCAGCAACTGGTTTCCGAGAAGGTTGATGAGGTCCAGAGCCTTCACTTGTTGCTGTGACTTGGCCAGGGCCTGCTCCTGGGACACGACGGCGTCAGCTTGAATGCGCGAGCCAATCAGTTGAGTCCGATAATCGCGCAGGCGCAGTCGCCAGTTGAACTTGGAGGACCATTCCCGGACGGTGTTTTCTGAAAGGTCAAGCTGTTCGGAAACAAGCTTGAGAGTTCGGTGATGGCCGAGTTCGAAGTAGCAAAGAAAGGCGTCGAACGCTTCGACGGATTCATTGGGCGCGGGAGTGAAGGAAGAAAGAAGGTTCGCAGGCCGAGCGGTCGATTGCGGGAGAGGAGTGATGGTTTGCATATATTATATGAGGTGGAGGTTAGAAAAGGTTGGACCCACAAAAACCCACAAGAGCCCACAAAAACCCACATTTACCCACAAAAACCCACAGGTCTAAAAACTGACCGGATGTGGGTTTTTGTGGCATTTTGTGGGTCTGGAATAAAGGAGCCTCGGGATGGGCGTGTTGCTCAACGGGGGAAAACTGTCCTGAGTTGCCAGGAGCGGCCGAAGAACTCCATCTCTGGTGCGCATCGTACGTTTCTGCCCTCGGGACGAGGGCACCCCTATGTTTGGTCAACATGCCCAGATCCAGACTGCGGGGCAGCGAAAGCGGCTGAGAGCAGCCGAAGAGGGGGCAAAGCATCGTGCGTGTGATAACGGTTGGCATCCTTTCCAACCCCGGCTCGTGAGAGACTGAGTTGTCTACTTTCATAAACGCGAGTATAGCAAAGGGGGTATGACAAATACTGTCATACCCCCTCATTTTTCTTGCAGAAAAATGAGGGGGCAGTTGTTGGTTCTTCACCTGCTTTGCAGGTAATTGGAAATGAGGGGGTTGCGCTGGGTGAATGCAGCCGGTGCCGCTGCGTTTGGCTTTGGCCTCTCGCCGCGCTGGGACATAAAAATCAAAATATTTTGTCTTCAACTCACCCTTTTAACCATAAGTGAGGCGTGCGGCATAAGGGCAAAGTTTGGGGACAAAACTCCGCCGCTGTGTAAGGGATTAATGGATAGGTGGATGAATGGATTGGTGGCGGGGCGTGCAGAGGCACGAAGGTGGCCACGGATGAAACGGAGAATGAGGGACGGGTCGCTCAGAACTCCCGTTTCGGCTGGATTTTCTCAGAGGGTTAGGGGTAGGTTTAAGCGTGGGCTGTTTGTCAGCCCGTTGAAAAACTGCAAGGCATGCCGCCGGGGGTAGTTGATAGGTGAGAGTTGAACAAAGTAGTTTTCGTGAAGAAGGCCGTCTGGCGTTGTTGCGAGATCCGTTAAAGACCGCTACGGGTATTCGCTGGATGTCGCGTCTGGCCATCCAGCCTTTTTGACGAAAACGGCAAGCCTCGGATTTTTTCAACGGGCTGCTTATGCCGCTCAGCCAGGACATTCCATTTTTCAGCGCGAGCTTGGGATTGGGGTACATCTCCATCAAAAGCGGACTGGCGGCAGCTTTTGCAGGGGAAAGGGAGTTGATAGTTGAGGGTTGATAGTTGATAGGCATCGAGCCGCTTCGCGGGGGTTTGAAGGATTTACAGTGGTGCGTTCCGGCTGGGTGCTCCAATAAGACCAGACCTAGTGGAGTGTTCGACAAATTTTTTGATGTAGTCTTTTCGTGCTAGTTTGCTGCGTGCTCAGTGGACGAAGGGAGGAAACGCATGAGGAGACATCCGCCGCGGCTTATCAAGCTAACCGGCTCCGCAAGGAGCGCCTTAGAAGCATTGGTGCGAGACGGCCGCACCGAGCAACGCGCAGCCCGCCGGGCGCGCGCTCTTCTGGCCATGACCACGCCTCGCACGGTTGTGCGCTCTCTGGCCGAGCGACTGGAACTAACTCCGCAAGCCATTTGGAGTTTGTGCCGGCGCTACGAAGAACGAGGCTTGGACGCTGTGTGGGATGCGCCGCGAAGCGGCCGTCCACGCAGCTTTTCCCCCCTTGAGCCGGGTGCGTATCGAGCAGCTGGCCTGCTGTGAGCCAGCCGGGGTTGGGCTTTGCCTGACGCATTGGTCGACGCGGGCTCTGGCCAGGATGGCTGTACGCCAAGGAATTGTTCCCCAGATCGCCCATTCCACAGTGTCGCTCATTTTGCGCGGGGCCGACCTCCAGCCGCATCGCTTTCGTTACTGGAAAACCCCGGTGCTGGACCAAGCATTCATTGCACGGGCAGCGGCGGTATTGTGGTGTTATGAGCATGTGCGGAGCCTGCTTGAGCGCGACGAACTGGTGCTTTGCTGGGACGAAAAGCCCAATCTCCAGGCTGTGGAGAGAAAGCCCAGAACCTTTGGGCGACCCCGCCAAGTCCAGCGGCAGGAGTTTGACTACATCCGGCATGGGGTGGTGAATTTTGGAGCAGCTCTGGTGGTGCATAGCGGGATGATGCAGAGTTGGTTCCTGGAGAGGAATAATAGCGCTCACTTGTGTTGCGCACTGGCCGACCTCTTCCATCACTATCGCCGAGCGCGCCGCATTCACCTCATCTGGGACAACGGGCCCAGTCATATCAGCCAAGCCACGAGCGAGTTTCTCGGCAGATATGGCGGTTGGATTCGGGTGCTCTTTACGCCAAAACGGGCCAGCTGGCTTAATCAGGGAGAGTTGCTCTTGAGAGCCTTTACAGCCCATTATCTAGAGCGCGGCTCTTGGTGTAACCAAGAGGAACTGGTCAGACAAGTCCTGGAGGGCACGATTGAATACGACGAAGTCTTTGCGCATCCGTTTACCTGGACGTGGAGCCGGCAAGACATGCGAAATTGGGTCCATGATCAGCTAGATCGACTAGATCAACGGACTTGTCGAACACTCCACTAGCATCAAAACACGCCGCGCACTGTTGCATGAAAATACCGGGCTGCAAAGCGCGGGATGAAGCCGTCAGGTGTCTTTGCCATAGCACTGTCCTTTTCGTGCTAGACTGAAGCGTGCTCAAGTATTATTGATAGTTAGGGCTCATCACACGCCATTACTTTATGAAGCCACTCGAACAGACGACCAGTTCACAAGACTTGCCATGGACGACTCGCAACGTTCGGCTCGCATCGTCGAGCTGACGCGACATCGCAAGAACGCCCTTTGTTCTGTGTTGTGCGTTTCCCTTGTCGCAGCCAGCGTTCTCTGGCTCGGCACTGGAGCGTTTTGGTTCGGATGCGCCGCCGTGAGCTGCATTCTGTCCTGGTGTCAGTTCTACCAGTTGCACAGCGAGTTGCACGCGCTCAAGACCGTCGATGCCTGGAGGACTCGCGCACTTGGGAACGCTGCCTAACCATGCGCCCTCCTTTGTTCGGCAAGCGGCAAGCCGAACTATTGAGGGAGCCTGCAGTAAACCCGACCACCGCGTCACCGTTGCATACCGAACAACATCCCCCTGAAGTTGGATCGTTACGTGTCCTTCCCACTATGAGAACAATCGCTGTTTTGCTACTTCAGTGTTTATCAGCCCTGGCTGGGGACACAGGTGTTCGAATGACGTCAGCTGTAAGCACGAATACCGAGATGGGAATTGTTCACATCGAAGAAACGTTCACCCGAAATGGGCAGACGAATCTAATCCGGAAGAGTTCCCTGAGGGACGGAGTTTTTACTGGTCGAGTCCAGAGGTTTTATCACGAAGGCGAGTTTGTTGCAGCCCACGTCTTCGTCAGCAGTCCCGTAAATATGGCGAGAGAGTCGTTTACCACCATCGAGTCATCATACTCAGTGGGACTAGACTTCTCCCCTACCAAGCAGATTGAGAGGGTGATCATTACTAGAAAGAAAGGGAACGTTTTGGACGGGTTTACAGCAACTAACGGCGTCTTTTACCCGGTCAGCAATTCAGAGTTGGAGGCTCGTCCAGTGAAATGAAGACGTGGCCAAACTATACTCTGCCCAAGAATCACGACTTTTAGCAGCCGAGCTCCCGATGGATGCATGCATTTCCGACTGGGGTCGGATTTCGCCCGAGAATAAGATTGGGACCAGTCAACACGATTGCACACAGGACAACACATCGGCTATCCGACTATGCGCGTTGGCCCCTGCCTCGTTCGTCCCAGCACTCCCGGCGGCCGGGGAGGTTGGCTCTAGGCCGCTGCGCACGCTATGTGGTTCTGGCGCGATGGATATTTCAAGACACTCAAAGATGTTGCCGCCGAGGCGAGCAAGTCACCTGAGTGGGCCGACTATGCTGCGTATTGTACCGAGCATGAGCGAGGGCTACGTCCGAAGATTCATGACTTCTTCGGAGAGGTCGGGCCGACTGGTTCGCCGAACGACCCCGGTTGGGATTATCGCCTTTGGTTGGAGGAGTGGGCTGAGCCGTATCTCGGCACAGAGCCTTTCGCATCACTTGAGCGCCGCTTTGCATCTACGCCCGGTGTTACTGAGGTCGCTCACATGGATAGAGAGGTCTTCTTGACTGGAGGCAGAGCAGTTGCGAGAGTTGTTGTGGCCGCACTTTGTGGCGGCAGCACAGGAAGGAGAGACGTGATGCCTAACCATGCGCCCTCCTTCGTTCGGCAAGACGTAGACCCATGCAGACAGAACAACATATCGGCTACCCGACTTTTGCGGACCTTCCAAGCCTCCCGTGGGCCAAATGTCTGAGCTTGAGCGTTAGCCTCATGCGCACCATTGCTGCATTGGTGTCTCTTTGCTCCGCTCTGCTGTTCATGAGTGGCTGTTCACAGCAGGCCCAGCAAAGCCTGGTGCTGACACTTGCTGCGAACGAGGGAGGCAAGCCCCAGTTCGATTACAGCGGCCCGGGCAGTTTGACTTATCGTTATTCATTCGAGTCGTTCACGTTTCAGATTGGGCCTGCGACAGGAAAACCTTGGGTGACCGGGAGGGGTGAGATGAAGTTTACCGACAGCAACCACGTCGTCATTGGTCTTCAATCTTCATCGGATCGACCTTACGATATTGAGTTGTTGGGGGTCTGGACGAATCGTACCTTGGATATTCCAGAAGATACGGCGAAGGAGAGGTTGCGCGTGGCAGCCGGAGAACAGAAGCTGAGCGTTGATAGATTCGTAATATGGACTTACGATTTCAACAAAGAGAAATAAGCCAGCGGCCAAATCCCGCGAGAGCGTCGAGGTTGCACTCTGGTCTATCGGCCGGGATCCTTACAGGAGTGTGATTTGCGCTGGCGCGGAGCTGGGAAAACGAAAATTGAGGAGATTGCCCGACGCTCAAAAGTTCTAAATAAAGCATCGGGATCGAGAGGTTTTTTGTTTCGGTAGAGGTGCGAACGGGTGAACTCCTGCCTGCGGAATAGCGTTGAGAGGGAAGGATGCTCGCGTGGCTCGAAAGTGAATGTAGGTTTTTTATACTTTAACCCAGGGCTACGGCTCGAAGACTCGCCTGCACCCTGGGCTGGCAGCCCGTTCAAAAATTGCAAGGCATGCCGCAGGGCAGAACCGAGAACAACTTTTAGCTTGGATGAAAAGGGTAAATCAGAGGGGTGGTTTTCGTGAAAAAGGCCGTCTGGCGTTGTTGGTTGACTCATGCTGTTCCCACAGCACTCGGCCTGAAGGCCTGCACGCAAGGTGCATTCCTTCCTTCCGCTCCCCAGCGGAAGGAAGTCTTCCTTACAGACCGCTGCGGGTATGCTCAGTCGTCGCGCCGAGCCATCCGACCTTTTTGACGAAAACGGCAAGCCTCGGACTTTTCAACGGGCTGCTATCCTGTCGTCCTTACAGGACTTCGATTTGCGCTGGCGCAGGGGCCACGAATCCGAGGGTCGGGATTTCGCTCCTAAATCATACTGTCGACAGCTCAACGGGATTGCCCACAGAACAACACAACGGATGCCTCGCATGGGTTATTTCACATATCGAGTTTTCAAAGATGTCTCCGTCAAGCGTCTCCGCAGTAAGGTCGAGGCCAATCTGGCGCTCTACGAGAGGGGCACAGTGGGACGCGAATCAGCGGTGCATCTCCTTCAGGGCACCGGATGCAGCGCACTTTGTATGGACTATCTCACCGAGCAGGAGCAGTTCCTGCGCCCGCTGGGGTACCAGTTTGGTTGCGTCTGGATGGACGTGCGATTTCAGGATGGCGACTGGTGGGACGTCTCGCTCTATGAGGGCACAGAGCATCGCTGTTCCCACAGCGTCAACCCGTGGGCGCACGAGGAGCGATACCGTTACGACCAGTCGCAGATCGACTTCCGGATCGGTCGGATCTGCGAATTCTGGCCCCGGTTTGGAGATCGATTGCGACCGTATCTGCTTCCGTGGCGTATTCCTGTCAGGCGTCTGGGACGGATCAGATATGTGCCTCGAACTGGCAAAGCGCACGCGGCGGACAAGCACGCTTACGGGGACGCGGATCAGATTTACGATTTCATGCGAGTCTTCGGCATCCATGAGGATTCACCCAAAGAGACGATCCAAGCCGCGGCGTAACGATGCGCCCTCCTTCCGTTCGGCAAGAAGCAGGCTGAACTTTTGGGCAAGGCTGAAGGCTGAAGGCTGAAGTGAGGATCGGGAGGTCGAGGGCGGGTGGTATTCCCTACCACGTCCTTTCCGAGCTCTACTGAATCGTGCTTCGGTAGAAGTCATAGTTAGGCGGCTGCACGTTTATGATCAAACGAACACGATGGATTTATCTCGGTTGCGCGGCACTCGGCGTTGCGGCGATCTTGTGCATTGGAGTGCTAGCGCGTTCACGTAAAAATCCTGCCGTGATTTCACCTGAGCATAAAGTAACGCTTTCGATGGATGCACAGGGTCGAGCGCAGATTGGCGGAATCACGCTCGGAAACACGAACGTACGAGACGCCGCGTTGGACGCCATGAAAAAAATGGATCTCGGCGTGAAGGTGGAGGTGCCAAAAACCATGACCAACTCACAACAGGCCAGTAACTTCATTAAGGTGCTGGAGAGCGCCGGGCGCGCCGGACTTTTCGACCAGAAGCCAAATCCATATGAGTGACAATGCGAGCTGAAATGGTATTGTCGACAGCTCAACCGGAATGCACACAGAACAACAAATCGGCTGCCCGGCTTTGCGGGTTGGGCCCCTGCCTCTTTCCTCCCAGCACTCCGGTAGGTCGGGGAGGTTCGGTCGCACCGCCTCATGAAGAGACCGCCGCCACGAAGTCACGAAACGACGAAGCAATTACACAATGCGGTCGAAGTAGGCGATCTCGCGCGAGTGAAGGAATTGCTGGACACAGGCGTATCAGTGGATGCCCTAACGATCCATCATGTCACTCCATTGATGGCGGCGGCAAAGCTATGTCAGGAATCCATCGCCAAGTTGCTTATTGAAAGAGGCGCGGATGTAAACGGGAAAGACAAGCGAAGTGAAGTGTGGGAGGGAAGACAAACTCCACTTCATTATGCAGTTCGCGCGGGTTGCCTTGAAGCGGTGCGGCTTCTGGTCGATAACGGGGCCGAGATTGACAGCATCAGTCAGAGTTGGCGTACCCCAATGTCCGAAGCGATCTCCACCGGCCGTCGCAAAATCATCAGCTATCTGCTCGAAGGCGGGGCCAATCCGAATGGCCCAGAAAAGTGCCACGAGCCGCCGGTGGTCAGTGCAGCATGGAAGAATGATTGCGAGCTCATCTCTGAGTTCGTAACGCGCGGGGCAAACGCGAATCGTTTTGCCGGCAGCTTGGATACGGCGATCGGAAGCACAAAATCATTGGAGTGTTTGCAGCGACTGATCCAAGCAGGTGCGGACGTTAATCAGCCCAACGGCCGAGGTGAGACGCCTCTGATGAAACATTTGGCAAGCGACCTCAGCTTGATTCAGGCACTGATTGATGCGGGAGCGGACGTAAACGCACTGAATCACGGCTATACTCCCTTGATGGTGGTCATGATGAATATCCCTAGATATGATGTTGCCCACATTCTTTTGGAGGCAGGCGCAGATCCGAAGATCGTTGGCGATTACGGTACTGCGCTCGATATTTACGACCAAATGAAGAACTGCAACGACGCAACAGTGCGAGCGAGGATCGCCTCCTTGATTGAACGAAACGGAGGGACTCGTGCGGCCTAACCATGCCCTCCTTCGTTTGGCAAGAAGCAGGCCGAACTATGGAGGGGGAGCCTGCAGTGAATCCTTCAAATCCACTGACCAGCAGCCAATTCCTCGAAAGACAGCCAACTGTGGCCCAAGCTGAGCTTGGGTCGTGAGACCAATCACACCACTATGAAAAACACGTTACTTAGTCTTGCCGTTCTGTTGTCCGTCACCGCGTGCTCTCCCAAGTCGGAGCACAATAGTACCAGCATACCCCAGTTCTCGGTAGTGGCCAGTGACGTCACGAGCGCCTCAACAGAGTCGGAGGTGGTTCATCTTGAGTTTTCCAAAGACAAGGCGCAGGCTTTTCGCAGGTTCACGAAGGAGCATTTGAATCAGAAGATTCAGGTCATCGTGGGGAAAAAGGTTGTTGCTGAACCCGTGGTTCGGTCAGAGATTCCCGGCGGAAAGATTGACGTGAGCTTTTCATCAGCAGAAGACGCACGGGCGTTTGCCGCCAAGTTAGTTAAAAAGGATTAGAACGCAGCCTAACCATGCGCGCTCCTTCGGTCGGCAAGAAGCAGGCCGGACTTTTGGGCAAGGCTGAAGGCTGAAATGAAGATTAGGGCGCTCGGGAGCGTTAGCGTTCGGCCGCGCGACTCACGTGCCTTGGCATGGGTGAGTTCTGATCGTTAGATTTTTTTCGTTTTCACACAACAACAGACGCGATGGAGCAGCATTCAATTGGCCGGGAACGCCGTCGCAAAACAGGCTCTGACATCATTTTGAGACAAACGGGGTATGGTGGCCCAGCGTGCCTCGCCCACTGATGATTATGCCGTTCAACTCACCAGAATTAGTCCGGAACAGTCAGCAAGGTGACTTGGCCGCGGTGCGCAGGCTTATTGAGTCTGGCGCCGACGTGAACAGTGTCGATGAGCACGGGATGGGACCGCTGCTCACGTTTCATCCTGCGGTGATGGAATATCTGCTGGCCGAGGGAGCCGATCCAAATCGGCAAACTAACGAGTGCGGCGATGCCGTGTTGCTGGGCATCGCGTGCTACAACCATCTCGCTTGTGTGCGCTTACTGCTCGATGCCGGGGCGGAGGCGAAGGTGTTGGTGAAGGAGACGGGCGAGAACGCGCTGCATTGTGCGGTGGTGGGTCTTGGAGCACATGCGACGCCGGCGGACCGGCACGAGATCGTCCAACTGCTCGTCGCACGCGGTGTGGATCCGAATCAACGGACGGTCCCCGGGATACCGAGCGGCCTGTTTTGGCGCGACGTGCGCACGCGAGGGGAAACGCCACTGCACCGCGCGGCTGCCTACGCGGCGGAGGAAACGGTCCAGTTCCTTCTAAATTCCGGCGCAGACAAGACAATTCGGGACGCCAACGGCGACTCCTCGCAAAGTTGGGCGAGTTGGCATTGGCGTCCAAAAACATTAATTGACCGATTGAATCCGAATGCGGCGGGGCACGGTGGCTGATTCTGCTCCAAAGGGCAAAGCAACGAATCGAAGAGGGGAAGGTGGGTCGGCCGAGTTGGGGCTTTGGACAATGGCGGATCGTTGACAGGAAATTTATGAAAAAGGTCGGAATTACTGCTCTGTTGATTACGGCTCTGCTGCTGCCGATCATACTGTTTTGGCTACTCAGGTCGCGCGCCCATTTGCATGGCGTGGCTGCGGCGGCTATTGCTATTGCAACTGGCTGGGTCTTGAACGTGGCTTGGGCTTTTGCTTCGCAAGCAAGCATGACCAACGGTCCGTCGCAAGCCAACGGGGAGACACTTTCAATTGCCATACGGTTCGGCTGGGCGTGCCCGACAGTCCTGGTCTTGATCACCTGGCTGGTCTGGCACTTCAAGGCGCGGAGTGGAGCATGAGATAAAAGTTCTAACCGAAGCATGGGAGCGGACAGAGTTCAGCGTTAAACGTGCTATGACTATTCGAAACACATTTTTGACCGTCACCATTGCCGCACTTGCCGGTTTGGTGATGGGCGGCGTATTTGGTTTTGCTGCGGGCAAGCTGACTCCAGACTTTTTTCGGCACGTGATTCCCTGGCAGGATGTCGAGCCTGTCGGCTTCGCCACTTTCGGCGGCGCGACGGTCGGAGTGTTACTGGGTGGTGGGTTGGGCTGCTTTGGAGTTCTGATTCAGTTCATTTTGGAGTTCAGGAGGAAGCCATGATGCCTCGTACTTCGTCCAGAGCTTATTCGAGGATTGAATGGATTGCCCTGGTCCCGCAAACCCCGCGGAGGATGGTTGCAAACGGAACAACAGTTCGACGGCACGGCTCATGGGCGAACCGGGATTTCGGGGGGGGGCGGCAATCCTCACCCCTTCGTCCCCTCTCCTTTGCGAAAGGAGAGGGGAGATGAATTTTTTGCGACGTCCACCCAGGGTAGGCCTTGCGGAACAGCGTGCAAGGGCCAACCCTGGGCTGGAGGACGGAACCCACGTTGGGGTTCGGGGCAATCAGTCAGCGGCGCGTAATACGAGCGGTTTGGTCCTCGACCGATGAGGGCACCACTGCTCATTGACTGCATCGAGAGCGATCATCATGAATGAATGGCAATGAACATCCACAAGTCGGACGCATTCGCCGTGTCAAAGAGTATTGGCAGCTTGTTTCTCAAACAGCCGAGTATCGTTATCGCATTTGTTGGGAGGGAGCGCGGCAATTGATGATCGAGAAAGGCTTTGGGCCATTGGACACGATTCAGTCCACTTGCGATCAAGGCCGCGACGTAAATGCTTCATTTATTTTGCCGGATGGGAACGCGGTTTCCGGTGACTTTCGCGAAGATCCCACCACTCGGCAGGCGGTCGGTATAACAAGCTGGGAGCCGATTGCTCCAGCGGCCGAGGAGGATGAATATTTATTGGGAGCCGAAATTTTGAAGGATCCACGTTTGAGAGATGCCTTTGATCGGGCGGTGCTGGCGTATTTCGATTTTCATTGGCGACAGCATGAGCGTCCATTACCTAGAAGAGACGGAGTCTGACTTTGCGCCGATAAAATAACATGAAAATAATTCTTCTGACACTGGTTGCCGTTTTCGTTGGGGGGATGTCGCTTCAGGCGCGGAGTGGCGCTCTTTTGGCACCCTCGTTCACGGCACCATCCGGCTGCCCGCCACAGGCGATTGAGCAAGTGCGGGCTGCATTCAATCGGCCTGACTGCAAATTTGTCGGCGGCCAATACGTGAACCGTTCCGCCCACGTGCGGTACAGTGGTGACACCAAAGCACTGAATGGAATGCTGGCAGCGCTTGCGAAGTGTCCCGAGGTCGTGCTCACGTTCCAATTCACCAAGCAGGCCAACGAAGCGGGTGATTGGTCGGTGAGCAGCGAACCGGGCAGCAAACAGTTCATCTTTCATGTGGCGGTGAACTTGCAATCGGAGCGCATAAAACGGGAAGAAGTTCGCATTCCAGGCCATTGAGAACGTCACTGGGGCGCTGCTGTATTAGACGTCATGCCATCAAGCATCCAGATCGTTTTGCTAGCACCTGTTGGCCTGGTGCTGTACGCCGGCAGTATTCTTTTTTGGCCCATTTATCGCCTGCTCCACCGCAAACGGACTCGACGCGGGAGAGCTCTTTTTCAGGTGTTCGTTGTTCAACTTGTTCTCTACCTCGGTTGGAGTGCTTTGCTGCTCATTTCGGCTTTACGGCACGGGGACTGGTTGCACGGGGTTACGGTTTATCTCCTGATGAACGTCATTTTCTTGTTCGTTGGGGTCGCGGTTTGGTCCTCGACCGATAATGGGGAGATTTCATCTGATGGCAAAACTCGTAGCTAACCATTTCAGCAAAACCCACTTCCGGATCCTGCTGGGTTTTTATGCTGCATTTGTGTCTTTCACTGTTTTGCACGCTGCCGGCGGCGATAACCGGCCATGGCGAATCCGTGGGGATAAGTTTGGCAGCATCATTGGCGTCGTTCTCCGGTCCGTTCACTGGAGCCATCTGCCGTCATGCTCAGTCCTGCTGCTGGCGTTTTTCGCTCCACATTTTCCCTATCTGCGCAGCTTTCCTGGCAGTGGGCATTAGTTTTCAGCTTGTTCCTCTCGGAGCCGGGCCGATGGCGCGCCCGGTGCGCCTGGGGATTTGGTGCCTGGGATTAGCTGGGTGGTTTGGAGGCGTTTTGGTATCGTTTGGTCACGCAATTGGATGAGTAGCAACCGAGAAGGCACACATGCCATTCACCAAAGTCATACCGGTCCTGAGAATTCTCGACGAGGCGAAGGCCAAGGAGTTTTATATCGACTTCCTTGGTTTCAAGGTCGACTGGGGGAACCGAGCCACGGGAGCGTTATTCATGCAGGTGTCTTTGGACGAGTGCGTGCTGCATTTATCGGAACACAGCGGGGATGCGTGTCCCGGTGCGGCGGTGAAGCTCCACACGGACAAGATCGAGGAATACGTGAAGCAGCTGGTCGCCAAAAAATATCCACCCGGGGTGGCGGAACAGGATCCGGGAGTGGCAAAGCAGCCTTGGGGCAGTTTGGATATGGTGCTCCTGGATCCGTTCGGCAATCGGCTTATTTTCACGAACGCAAGCGCCCCGGTCGTTCGAGGCACTTCGCGCTACTCGCAATGACGGCAATGCGAAAGGATGTGCCTGCAGTGGCTATGTGGTTGAACCTGTTTTCCGAATGATTTTAACCACAGAGAACACATAGAACTCATAGAGGGGAGAGCCGTAGCTTTTTTGCACGCTTGCTGGTCTTAGTTTGCGGTCTGGATTTTTTAATGGCCAGTTCAACGCAAAGGCGCAGAATGGTGACGTAGTCTTGGAAATCGTAGACACACTGAGGTTGAATGAAGCGAAAGCGCATGTTGCTGGTTATCGTGGTCGCTGCTGTGGTTTTTATCAGCGGGATTGCGTTGATTGCCCCTGCTCCGAACGTGCCGCGAGTGACGCTGGCTTTTCTCGGTTTTAGCAACGCGCTACCGTTCCTTGGCGCGCCTGAGGTCGTTCGTAGCCCCCGGGCCGTTTTCCAGGTGACCAACCATACGGCAGTGAAACTCGCGTATTACGTCGAAGCGCACGCTTCGCAGCCAGGAGGCAAGGGGTCCTCGGAAACCAAATCAGGAAATGGTCTGCCGGGCTTTAGCGCTGGATTAATCATGGTGCCCACTCCCATGGACACCAATGGATGGAAATTCGAGGTGATTGCCTCGATCACACGTCCTCGACCGGGGTGGCAACAATGGGTCCATGAAATGTTCAAGCAGTTCGGGACGCGTTCGGTTTTTGCCGGCCCTGCCAGAACGTACCCGCAATTTACGAACACATGGACGACCCCGCCGTTGTAGCGAGTCGCCTAACGAAGGGACCACTCAGCACCAGATGATACTCAGCTTGGAGCGTCGCAAACCGTGATTTAACAGAAGTCATCATGAGCTGGCGCTCTCCACCGGGGATGAAAACGCAGAAGACCGAGCATTACGAGCCAGTGGGTAAGGGAGTGGCGCAAGAGGCCACTCCCTCCCCGTTGTCGCAATAGAGTCCATTCTCTATACTGACCGGTGTGCGGTTTTCCCGCGCCGGGCGACCCCTCTGGGCTTGCGGTGCCCCCGCAAGACCAGTCCAGTTTGGACAGAGTGAACCCCGCCTGAGGGGAGTCCGTCCCTAGTTCTTTTGACCTGGCAATTGGCTGTTTCTTCATGACCCGCAGAAGCCCTCCAGACTCAGTAGGCCAAGCCGCTCGAACTGCTTCCTTCGGAGCCGCCGGTTGTCGTGGTAGCTGAAGCGCTTGAACTTCATGCAGCGCACGCGCCGCCGAATCCAGCTGTCCAGCTCCCGGAACCGTTTGCGGCCAGTGAACCACTCCCGTGCGAAGTAGTGAGCGGTGCCTCGGATGACTTGGTTGAGTTTCTCGATGACGGACGCGTCCAGATTATGCGAACGGCAGGTGAGTTCTTTGACCTTGTCCTTGAACTTCCGCTCTGACTTGGAGCGCATCCGGCGCGAGCGACGCGACAGCTCGAAGCCCAGAAAGGCGTAGCCCCTCCGGTAGGTCGTGATGCGCGTTTTCTCGGCTGAGAGACTCAGGCCGAGTTCGCTTAAGGTATGCGTAACCAGTGTCAGTGCCTCCTCAGCTTGCTGGCAGGATTGGGTGAGCACCACGAAGTCATCGGCGTAACGCACGAAGCGAAAGCCGCGCTCCTGGAGCTTCCAGTCCAGGTAATTGAGAACGATGTTGGCCAAAAGCGGGCTGGCGACTCCTCCTTGGGGAGTGCCGACCGTTGTGGGCTTAAAGACACCGTTTTCCATCACTCCGGCATGGAGGAATTTCTCGATAAGGTTTAGAATGTTGCCGTCGGCCACTTGGGCGGCCACTGCTGCCATGATGACCGCGTGAGGCAGGTTGTCGAAAAAGCCTTTGATATCGGCATCAAGCACGACCTGATAGCCGAGTTCATGCAGCTTTAAGACTTGCTCCAGGGCCATGTGGCAGTTGCGTCTAGGGCGGAAGCCGTAAGACGCCTCGTGAAAGAGCGGTTCAAAGATGGGGGCAAGCAAAAGACGCAAGGTCTCTTGCGCGACCCGGTCCCGGACCGCTGGAATACCGAGCGGGCGGAATTTGCCGTCTCCTTTGGGAAGGAGCTTGCGACGCAGGGGCATGGGCCTGAAGGAGCCATCCTTCAGGTCCCGCTCCAGCGCGAGCAAATTCTCGGCAAGGTTGGATGCAAACATCTCCACACTGACCTTGTCGATGCCTGCTGCCCCGCGATTGCGTTTAACCCCTTGGAAGGCTTTGAGCAAAAGCGGATGGGTAATCCTCCCTGTGAGGGAGTGGTGTTTCTTTTGGGCGATTGGAAACAATGCCATGGTTGATTTCTCCTAACTAATGATTGTGGACGAACCGTCAGGGCGGCAGTAGCGGGGTATTGGGAGCTGTTTCTTAGCAAACCCTTGATATGGCAGGAGGAGGTCCTGCCGGGCCATTTGGTGGCTTTGAACCAAAGGGCTAACTAGCTCCATGAACCCGCCGCTGGGCCATGACACTCTGTGGTTTTGTCTTTGGGCAAGGCTCTTTGAGCCATGCCTACTCTGACGCTGCTGACATCCCTGAAAGCGGGGCCGTGGAGAAAACGTTCCCGCCACCGGTGCGTTAAGCCAGCCTTTCGCATGGGGCTTATAGCCAGCTTTTACCTGAACCTTTCGGCCAGGACACCGTGGGACTTCGTCGGTGAGATGAGCGTTCCATATGTGGGGCATGATTGCATGTGACACCAGGGATTTGGACGCGACGCTAACCGCATACGCGCCGCTCCGACCTGTCTTAAAGAAGGCAGACAGGCCAAACTTCGCCAGATAAGGGGTGGCTCGTTCTAATCTCTGGCCCAGGGGCAACCCTGCATCACCGGGGAGGCAGGCCATTTCGCGACCGCGCATTGCTGCGCGGCCCTGGCGACGTTCTCCATCCCAGTAGGCTGGAATAGATTTAGCCTCCGCCTTCTGACCCGGCGCGGACCGAATCAGGCGGAAGTGAAGATATAGCATGTGGTTTGCCATACTCATTTCCACAGGAGCGTTCATCTTTCGACTCACGCCCTCATCCTGGCCTTCTCCCCGTTTTGGCGGGGAGAAGGAGATCACGCGGCCTGCCCGCGACATTTTCAGGGAAGTCCTCATGAGCTGGTGCTCACTACCGGGGATGAAAACGCAGGAAGACCGAGCATTACGAGCCCCTCAACCCGACCTTCTCCCCGTTTTGGCGGGGAGAAGGAGACCACGCGGCGCCTGCCCGCGACATTTTCAGGGAAGTCCTCATGAGCTGGTGCTCACTACCGGGG
>JADMIO011507011.1_pt1 | contig 81522 bp, 73 predicted proteins | sample 8958161 | NCBI WGS metagenome assembly JADMIO01 (sample SAMN16585339, study PRJNA669376) | soil metagenome | isolation source: Crop rotation soil | place: USA: Cullars Rotation, Alabama | collected 2011
GACAACTTGTCCACGTGGAATTCTAAGCTTAGGATCCCAATGTGCTGGAAAGAAATTTATAATTCTTGTGGGGCTATTAGCAGGGCACCACGATCAAAACGCGTCGGTTAAAGACTCAGCACCGGGCACGGTGATTCGCGAACAATTGCATAGAGCACCGACCAAACGCGCGAAAGCCCGCCCTGCGAGTGGCCTCGGCCAGTGACGACCAGGCCTGCATGATAGGCAGCAACGCATTGGTGAATGAGATCCGCGGCAGAGCCAGAGTCCACGGTAATGGTCGCATCCACCTGTGCTTCAGAGCGTATCTTGCGCAGCACACTCTCAGCGGCCTCGATCAATTCTTTCCGGAACGGCCCATAGTCAATTTCATAGGCGGCCGGGGGATTTTCGACGGAATGCGCGATGTGGAGCGAGGCCCCGTACGTCTTCGCCAGCACTGCGGCGCCGCATAACACGGCACTGGATTCCCCCACTAAATCCAGCGCGCACACAATCGATTGAAGAGGAAGAGCCGGCTTCCCCGTGGAAAGCACGGCGTGGGTGCCCGTCCACACGGCGCAACTGGCATCGTGCAGAACTTTAGTCGTCACTGAGCCGAGCAGCAACCGGCGGAATGCCCCGTCGCCATGGGTCGGCATCATTACCAGATCAATCCCGCCGTGCCTCACCTCCGCCTCAATGGCGCTGGCAGGATCCGCATACTTCACCGCCGCATGCACCTTCGTGCGGGGGAAATGGGCTCCGGCGTATTCTCCAAGGCGCCCGGCCTGATGTTTCTCCGTTTCAGGGATAGAGGGAATCTCAAAAACAACGCCTTCTCCATACCCCACGCTCATCGGATCGAGAGGCGGCACGCCGAAAGCATGAAGAAGCGTCAGCTCCGCATCGAATCGCTCGACCATCGCTTTCACGTAAGGAACAGCAGCTAGGCAGGGACCGGAGTAGTCAACCGGAAATAGGATGCGCCGAAACGGGATCATTGAATTTCTCTTTCATTGAACGGGCAATGCTTGCGCACGCGAGTTGAGATAGACGGTGATATCGGATACATCGCCAGCCGACAAGGCAGGCCAGGCAATCTTCTTCTGCTTCATCGCTTGCTGCATCAGCGTGCCGTGCTCCCAGGCAACGGCGATGAAGCGAAACACCGTGTAATTGCGATCGGGACGAGGCAGCAGCCTCTCGCCGGAATCATGGCAACCGGCGCAGCCTTTTCGCTCAAAAGTGGCGCGGCCTCGACCGGACTGGCCCGGCTCGCCCATGTACTGCAGCCTCCACACGTAGCTGACGACGGCCGTCATTTCGGCATCGGACAAGATGGGGATCGGAGCCATCCGCGGCGAATGGTTCCACATGCCGGCAGCAATATCGAGAAAAGTTTTCGAGCCGCGGCGCTTCTCGGGCGCGAGCGAACCGGCGTGGCAGGTGCGGCATTGGGATTCGTAGAGCGCGCGGCCATTGGCATCGTCCTGATAGCTGAAACTGGCGGCCACTCGTTTCACCGAAGGTCCGGCCTGCAGCTGGCGAACATAGGCTTGTATATCGCTCAGATCGCGGCCGGTGATCGATATCCAGGCCCTTTGAGTATTGGCCAACTTCGCTTTCATAATTCCGGAGTGGTTCCACATCTGGCGGGCCAGCGCCATGGGGTCGTTCACGCGCCAGGTCGCGAGAGCGGGGGCGTCTCCAGCCGCTCCCGTCACCTGGGAGTGGCACCCGGAGCACCCTTTGCGCTCCACCACATCTTGGCCTCGTTGGGCCTCTCCCCCTCGATCGAAATAACGTAGGGTATAGAGATAGGCGAAGAGGTCTTCCGCCTCTGGTCCCGTCATTTTGGGACGCGCCACCGTTTCCTGATTCATCGCTGCCCACATGGCAGGTGTGTGGTTCCACAGTGCGGCCGCCACCGCTGGCGCCGTCAAATACCGGGGGAAGATGTCCGCCAGATCCGGTGCCCCGAGGGACGATTCCACCCCGCCTTCCCCCATCACTTTGTGGCAACGGCCGCAATGTGTGTCTTGCAGCACCTCTGCCCCCCTCTTCGCATCGACGGCCAACACGGGAAATACAAGCGACACCAGGCTTAACAAGCGGAGAGCGCTCCAAGAGGTTTGTGTCATGGCCGCGCCTAATTCAACCGGTACGCCAGCCCCGGGGCGGGTTCGATACTGCCGAACACCATGGAGCCCCGAGCCAGGCAATCGGCGACGTCATCCACAAAGCGATCCAAATCGACCCAATCGGTGTACTCGTAGTTCTTGGATGTATCTGTATCGGCGCCGGCTTTTGCGGCGATACGCCTCATGACAAATCGGATGAACGGATTGTACTGTTGGTAGACCAGCGCGCCGGCCACCGGCCTCGCAAGCGCTGGATGCCACCCCGTTTCGCGGAAAAAGGCATCGATGACATCGGCCACGTTCTTGCCAAATTCCTCGCGCCTTGCCACATCACAGGCACATCTCTGATACCCCGCATGGCTCAGCGACACCGACAGGAACGCCGTCGGCAATTCGCTCAGTTCGTCGCGGTGCGCTTTGACGAAGTTCACCATCTCCTTTTCGTGGTGGCCGGCATGAACGGAAGCGGCCAACACAACGGCGCCGTACCGGTTTTTATCAAAAGCGGCTACGTCGGAGACATTTTGCAGATCGACGCCGACCCCTCGCACCTCCAGGTCCGCCTGAATTCGTTCGGCGATCTTGCGGGTTTGACCCTCGCGTGTAGCGTAAATCACGGCCACGGATTTCATACTTCCGCTAGAGCACTTCTTGAGCCGCGGCTAAATACATGATTCTTCGATCACGGCTGCGTGGAACGGCGCGATCCTGCGCGATATCACGCAGCTGACTAAATGCGCAGACGCGTTGAATCAGTAGTCTCGGATGGCCACACACATGTATGCTCCCCACATGCATGCCCTTCGATGAGTTCTACCAAGTGGACAACGCCAGGCCCTCGTCCCTGCCTCGGACGCGCTGTTCGCCGCAGGAGCCAGGCGCCAGCGAATGATAAGGAATGGGCAGCCATTCGCAACAACACGCTCATCCTCGCCGAGTCGGGAAATCTCCTTATTAGGCGTACACCAAAGGCGGACAACGGCGACTGGAAAAGATTTTCACGCCAGCTGACCAACGCCGGAGCCGCCGCGCTTGCCGCAGCCAATTCGAAGGATATAGATAAGTTGTCCGGCGACGTCAGCGATCAGCTGCTCAATGCCTGCGAAACCTGCCAGGTCAAGTATCTAAAAAAGGAAAAAGTGATCAGCGCGCGCTTGCAGATCAGTCAATCACAAGAGCAGCCCGAGCATTTTTCGAAGGAACGGGGAATTCGCGCGCATGTACGGCAATCCGATTGAGCTCTTCGAGCCTGCGCGATGACATACTCGATCGCCTCCGCTGCCGGGCGGTCCTCCTGCGCCCTCCGGTTTTGGTTCAAACTGGAGTAGGAGGGTTTATGAATCGCAAGCAATTTCTGCAGTCGGTGGGACTCGCGACAATCGGGGCGGCCGTTCGTCTCCGCGGAGCGGCGCCGCAAATGAAGGTCTACAAAACGCCCACCTGCGGTTGTTGCGGCAAGTGGGTCCAACATCTTCGAGACAATGGCTTCGAAGTGACCGTCCAAGAGGTGGCTGACACCGCCGAGTATCGGACTAAAGCCGGTATTCCCTCCTCACTCGCATCGTGCCACACCGGTTTCGTGGAAGGATATGGAATCGAAGGTCACGTGCCCGCCGCCGACATTCAGCGGTTGCTGAAAGAGCATCCGAAAGCGAAGGGCCTCTCCGTCCCCGGAATGCCAATGGGTTCCCCCGGCATGGAAGGTCCGCGCAGCCAGCCCTATTCCGTGATGCTCGTTGACTCGGAAGGCCGAACGTCCGTCTATCAAACCTATCCCCGGCCGTAGTCAATGGCCGAGGGGGCGCACGGCGGCCCCCAGGTGAGCCCTCCGTCTAGCTCCGCCGCATCGAGCAGAGGTTCAGGCAGATTCGCTATACCAAGCTGCAGCCGCTGCCTCCTCCACCTATCATGATTCGGTTTCGTTGTACTGATAGCCGTGGCCTTTCACCGTGCTTATTACCCAAGCGTTGTCGCCCAGTTTTCTGCGAAGGCCTCGAATCACCACATCAACCACGTTGCTTCCACCGAAAGGCTGCTTCCAAACCTCACGCAGCAATTCGTCGCGTGTCACGACGCTGGCGGGACGCTGCGACAAATAAGACATCAACTCGAACTCCAGTTTCGTGAGATGGAACCGGCCGCCGTCGCGGATTGCTAACTGCCGGCGGGAGACATCCAACTCTACTTGAGGTTTGAAAGCGTCAACCGGCAACGGCGCCAAGTCCCTGCCAACAAACTCCAATATCCAATGCATCGGACCCTCTGGCCCAAACAGAAGCACGGCGGTGTGAATCCGTGACTCACCGATCGAAACAGTCAGGCTCGCTTCGAATTCGAACCCGAGGTCGAGCACAGCCTGTGGAACCGACGCAGATTCCTGGATCGCCGTAAACACAGCGACTGCTCGCGGATTCTCCAGATACGCTCGCTTGGCATCTAAAACGCAAGCCGCCCATTCGGGATTTTGCCGTTCTCCCGCGGCACGAGACAGCAAACAGCGAATGAAAAGGTAGGGCCGTAGCGGATCGCTCGCACCAGCCTGCACATGGGCTTGCACATAACTAAGCCAAACCGCCAGCAACGGATCGCATTCGGCCAGCGATGGCGGGACATCCTGATGCCGTGCCATGACGTAGAGTCCGACCACTTCTCCAGCGCCTCCTCGCACCACCGAGAACAGGTGTGCAGCCGCGTTCCACCACTCGGACAGGATGTCAGCGCCACTATCACCCTGATGCAGTCGTGCTATCTCCAAGATCGGTTCGCGATCGGCGGGCCTGGCCCTTTCGACGGGTAAGGTAGCCCCAGAAGGAAAGAACGCCTCTCGCAGAACCGGGCGCTGCAACAGGAAGAGTAAGTCCGCTGTGTGCCGCCACGTATCGGCTGCTCCCGCAACCACCAACTGATCGCGCATCGATTGCCATGCTGCTCGTTTCAGTTTCCGCGTTCGGACCGGGTCCATCGCCGCTACACGGGACTCAATCGCCACGCGAAAGGCATCGTGGAACACAAGCCCGTCGGCCGCCGCCTCGACGAAGGAAAGCTGGCGTAGATCTGCCAATATATTCTCCGCCGAATGGTCCGGCAGCACCGCCTCGAGAACGGGTCTTGTAACCCGTCGAACGAGAGACATCGCTTCGATCGCTTCCTTCAGCACGGGGTCGGCGATTTCGTTCACGCACATCAGCGCCAGGTAATCAATTACCTGATTGAGTTCCAGGTCGCCGCTGAGCGCGTCAGGTTTGTCCGCAAGACTGGCCGTACATAACTGAAGAGCGAGTGGATTTCCTCTAGAGAGGCTGGCAATCCGGTCCTGGACCACTTCAGTGAACCCGCGCTTAGCCAGAAAGGCCGCGACATCTGCCTCCGGAAGAGGGCCCAGCCGCAAGCTCAGCACATGGTCCGCCCAACCGGGGGCAGCTATCCAAGGAGCGGTAGCGAGCGAACGCCCCAGGATAATAAACCTCGCCGATGTGGGTAGGGCCGGAAGGAACTCCGTGCGCAGCCAACCATCCAAAAGGCGCAGTGCTTCGTAGTTGTCCAAAGCGAAAACAACCGGCTCGGACAAGGCAGTAATCGCGGCCGCCGCCTCGGAGACATTTCGCAATTCCACGCCAAGAGAGGTTCCGATGGCATTCAAAAGGCCGAGCGGAACCGGCTCGAAGCTGCGGCAATCGAGCACATGCACCTGCCGGCCTTGAGCAGCGGATTCCCGCTCGAATAGGCGCACCAGACTGGTCTTCCCGATCCCACCAACGCCATGCAGCAGCACGAGAAACGGTCCAGTGGGATCGAACAGCGTGGCAAGCCGCGCCAACTCGCGCTCCCTTCCGCTGAAATGGACGGCGTTCGACCGCTCGAGACTGTCCTTGATGGTGCTCATGCTGCATCGTAATCCATTGAAATACAGAGGATTATCAATGGCATCAATTTCTCATCCCAATCTCATCCCAGCCTCATGCTCGCCGGGCCGAATCGCCCCAAACTGACAGTGTAAAGCGAATCAGAAGAGAAAAAAGAAGAAAGAAGAAAGGATACGTCATGATTATCAACGAACAAAAACTGCACGCGCTGCTGGGCAAAGTTGTGTCGGACTTCGGCGCCGTGTTTCAAGCCCCGCTCATCTTAATCGGAGACAGCCTCGGCCTGTACCGCGCGATGCGCGATGGCCAACCGACGACTCCGGCCGCGCTCGCAGAACGAACGGACACCACCGAACGATACGTCCGGGAGTGGCTCAATGCCCACGCGGCGGCGGGCTATGTCGACTTTCACCCGGAAAATGGAACCTACGCGCTGTCGCCGGAGCAGGCCATGCTGTTCGCCGACGAAGGCGGCCCTGCATTCATCGTGGGCGCTTTCCAGTCGGCGATGGGAGCGGGGGCCATCCGCCCAACTCTGGAACAAGCGTTTCGAACCGGCGACGGAATACCTTGGCACCAGCACGACCACCAGGTCTTTCATGGTACGGAGCGCTTCTTTCGGTCCGGCTATGTTGCCAATTTGGTCACGAACTGGATACCGTCAATCACCGGAGCTGAGGAAGCTCTCATCGAGGGTGGCCGCGTGGCAGATATTGGCTGTGGCTATGGAGCATCCACCCTTCTGATGGCGCAGGCTTTCCCCAACTCGCGATTTTTCGGCTTCGATTCCCATGCTGCCTCCATCGAAGCCGCACGGAAGCGGGCCGCGGTCAAGGGACTGTCCGACAGGGTCCAGTTCGCTGTTGCCGGAGCCAAAGACTTTCCGGGGACGGGCTACGATCTGGTTACGATCTTCGATGCTCTCCACGACATGGGAGATCCGGCCGGCGCCGCCGCCCATGTCCGCTCCACGCTGAAGCCCGACGGAGCCTGGATGATCGTTGAGCCCTATGCCGACGACCGGTTGGAAGCGAACTTCAACCCCGTTGGCCGCGCGTACTTCTCGGCCTCAACGCTGCTTTGCACCCCTTGCTCCCTGTCACAGGAGGGCGGGCTTGCCCTCGGAGCGCAGGCCGGCGAGGCCCGCCTTCGAGCCGTCGTCACCAACTCAGGGTTCGGCCAATTCCGCCGAGCCGCGCAAACGCCATTCAATCTAATCTTTGAGGCCCGCGCTTGAGCGGACCAGCACATGATTCTACAGATCAATTTCAATCTCAATGTGCCTCCCGCGGAATATCAGAAGACGGCAGATTCTATCGCGCCTGCCTTTGTCGAAGTGCCCGGACTGGTATGGAAGATCTGGCTTCTAAACCCGGTCACCCAGGAAGCTGGCGGCATCTATCTATTCGATAGCCAGGCGCCGCTCGAGGCCTACCTGAATGGTCCTTTGGTGGCGCAGTTAAGAGGGCTCACATCCATACGAAACATTTCGACGAAGCAGTTCGAAGTCATGCCAGTGATCACCGCATTGACCCGCAGCCCCGTCCAAGGGGCATTGACATCCAACGCAGATCAAGCCGCCAGAAAAATCGGGTGACCCTTAAGCAACGAGCAAATACGCATTGTATGCGTCCTGCCCCGCGCACTGCTGCGTCAACTGCTTAATGAGGTCATAGCCCCCGCCCGAGATTTCAACGCCAGGAATCGCCCAACTGAAGGGAAAGTATTCCTCGCCTGCAGGCGTCGTCGTGGCCTTCAACGCGTTAGCGATGATAAATCCTTTGCGGGAGTTCAATGTACCTTGTGACTGGAGCCACGCGCCGAGATAGCGCATCAGGACGCCTTTGCCCACAGCCCCGTTCGGGTCAATCCACTCGGGTTCATAGAGGATACCGGTATCTTTGTAGACCATGTGGTCGTTGCTGGTGACAGCCAGCACGATGGCGTTGCACGCATCTTTGAGATAACTCGCGAGGTCGGCAGGGTCGTCTTTAAAAGGTGCCACGTTGCCGGCAATTTGGAGCAGCTCGCTCAGCGCCCCAATAACAGCCCCCTGATCGCCCGTCCAGTAGTGCCCCTTGTCCTTCGGAACGGACTTATCGTTCACGCTTACTCCAAGTCCGCAGCTCGGATAAACCAGTTTGCCCCCAGGCAGCACCGGCGTCAGCGCGCCTTTTGTGAACCAGTGGTAGAACCATTGGAACTGAGCGTTCGCCCCGTCGAGATACTTCTGCTCCTTCGTCAAACCGTAAAGCTGCGCTGACAGGTTGAGAAATAGAGAGTTCGTGATGAGGTTTTGAGCCCCTCCCGGGTAGTGGTTCCACGTGCCATCTTGCTCGAAAGGTTGATCGCCCTGGTGCCGGCCGCCTTGGTCCATGAAATCCCAGCAGTTTTTCACGCATTGCAAATACCGACCAGCGTTCGTCAACCGGTAAGCCTTCAGAAAGGCCACGCCCCACCAGCCATAGTCGTCCCACCATGCCTTCGTAGGAAGCTTGGACGGGGGATTGCCTGTGGGATCGACGTCCACCGCATCGGAGAAAACCTTGATCCCTTCCTCAGTCCGGGCCACGGCTTCTTTCTGGTATCCCTCCGGCTTCGCCCGCACATAATAATCCAGGAACGTATCGAGCGTATTGCCCGCGTGCCAGAATCCATACGTCAAATTGGCGAGCGAGTCACCCTTGGTTTTATCGATCGCCTTCGTCGTATTCCATATATTTAGGAGATTGGTGTAGCCGTTTTGGGGCACTGAAACGTCGGGAGTCATAAAATGGATGATATTACATAAAAAATTCAACTGGGTTAAAGGAAAACTCAGGCCTGCCGTGCTTCCGTCGCCTTCCCGTCTTACCAAAATCCATAGCACTCCGAGACAGCCCCGTGAGATCAGTCCGGGGACTTCCACGAACCTTCGCCAATCTGACGCGCCCATTCCGCGCTCTTCTGAAGCACCGCCGCCTTCCCTTCCCCACCTTAACCTCCCCCTCTTCCGCCGCCCCGCCACGCTAACGATGATGTCCTGATATAGCATTCTGCATTACATCAAATTCTTCCCTTACTGCCTTCGTCCTCGATGCCCTGGAACAAGCCCTTTATGAGCGCAGGCCTGAGCGTGATGCGCTCATCCATCATTCCGATCGCGGCAGCCAGTACGTTTCGATCAAGTACACAGACCGATGGCCGAAGCTGGCATCGAGCCTTCGGTGGCAGCGTCGGTGATTCTTACGACAATGCGCTCGCCGAAACGATCAATGGCCTTTACAAGGTCGAGCTGATTCACCGACGTGGCCCCTGACGATCGTTCGAAGCTGTCGAGTCCGCCACGCTCGAATGGGTAGACTGGTTCAACAATCGCCGCCTGATGGGGCCCATCGGCAACATCCCTCCGGCCGAACACTGTTACTACGCCTCGCTGGACTGCCCAGCCACGGCTGCGTAACTCGTCCTAATTTGCCTCCGGCGTTTCCGGTGCGGTTCAGTTCCCGAGTGGTTCACCAATCCGCGCAAGGACATCCGCCGGGTCGTTCGCAGGATAGGCTAGACGTATGGCATTTCCACAGACGCGGCTTCGTCGGCTGCGTGTCAATGAATCGATGCGGCGCTTGGTCCGCGAGAACCGGCTTTCCCCGGAAGGGCTTATCCTTCCGTTGTTTGTTGTCCCTGGCGAGGGCGTTCGCAAGCCCATTTCTTCGATGCCGGGGAATGCTCAGGTTTCGATCGACGAGCTCGTAAAAGAGTGCCGCGAAGTACATTCGCTCGGTGTTGGCGGCGTCATTCTTTTCGGGATTCCAGACACGAAGGACGAGACGGCTTCGGAAAACTACGACCCGAACGGTATCGTCCAGCGAGCGATCCGGGCGGTGAAGAAGGAAGTGCCGCGCCTGCTGGTCGCCACCGACATCTGCAACTGCGAGTACACCAGCCACGGCCATTGCGGCAAGGTGGTCGGCGATCAGGTGGATAACGACGCGACGCTTGAGTGGCTCTCCAAAGCCGCCGTAACCCATGCCGAGGCGGGCGCGGATATCGTCGCTCCGTCGGACATGATGGACGGCCGCGTCGGCGCTATCCGGGCAGCGCTCGATGAGGCCGGCTATGCCAATACCCCGATCATGGCCTACTCCGCGAAATTCGCCTCGTGCCTGTACGGCCCGTTTCGCGAGGCAGCCGAATCGACGCCGCAATTCGGCGACCGCCGCAGCTATCAAATGGATCCCGCCAATGGCCGCGAAGCCATGCGCGAAGCCGAGCTCGATATAGAGGAGGGCGCCGACATCATCATGGTGAAGCCCGCCAGCTGGTATCTCGATTTGATCGCCGAAGCACGCCGCCGCTGGGACTCGCCGGTGGCGGCCTATCAGGTGTCCGGCGAGTTCAGCATGATCGAAGCCGCCGCGCGCAACGGCTGGATCGATCGCGAGCGTGCAATCACCGAGTCGCTGACCTCAATCCAGCGTGCCGGCGCAAGCATCATCCTGACCTATTACGCCAAGGACGTGGCGCGGATGGAGGCGTAGCGATAGTCTATCTGCATGACGCGGCTGCTGATATTGCTTGCAATGGCGAGCCAATTATCCGCCGCCCAGCAACACGTCTGGTATTTTTCAGCGCTGCCTTATGGACCGAATCGATGGTCATTGCTGCGTCTGACCAACGAAGGCCGGCGAACGATGGACGTCACAGTGGACGCCTACGACGAACAGGGTGCACGGATGCCGGTATCCGCGATCGTCCATTTGGATGGAGGGGAAGTGCGCGTAATTCGGCTGGAGAAGAACACCGACAGCAATGAACTCAGCTGGGTGCGCGTCGAGGCTCGGAAAGAGCGCGCCGAATCATTGGTGGTGGAGGCTGACACGGAACGCTTGGCAGGCAACATCATTGAACGGCTAACGCGCCACGACGACACGCCATCTACGCGCAGTTCCTGGTTCACTCTCATCGGAACCGATCCCTACTTGTACATGGTGAATGTGGGCGACAGACCGGTGAAGCTGACCATTTGCCGGGCTCAACGGGCACGGCAGGACTCTTGCAACAGCCCGGAAGGGATCGAGAGCCAAAAGCGGCTCACCCTAAAACCTAAGCAGACATTTCTCGCCAGGCTCGGTAGCCAAGGGGGTCCGTATCTTATTGCCCGGTTCTTCGGGCATCCGACAGTGATCTCGAGCTTCCTGGCGCCGGCGCAAGGCATGCAACGGAGATTCTCCACCGAGAGCACCCTCTCTTTCGAGGAGTTGGCCGTCAAACCCCAGGTCAGTTCGTCACGCTCGACGCGATAAAGTGAGGCTTGATGATGATGAAGCACCTGCCACTGCTGCTTTGGTTTGCGTTGCAGGCCCCGGCGGCGGATCGTGTCTGGTATTTCCCCGCGCTGCCTTACGGACCCGATCGATGGTCGCTGTTGAAGATCGTCAACAACGACAGGCAGCCCCAGGATGTGAAGCTCGATGTCTTCGACGAGCAGGGGGCGCCGATCGCGATCGAGAGTCCGGTGCACCTGAAGGCGGGCGAAACACGCGAGATCCGTATCGAGAAGGACAGCAAGCGGAGCGAATTTTGCTGGGCCCGGCTGGAAGCCGCGAAGAAAGGTGCGAGCAAACTCACGGTGGAGGCCGCGACGGAACGTCTGATGGGAAACGTGATTGAACGCTTCACGCGCCGCAACGAGGAGCCTTCCACCAGGCAATCCTGGTATACCTCGCCAGGGGAATTTCAGTTCATCTACCTCGTGAATGTGGACGACAAGCCGTTGAAGGCGACGGTTTGTTGGGCGGAGCGGCCGAGCAAGAATTCGTGCGACGAGCCCGCCGCCGCCGCAGGCAGGAATCGCGTGACGCTCCAGGCCAAGCAGACGCTCTACGCGCGGCTGAGCAAGAAACAGTTCGCCTATATGGTCGTGGAACTGTCAAAAGATCCGCGCGTTATCGCCACGTTCCTCGGTCCAGGCCAAGGCGAGCGGCGCGAGTTTTCCACCAACACCACGCTCAGTTTCGACAACGTCGAAGACCCGGAAAGGCACTGAACGCATCAGCGTTATTCTGGTGCGATGCCAAACGCCCCGCTGCTTTCTGATGTATTGACGTGGAGCGAAGCTGCACGCGATCGCGATCATGAACGGATCTCAAAGGTACTTCACGATGAGACTGGCGCGCTGTTGACTGGCGTCGCGCTGCAGTTGGAGTTGCTGCGTATGGATGGCGTGGAAGGCTTGGAACCTGCGTTAGACGCACTGGAGAAGTCATTCGATTCAGTCCGCACATTAAGCCGCAACGTACATCCTAAAATCGTCGAACGATTGGGGCTCACAACCGCTCTGGAAGCCCTTGTTAACAGCAGTCGCGCAAGGTTCAACGGTGCGATCGTAGGTAACATTTACAAGGTTGCGGATAGTACTAAACCATCGATCTATCGAATAGCAGAAGAGCTGCTGGACAACGCGATCCGCCACAGTGCTGCACGTACTATCGAACTAGTTCTAACCGCTGAGGGGGGACTGATAGTACGCGACGATGGCCAAGGTTTTGATCCTAAAGCATGCACTACAGGACTAGGGCTTTTGAGGGTCCGGTATTGGGGGAAGCGGGACTCCCTCCGTGTGCGGCTACGGACGGGTCCAGAATTGGGTACAATGTTTCGAGTTGACCCAGTGAACCCATGCCATTCGACGTCCTGTTAGTAGAAGATCACGTGATTGTCCGAGATGGGATCAAGGCCATACTTGATCGCAGTGAGGATTTCCGAGTTACCGGTGAGGTGGACTCGGGGGCGCACGCCATCCAATTCTGCAAGGCGCAGAACCCGCACATCGTCCTAATGGACCTGGAACTGCCAGGACTCAATGGCGTTGATGCGACCGTGGAGGTGCTGCGGCACAGTCCAAATACGAAGGTCGTAGTGCTGTCAATGCACGAAGACGACCGCCATGTGATTGGTGCGATTCGCGCCGGCGCACGCGGATTCATTCTGAAGCGTGCGAACCTGTCGGACCTGTTGGAAGCGCTGCGCACCATTTCGCGCGGCGGTTCGTATCTCAGCCCGCAGGTGAGCGACAAGCTTCTGAGCCGCATTCAGCGCGGAGACATGGGAACGGAGACGGCGCCTTCGGGGCTTGACGTTCTTTCGCCGCGTGAGCTGCAGGTGCTGCGCTTGATCGCTGATGGCAAGACGAGCAAAGAGATTGCCGTGATGCTCGATCTGAGTTTGGAGACGGTTCGGAGTTATCGCAAGACGATGATGAAGAAGCTGAATCTGAACAACGTGGCGAGCTTGACGCAGTTGGCGTTGAGCGCCGGCATTACGCAAGCGCCTGCGATGGCGATGGCTGCGGCCGAGGTTTAGCGCTCAATGGTCCAGTCGCCATGGGGCGAGATGCCCTTGCGCGATGCTCACGTTCACTTCTTTTCCCGAAAGTTTTTCGATATTTTGGCTGCTCAGAAGGGCGGCTCTGTTGATGAGCAGGCGATTGCCGCCGGTATCGAACTGCCAGGCGAGCCGGGCGAGTTGGCTCAACGGTGGGTTGGTGAACTCGACAGGCATGGCGTGGATGCCGCAGTGTTGATTGCTAGTGTGCCTGGCGATGAAGATTCCGTAGCAGCCGCAGTGCAATCCTTCCCTTCCCGATTCTGCGGCTACTTCATGAGCAATCCCAAGGCCGAGGACGCCGGCGGTCGGGCAGAGCAAGCCTTCAAAAACGGCATGCGCGGGATTTGTTTTTTCCCGGCCATGCATCATTTTTCTATGAGCGATGCCTGTGTCGAGCCCCTTGTGGAGTTGGCGGGTCAGCACCAGGCGGTCGTCTTTGCGCATTGCGGAGTGCTGAGCGTCGGCATCCGTGGCAAGCTCGGGTTGGCCTCGCGATTCGATCTCCGCTATTCCAATCCAGTGGACTTGCACGCTCTGGCGATGCGGCATCCTGAGGTGCCTTTCGTGATCCCGCATTTCGGCGCCGGCTACTTTCGCGAGGCTCTAATGGTGGCGAGCCTTTGCCCGAACATCCATTTCGATACATCGAGCGCCAATGGTTGGATGAAGTTTGAAGGTTTCGACCTGGCGACAGTTTTTCGCCGGGCCTTGGTTGTTCTTGGCGCTGACCGTCTGCTATTTGGTAGCGATTCTTCGTTCTACCCTCGCGGATGGGTAACTGCTCCCTACGTGGCGCAGAGCGAAGCCCTCCACAAATGCGGGGTTTCTAGCGACGATGCCCGCAAAATTTTCGGCGGGAATTTTTCGCGGCTGTTTCATCCCGGTTGAGAAATCTGGCGTCTGGCTTGCACTATCTGTGTAGCCATGACGATCACTTGGCCGTTCTCGCACATCTTCTCCAAAACCGCTTCGGCGGAAACAAGTCTGGAACTGCGGCGGTGGCGCACTTTGCTGCACTGGGCAGCGCGGACTCCTTACTATCGGCAAGAGCGCGCGTTCCTGGCGGACACGGCCAGCCGGAAGTCGGTCGGCTCGCTGCGGGCTCAGTTGGTGGCGGCCCGGCCGGTTCCCTTGAAGTGGTTCGTCGCCAACGCAAAACAATTTCGAAGTGGATTGTCGCAGATGCTGGCTCCGCAGAAGCGATCGACGTTCTGGGAGATTGAAGGAAGCATCGCGTTGGTGCATCCCTGGTTCCAGACGGAAGAACCGGCGCGGTCTTTCACCAAAATCGAACCGTTGGCCAAAACGGCGAAAGCAGTGAATCGGTTCGAGCCGGACGTGCTGGTTGCTTCGCGATCGACAATACTGCGGCTGATGAAGACCACCCTGGCCGCTCCGAAGCGGGCGATGATCGTGATCCACTCACCTGGCGCTGCCATGATGCAGGAGGTGGAGCGCGACGCGCTGTGGCGGCGATTCAAGGTTCCGGTGTATCAACAGCTGCGCGGCTTCCAGGGAGAGTTGCTGGCGGCCGAGTGCGATGCCCAGGTCGGGTTCCATGCCCATGCCGCAATGGCGCATTGGGAGGCGGAGGGCCAAGATCTGCTCTACACGAGCTTGTTTGACTTGCGGCATCCCGTGCTGCGGTTAGCGCCAGGATGGAGTGGGGACCTGGAAACGAGCCGCTGCGGATGCGGAGTCTTGTCGCCACGGCTCTTTCCATACGAATCGAAAATCTCCCGCATCCGAACGCAAGGCGCGGCCTAGCATTCCGCCTTATCAGTTCGCGCCTTGCTAACATGGAGGTCTGCCTGGAAATGCGAACGTGGCGGAACTGGCAGACGCACTGGATTTAGGTTCCAGCGGGGAAACCCGTGGGAGTTCGACCCTCCCCGTTCGCACCATTTCTTCCTCATCAGTCTCGAGTGAGATGGAACTTCATAAAAGCTAGTGTCTGACGGATGATCTCGCGGGAGACGTCGCTATCTTCGAAAAGATCGAAGCCGTGCGGACCGGTTGGTTGATTCACAACCGTTAGAGGCAGGTTCCGTTTCAATGCCGCGGCGATGAAGCGATCCATCGTATCGTTCAAGCCAGCGAATTCATCTTTGCCGGCCCTCGTGAGCAGGAGGGGCAGGTCCTGCGGGAGATCGTCGATTGATTTGCCGGCAGAGGCGTTGGCGAATCCGTACTGGGCTGCGGCGTCTGCCACTGCGCAGCCACCATCGGCATCTAGCGTGTATCCGCAGTTGAGCGCTACGAAGCGGAATTGCCATTGCTTCTGCATCGCTAGCCGAATGGCGGTACAGGCATTCCCAGACATAGCGAAGACGCCGAGCCGGTGCGGATCGATGTTGAGTTCACTCGCATGGGTGGTGATGTGTTCCACCAGACCTGCGGCGTCGGCCGTGGGTTCACGATTGGCATAGAGGACCATCGCGAATCCAGAGGAGGCGGCGAGACGAGCCCACGAGTCACCCATGCCGGTCTTCCGGATCATTCCGTCAGGGTCGGGATAGCCCATCACATAGATCACAACGGGCCCTGGAGTTGCGGCAGCGTGCGGCGGATAGTAGATATCCATGGTCAAAGCTTCGGTCACCGGCGCGACCCCATTTTTCTCGATGCCGAATGGAATGTTGCGGCGGATCTCGATGTTACTCATGCCGGCAAGTTCAAGAACAGCGCGCTTGCGGAAGCGATCCGGGATCTGGGAATCTTCGCTCATTGCATTTTGTCCTTTGCGGGAATTGTCGGTACAAAACGCCAAAAGCCCCGATCCACCAGTGGGTGAATCGAGGCTTCTGTTGAGCGCATTGCGCTAAAAATTAATTGGGCGGCGTCCTACTCTCCCACACACTTGCGCATGCAGTACCATCGGGGCTGTGAGGCTTAACTTCCGTGTTCGGGATGGGAACGGGTGGGACCCTCACGCTACAACCACCCAAAGCGGCTGGCGCCGCGGCCTTGCACGCTTATCGCGCGACTGGCTGTCAAACTGACAGCGGGCCGGGTCGCCGAACTTGGGAGTTCGCGATTATTGACGGGCACTAGACACACAACTCATCGAAATCCGCACAACGCATTTTGCTGTGCGGCTAGAAAGAAGTGTTCGAATTACGCTGTATCAAGGGTAAATTTTATGGTCAAGCCGAACGGGCTATTAGTAGCAGTCAGCTTCATGTGTTGCCACACTTCCACATCTGCCCTATCAACCAGGTCGTCTTCCTGGGCCCTTATTAGCTTGCGCTTGGGACATCTCATCTTAGGGAAGGTTTCGCGCTTATATGCATTCAGCGCTTATCCTGACCAGACTTCGCTACCCAGCGGTGCCACTGGCGTGACAACTGGATCACAAGAGGTCTGTTCAGCCGGGTCCTCTCGTACTACGGCCAAGCCCCTTCAAATGTCCTACGCCCACCACAGATAGGGACCGAACTGTCTCGCGACGTTCTGAACCCAGTTCACGTACCGCTTTAATAGGCGAACAGCCTAACCCTTGGGAGCTTCTACACCCCCAGGATGCGATGAACCGACATCGAGGTGCCAAACCGGAGCGTCGATGTGAACTCTTGGCTCCGATCAGCCTGTTATCCCCGGCGTACCTTTTATCCGTTGAGCGATGGCCCTTCCATACAGAACCACCGGATCACTATGTCCTGCTTTCGCACCTGCTTGACTTGTAGGTCTCGCAGTCAACCTGGTTTATGCCATTGCACTCGAAGGAGGATTTCCAAACCTCCTGAACCAAGCTTCGAGCGCCTCCGTTACGCTTTAGGAGGCGACCGCCCCAGTCAAACTACCCGCCTACCAGTGTCCCTCTTCCCGGTTAGGGAAGTAGGTTAGAATCACAGAACGCTCAGGGTGGTATCTCACCGTTGGCTCCACCGAACCCAAGAGTCCGGTCTCAAAGCCTCCCACCTATCCTGCGCAGAACGTCCCATAATTCACTGATAGGGTATAGTAAAGGTGCACGGGGTCTTTCCGTCTAGTGGCGGGCATCCGGCGTCTTCACCGGAACCACAAATTCGCCGGGCTAGTTGTTACGACAGTCGAGAGATCATTACGCCATTCGTGCAGGTCGGAACTTACCCGACAAGGAATTTCGCTACCTTAGGACCGTTATAGTTACGGCCGCCGTTCACCGGGGCTTCGATTCAAAGCTTCGCTTGCGCTAACCTCTCCTCTTAACCTTCCGGCACTGGGCAGGCGTCAGCCCCTATACGTCGTTTTCGACTTTGCAGAGACCTGTGTTTTTGTTAAACAGTTGCCCCTCGCTATTCACTGCGGCCCCCACGTTTAAAGATGGAGGCACCCCTTCTCCCGAAGTTACGGGGTTAATTTGCCTAGTTCCTAAACAACTAATCACCCGAGCGCCTGAGAATACTCATCACGTCCACCTGTGTCGGTTTGTGGTACGGACTCCTTTGGCTCTTAGCGGCTTTTCCTGGCAGACGAACCGGCGGATTTGCCTCTCCGGTCCTCGCTTAACCCATCTTTGAAACCATTGCGCAGATGGGCGTTCGCGCTGCGTCCCCGCATCGATATCTCCTTAGGAGGTCACGGAATATTAACCGTGTGTCCATCAGCTACGCCTCTCGGCCTCACCTTAGGATCCGACTAACCCTGATCGGATTAACCTTTATCAGGAAACCTTAGACTTACGGCGACAAGGGTTCTCACCTTGTTTTTCGCTACTTATGCTGGCAGAGTCTCTTCTCACCACTCCAGTCGTCCTTACGATCGACCTTCACTGCTGTGAGAACGCTCTCCTACCACGTACACCCGAAGGTGCACATCCATAACTTCGGTGACATGCTTGAGCCCCGTTGGATTGTCGGCACCGGGCTTCTCGACGAGTGAGCTATTACGCTTTCTTTAAAGGATGGCTGCTTCTAAGCCAACCTCCTCGCTGTTAGAGATTCCCGACTTCCTTTCCCACTTAGCATGTACTTGGGGACCTTAGTTGATGGTCTGGGCTCTTCCCCTTTTGACAATCAAGCTTAGCCCTGACTGTCTGACTCCCGTGCTCGTCGCTCCCGGCATTCGAAGTTTGACTGAATTCGGTAGGCTGGGAAGCCCCCTAGTTCAACCAGTTCTCTACCACCGGGGCGCATACACGAGGCTAGGCCTAAACCTATTTCGGAGAGAACGAGCTATCACGGAATTTGATTAGCCTTTCACCCCTATCCTCAGCTCATCCAAGCTGTTTTCAACCAACACTGGTTCGGACCTCCAGGTGGTGTTACCCACCCTTCATCCTGGCCAAGGATAGATCATCCCGCTTCGCGTCTTTTCCCAGCGACTTAAACGCCCTATTCAGACTCGCTTTCGCTACGGCTCGCTTTCGCTTAACCTTGCCACTGAAAAAAACTAGCCAGCTCATTATTCAATAGGCACGAGGTCAGGCTTACCTTGCGGCAACGCCCTCCCACTGCTTGTAAGCATGCGGTTTCAGGTACTATTTCACTCCCCTCACAGGGGTTCTTTTCACCTTTCCCTCACGGTACTAGTTCACTATCGGTCGCAAGAGAGTATTTAGCCTTGCCGGATGGTCCCGGCTGATTCCCACAGGGTTCCACGTGCCCCGCGGTACTTAGGGTCCATTAAAAGGAGGATTGCATTTTCAAATACGGGGCTATCACCCTCTATGGCCGGCCTTTCCAGACCGTTCTCTTAACACTTTCCTATCCCTTGTTTAACCAGGAGGCACGCCTCCACGTTTGCCACGCGGCAAGCCTTGCGGCCCGCGCGGGGAAACGTACAACGGAAGCATACTACCTGATTATTATGGCCCTGCAACACCAGATTTTCCTTTCGAATCACCTGGTTTAGGCTGTTCCGAGTTCGCTCGCCACTACTATCGGAATCACGGTTGTTTTCTCTTCCTCTAGGTACTGAGATGGTTCACTTCCCTAGGTTCGCTTCCTACCCCTATTGAATTCAGGATAGGATGACTGATGTACACACCAGTCGGATTTCTCCATTCGGACATCCCCGGATATAATGAATGCTTGCTTCTCCCCGAGGCTTTTCGCAGCTAGCCACGTCCTTCATCGCCTTCTTGCGCCAAGGCATCCTCACGCATGCTCTTAGTAGCTTGACCATAAAATTTACTCAAGACACAGAGTAATTTCGTATCCAGCAGCCAGATAATTGAAGAGATTGAATCCCTTCCCTGACTGCGGCGCTTCTTATCTAAGATCCAGCTCCAATCCAAACTTCAGATTAAAACTGGTCATTTGCTTACAATGTGCGTCCTGCAGATCCGGATAACAATTTGGATCTGCATCGCACTCGAATTTGTGTGCAGTGCCCGTCAATATTCACTTGTCAAAGATCTATACCTCAGTCTTTCGACCTTGGAATTGACTGCTTAGGACAAGCAACCAATTCCAATTTCGAGCGACTACTATTCCGGATTGAACCCACACTGAAAGGATGGTGGGCCTGGGTAGATTCGAACTACCGACCTCACCCTTATCAGGGGTGCGCTCTAACCAACTGAGCTACAGGCCCAAACCTTGTTGGAACGTTCCCGCATAACGCATTCGCTATGCGGTCACTGGCCTGGCTCGAGGCTTTGTGCTCGATCCTACCCAAGCCCTCCGACGAACAGCCGCGTTGCGCGCGCCTTTATGGCGCAGAGCGGCATAAACGTGGTGGAGCTGACCGGGATCGAACCGGTGACCCCCTGCTTGCAAAGCAGGTGCTCTCCCAGCTGAGCTACAGCCCCCTGGTAATCCGGAAATATTTTTCGAGGCGGTTGGATGCGGCTAGCGGCTCAAGGCAGCACTAGCAGTAACACGCTATGAGTTTCAAGCAGAGACTGCGGGACATTGGAGTGGAACGGCTGCTGGTTACTCTATGCAAGCCTAAGCCTGCCTGACCGGGTACATTTCCGATCCTTTTCGCCAACTCCACCCACGTTCTCTCTTAGAAAGGAGGTGATCCAGCCGCAGGTTCTCCTACGGCTACCTTGTTACGACTTCACCCCAATCATGAATCACACCTTGGGCCTGTTAACATTGGGACTTCTAGTGCAATCCACTTTCGTGATGTGACGGGCGGTGTGTACAAGGCCCGGGAACGTATTCACGGCATCATTCTGATATGCCATTACTAGCGATTCCAGCTTCATGCAGGCGAGTTGCAGCCTGCAATCCGAACTGAGAGCGGTTTTTTACGATTGGCTCCCCCTCGCGGGTTTGCAGCGTATTGTACCGCCCATTGTAGCACGTGTGTAGCCCTGGACATAAAGGCCATGATGACTTGACGTCATCCCCACCTTCCTCCAACTTATCGCTGGCGGTCTCCTGAGAGTGCCCAACTAAATGATGGCAACACAGGACAAGGGTTGCGCTCGTTGCGGGACTTAACCCAACATCTCACGACACGAGCTGACGACAGCCATGCAGCACCTCGACTCAGGTCCCTTGCGGGAAAGAGATATTTCTACCTCGGTCCTAAGCCGTTCGAGCCCAGGTAAGGTTCTTCGCGTTGCGTCGAATTAAACCACATGCTCCACCGCTTGTGCGGGCCCCCGTCAATTCCTTTGAGTTTCAGCCTTGCGACCGTACTCCCCAGGCGGCATACTTAACGCGTTAGCTCCGGCACGGACAGACTGAACTGCCCACACCAAGTATGCATCGTTTAGGGCGTGGACTACCAGGGTATCTAATCCTGTTTGCTACCCACGCTTTCGTACCTCAGTGTCAGTAATGGTCCAGAGAGCCGTCTACACCACAGGCGTTCCTCCTGATATCTACGCATTTCACCGCTACACCAGGAATTCCGCTCTCCTCTCCCACACTCAAGCCTGCCAGTATCTAACGCACCCTCCCAGTTAAGCCGGGAGATTTCACATCGGACTTAGCAAACCACCTACGTACTCTTTACGCCCAGTAATTCCGAACAACGCTTGCTGCCTACGTATTACCGCGGCTGCTGGCACGTAGTTAGCCGCAGCTTCTTCTCCGGGTACCGTCATTATCGTTCCCGTCGAAAGAGCTTTACACCCCGAAGGGCTTCATCACTCACGCGGCGTCGCTGCATCAGGGTTTCCCCCATTGTGCAAGATTCCCCACTGCTGCCTCCCGTAGGAGTCTGGCCCGTGTCTCAGTGCCAGTGTGGCCGTGTGCCCTCTCAGGCCGGCTACCGATCGTCGCCTTGGTGAGCCATTACCTCACCAACTAGCTAATCAGCCGCGGACTCCTCCTTCGGCGCATTGCTGCGTTCTCCTCTCGGACTTATGCGGTATTAGCTCCGGTTTCCCAGAGTTATTCCCCACCAAAGGGCAGATGATCCACGTGTTACTCACCCGTACGCCACTTTACTCACCCTTGCGGGCTTTCTCGTTCGACTTGCATGTGTTAAGCGCGCCGCCAGCGTTGATTCTGAGCCGGGATCAAACTCTCATTTGAACTTGTAGAGTCTAATCCGTTCACCTATCCCGGAGGACAGGCAAACATTTAATATCCCACTTCACTCAAAACGTTGACGTGTTTACTTTGCATCCAACCAGATTGTCAAACATCTCGGCGACCGATCCTCGCATCCGGCTCACCCCTTTGGGGGGCTTACCGAAAACAAAGCCAATCGCTGGCCTCGAAACTCAAACCGGACAGGAGCGCATATGCGCATCGTTTTCTTGTAAACGCTGACGCTCTTACAAACGCTACCGTTTTACAAGTACTGCCTTCTAAGCATTTCTGCTGTCAGGCAATAACCGTCCCAAAACTCTTAAAAAACCGCGGAATCCAGAAGGGGATACAGCAGGAAGGACAATCGCCTTCGATCTACTTGCCTTCGGCCAGAGTACCAGACTCGACCACCGCTTTGCAACTCCCCACATGCAGTTTACGTGAATTGGGTTCGTTTGAACCGCTGTTTGCTTCAGTAAGCTACCGTTTGGACCGGAGCAGCTTTGTCAGAATAGCACCCACCCCTGAGGTGTGCAAGCGTTTTTTTCAAATTTTTTAAAATCGCTGGCTTCTGCCCTGAAATTGGGCCTTTAGCACCCCAAAACGCGCCGGAGTCACAAGGATCAGACGGGGCCGGAGCCGGGTTTGCCGAGCTAATTCCTGTTCCAAACCCCTTTCGGGGATCTCCACGCTTGCCAGCCGGAGTTCACCTTCCGCGATTCCTACAGGAACGACCCGCCAGCGCTCGGCTACTTGGGCAGGTATTAGCAGTGACGCCGACCAAGCGGGTCCCGTTTCACCGCCGAGGCCATGTTGTTCGTTTCTGGCAGACTGGAGCTGTTCCGGCGTGAGGCGGCCAACGCGCCAGAGGTATTCGGCGAAACCGACGCCAACGGGGCGATTTAACACAGCCTGCTTGAGCTCAGTAGTCGTTAGAAAACCTTTATTGACAAGTACTTCCCCGAGGGAACGCGTCTCTGCGGAGGCCATCCATGGGTAGGCGTGATGGGTTTTTCGCCAGGCTAATCCTGCGCCGGAGCGCAGGCTGTGCACCACCGTGAGAGCGGCCGTCGCGATCGCCAACGTGTTGACCAGATTCCCCCAGAGCTGACGAATCGGCGCAAAAAGGCCGAATGGCCAGCCGTACATGCGCCCGGAGCACCACGAGCGGGCAGCAAGATTGACGAACGATAGCACTGCGATTACAAAGAGCATCCTCGCCGGGATGCTTTCGAGCCAGGGTAGCCTTCCCCCAGATAGACGAAAAATCAGCACCAGACTGGCGACCAGGCTCAAGGGACTGCCGACGATGCCTTTGCGGTCACGCCAAAACCAATAGAATTCCGATGGATTGCGGCCCCATCCGTGATTGCGCCAACCCTGAAAGGCAATGCCGGTAACCCACCGTGAACGTTGGCGAACGGCGGCACGAAGATTTTGGGGAAAGAATTCGCGTGTGCTCAAACGGGGTCCGCTGCTTGCTGGCAGAGGAATAAAGACCTGACGCGCACCTTGGCAATGAAGGCGGTAGCCGACATCGTAATCTTCGGTGAGTGAATCCGGGGAAAACGGCAGGCCTGATAAATTGCGCACGGCGAGCCCTTCCACTTGCTCGCGGGCAAACGCGGTAGCAACGCCGCAGGACGGCACGAAGCCGCCAAGCCAGTTCCGGGCGCGCAGATCCTTAGTGTGATACTCAGCGAAGTCATCGCAGTAGACGCCGTGGGTGAGTTGATAAGCCGGTGTAGCCAGCGGCAGCACGGCGGTTTGAACCATGTCGTAGCTGGCGGCGAACCAGTTCTTCCAATGCAGTTCGTCGGGGTGCATCACGTCCTCGGCATCATGGATCATCACCAGGTCAAAACGGCCTTCTTCCACCTCGAGTTCGCACATCCGCTTGTAGAGCGCGTTCAGGCAATCCGCTTTTGAAGTGGGTCCAGGGCGGGGACCGATGACAAGTGCAATCCGTTTGTCACGCTCGGCGACGCTGCGCACGGCCTCTTGCGTCGCGCGATCGTTCGGATAGGTGCCGACGAGAAACTTGTAGTTGCTGTACCGTAACGCAGCTGTATTTTGCTCGAGCATGCGTGCGATCACGGCCTCTTCGCGCCAGGCGGGGACGAAGATGGCGATGCGCTGCTCGGGGATAGCCATGAGTTCGCCGGACGCGGGCCATCGCGGACCCTCCCTCCGGTCCAAGAGTGCCCCGATCCAGGCCACAAGCACAATGAAATCGTCCACGGCGCTGACCAGAAACCAAGCGGCGATGAAGATCGGGATCATCTGCAAAGACTAAGTGCAATGAGGGAGGGATATCTCGCAGATGAAGGTGGGGAAACACTGACGGAGTAGAACGGGCGGGCTATTTTCCGGTTCACTTCCAGCCGAAAGAATATTAAGAGAACCGGGATTGGCCCGAGTTCTCTGCTCCGCCCGATGCGTTAAAATCGGTGCTAATCCCCGCAAAAGGGGGTTCAAGCCACCCCTGTAGTGGTTTTGGAGCGCAGGAGGGGGAACAGTTTGTCCATTTTTCGGCTGTCGCCCGACTCGATGGCCAGCAGCGCCAAGAAGCTGGTGACCGATGGCGCAAAGACGAACGGAAAACCCATGGAGCGCAATGGCGCTTCCCACAATAAAGCTGTGTCCACGGCGAATCATGCGCTGACGCTTACCTCCAACGGAAATGGCGCGCACGGGGACCCGGAGCTATTCGGCGCACGGATGCTTGATCCCGAGCTGCCGGCCTTGCCCTTCCAAGCCAGCACGGAAATTGCCGACCAATACCGGTTGATCCGCACGCGCATCATGCGGCATCCGCTCGATCCGCGGGTGGTCCTGTTCACGAGCCCGGGCCAGGGCGACGGCAAGACCATCAACTCGATCAACGTGGCTGCGATGCTTTCTATGGCCAAGAACAGCGACGTGCTGCTGATCGGCGGCGATGCGAACGGCGACATGGGCGCGAAGTTCGGGCTCGATCCGATGCCAGGGCTAACCAACGTGCTTGCAGGCGAAGTGCGCATTCAGCGCGCCATCATTTCTACGGTCCAGTATCCGAACCTGTTCATTCTGCCATCCGGTACCAATCCACGCGAGATGCCGGATTTGCTGAACTCCGCGGCATGGCAAGCTGTGATTCGCTATGCGCGCGCGAGCTTTCGGTATGTAGTGATCGACGCCCCGCCCTGCGGGCTGGTGGCCGACTACTATCTGCTCGAATCGGTGAGCGATGCGGTGGTGCTCGTAGTCCGGCCCGATCATACAAACCGGCGCATGCTGCGCAATTCGCTCGAAGAGATTCCTCGCGAGAAATTTCTCGGCGTGCTGATGAACGCTTATCGCGATTACATTTTTTGGCGGCGGCTCGACTACTACGGCCGGCCCTGGGAATAGCACATGTCGAAACTTCTTCCCGGACAAACCCACGCCGCAGCGCAAGCGGCACGCAAGGCGTCTGCGCTTGCTGGCAATCCGCAATTTCAGCCGTATTCGCTGCTGCGCGCCATGTGGAAACAGAAGCTGCCCGCGCTTGGCATCTGGATCGCCGTCTCAGTGCTGACCGTGGTTGTTGTGTTGCGGCTTCCACGAACCTATCAAGCGGAAGCGACGGTGCTGGTCGGCAACACGCCGATGGCAAAGGAAATGGTGGCGAGCACCGTTTCCACCGACATGCAGGACCGCATGGAGCAGATCCGGCAGAAGGTCTTGAGCCGCGATTATCTGATGCAGCTGATGGAAACCTACAAGCTGCATGAGGGCGACCGGAAGTCGATGCCGCCCGAGCGCGTGGTCGAATACATGCGCGACGAGATCGAGATGAAGCTCGATCGCGGGTGGGGCCCGGGAACGCCGAATACCTTCAAGGTGGCTGTCTCGAGCAAGAACGCCGAGGCGAGCGCTGCCGTAGCCAACCATCTGGCGCAGTTCTTCATCGATGAAAACCGGCGCCAGCGCGAGGCGCAAGCGGGGACGGCTAGCGAGTTTTTCGATACGCGGCTGGTGGAAGCGAAGGCGCAGGTTGAAAAGAGCGAAGAAAATCTGAACCGGTTCAAAACGACCTTTGCCGGCCAGTTGCCCCAGCAACAAGAGGCGCTGCTCGCGCAGTTGTCGCAGTCGAGAACGCAGTTGCAGGGTGTCCAGGATGCGTTGAGCCGTTCGGCACAAAATCAGCTGCTGATGAATAATTCACTCGAGTTGGCACGCAACGCGGAGACGTCGACGCGGCGATTGCTCGAACAGACGATTGCAAGCCGGAAGCGCACGGCGGCTGTTACTACGGCGGGTGGGTCAACGGTGAACACACCCGCTTTGACAGAATCTCAGCGGTTGCTGGGTGAGTTGAATGCGCTACGGCAGCGTTATGGCGAGAGGCATCCCGATGTACGGCGGGCGATGACCCGCTATGAAGAAGCCAAGGCACGCGAAGCTGCAGAGCCCGCTCCACCAAAGGTGGAAACCGCGAAGGCACCCGCGCAGGACGATCTTCCTTTATCGGCGGCGCTCGATGGTCCCGAGCGCGATTTGCGGATGTCGCTGACGCAAGAGCACGACAAGGCCGAAACGCTGGTTGCGCAAATCAAAGTCGCCCAACAGGACGAAGCAAAGCTTGCCGCGGAGCGTGTGCGGGTGCTGGGAGAAATCGCCGATATCGAGGGACGCATTCGCAACCTGCCCTTGCGCGAGCAGGAGATGGCGGCTGTGCTTCGCGACTATGAAATGGGCCGCGAGAATTACAAATCGATGGTCGACAAGAAGCTGGCCGCCGACCTTTCGCGCCAACTGGAGCAGAGCCGGGACACCCAGCAATTCCGTATTCTGGATGTCGCTCGTATTCCCGAGGAGCCGATCAAGCCCAAGCGCTCTCTGCTCGCCATGGGCGGCTCTGTCTTTGGCCTGCTTTTGGGACTGGTCGTGGCTGTGGCCTTGGAGATGCGGACTCAAGTGATGTTGGGCGAATGGGAATTGCCGCCGGGCACGCCCGTGTTAGGGCGCGTAATCGAGTTGCCGACCGCGGCGCAACGTCCCCAAATGCTCGTCGACAAGCGGCCACGGAAGCGGATACAGTCAGCCTGACTGTGCCTGACATGGATTGGGCACTTCGAATACGGGGCAAAGCTTTGGGCGCCGAGCCCGGAGCGTTCTAGCTAATGAGCGGCATCAAGACACTGGTCCGGCATTCGTCGCACTACCTTACGGGGCAGGTGTGCGCGATGGCAATCGGGCTGGTCTCGTTTCCCGTTTTCACGCGCGTGCTGACCGTGGCCGATTACGGAACGATGGAGTTGATCCAGCGACTGGCGCTGCTGGGAACTGCAGCCGGCAAGCTCGGCGTACAGCACGCCATCCTGCGCTATTTCAATCCCAGGAAATTCGACGAACAGCCGGAAGCGGCGCGCGAATTCTATTCGACTGGAGTGCTGGGCGCCATGGCAACCGCAGGCATTGCGGGCATCGCGACCCTCGCGGCTTTTCTGTTCACCGCGCAGGGCAGCAATTTGCGGCCGCTGGCGCTGCTGGCCGGGGCGCTGTCCGCCATTCGCGTCCTTTATTCGATCCTGACGAACATTCTGCGCGCCGAGGAGAAATCGGCGCGCTTCACCCTAGTAAACGTGGGCGGACGCGCCGCTTCCATCGCGACGATCCTCACACTCTTCGCGCTATGGAAGCCGGATCTGCGGCTTTATTTCGTCGGCACCGTCGCCATTGAATTCGGGATCGTCGCCCTACTGACGGGGCTGCTCGCCGGCCGCGGACTCATCAAGCCGGCGGCATTTGATCGCAAGCTCTTCCGATCGATGGTGGCGTTCGGCTTGCCTATGGTTGCTTATGAGACGCTAATTGTGGCTCTCGATTCATCAGACCGGTTTCTCATTCGAAATTTCCTCGGCCCCAATCCGCTGGGCTACTACGCGGCCGCCTACACAATCTGCATTTACATTCAAGATTTGCTGATGGTGCCGATCAACCTGGCGATGGTTCCCATCTATCTGAAACTCTGGAACACCGAGGGACCGGCGCGGACGGCTGAATTTCTCAGCGACAGTTTTCGGCTGTTCGTCATGGCCGCCGGATGTTTGCTGGCAGGCGTCGCCGCTTGCGCATCAAGCGCCGTAACCGTGCTGGCCTCGAAGAAGTACGCCGCATCGGCTCCGCTGATTCCTTGGATCGTGGGCGGACTGGTGCTCTATGCAGCGAACGCATTCTTGAATGCTCCCCTGCTGATCGAAAAGCGCACGCGAACGATGGCCTTCCTGGTTCTGGCGGCGCTCTTGGTCAAGATTGGACTGAATCTGCTGCTGCTGCCCCGCCTGCAGTTGCTTGGCGCGGTGGTTTCGACCATCGTCGGCTATCTGTTCCTACTTTGCCTGACGGCGTACAATTCGCTTTCCGTGATGCCAGTAAACATCGACGGCGCACTGATCGGCAAGGCAGCCGCATGCGCTCTGCTGGCAGGCTTCATAGGCCTCAACATATCGATTGCATGGCCCTTGGCCGAGTTGTTGGTACGGGCCGCGGTGGTGCTGGTCGTCTATGTAGCGACCTTGGCGGCGTTCGACCGGGTTGCGCGCCAGACCTTGCGAAGTGGCGTGAGCGAGGCCCGCCACCAAATGCAATTATTCGGCGCGAGCGCGGCTGCAGCGGTTGGAGGCTCCAAGGGATGAGCCCGAGCTTGCGGCAATTTCGAGCGGTCGCGCGCTGGGCGCTTTCCCGGCTTCTATGGATGACGGGCGCGCTCGATCGAGCCAAGCGGACGCTAGTTGACCAGGACGCGATTCTCGTGCTGACACTTCACCGCGTTCTCACCGCAGATGAACGCAAGCGCGCATTTTCTGAAGATGCGATCGTGGTGAGCCGCGAGAATTTTGAAGCGCTGACGAGCCATCTGGCCGAACATTTCGATGTCGCACGCTTATCCGATTTGACCGGCGGCAGTTGGCCTGCAAACTCACGCCGGCCGCGCGTCGCCGTTACATTCGACGACGGCTGGCAGGACAATTACCAGCCGGTGCTCGATGCGGTGGCTAAACACCGCACGCCGGTCACGATCTTTGTCTGTTCCGGCCTCACCGGACGCCACTCGCCGTTTTGGCCTGAGCATGTTCGCGGGCTGCTCGCCGACGCTTCGGAAGCCGAGCGGCAGCAAACCATCGCGAGCTTGAAGCGTCTGCCTCGCGTCGATCGGGATGCGGCCATCGAAACGCTGGCGGAAAAGAGCGCCCATCGTTTGGCTCCGCGCGCCGGCAGTCCGGACGCAACCATGAGCTGGCAGACGCTTGAGACGTTGAATCGTGCCGGAGTCGCCATTGAGTCCCACGCGAAGAGCCATGAGATTCTCACGACCCTCGACGCCGCCGATCTCGAACGCGAGCTAGTCGAATCGCGTGACGAATTGAGTGGGCGACTGGCGCGACCGGTTCGCATCCTTGCTTATCCCAATGGCAACCATTCGCCGCAAGTCCGCCAGGCGGCCCGCGCGGCAGGATACAGTCTCGGTCTGGCCGTGGGCGAAGGTTTGTGGACAAAAACCAGCGACCGCTTCGCCATTCCGCGCGTTAACGTCTCCGACTCTCGTTTGAGCGACTTTGGCGGCAAATTTTCCGCCATTGCTTTCGAATACGCCGTTATCTGGCGCGCCGTCCGCGCTTTTGAAAAAGCCCAGGGTGCGCCGCAGCAATCCGTCAATTCGCCAGCCGCCGGACGAGTCCGGCAACCGGAGTAACTATGCTGCACTTCGGCATGGAAGGCCTGGCGCCGTTCGTGATGTACTATTCCGGCGTCCTGTGCTTTTTCCTCGCCATCTTCTGGCGGCCCGACATTGGTCTCTACTACCTGGTGCCGCTGATCCCGGTCCAGACCGTGCGCTATTGGCTGAATCCTTTCCCGCTCGGCAGCAGCGTCACCGATCTGATGATGATCGCGGTCTTCATCGGACTGCTTCGGAAACGCGAGCCCGTCTTCCCCAAAACGCCACTAACTAAACTGCTGCTGGGGCTGTTGCTCTACAGCTATATTTCGCTGTGGCTGGGCGCGTTCTTCCTCGGCTCCGATCTTCCCTTCTTCATCGACAACACGCGATTTGTCGATTGGAAGAACTACATTACGCTGCCGCTTCTCTTCTGGCTCTCCTATTCGGCCATCAAGACGACGGCCCAGATGAAGATCGTTCTCGGCGTCATGGCGTTTTCGACGCTAATGCTCGATCGCAGCTTCTTTGACGGCGTGCAGGGCCGCGACCTCTCGACGTTCAGCGAAGGCGTGCGCTACGAAGGCGCCATGGGCTACGCGGGCGTCAACGGGCTGGCCGCGTTTCAGGCGCAGCTGATCGTCTGCGCCATCGGCATCTCCTATTTCATTCGCAACTATCTGGTGAAAATCCTCTATTGGGGAATCGCCGGGTTCTCCCTCTATTGCCTGATGTTCGCGTTCTCCCGCGGCGGCTATGCGGGATTTCTGGTCGGCTGGCTCTTCCTCGGCTTAGTGTGGAAGCGATCACTTCTTATTGCGATGGCCTTTTTCCTGGTTGCCTGGCAGGCCGTCGTTCCACCGGCCGTCGTGCAGCGCGTGATGATGACCACCGGGTCGAGCGGTGAACTCGAGCATTCCGCGGAACTGCGCGTCGGCCTTTGGGATGAAGCCATGGAGATCTTTAACCAGAACCCCATCACCGGCACCGGCATGTTCACCTACGCCTATCGCGGCGGCATCTTCCGCAATCCACACAATTACTACGTGCAGGTGATGGTCGAGGGCGGACTCATTGGAATGGCCTTCTTCCTGTCGCTGCTTTGGCGATTGTTCGCCTCGGGCTTTACGCTGTTCCGTGCGGACACGGATCCGTTCCTGCGGGGCCTTGGCTTGGGGCTTGCGGCATGGATCGTAGCGGCAGCGGCAACCAATTTCTTTGGCGACCGGTGGACCTATTTCCAGGTCACTGGCTTCATGTGGGTACTGGCAGCGATGGTTTCGCGAGGCCTGGAGATGCACAGCGAGATGCTGGAGGAGCACGAAGCTTTGGCGGCCGCGGAGCTCGATGCTGAAGAGGCATTCGATGTGCTGCCGGAGGCGATCTGACGATGGCGGCGGCAGCTCCAGGACGCGCAGAGATCGCGACTTTCATTTTTCACGAAGTCTGCGCCGACCCGCGCAGTTCGGGGCTGCAGCGTCCCGCCGCCATGCCGTATAAGCACACGCCAGAACAGTTTCGCGCCGTTCTCGATGCGATCGCGCGAAGTGGCTTAAGAGCCGGTATCCTGCCTCACGAGGAATGGGAGGGCAGGCATTTGGCATTGACGTTCGACGATGGTGGGCGCAGCGCTATGGATGCCGCCAAGGAACTGGAACGGCGTGGATGGCGCGGCTACTTCTTCGTCGTAGCCGACTTCATTGGGCGGCCAGGGTTTGTGGACGAAGTGGCAATCCGCGATCTTCATCACGCCGGCCATGCCATCGGTAACCATTCAAAATCGCATCCGGACATTTTTCGATCTCTCTCACCCGAGCAGATGCGCAACGAATGGCGGCAATGCCGCGAACGCGTCGAATCGATCACTGGTGCGGCGTGCAACACGGGCTCGGTGCCGGGAGGCGACTCATCCGATGAGGTATTGCATTCGGCGAGCGACGCGGGCATGCGGCTGCTGTTCACGTCCGAGCCAACAACGCGCCCGGTCGTTCAGGGAAATTGCACAGTGCTGGGCCGCGCCAGCGTGAAAGCGAGCACATCGCCGGCCCATTGCGCGCAACTCGCCGCCTTTCAGGGTTGGGGCACCGAACGAAGCATCTACCGCGCGAAGCAAGTGGCCAGGACGCTGCTCTTTCCAGCCTACCAATACTACGTGCGCTGGGCGACCAAGCCGTTTGAGCAAGGAACTTGAGCGCGCCATGCGAGTGCTGCAATTGATTTCCAGCTCCGGCTACTACGGCGCGGAAAGCATGTTGGTGACCCTGGCCGCAGAACTATCGCCCGCCAGTTGCATCGCGACCGTGGGAGCGCTGCGAGTGGGCGAGGAGCCTGAAATCCTCCTTCGAGCGCGCGAGCAAGGGCTAAATGCAGTAGAGTTCGCGTGCAATGGCCGCCTGGATCCGTCGCTTGGCCGCCGCATCGCCGATTTCTTGCGGCGGGAACAGATCGACGTGCTGCACACTCACGGCTACAAGGCCAATCTGTACGGCTGGCTTGCGCCCAAGCCCCGCACAACGCAGGTCGCTACCTGCCATAACTGGGCCGTGCGCAGCGGATCGCTCGGATTCTATTCCGTGCTCGATCGGCTCGCGTTGCGTAGGGTGCCAGCCGTTGTGGCCGTCTCCGATGGCGTGAAGAACCGACTCGCCGACTTCGGTGTCACCGAGCCGCGCGTGCGCGTCATCCCCAACGGTGTCGACGTGAGGCGCTTCTCGCAAGGTAAATCGACGCTTCGCGACGAATTAGGCCTCGGCGGACGCAAAATCATTGGAGCCGTTACCCGACTGACACCCGGCAAGGGTTGCGACATTCTGATCGCGGCGATGCCCAAGGTTCTCGGGAAGCATCCGAACGCAACCCTGGTCATCGTCGGCGCCGGGCCGCTCGAGGCCGAGCTGAAAAATCAGGCCGCCGCTCTTGGACTCGCCAACCGCATTCACTTCGCCGGTGCCCGGGCCGATATGCCCGATGTGTATGCGTCTTTCGATGTCTTCGCGCTCGCCTCGCTCGACGAGGGGATGCCGATGAGCATTCTCGAGGCGATGTCAGCGGGCGTGCCCGTTGTTGCCACGTCTGTCGGCGCCATTCCCAGGCTCGTAAATCTGCAAACAGGCTGGATCGTGCCCCCCGGTGAGATGCCGCCGCTTGCCGAAGCACTGTCGGAGGCTCTCGACGAACCGGCGCGGGCCGGCGACCGCGCGCAGAGAGCCCGCGAACATGTCGAAGCCCGCTATTCCGCTCGCGCCATGGCGCTGCAATATATGCGCCTTTATCAGGAAGTGGCCAAGCGGGCCCAATCCGCCGCCTAGCCCATGCGTGTTACCGTTCTCGATCTGCTGGCCATTGTCCCGTACTACACGGGATACCTCTGCCGCGATCTCGCAAAAACCGACGCGGATGTCACGCTGGCCTCGGTCACCTATCATCTGGATCGCGGTTGGTTCCAGCGCATGGGAATCGCCAATCGCCCCGGCCTTTCCGACATCACGCGATGGGCGAATCCCCGCCCCGCGGCCCTGCGCCAGGCCATCAAGCTCATCGAATGCCTGCTGAACATCGGCGCACAGTGCGTTCGAATCGCAGCGCGGCGCATTGACGTGCTCCATGTTCAATTCCTGCCGCTAGCCCAACGCGGGCTCCCCTTCGAACTCTGGGTGATTCGCTGGGCGCGCCTTGCCGGCGTCAAGGTCGTCTATACGGTCCACAACGTGCTGCCGCACGATTCCGCCGCCCTTCGCCGCGTCTACGAGATCATCTACCGCGACCTAACCGACGGCTTGATCGCCCACGACATAACCACGAAACAGCGCCTCGAAGCCGAGTTTGGCGTGCCACCCGAAAAAATCCGCGTGATTGCCCACGGCCCGCTGTTCGGCGAGCGTTCGCCCGAGCGCAGCCGCCGCGAGCGCGAGCGCCTCGGCCTGCCGCAGGATACCTGCATCGTCGCCTGCCAGGGCATCTTGCGCCCCTACAAGGGAGTTCCATTCCTGCTCGATGCCTGGGAGCTCGTAATGAAAGAGCATCCCCACGCAGTGCTGCGAATCGCGGGTACCGGCGACGACGCAATAGTGGAGGAGATCAAAACCAAAGTACGGGATCTCGGCCTCGAAAAGAGCGTCCTGCTCGATCTCCGCTTCCTCTCCGTCGACGAAGTGGAGGACTGCCTCGACTCGGCCGACGTGCTCGCCTACCCGTATCGCGAGATCACCACCAGCGGCGCGCTGCTCACCGGTGTCAATTACGCCAAGGCAGTAGTGGCCACCCGTCAGCCAGCCTTCGACCTGTTGCTGCAGCACGAGCACAACGCCCTGCTCGTCCAATATGGCAATACCCAGGCGCTCGCCGATTCCTTGCTCCAATTGATCGCCGATCCCGCTCTGCGCCACCAACTCGGCGCCCGCCTGGCAAAGGCGGAATTCCGGGCCGTAGGCTGGAGCCACATCGCCGAGGAAACCCGCGCGTACTACCAACAGGTTCGCGAAATCATTTCCTAGTACGCGCAGTACTCATCACCTTAGAAAAGCTCCTGGTTTTGGGCGGAAGTTTTGCGGAATTCATAATTATCACGGCTATTATTGCTAGTCTTGCAACGCTCAGTGCACATGGGACTTGGCACTGATTTAGCACGCGAATACGGCTATAGTACCGGTACGTTGGGTATCAAAAGAACCGTTGACTTAGCCCGTCCTACAGGCAGAATATTGGTAGCGCTGTATTGACGTCTGTAGGGAAAATCACAGTACTCCTCGGCGTGAATGTGCGCGACCAGCAGCTGGTTTCAGGACCATTCACCAGGGAGGAGAACGGTTTGGTAAACGTTGCAGCGCTGGGGGAGTCTGCCCGTTGAGCGCCGCTCTGCCATCTCCGAGTCCAGAACCGATTCCGCCAATTGCGCGAGAGACCCTGCGGCCTTTCGTCGAGACAGAGCGCCGCCGTACACCGGTCACGACCGCCAACCCACTGGGCAATCGCGCTGTTCACATCGGCAAACTTGCCGGCAGACGAAAGCTCGTTCTAGGGCTTTTTGTTGCGGCTGGCGTCGCCGGCGGTTTGCTTCTGAATTTGTTCGAGGCTCCCCAGTACCGGGCGGAAGCGCTGATTGAAGTGCAGGAAGCCGCCGCACGCCCTGGGCCGGATCTGTTCGTCGCAACCCAGGCGAAGCTCATGGAAAGCGCGACGCTCCGGCGGAAAGCCGTTGAGCGAATCGAGCGCGAGCATCCGGGCGTGCAATACCGGGCGGCCGACAATCTGTTTGCCTTGCGAGGCAATCTCGGCCGCTACCTCCCGCCCTCGCCGCTCAGCTCGCGCTTGCCGGTCGATCTTCAGGTCGAAACCTATCCCGGCGCCCGCATGATCCGCCTGATCGCCAACGCCAGCGACGCGAGCTATACCGCGCTGTTCGCCAATGCGCTGGGCGCAGAATACATCGCCCTGGCCGGCGGCGCCGATGGTTCGACATGGCCCCAAGCAACGGCCCGCTTTATTGATCTTGCGGAAGCGCCGCGCACCCCTACCGGAACGTCGAAGAATTTCAAACTATTCTGGGGCGCGCTGGCCGGGTTGATGGCGGGCCTGGTCGCCATCGTCTCGCGCGGTACGGAACGCGCCAGCCGCATCAATGTACCAGGCGATATTCGTTATCGGTTGCGCATTCGCGAACTCGGCGCCATTCCGTGGGCCGGTTCCGTGCCCGATCCGATCCCCGGCAATCCGGTCATAGGGAACGCCTTGTGGGATGTCGCCTTTGGCCGCCAGAACAATACGCGAAAGGCTCTCGCCGAGACCGCTGTCTGGCAGGATCAGGCATCGCTGCTGGCCGAAGCTTTCCGCAGCGCGACCGCCTCGCTCTTGTTGGTAAAGGAGCAAGCGGCCCGGCCACAAGTGATTGTGATCACTAGCGCCCACCGCGGCGAAGGAAAGACCACAGCGACATTGAATTTGGCTGCCGCGCTGGCGGATTTAAATCTGAAGGTGCTCGTTCTCGATGCCGACCTGCGAAACCCGAGGTTGCATCAGATCCTCGACCTGCCGAATTCCTGGGGTTTGAGCGACCTGCTGCAAGAGCGAATTCCCTTGCGCGACGTGCCGGTGGAAGCCTTGGTGCGCTCGTGCTCGATTCCCAATCTCGCCGTTGTCTGCAGCGGACCACCGACGCTGAATGTGGCAAGCCTGCTCTACTCCGACCGCATGGAAGAGCTGATGGGCCGCTTCCGCCGTGAATACGACGTGGTGCTGATCGACACGCCGCCGGCACTGATGCTCTCGGACGCCCGGCTCGCCGCACGGCTCGCCGATACCGTGGCGCTTGTGGTGAAGGCGGGCGATACAACCGAAACCGAAGTGATGCAGCTTCGCGAGCGGCTTGCTGAAGATGGCATTCCATTGGCTGGGGCATTACTCAACGGATGGCATTGCAATGAAACTCCGGCCGCGGCGCGGCTTGCTGGAGTGCACCGTGGCTGACACGAATCTTGATCCTTTCGCGCGCGCCGCCTTCGATCGCGTGGCTGGACTCGGCGGGATACTGGGCCTTTCGCCCTTATGGCTCCCTGCCCTGCTCGGCGTCGTTCTCGAAGACGGATTCCCCGCGTTCTTCTGCCAACAACGCATCGGCCGCGGCGGCAAGCCGTTCGGACTCTGGAAACTGCGTTCGATGCGAAGAAACAACTCCGGCCCGCAGATTACATCCGGCGGCGATCCACGCATCACCAAGGTCGGCCGCGTCATCCGCAAATATAAGATCGACGAACTGCCGCAGTTCTGGAATGTGCTGAAAGGCGATCTTAGTATCGTCGGTCCGAGGCCCGAAGTCGCGCGCTATGTGGATCTCAACAATCCCGTATGGCGGCAGGTGCTCTCCGTGCGGCCGGGGATCACTGACTTGGCCACGCTCGTCTATCGAAACGAGGAAGAGCTGTTGAGCGGAGCCGCCGATCCGGAGCGATATTATCGCGAAACTCTGCTGCCGGCGAAACTGAAGCTGAACGTCGAGTACCTCGAGAATCGCACCTGGTGGACCGACATTAAACTCATCTTCCTTACCGCCCGATATAGTTTCTTTCCGGCTGGTTTTGATAGCGAGCGCATTCGGCAGAGCTTGGTAGAGCAAAAGCCCTTGCTGGAGCAGAATTCATGAATCGGAGATTCAACCGTTGAACGACACGGCCCAGAACGGCTTTATTCCCTTCCACGTACCGACCATCGGAGAGGAAGAGATTCAAGAAGTAGTGGATGTCCTGCGGAGCGGCTGGCTCACCACGGGCTCGCGTGTCCAGAAGTTTGAATCGGACTTCGCAACATACTCGGGCGCCAAGCACGCGTTGGCCGTCAATTCGTGCACAGCGGGGCTTCATTTGGCTCTGGCTGGATTGAACATCGGCCCCGGCGACGAGGTCATCACTACGCCGCTGACATTCTGCGCCACCGTCAACACCATCTTGCACGTCGGCGCGACACCTATTCTGGCTGATGTCGACGAGCATGGCAACATTGATCCGGCATCGGTTGCAGCCCGCATCACGCCGCGCACTCGCGCCATCATCCCCGTGCATCTCGCCGGGCGTGTCGTCGATCTCGAAGCCATTTGGGACTTGGCCGACGCCCACGGCCTGCACGTCATCGAAGATGCAGCCCACGCCGCGGGCAGCCTGCATGCCGGCATGCCCCTCGGTACGGCAGGTTTGCCACGTGCCAGCAAAGCGGTCGCCTTCAGCTTCTACGCCACCAAGAACATCACCACCGGCGAAGGCGGCATGGTGACGACCAACGATCCGGAGCTCGCCGCGCGCATCAAGATGCTGACCCTGCACGGCATCAGCAAAGACGCCTGGGCACGCTACACCGAAAAAGGCAACTGGTTCTATCAGGTGATGGAGCCCGGCTTCAAATACAACCTCACCGACGTCGCGGCCGCTGTCGGCATCCACCAACTCCGCAAGATCGACGACTTCGCCCGCGACCGCCGTGAGCTCGCAGCCCATTATTCGAAGGCATTCGCCGGCATCGATGAGATCGAAACTCCGTCGCTCGAAGGCACCGCGGCCAACAGCTGGCATCTCTATATGATCCGGCTGCGGGTCGATCAGCTGTCCATCGATCGCGCGGAATTCATGATTCGCCTGCGCGAACGCGGCATTGGGGCCAGCGTGCATTTCATTCCGATACCGCTGCATCCGTTCTTCGAGCCTTGGGCGAACCTACCGCAGAATCAATGTCCGCGCGCTCTCGCGATGTACCCACGATTGATTTCGCTGCCTCTCTACACGGCGCTCGGAACCGATGGGGCCGCGCGCGTCATCGATGCCGTAAAGGACATTTGCCGCGAGACGAAGAAAACCAGCGTGTTCGTGGAGACCTTGGTTGGCAGCGAGTAAGGAAACAATGATCGGAAACGCACTACAGGGGGCCTACCGGAAAAACCACCGGATATTGAACCGCCTGACGTTTGCCATCCTGGTCCCCACCTCGCTGATCGCCGCGTTCCTGCTGCGCTTTGAATTCTCGGTTCCCAAGACCGAGCTCCCTCAGCTCTGGCAGGGCATCGGCCTGGCGCTAGCGATCAAGCTGCTCGTATTCTTCTTCTCGGGCCGGGACCGCGCGAGTTGGCGTTATGTCGCGATCTATGACATTTACCACTTAGCCGTTTCACACGTCCTGGCAACGTCGCTCTTTGCGCTGATTGGCTGGTTCGTCATCGGCCCCGAATTCCCGCGCTCCGTCTATCTGCTCGATCTCCTCATCGCTTTCGTTCTGGAAGCCGCGCTCCGCGTAATCATCCGCTCGTATTCCGAAGCGACGCTGCAAGACAAGCCCATGAGCGCACGCAAGCGCATTCTGATTTACGGCGCCGGGCAGGCGGGCCTGGCGCTGGTACGCGAAGTTCGCTCTAATTCGGCGCTCGGCTATGCCGTGGTCGGCTTTATTGATGACGATGCCGCCAAGCGCGGTCAGAATCTGTTCGGCGTTACCGTGCTTGGGACAGGACGCGAGGTCCCGCTCGTCGTCGACAGCATGCGCCGGCGCGGGCAGGAGATTGAAGAGATCGTCATCGCGCTGCCGTCCGCGTCCGGTGGCCAAATCCGCGAGGTCGTTGCCAATTGCAAGTCCGCCCGCGTGCCTGTGAAGCGTGTACCCGGCGTTGGCCAGTTGCTCTCAGGCAAAGTGCTAACGAGCCAGATCCGTGGCGTTTCAGTCGAAGACCTGCTGCGGCGCGAACCGGTGCGTCTCGACGTCACTAACATTCGCGATTCCATCCGCAACTGCAACGTCATGGTGACCGGTGGCGCCGGATCGATCGGTTCCGAACTCTGCCGCCAGATTGCGAGCTTCGAGCCGTCCGTACTCGTCATCTTCGAACGCGCCGAAAGCGATCTCTACCGCATCGAATACGAACTCCGCGAGCGTTATCCGAACCTCAACATCGTCGCCCAGATCGGCGACATCCGCGAGCTCGATTCCGTCGACGCCGCCATCGAGCGTCATCAAATCCAATCGGTCTTCCACGCTGCCGCCTACAAGCACGTGCCCATGATGGAGAACCATCCCATCGAGGCCGTTTCGAATAACGTCGTTGGCACCTGGAACCTGGCCGATTCTGCCCGCCGTCACGGTGTACCTAATTTCGTCATGATCTCGTCGGACAAAGCCGTGAATCCGACGAATGTCATGGGCCTCACCAAGCGCATGGCCGAGCTCGCCGTGGCCGCCGCCGCGTCAAAAACGCGCGGCACCAAATATGTTTCCGTCCGCTTCGGCAACGTGCTCGGCTCCAACGGCAGCGTCGTTCCTCTCTTTGAAAAGCAGATCGCCGCCGGCGGCCCCGTCACGGTAACCCACCCCGATATGCGCCGCTATTTCATGACGATCCCCGAGGCCGTGCAGCTCGTCCTGCAAGCTTCAACGATGGGCAAAGGCTCGGAGATCTTCGTCCTTGACATGGGCCAACCCGTGAAGATTGCCGACCTCGCCAAGAATATGATCGAACTCTGCGGCAAGCAACCCGGCACCGACATCGAGATCCGCTACACGGGCCTGCGCCCCGGCGAAAAGCTCTTCGAAGAGCTGAGCTTGGAAGGGGAGCAAATGCAGCCCACCTACCACGATAAAATCCGCATCTTCACCGGTCCCCTGCCCGACCGCGACATGGTGGAACACTGCATCGATCGCCTGCGCCAAGCCACCGGCGCCCGCGACGAGATTGCCGCCCTAACGCGCATGATGGACCTCGTGCCCGAATATACGCCCGATGGTCGCTGGCGCGAAACGATCGACGCTGCCACTCATGCATTGAACAGCGGCGAAGCTTTGCCCGTCCCTCGCCGCCCTAAAACATTCGAGCAGCATGTCTAGGCTCGTCTCCGTAATCGTCCCTTGCCGTAATGAGGCACGGCACATCGGCGGATTTCTCCACCGTCTGCTTGCGCAACAACTGCCCGCCGGAACCGAAATGGAAGTCCTCATCGCCGACGGCATGAGCGTCGACGGCACACCCGCGATCATCGATGAATATGCCGCGAATCTAGCCGGAAAGGATGGCAACGCCATCCGCCAAGTAATGGTTCAGCACTTCCCCAATCCCGCCGGCTATGTTTCCGCCGGCCTGAATGAAGCGATCCGCCGCGCGCAGGGCGGCATCATCCTGCGCATGGACGTCCATACCGAATACGCGCCCGACTATATTCGCGAATGCCTCGCGGTGCTCGAAGAAACCGGTGCACAGAACGTCGGCGGCCCCACGCAAACCGCCGCCCACGGCTATTTCCAGAACATCTCGAAGATCGTCTATCACGCCAAAATCGGCACCGGCGGCGCGCGCTTCCACGACGTGAACTACGAAGGTCCCGTCGACACTGTGAGCTACGGCTGCTGGCGCCGCCAAACCCTGCTCGATCTCGGCGGCTTCGACGAAAACCTGATTCGCAACCAGGACGACGAACTCAACCTGCGCCTCACGCGCTCGGGAGGCAAAATCTGGCAATCCCGCCGCATCAACAGCTGGTTCCACCCGCGCTCATCGGTCAGCAAGCTCTTCCGCCAATATCTCGAATACGGCTACTGGAAACCCTACGTCATCAAGAAGCACAAGCTGCCAAGTTCCATCCGCCAATTGATTCCGCCCCTGTTTGCGCTGGCCGTCACATTGGGCGCTGTCGCAGCAATCCCACTTACCGCAATGCGCCCCTGGTTCCTAGCGTTGATCTCGACATACGCCGCTGCACTGATCGCATCATCTTTGTGGGAATGCCGTCGGCCTTCGATGTGGAAGTACATCCCCGTGCTCCCGCTGGGCTTTGCCGCAATCCACTTTGGCTATGGCTGGGGATTCTGGCTCGGCCTAGCCGACATCGCCTTCGGCCGCCGATCCGCAGTGGCCGCCAAACCCGCCGTCCTCAGCCGCTAATGTTCCAGCACCTGCAGATCACGCCTTTCCATATCGGCCACGATTGTACGAGACCCCAGCCACAATACCAAGGCCAGCAGTAGCGCGACAATCGGCACCGCCAGCATCGCTTGTTGTAGTCCGATCGCGCGGAATTCGTCTGTAAGCGTAGTCGCTCCCGCGGAGGCCATCGCGGATCGTGCCAGCCGATCGCTCACCGTGCCGGTCAGAATCGGTCCAAACGCAGCGCCGCAGACATACATAGCCATAAAGTAGATTGCCATCGTGAATCCGCGCTGCGCCGGACCGACGACATCCTGAATCGCCGAATACACGAGCCCGTAATAAGCGTTCAATCCACCAAACCCCATCGCAAAACAAAGCCAGGTGACAACTACCGCACCCCGCGCCTGTGTCATTCCCACATACCAAAAGGGGACCGAGATAAGTGCAAATCCAGCTGCCAGCAGCATGCGGCCGTTCTTGCGCGATTCGACAATGCGATCGCCCCAATAGCCGGAGACAAGTCCAATCAGCACTCCGCCCACCAGGTAGACAAAGGCAACCCAAATCCCTGATTGGCCCAGCGACACCTTGTGAACCCGGCTAAAGAACGCCGGCAGGAAGCTGGCGAGCGCATACATGTTGAAGTTGAGAAACGCGCCCGACGCGATGATCCACCACAGCGTAGGAATGCGAAGCACCCTCCAAGGCGAGCCCGTAGCAACAGGCTTCACTACTTCGACGGCACCGCGCTCCGGTTCCTGGAGCAGCAGCACAGCCGGAATCAGCAGCAACGCGGGTGCGGCGGCAAACATCATGGCTGTTCGCCACCCAAAGGCTTGCGCAATTGGCCCGCTGAAGAATACGCCCAACGCGCTACCAATCGGAAACGCCAGCATGAAGATCGTCAGAATTCGCGAACGTTGATTGGCGGGATAAAGATCGCCCAACCAACTGGTGCCGGCCGGCGCGCATACGGCTTCACCCACGCCGACACCGAGCCGCGAGGCCAATAGCATCGGGTAGCTGTTAGCCAGACCAATCAGCGCTGTGAATGCCGTCCAAATCAGGATGCCGACGGCCATCAGCTTCTTGCGACTCCAGATATCGGCAAGCCGCCCCAACGGGACACCAACCAATGCATAGAGCCAGATGAAGGCGCTCCCCATGATGCCGATCTGCGTGTCTGACAACGTGAACTCCCGCCGCATCGGCTCAGCCAAAGCCCCGGGAGCATTGCGGTCGTAGTAGTTAAGCAGATTCACCGCAAACAAGACGACAACCGCGAACAGCACCCCCTGCTTTTTCACCTCGAAAGGTTATCACGTCAATGGAGGGTGAATCCCCAGATCGGCGCCGGGCTGCCAGCCCAGCTTTTCCCGCCCACTACAAAGCCACATCAAAAGCGCCACTGCGTTGCTGTCCTCCAATGGATTGCGGCAACCCACGTCTTACTGCCATCATGTACTGAGCCCATCGGCTACTGATGGGTTGAGCCCTATTGATGCCCGCATCCGGCGCAAGCTTCCTCAGCACCTTGATTTCGAACCGCTCCCTGCTCTGGCAGCTGGTGCGCCGCGACTTCCATCAGCGCTATGTTGGCTCCGCCGCGGGCTGGCTCTGGGGCATCGTGCATCCTGCGGTTCTTCTCGCCTGCTGGACCTTCATGTTCGACTATCTGCTCGGCCAGGGCCAATCCATCACCGTGCGTGGCACCATTACCGAGCACTACACTCTCTATCTTCTCGCCGGTTATCTGCCCTGGTTCCTATTCCAGGAAACCGTGCAGCGCTGCTCGAATTCGCTCCTCGATCAGGCGTCGATCATCACCAAAACAGTCTTCCCCACCGAAATCATCGCCGTGTCGCTCTTCTTGTCCACCTTGGTAAACCATCTATTCACGCTCGTTTTGACACTTGTGGCTGTTCTCATCTGGACTCACACGCTTCCCTGGCAGATCGTTGCCTTGCCGCTCTTCATGCTGTTGAACGGCATGCTCGCCGTCGGACTCGGTTGGATCGCCTCCAGCTTCCAGGTCTACCTCCGCGACACTGCGCAAGCCGTGCAGGTGCTGCTTACGCTCTGGTTCTGGCTCACGCCCATCTTTGTCGACGAAGAGAAGTACCCGCAGAGCATCCGCTTTCTTATCACTTGGAACCCGGTGGCGCTCTTCGTACGCTCCTACCGTGAAATGCTGCTCGCCGCGCGCTTCCCCTCGCTCCATGACATTGGCCTGCTCGTTCTGCAATGCGGAGCCGTCTTCGTCATCGGCTCGCTGATCTTCCGCCAACTCCGCCGCGGATTCGCCGACGTGTTGTAAGACGCGTTCTTTTGCGCTCAACTACTTTGGAGTGCAAAGCTATACTAGAGAAGTTCGTCATTCCCCATGAAAGAGATCTTCGAGATCCTGCGGCCGGGTGAGTTGGATTGGGAACTCGCCTCCGCGCTCGATCCTGAGCGCGTGCCTCGTCATGTCGCCATAATTATGGATGGAAACGGCCGTTGGGCCCGCCGCCGCCGTCTGCCCCGAGTCGCTGGGCATAAGGCCGGTATCTCCTCGGTTCGCGAAGCCGTGGATACCTGCGCGCGTCTCGGCGTGAAATGGCTCACGCTCTATGCGTTTTCACTCGAGAACTGGAAGCGGCCGAAAAGCGAAGTCGAAACCCTGTGGCGGCTCCTGCGAGTCTACCTGCGCCGCGAGATGCCCTCCCTCAAGGAGAATGGCATCCGCTTGCATGCGCTAGGGCGGCTGGAATCACTGCCGGACTCCGTGCGGCGCGACCTCGACACCGCCATGGAAGAATCGAGCGGCGGCCGCCGCATGCAGCTGAACCTGGCTATTAACTATGGCGGCCGCGCGGAAATTATCGACGCAGCTAATAGACTCATCCAGCGCGCTCGCGCCGAAGGCAATCTCGATGCGCTGCGGATCGACGAGGAAGCGATTGCCAGCGAGCTTTATACCGCTGGCCAAGCCGACCCCGATCTTCTGATCCGCACCTCCGGCGAGATGCGCGTCAGCAATTTCCTGCTGTGGCAGATCGCCTATGCCGAGCTCTACGTCACCGAAACGCTGTGGCCCGACTTCCGCCGCCGAGACTTACTGCAAGCTATCACCGAATTCCAGAAGCGTGAGCGCCGTTTCGGCGGCCTATCTGAAGAACCCGCACTCGTGAGCGCCGCCGCCCAGTAATGAAGCGCGCGGTAACTGCCCTCATCCTCATCCCCACCGTGGGCTGGGTCGCTTTGCTGTCACCGGAACCAATCTGGATGGCTGTCACGGCGATCGTCGCCGCACTGTGCTTTTATGAATTCCGCTCCATTGCGGCGGCACATGGCAGCCATTTCCCTCTGGCATGCGGGCTGTTGGCCGGGTTGGCCATTCTGCTCGTGCCGGGGCGTGCCTTCGTCGCTCTGCCTGCCGTGATCGCCGCGGTTTCGCTCGCCTTGGCCATGCGGTCCGACGACTTGGCGCGTGTCCTGCCGAACTGCGCTGGGCTGATGCTGGGCCTGTTCTACATCTTTGGCAGCTGGCGATCGTCGCTTGAACTCGGGCGCATCAATCGCCATTGGCTGCTCTTCGCAATGGCTCTCAATTGGATAGGCGATATGGCGGCCTATTTCGTAGGCCGCGCCATCGGCAGGCATAAGCTGGCGCCGATCATCAGCCCGGGAAAATCGTGGGAAGGCGCGACGGCCTCCGTACTGGGTTCTGCAATCTTCGGTGTCGTATATCTTGGCTATTTCCTACCGGGAGTTGGCACGGCGGAGGCATTTGCTCTTACAGCTGTCGCAAACGTTGCCGGGCAATTGGGGGATCTCAGCGAATCGGCCCTGAAGCGCGGTGCCGGTATGAAAGACTCTGGATCGTCGTTGCCGGGGCATGGAGGGTGGCTGGACCGCGTAGACAGCACGTTATTCGCAGTACCCTTTGTTTTTCTATGGCTTACGATCCGAACCGGACGGTACTAGTCCCGTTGCGAGCGTGTTTTTACACAATTTCCTTACTACCCTCTAAGGTGATGTACCAACTCTGACGATATAGAATTGACGGTAGATTTGTTTGGAGGAGGAGATCGCAATGGCTTTACTCGCGGAGCGGCCAGTTACACAGAGCCCTGAGGAGCGTGCGGCGGCGGAATTCGAGCCGTTTACTCCCGACTGGCGCCCCACTATTCCCGATGGCGCCGTGGTTTTGAATTATCTCCACTTGGCGGCGATCGGCTTCGTGATTCTGATCGCTCTGGTTGCCATGACCGCCCTTGCCTATGTGGCAGGCCGCGTGGCTACCGAGGGTCCAAGCCGGGTCATTAACGTCGAGTCGGTCCAAGCCAAACCGGTAGCGGTGATTCCATCGGTTTCCAAGCCCGCCGTGGTCGATTCCCCTAAGGTGCCGGCTCAGTCCAATGGCGCAGCACCGGGGGCGGGGGAGAGCTATCTGCAAGTTGGAGCGCTTGATCGAGGCATGGCCAATGTCTCGCTGAAGTATCTGCAAGACAGCAGCATTCCGGCTCGCCTGGAAGCCGTAGCGGATTCGCCTTTATGGCGCGTTCTCGTCGGCCCTCTCGATACATCCAGCATCGAGCCGATGAAGCAGAAGCTCGATGAGCTCGGTTTCCCCTCATTCTTGAAAAGATATTAGTGAATCGTTCGAGTTTTGCGGTTCATGTAGTCCATCAACAGATACTGGCCGAGGTTGTACGGGGTGGTGAAATACGCCTTGCCGCGGCATAGCTCGGTCACTTTCTGAATGAACTGCACCAAGCCGTAGTCGCTTGCCAGCATGAAGGTGTTGATCAGGATGCCCGCGCGCTTGCAACGATTCACTTCTTCAAGCGTCCGGCTGATCACCAGCGGATCGAGGCCAAACGCGTTCTTATAGATCCGGCCATCATCCAATGTCAACGCCGACGGCTTTCCATCGGTGATCATGATGATCTGCTTCATGTCCTTCTTCTGACGCGCTAGAATCCGCTGCGAGAGAATCAGGCCATCGCGAGTATTTGTATAGTAAGGGCCAACCTGGACGCGTGCCAGATCTGAGACCCGAAGTTCCTCAGCAGAGTCGTGAAACAGCACGCAATTGAGGCTGTCTCCTGGATACTGCGTGCGGATCAACTGCGCCAAGGCCAGCGCCACGCGCTTGGCTGGCGTAAACCGATCCTCGCCATACAGGATCATGCTGTGGCTACAGTCGAGCATCAGCACCGTTGCACAGGAGCTCTGATACTCCGACTGATGCACGTGAAGGTCGGAATACTCAAGATTGAGCGGCACCTTCAGGCCTTCGCGCTGCATCGCCGAAAATAGCGTCGAGCTGATATCGAGGTTCAAAGTGTCGCCGAACTCATACAACCGCGCCGAGCCGCTGGTTTCCACGCCTGTAGCTAAATCCCGCGTGTCATGGGCGCCGAAACTCGACTTGCCCAGCGATCCCAGCAAATCCTTTAACGTCTTGAAGCCAAGAAAATCGACCGATTTGTCCGTGATCTGAAATTCAGTCTTGCCATCGCCCTGCCCGCCTTGGCCGCCCTTCTCCCCTTCGGTCATATAGCCGTCGTCGGCCAGTTTCTGCATCAATCGATCGAGCAGACTCTCCCGGTCTTCCGGGCTCATGTTGCTCAGGGCCTGCTGCATCTGCGCGGCCTGATCCGGATCGAACAATTCGCCACGTTCGAGCGCTTCTTCAATTGCCTTGCGAAGCTCTTCGAGAGAATTCTGATCCCACTCCGAAAACCCAAACTGCGATTGAAAGCCGCTTTGCAGCAGAAACTCGGAAAGCGCGCGCATCAGATCTTCGGAGCTGATGCCGAAGTCATCGCCGGTAAATTTCGAATAGGTGATGCGCTTCATACGTGCACTCTGCCGATCGCCCGTTTACTGGAAATCGCGCCGGTCCCGTTTCTTCTGCTTGAACATCTCACGCTCGCGGTCACGATCGGGCGCCGGCTCGCGTTTCGGCTGGCCTGCCGTGTAGATGCGCTCCTCGCTTCGGCTAATCCGCCGATGGGCGTAGAGTCCCTCCAGCAGAAACTCCGCCGCACCGGCGCGCTCTGCATTCGTTGAACCGGGTCCCACGCCTAGCGCCGGAATTTTCTCCAGCAGGCCTTGGATGGTTTGAACCTGTTTCAGCATCTCGTCCGTCGCCGTCGTTTCATCCAGGTGCACACTGCCGCCGCCGTCGAAAAACTGCACGATGGAATTCAGATTGACGCCTTCATAGAAGTGGCTGAACGTGCGAGCTACCGCCGACCGCACCAGTTCGTGGGCTACTGCTTCGCCGCCTTTCAACTCGCCTTCGTACTCCAGCTCGATTTTGCCGGTCATCGACGGCAGCGCCGCGAACACATCCAGTACGCGGGCGACGGCCTGTTTCTCGCGGTTTGCCAGCGCGCGCCGCTCTGCATTGGATACGACATTCTCAAGCACCGAAATCGGAAGCCGCTGCGAAACACCCGAGCGCCGGTCGATCTTCTTGTCTTCGCGCGCAATGAATGCGATCTGCTCGACTACCTGGCGGATATAGGAAGGCACGTCTACTTCAACGACCCCGTTGCCATTGAGCGCGCGCCGGGTCCAGGCCTCCTGCGTCGTGATCGCGATGCCATCTTCCACGGTCGCCGGATAGTGCGTGCGAATCTCGCTGCCGATGCGATCCTTCAATGGCGTAATGATCTTGCCGCGCGCGGTGTAGTCTTCCGGATTGGCTGTGAAGACCAGCAGGACGTCCAGGGCCAACCGCACGGGATAGCCTTTGATCTGCACGTCACCTTCCTGCATGATGTTGAACAGGCCGACCTGAATCTTACCCGCGAGGTCCGGCAGTTCGTTCACGGCGAAGATGCCACGATTGGCGCGCGGCAGCAGGCCATAGTGCATGGTCAGCTCATCGCCGATGTTCTGCCCCTGCTTGGCCGCTTTGATCGGATCGATGTCGCCGATCATGTCGGCTATGGTCACATCCGGGGTTGCCAGCTTCTCCACGTAGCGCTGCTCGGGCGTAATCCATTCGATCGGCGTTAAATCGCCCAATTCAGCAATCATCACCTTCGCCTGCTTGCTCAAAGGCCGATACGGATTGTCGCGCAGCTCGGTGCCGGCCACGATGGGCGCCACGGGATCCATGAGCGCAGTCAGCATCCGGACGAGGCGTGTCTTTGCCTGCCCGCGCAGACCCAACAATATGAAGTTATGCCGTGAAAGAACGGCGTTGACGACCTGCGGCACCACCGTATCTTCATAACCGACGATCCCGGGAAACAGTTCCCCGCCCTGGGCGAGCTTGGCCAACAGATTCTCGCGCAGTTCGTCTTTTACCGTGCGAGTCGCCAACCGGGCTTCGGAAAACTCGCTCTGGCGCAGTTCACCTAACGTTCGAGGCAGTGCATTGGACATCCACCCGGATTGTATCAGGCGATTCCCGCCGGCTCTTTGCAGATACGAAGAGCCGATGCTAGGGGCAAGTGACATTGGGTCGTGACGCAAGAATTGCTTGTCGTGATTGGACGGTCGTGCGTCGAAACTACAAGGCGCGAAGTTTTCACATTATTGTGGATAGTGCGGAACACCACTACCGGTTCACTTTTCGAGCATTCGTATGGATTGGCTCATCGAAACATTGGAGAGGCACAGCGAGAAGATCGGCCTCGTGCCATTCCTGCTGTGTGCGATCGCCTGGATCGTGGGCGGGGCAGTAGTGGTGCGGGAGGGTGTTGGGGCACTGTGGCTATACCCGACGCCAGCGCGGGTCTTCCTTTGCTTCGCAAGTTTGGCAGTGGCCCTGGGTGGCCTTATTAGCTTTTGGATTCTAGCGCCGCAGGTCGAATTCCGGACGCGCGGGCATCAGGTCAGGTGGCGGACGGGGAAGGAATGGGCGTATGAGGAGCGCAGGGCCGATGGCTCCGTGGAACGCCTGCCGTTTTCGCTGGAGATGATGGGGGACGGGTACCGGCCTCCTTGTGAGGTCCAGATTACGAGTGAGGTGCATTGGGAGCAACAGGCTCCGCCCTGGGCGCGAGGACGCCGCCCAGAGATTTTGGAGCATATCGCGAGAGACTTAGGCGCCGACGCCGGCAGGCAAGTTCAATTTAAGGATGCTGGTTGAACCGGCATGAGATCGGGCTTGGGAGTGGCAAGCCTAGCCAGCATCGGCCTCGTGCCCGGTTCAGCCTTTCCCTCCCGGGGAAACTGGAATCACCGCGGGAGCGTCTTTATCCTTCACCAGGAACACCACGAATTTTGCCGGTACGGTATTGCTCGCATTCCTTCCGACGACATGCACATCGGTGGGGCCTTCATAAAAGGTTTGCCCCGGAGTTAGCGTCACTTGCTTTCCACCTTTTACCTGCATGACAATGGAGCCCTCCAGCACATAGACGAAGGCATGTGCATTGTGCCGGTGGATGGGATCGGAACTGCCGGGCGGGTATTCGACTAGCAGCATCAAGCCCTCCCGGCCAGGACTCTCCTTCAACTCTTTTGAAAAGAGCGGCGTGACCTTTGCTTGCGGGGCGGACTGCGTCGCGGGCTTCTGGGCGGGTGCGATCGATACAAGACCTGCGAGGAGCAACAGTAGTGTTTTTCGTTTCATGCGTGAGCCTTTCGTCTGCTCTCCATGCAACTGCGTAGCCATTGAGGGCTCACCTGACGCTGCGTAGGATTTGCCAGGCCATGGAAGAAATGGCCATACGGCGCTCGTTACCACTCGCGGCTCTTGCAACCTGCTCATTCGACGTTCGGCTCGAAAGTGCGACCAGCAAAGGAACGGCGATATGAACCGCGCCGGGAATGTCGGAGGCTCCAGCAATTGAGAAAGTGGAGCCATGATGAAAGAAAAAGCGAAGCAGTATTCGCCCGAGGTGCGGGAGCGGGCGGTGCGGATGGTGTTGGAGCACGCCGGGGAACATCGGTCGCGGTGGGCGGCGGTGAGTTCGGTGGCATCGAAGATTGGATGCAATGCGGCGACGCTGCAGGGCTGGGTGAAGCGAACGGAGGTGGATTGCGGCGCGCGGGCTGGCGTTCCGACTGAGCTTGCGGAGAAGATGAAAGCGCTGGAGCGGGAGAATCGGGAGCTGCGGCAGGCCAACGAAATTCTGCGGAAAGCGTCGGCGTATTTTGCGATGGCGGAGCTCGACCGCCGGTTCAAGCCATGATCGGATTTGTGGATGATCATCGAGGCGCGTATGGGGTCGAGCCGATTTGCCGGGTGCTGCCAATCGCCCCATCGACGTATCACGAGCATGACGCACAGCGCCGTGATCCATCGCGGATGAGCGAGCGTGCCAAGCGAGACGAAGCGCTGAAACAAGAAGTGAAGCGCGTGTTTGAAACGAACTTTGGCGTTTATGGAGTTCGCAAAGTGTGGTGGCAACTGCTCCGCGAGGGCTTCCGCGTGGCGCGCTGCACAGTGGCGCGATTAATGCGGAAAATGGGCCTAAAAGGCGTGATTCGTGGCAAGCCCGTGCGCACCACGATCAGCGATAAGGCAGCCGTTTGTCCGCTCGATCACGTGCATCGCCAGTTTCACGCACCAGCGCCGAACCGGCTTTGGCTGTCCGACTTCACGTACGTGGCCACCTGGTCGGGCTTTGTTTACGTGGCCTTTGTCATCGATGCTTATGCGCGGCGGATCGTGGGTTGGCGCGCCAGTCGCACCGCGCATGCGGGCTTTGTCTTGGATGCTTTGGAACAGGCGCTGTACGAGCGCAGACCCATATCTGGCAATGGGCGCGGTGATGCACTCATCCATCACTCCGATCGCGGCAGCCAGTATGTTTCCATTAAATACACCGACCGGTTGGCCGAAGCCGGCATCGAGCCATCGGTGGGCAGCGTCGGTGATTCCTACGACAACGCGCTCGCCGAAACCATCAACGGCCTTTACAAAGCCGAACTGATTCACCGGCGCGGCCCTTGGCGTTCCTTCGAGGCCGTCGAGTTTGCAACCCTGGAATGGGTAGACTGGTTTAACAATCGCCGCTTGATGGGGCCCATCGGCAACATCCCGCCGACCGAAGCCGAACACCGTTACTACGCCTCGCTGGACTGCCCAGCCCAGGTCGCGTAACTCGTATAAATCGGCCTCCGGTAAAGCCGGCGCGGTTCAATATTCAACTAGCGGACTAGTAAGCATCGTTTAATGAAATTGGTTCGTATTCCTCGCGAGGATGTCCCGTGTGCGTCACGCGATTTCGTCAGCGATAGAGGCGCACTCGCGCTCCGTTCACGAAATAGCGTTGCGGCTGGCGAACGGATTGGTTCCCGCGCGACGCTAAGTGGCTCGCTGCCAGATAGATCGCTCCCCCACGGTCGGCTGGTGTCGAGTTGGGCCGTGGAGTGCAGTAACTGGAGGCGAACGGAAGCACAGCCGAAAGGCGGCTAGGAAGCAAGGAGACTCAAGATGGCTATGAAGATCGTCGTGATTGGTGGAACCGGGCTGATCGGTTCGAAGCTGGTGACGAAGCTGCGTGCTCGCGGCTATGAGGCTGTGGCAGCCGCGCCTAACACCGGAGTGAATACGCTGACCGGGGAAGGGCTCGCCGAGGTGCTGAAGGGCGCTTCGGTGGTTGTCGATGTGTCCAATTCACCTTCGTTCGAGGAGAAGGCGGTAATGGAGTTCTTCCGGACGTCTACCGGCAACCTGCTGACCTATGCAGCCAAGGCCGGCGTCGGGCACTACGTCGCTTTGTCAGTAGTGGGAACGGACCGCATGCCGGACGGCGCCTATATCCGTGCCAAGATGGCGCAGGAGAAACTGATCCGGGAATCGCCGATTCCGTACTCGATTGTTCACGCCACGCAGTTCTTCGAATTCGCGAAGAGCATCGCCGATTCGGCGACCGTGGACAACCAGGTTCGAGTACCGCCGGCGTTCATCCAGCCGATGGCCGCGGAGGATGTGGCCGAAGCGGTGACCAAGGTCGCGGTGGGCGCTCCCGTGAATGGCATCGTCGAAGTGGCTGGGCCGGAACGGTTCCATATGGACGAATTTGTGCGGCGGGGCCTGCGCGCACGCAATGATCCGCGCGAGGTTATCGAAGATCCGAATGCGACGTATTATGGCGCGAAATTGGATGAGCTTACGCTGGTTCCGGCTGGTGAGGCGGGAATTGGTGCAATCCGCTTCGAGGACTGGCTGAACCCGGCCATGTCGGCGAGATAAACGTCGTCTAGAGGAAAGGAGCAGCAAGTCATGACTGGACTAAAGATCGAACGTCTACGAGTCGAGCGCCTGGCCTATTCGCTCTGGGAGGAGCGAGGCCGTCCCGCAGGGACTTCGACTGAGGACTGGTATCGAGCCGAACAAATGCTGGGGGTGAAACGATCGAGATGTGGTTTCCCGTTGTTCGCATTCGGCGTGGAACGATGGACCGCGTAATCTAGCAGGAAAGCCGTTGTTTGGGAGGGCCGCCCGACGCCCTCCCCATTAAGTGGTGCGCTAAATCTGTGGTGCGCCTAGACGACCGTGATTGTAGGATGCGCCCTTGGGCGCATCGCTGCGGCGAACGCCGCACCCTACCAGCGGCACCACAGATTTAGCACACCACTCCCCATTAAAGTCCGTATATAAGTTTAGATAAAATCGTCCGATGGAGACGATGGCCTACGATGATGCTCTCTCGGTCTTCTTCGGTGTTCGCCCGCGCCTGTTTGGCATTGCGTATCGCATGCTCGGCAGTGTGACTGAGGCCGAAGACCTGGTGCAAGACGTCTGGCTGCGGTGGCAGTCCACGAATCGCAGCGCCGTTCAAGATCCTCCGGCGTACCTCGCGACGACGGCAACACGGCTGGCGATTAACCTCATCCAGTCGGCGCGCTCCCGCCGCGAAGGATATGTCGGGCCTTGGCTGCCGGAACCCGTGGACACCAGCGCTGATCCACTATTAGGGGCGGAACGCGGCGAAGCACTGGAACTCGCGGTTCTGGTGCTGCTGGAAAAGCTCTCCCCGACCGAACGGGCCGCCTATGTGCTGCGGGAAGCTTTCGACTATCCCTACGAGCAGATTGCGGAAATCCTTCAGACGAGTGAAGACAATACACGGCAACTGGTGACGCGGGCGCGGAAACACCTTTCCGAGGGACGCCGCAAACCGGTGAGCGCAGCCGAGCAGCGGCGGCTTCTCGAAATGTTTATCGGAGCGGCACAGAAAGGGGACATGGCGGCACTGGAGGGTCTCTTTGCGTCCGATATCGTGTCGTATTCGGACGGCGGCGGATTTGTACGCGCGGCGGGGAAACCGGTGGAAGGCCGCGAGCGCGTGGCGAAGTTCATCTCCGCCTTTTCTTCCCATTTCTGGAGCGGCGTGACAATTTCCTTTGTGGAAGCAAATGGACAGGGATGCATGCTGATGCGGCGCGACGGCGCCGTGGTTGCGCTCTCCACCATCGCTGCTTCGGAGGACGGCATTGACCAGATTATGTGGCTCTTGCGGCCGAGCAAACTAGCTGCAATCTCGTCGTCACGTTCCGGGCCGAGTTAATGTTGCGGGCGCCCATCGAAATTTTCTTCACTCCTTCTCGAAAACCTGTCACAAAGTCGCCCGGTAGCTGGTCCTTGCTGCTGCGCCGAGCTCATAAGCCCTATGAGACGGCGTGAGCCAAAAGGAATCACTCACGAAGAGGTGAATATGCCGGCTACGATGATTGAACTGGAAGAACCGATCGATTGCGGTGGCAGCTTTGAAGCCAACATTCCGCACCCCGTTGCTTGGAAGGCGACGCGGGAAGGAAGCATAGAATTCATCAACCGCGGCTTTCTCGAACAGACCGCACAACCGTCGCAAGATGAAATGCGCCGCGAGCATAACTTCGAAGAAATTGTAGGGAACAGTCCGGAACTGCTGAAGCTGCTCGACCGGGTGGAATTGGCCGCCCCAACGGAAGCGAACGTGCTGATTATCGGCGAGACGGGGGTGGGAAAGGAGCTGATTGCACGTGCTATCCACAGCCGTAGCAGGCGCAGGAACAGTCCTTTGATTAAAGTCAATTGCGGCGCCATCCCCGCGGGCCTTGTGGAGAGCGAGCTCTTCGGGCACGTGAAGGGCGCATTCACCAGCGCGTCCGAACGCCGCATTGGCCGCTTCGAACTGGCCAACAACGGCACGCTGTTTCTGGACGAAGTGGGTGAACTGCCGCTCGAGACGCAGGTGAAATTGCTTCGCGTCTTGCAGGAGCAGGAGTTCGAGCCCGTGGGCAGCAATCGGACCATCAAAGTTAACGTGCGGATTATCGCCGCAACCAATCGTGACCTGGGAAAGGCGGTCCAATCGGGAACGTTTCGTTCGGACCTTTACTATCGGCTGAATGTCATCCCTCTGCACGTGCCAGCTCTGCGGGACCGCCGGTCCGACATTCCGCAAATGGTGATGGCGTTTCTGCGGCAGTTCGCCCAGCGAATGGGCAAAGGGGTTCATTCGGTTACGCGGGAAACGATGAGATTGTTAGTCGATTACTCGTGGCCTGGAAATATTCGCGAGCTCCAGAATGTGATCGAGCGGGGTGTCGTTCTTTCCAAGGGCCCAGTTCTCACGCTTGGAGCGGACCTTCAACCGCTGGAAGAATCCGGCAACGGCATGGAGCCTGAAGCAAGCCTCGATCCGGAATCCGCGGACGCACTCGAAACCGTCCAGCGGCACCATATTCTGCAAGTGCTCGAGAGAACGGGCTGGTTGATCAGCGGGCCCAAGGGCGCCGGCGCCATTCTCGACGTACATCCCAACACACTTCGCAGTCTGATGGGTAGGCTGGGGATTCGGCGTGCGTCCCAAGCCGTTTCGTAAGCGGGATCCCTTGCACAGCTCACGTTATTTCGGCAGCAGCACCCGAAAAGTGGGTGTGGTTCACGAATCGCGTCGGGATCTCACCTGCAATCTCCAGTGCGGAATCGCTAAATACCTCTCAATTAGATGGATTGCCGACTGTCATAACCTCACGACCCATTGGAAAGCCGCTTGCAAATAGAAATGCGTTCTCAGTAATCACAAAAAGGAGATACCGATATGAGCACAATCACCACGAAAGACGGAACTGAGATTTATTACAAAGACTGGGGCGCTGGACAGCCGGTTGTCCTGAGCCACGGTTGGCCATTGTCGTCCGAAGCGTGGGCGGGCCAAATGCTCTTCCTTGCACAGAATGGCTATCGGGCCATCGCGCATGACCGCCGCGGCCATGGGCGGTCGAGCCAAAACTCATCCGGCAACGATATGAACACCTATGCGGATGACCTCGCGGCTCTGATCAATCATCTCGACCTCAAAAACGCCATCCTCATTGGCCACTCCACTGGGGGAGGCGAGGTCGCCCGCTACATCGGCCGGCACGGTACGAAGCGCGTGGAAAAAGCGGTTCTCATCGCTGCCGTCCCGCCGGGGCTGGTGAAGACCGACACGAATCCGGAAGGAATTCCGATCGAGGTGTTCGATGGCTTGCGAGCGAGTATCGCTAAGGATCCCTCGCAGTTTTATAGAGACTTCGCGGCGATGTTCTATGGCGCAAATCGCACCGGAGCCAAGGTTTCTCAGGGGATCCTCGACGAGTTCTGGCTATGGAGCATGCAGGCTAGCGTGAAGAGCATCTATGAATGCGTGAAGGCATTTTCCGAGACCGACTTCACCGAAGATCTGAAGAAGTTCGACGTGCCCACACTGTTGCTTCACGGCGATGACGACCAGGTAGTCCCGATAACGATCGCATCCAAGAAATCGGCGAAGCTGATCCGGGGTGCGGAGGAGATCTATTATCCCGGCGCTCCGCACGGCATCACGGCGACTCACCCCGATCAAGTCAACGCGGCGCTGCTGGCCTTCTTGAAGAAGAGCCGCAAAGGCGCGCAGGCGGCATAAATCAACGGACCATCACCGCGCTGTACGATTGGCACAGTTTCGATGGCCGAATATATCAAGGTCTGTGAAACGGCGGTGAAGAGGAAAAAGTAGATGGGCCCTCCGTTCTGCACCCTGGGTCGGATCACCTCTCAACGCAAGCGTCGAGACGGCAAGCTTGAGAGCTCACGCCGCCTCGGTAGCGTCCTCCACAATCGCCCGGATCGTCGCCGGGGCGTGGCCTTCAAAGCGGTTGTTCACGAAGAGGAAGGCGGCGCCTTTTTCGTAGAGGGCGCGATCGACGATGGAGCGAAGTCCGCGCCGTCCGGCGGCATAGACGTCGCGCACTTCGTCATAGGGGGCGAGCATCTTCACTGCTTGCTCATAAGGTCGGCCTTGACGCAACAGTGCGCGGGCGACGGTGAAATCGGAAGTGTGAGCGCCCGGGATGTTCAGCTGTGTCGTAATCTCTGGCATGCGCGACCAACTGTTGAAGACGTGCGCGACGCCACGCTTGCGGAGGCAATCGAAATAGTAGGGCGACAGGAACTCGGGATTGCGGATTTCGACCGAATAGCGCCAGCCATTGCCCGCTTGGCTGCCGGGCAACTGATCGAGGAATCGCGCGAGGTGCTCGGCGAAGGCTTGAGCGTTCGCGAATGCCGATTGCGCCAGAGGCCCAAACTCGAAAACAATCACTGCGACTTGAGATCGAAATGGCTCGAGCGGACCGAGGAACAGATCCCGAAACATCGCCACGTTGAGAAAGTTTGGATTCGTTTCGCCGGCGCGTGCGCCGTAGCGGGGATGCGCGGGCCAGTAAGGAACCGTAATCTCCTCGGGCGCTTTGAAAGCATAGAGCAGCGACTTCGACGCGGATAGGAACAGCTTGCTCCACTGGTCATCAGTCGGGAATTGGTAGAACGTAAAATCGCCGCAGACGATGGGAAACGTCTCGGCATACTCGGCCAGGCACTCGGCTTCGAATTTCTTCTGAGAGAAGCGGCCGCGCGTCATGTAGCGTTCGGGGTGATAGATTTTGCCGAGCCAGCCTGGATACTTCCAGGAGCTGGTGCCGATGTAGATCCTTTGCGAGGCGAGGGCGCTGAGACGCTCGGCCAGGGGAGTCGTCGGAGCGGACTCATCGTCGAAGAGGGGAAGCAGAGGCATGCGGAATAGACCTAGCTGGGAGCTAGGTTGCGAGCTGGAAGCCCACCCTCCATCGGACTTCGTCGGGGATTGGCACACCTTGGAACTTGGTTTCGTCATCGGGCCGGCGCTGCGCCCACACGCGGGTCTCAATGGATTCAACGGCCACGATCTCTCCGCGCAGCAGTCGGTGGCGGATGACGAAGCTCGACCGGCGCATCTCGAGAATCGTTGTCTCGATGATGACTTCCTCATGGAAGGTCGACGTCGTCGAATAAGTCACCTTCAGATCGACGACAGGAAATGCCACAAAGCCGTACTTGGAGACGATATCTGCTTTGGCCAGTCCGCAGGCTCGGAAGTGATTCTGCAAGGCGGCGTCAAACCACTCGAGATAGCGCGGGAAGTAGACGATGCCTGCCGGATCGCAGTCCCCAAACTCGATAAAGTGTGGCCGCCGCGTGATGTGCATCCCGTTACTGTAAACCAATACGGCGAGCGATCTCGGCCTTTCACAGCTTAGGGCGGGTCCAAAAACCGGCGACTCTAGCCAAGCGGCTCTGCATGCCAGGTGCCAGGTGAAAGTGGTAGCCGTCGAACAGAAAGTCGAGTGTCACTTTTTCGAATGGACCTTTTAGAGGCTGGTCCCCGCAAGGTTTGAATTCTTCGGGAGGCGCGGCTTGCTTTCTTTGCTCCACCAAAGTCCGAAAGCCCCGTCTGGCCGATAGCTTGCGAAATGACGTGATCGCCTGCTCGAAACAGTAACCCGCTCCCTTGTCGCCGCCCCCGAGATTGTTGTCGATGTCGCCGATCAACACCCGATCCGAGACCGTATTGTTGAGATAGGCAGTCTCGGTGATCCAGGCCTCACCCGTCCCAGCATGCATTTCGGCCCACTGACATGCCATCCGGTCCAGTCCGTCACGGCCGCGAAAAGTCAGGCAGTCTTCGGGCCGGTGGCCGGGGAAATAGACGACCTTCTCCCAACTCTCGCCCTGACGCGCGAACAAATATGCGCCGCCCCAACTCCTTACATGGGATTCGCACCCAAGCATCGTCACCAAAATCTGCTCGATGCCCTTCGCGGAAAAGTGCCCGCGGAAGGTCCGCTGGACAGCGAATGGCTGCTTCTGCCCTTTAAAATCCGTCTCGGACGGGCACTCGCTGCATTCCAAGTGCGCTTCGTGGTCGGCGCCGGCGGCCATGTGGCCTTCGCAAATCTGCTCCATCATCTGGCGCTCAATCTGCTGGGCGCCCCTGTCATCGTCCGCACCGAACGCGCTTTGCGGCACCAACGCGATCACAACCGCTAGTGATGAAAGGACCCACATCCGAGCTTCATCGAATCGATTCAACGGTCGTTCCTTTGCCCACGATTATAGACTTCCTCAGCCTCGCCTTCCGTTGCCGCGATCTTGCGAGGGGTTGATCTTACGCTACCGGACCGCGGCCAACGTGGCTAGGGCTCATTTCCTGAGGTGCAATAAGCCGAACTGGTCTACAATCTCAAGTGGATGCCGCGCTATTTCACCCTTGCTGAAGCCGAAGCGTTGCTTCCTGCCGTCGAACGGCAGATTCGCCAAGTGGTTCATCTGAAACAGGAACACGACGCCGCGCAAAATGCCCAGCAGGAGTTCCAGCGCAAAGTTGCCCTGATGGGCGGTATGCAGATCGACCGCTCGAAGCTGCTCGCCGTTCGCGCCAAAAGCGACGCCACCGTTTCGCGGCTCAATGAGATTCTCGCCGAAGTGAACGAACTCGGCGTGCAGATCAAGGACCTCGACACTGGCCTTATCGACTTCCCCACCTTCTACCAGGGCGATGAAGTGCTGCTCTGCTGGAAGCTGGGCGAGGACGCCATCCGCTATTGGCACAGTCTCACTGAAGGATTTCGCGGCCGCCGCGAGATCGACGACGATTTCCTGCGAAATCATCGCAATCACGAATAGCCGCCGGCGATTGTCCGCCTCGTCTGGCGCAAGCGCAAGTGCTTCTGCTACACTACCTTGAAAGCTTCAAATGAGGCCGCCCAAAATTCTTCAGGAGAAAACCTAGCCGCCGGATGCTGCTTGCCAAGGAGCTCGTCGATTACCTCGCTCGGCAGATTGTGAATCGTCTGAACCCCATGTATGTTGAGGTTTCAGACCCCAACATTGCACTCGAAACGGTTAGCGGAATCGTCTTCAACGAATTAGAAATCGAAGACAAGTTGAATGACGAGGTTCGAGAAATACTCTCGCAGTATTCCGAATACATGCGTTCGAACGGTGTGTCCTACCAGGAGATGTTCCGCAAGATCAAAAACACCCTCATTACGCAGCGCAAGGTGGTGCGCGCCTCGGGCCGCGATACCGGTGACGGCATGAAGCTCTCCCGCGACAAGATCACCGACATTTCTCACAAAATCGTCGCGCAGATGCGCAAGTCGCGTGACTTCCGGGTGAAGAAGGAACAGAACGACGTCCGGCTGGAGATCGTCAAGACCTTTACCGATTTCCTCTCCACCGAAGACAAGGCCGACCGCGCCGCGCGCACCAAGATCCGGACGCACGGCCGCGAGATCCTCGAAGGCTCCGACGAGTGGACCATTCTCCACAGGCGTTACTACGCCGAGGAAATGAAGAAGCTCGGTATCGATTTTTCCTGATTTTCACCTTCGCTCACTTTTTCTGGATCCCCCTGAGAGGACCGGGCCTGCAAACGCACCAAGTTGTTTGAGCGCGATGCAGGAGTGTGCTTTGTGAAGCGGCTGGCCCTCGTTGCAGGGATAGCCGTCGCCGTAACAGGGAGTATTGCTGCCGTCTACCAAGGGGGACATGGCCCCAACGGTGAGGACGCGAATGCGGCGGCCAAGGCTGCGCGCACCAAGCCTCACGTGATGTTCGACCCGGCAGAATACGCCGGCGATGGACAATCTTCCGCAGAATCGTTCGGCCTCGCCTTTCACTTGAGCTTCGATTTTTGGCGCGCGATGTTCTTTCCCGCGGTCAAACCGCTCGAGCCGGTCCAGCATCTTCCGTCATCGGCATCGCCGTCGGCGCCATGGGATGTAACGCAACCCCAGAGTTCCTCCGCTGCGGCGGTAAACTCGAGCGCGTGGGTCGTCGGCGGACAGCGCTTCAGCAGTTCGGGATTGCTCGACGGGGCGTTCCGAATGGCAGGCATCGATACCGCGTTGCGAACATCGATGGCACTGTTCGAGCAAGACCCGGTGCCCTATGTCGCCGCCACTCGGGTACCTGGCGCCTTAAACTCGGACCCGAATATTACGACGCAGAGCACCAATCCGAGCCAAGTCCCAAACGGCATTCTCTCTTTCGACCGGTCTGCGCAGGCGGAGGCCATGGCGTTGGCCTGGGCTCGCTATTTTCAAATCGCGCCGAGCGGGGCCCTCTTCGCCTCATTCGCAATTGAATCGCGCACTTACTCCCCTGGTGCCGGCTATGGGACGCTCACCGACCCGAGCCGGTCTTTCCCGAACCCGAATGGCCGAACTTTGGGTGCCGTAACCGAATCCTTCCCCGAGCTTGGCTCCCAGGAGCCGTTGACCGGCGGCACGTTGCCCGGCAATGGGCCACCGACGCAAACACCGAATGTCAATGTGGACGACGAGCCATCCGCGGCCGTGCCTGAGCCCCGCTCGATTCTGTTGGTGGCGGCCGCACTCTACTTCCTCATTTTGATGAGACTACCCAGTACTCCGCGCCGGTAGCTATCCCCCCAACCGGTAGTCTGGAAGGTCTACTTTCCCCCTCCATAACCAGCCCCTACACTGCAGACCTGGGCGCTGCATTGCGAAGGATAGCTGCAGTTACGGTCATTGGGCTCGTTGTTTCGGTGGCGGGGTTGCGATACGTGCGTTCAAACACGGAAGCTAAGCCGCTTCAAACAGTTACCCACAGTAAACTTAAACCAACACCTTCAAAATCAAGGCCCATTTATCCATTCTCGGTCATTCCGGGTGGGGCCTATGAAAAAGAAACTGTTACTTTAACAGTTGCTTCGGATTCTCTTGTAGCAAAGCACTATTCCTCCATTCGCCTCAATCGCCTCGAGCCCATCGTGCTCGACCGCCCGCGGTTGGCTTACGTGTCCTATCGCCGGAATGGGAACATCTTCTGGACGGCAAAACCGGTAACCCTGAAGAAGGGGGAAGTAGTACTAACCGACGGCAAACAGCAAATCCGCGGCCGGTGCGGAAACCGAATTTCGGAGACGCCACAGTTCCCTGTCGAAAAGCCGGCCGTGGCGGTGAAGGAAGAAGAACTCGACAAAGCGATCGCGCAGGTCTCGGAGAAGACCGCCGAGACACTGCTGGAGTATTCAACCCCGGTCACGGTCACAACTCAGCCGCCAGCCACGACGGACAATAAGCCGCCGGTGACCGTGGATATTGTGACCCCGCTTTGGCCGACCCAGATCTCGAGCGGCAATACACCGATCCCGACTCCAATCCCGCCGATGCCCCCGACGCCGCCCGGGCCGCAACCGATTACCCCGCCGGAAGGGCCGCCGCCCGAAGTAACGCCGCCGCCGGTGATTCCTCCGCCAGTAACGCCACCGGGACCACCCGTGACGCCTCCGGGTCCGCCGGAGACACCACCCGGACCGCCGGTCACACCGCCCGGCCCACCAGTTACTCCGCCTGGCCCGCCTGAGACGCCACCGGGACCTCCGGTCACGCCGCCGGGTCCACCGGAAACACCGCCAGGTCCGCCGGAGACACCGCCGGGACCACCCGAAACTCCGCCGGGGCCACCCGAGAAGCCGCCTTGCTGCGACGTCCCACCAGACACGCCGCCACCGCCGGGAATTCCGGAGCCCGGCACATTCGTGATGTTGGGTGTGGGTCTAGCGGGAGCGCTGGTGCTACGGCGCCATCAGTCATCCCTCAAACGGCGGTAGCGTTTGAGGTAGGAGGCGGACTTGTCCGCCTCGATGCGGCAATGCCGCATCCTACCCGCCATTGATGACCAGGACAGCTTACTAATCGCCAAGGATTCGCCCATAGGCGCTCAGGTGAGGGACGTTGTCGAAGACGGCCTTCATACCGGCGGTAATTGGGATACCAAAGAGCAACCCAAGCGGGCCCCAGAGCAAGCCCCAAAACATGAGTGCGACGGTGACGGCTAACGGGTTCAAATGGACCCGTGAGCCGACCAGTTTCGGATAGAGCAGATTCAAGGCCAGCAGGTGCAAGAACGCCACGACCGAAACGATCATGACGTAGGGCGCCAACTGATTGAACACAGGTAGCCCGGCGAAAGCCGCCGGCAAGATCGCCATCGGCAAGCCGACATAGGGAACCAGGCTGAGAAACCCGCTGATGGGCGCGACCAGTGGCCAATAGGGAATTTTGATCGCCCAAAAGAAAATCCCACTGGCCACCGTAAGGAACAAACCCAGCAGAAAGTTGCCAACGACATAGGCCCGGGCCATGTCGCCAATGCCCTGATAGGCTCGGCCGGCATGATGGCGATCTGCACTTTTGAAAAGCTGTAAATAGCTTCTACGTAAATGATCTCGCCAGCTTAATGTGAAGTAAACCATGAAGGGAACGAAGCTGCCCAACAGGAACCAGTGCGCCACCATTTCCCAGTTGCGCTGGATGTAAGGAACCAGAATTCCCGAGCTATCTTCACTGATGCGAACCTCTTGGATGTAAGGATAGGGAGGGATCACCGGCGCCGGCGTGGCAATAGCCTTTCGGCGGGAATTCGCTGGCGCTGGAGCCGGTGCCGCCGGAGTTTCCTGCCGCCCCCGCTTCGGAAGCAGGGCCGCGAACTTGCTTTCCGCCGATTCGACTGCGCGCGTGCCCTGATCCATCACTTCGCCGAGACGCTGGCTGTACTGCGGCAATTCGGCCACCAGGCCGGACGCTTGAAAATAGATTCCCAGGCCGGTCAGGTAGATGCCGGTCAACGCGAGCGCGCAGACGACAAAGCTCGCGACATAGCGCGGCAGCCGCAGCTTCATCAGCATTTCGACAAAGGGTTCGAGCAGAAATCCGAGCGTAGCGCCCGTGATCAGCGTCACGAAAAAGTCCCGCCCGTAGTAGAGCAGGGCCACAGCAACACCCGCGGCAATCAGGGTTGTAGAAAGATGAGGGGCGCGATTCGGGGTAGCGATTTCCGGGGGGCTGAAGGTCGCCACGTCTAGCTCCTCCTCCGAGGCATTCCTCACACCGCGCACAACGGAGCGGGCTTTTCGCGGCCCATTGAGCCGCGCTGGACGCTTCCCAATCCCAGAAAAGGCGCGCATGCCCTTTCCTATCGGCTAATCTAACATGGTGGACGAGAAGTGGTCATCGGATTTCACATCGAATAGCGATGATTGGCAGATGAACGAGGAATTGGAAGCCTCTGGCGAGGTACTAACTAACACCGGCCGCGTGCTGGCGCTCGACGTCGGCAAGAAGCGCATCGGCCTCGCCATTTCCGATCCGTTCGGCATCATCGCGCAAGGTCTGGACACGCTGCATCGCACCCGCATCCGCGAGGATCTCGACTGGCTCGCCGCGCTTAGCGTCGAGCAAGGTGTAAGCGAATTCCTGATTGGTTTGCCCCTCCACATGAGCGGCGATGAGAGCCGGCAGGCTGGATATACACGGGAATTCGGCGATCGCCTGAAGGCCAAGACGAAACTGCCGGTCACCTATTGGGACGAGCGCTGGACCAGCATCGAAGCGGGCCGCGTGCTCCGTTCTTCCGGCATTGGAATTGAAAAGCGGGCGCAGGCCGTAGATAAACTATCCGCGGTACTGCTGCTCGAATCCTATCTGGACTACCGCCGGATGAGCTCTGCATTACCAGGATGAAAGCCGCAAAATTAGCCGTAGCGATCGTGTTGCTCGCGCTTGTCGGAGGCGCGATAGCCGCCCTTTCCCTGCCCGGGACGGTCGTGAAGCCGGCATCGCTCATCTCCATCGATATCCCTCGCGGCACTGGCACTCGCGGCATGGCGGAATTGCTGGCGAGACAGGGCGTGATTGCGTCACCGTGGCACTTCCTGGCGGCCCGGGCATTGCGGCCCGGCGTCAGGCTTCAGGCGGGCTTATACGATTTCTCGCAGCCTGCCTCAGCGGCCCAGGTCCTCGACCGGATCGCCCGCGGCGATGTCCATTATGACGAGTTGATTGTGCCCGAGGGCTCCAACATCTGGGACGTCGCGATGCTCGCAGCGGACCTCGGGTTCTTCTCGGCCGACGATTTCCTGGCTGCGGTTCGAGATCCGGCAATCGTCGCAGAGGCCCTTCCCGACGTTCATCCGCCGCCCCCTTCGCTCGAGGGCTATCTGTTCCCTTCCACCTATCGCATATCGAAGAAGGTCACACCCAGGCAGATCGTGCTGCAGATGACCGGCGAGTTCCATAAGGTCTGGAGCCGTTTGAACACAGGCCTGCCGAACGCGAAGGTGCCGATGCAGGAAGCGGTTACGCTGGCCTCGCTGGTGGAGAAGGAAACCGGTGTCGCCGAAGAGCGTCCCATCGTCGCCAGCGTCTATCGCAATCGTCTGGATATGGGCATGATGCTCGGCTGTGATCCGACGACGATCTACGCGGCGATGCTCGACGGCCGCTACAAAGGCGTAATTCATCGCTCCGACCTCGATAGCCAGAATCCGTACAACACCTACCAGCACCCCGGCCTGCCACCGGGCCCGATCGCCAATCCCGGCGAGGCCAGCCTGCGCGCGGCTCTGCAACCGGCTGAAACCAAGTTCCTGTTTTTCGTGGCGAAGGGCGACGGATCGGGCAGCCATAATTTCAGCGCTAACGCGGCTCAGCACAGTCGCGCGGTCGCGATCTATCGGCATGCCGTCGCCTCGGCCAAGTGAAAAATCGCGAGAAATTGCAGGCGTGGCTGGAGGCGCATCAGCCACGGCGCATCGAGCGAAACCACGTCGAGCAGATTCTGGCTGATTTGTCGCCGATCAAGGAGGCCACGTTGCGCCGATTGCTGCGGGAGAGCGATTGGCCTCTGTCGCCGTTGGTCGAGGGTGTCCGGCAAGACACTGCGGATAATTTGGAGCGCACGCTTACGGCTCTGGCGTCGCAGTACGAGCACAATCCCACCCAAGCTCGCCAGGCAGTTCTAATCGCCCGGCAACATGCCGAATGGAATCTTCGCCGAAACCCCGATGACGCAGCCCGCCAGGAAACGCTGCTGTGGCTTAGAACCTGGCTCGAGAATCCGGTGGTATTTGAAACCTGGGTTCGGCTACGGCGCGCGGCAACTAAGGCTTAGACCGTTCAATTCCTCAACGCTTCCAAGCCGCAATGTGCAGGCCCTTGGGCGTTTGCCCATGTTTCAAATCCATATCGCCGCCGCTGAGTGGCACGGTTATGGTGGTGGATGCAGGCTGCGATGGAGCACCCTGGCTAATCGTGAGGGTAATGCTTTGCGGCGTGAGGGTGAGCGCACGCGTCGAATCAGCGTAGGAACGCAGCAACTGGGCGCGCTTGGCGTCGTCGCAGGTGACAAGAGCTTCGTGGATGACCTTGTCGGCAGAAGCCAACGTCAGCACGCCAACCACGTTCGGCGCGCGAAGACGGGCATCCTTCGTGTCATCGGGTGGTACTTCGAACCCCGCATAGCGCAGCGTCCGAGTCTCACGGGAAATGGAAGCCTGTTCGAGCGGTGTATAGGTGTCGAACAGATGCGCGCCCGTGGCCAGCCGGTATACCGACCACCATTGCGTGTCTTCTAGTCCCATCGAAATGACGATTAACTCGTTTGAAACCAGCATCGGCTCGACGCCCTCCGCATAGATCCGGTAAAGCGGCTTGCGCGTGACGTCGGTGCCCAGCGGCCAGGCTTCGATCGTCGTCGACGCCTGCATGCCGACCTCATCGGCTACCTCCGAAGTCTTGGTTGTCTTGCGCAGCAGCAGTCGTTCGCTCGCCGGCAGGCCCGGAATGCCGGAACCAGTCACCTCAAAGTTCACGTTGGCGAGCTGGATGGTTTGCTGACCACGATTTGATGCCACGACGACCGTGGACGTGCCTTGCGCCTGAACGGTGGGCTTGGGCGCTTGCGCCATAGCCGCGGTCGCAAAAAGGACGAACAACCATCGACGCATCAAATCATCATAAACCCGTCATCCATCGGACGCAGGGGCGGTCACTGAAATTTACGATCGCCATGCTATTCAAATCAGGCCACTTGGCAATGCGAACGGCGGATGCCGTGTCAACCTGAGGGTGGCTTTTCAGCCCCCGATCTTTGAAATCAAGCAGCATCGGCACGCGCAAGCTTTTTTGCCAAACGAACCCAATTTCGTTTAAGGCCCATGCGATCAACGCGATGGAGCTCGCAGGCGCGCTTGCATGCATGTTTCGCTGCTAAACCATACGCCCGGCTGATAAAATAGTCGTTTATCCATGTCACATCCTAATTCCTTTGGGGCTGCTGCGCCTCTCAAAGCGGGCGGCGGCGAATATCAGATCTTCCGTCTCGATGCGCTCGAAAAGGCCGGGGTCGGCAACATTTCGAGGCTGCCGTTCTCGATCAAGGTGCTCGTCGAGAATCTGCTGCGCTGTGAAGATGGCGTTACGGTGCGGCCAGACGACATCAAATTTGCCGCCTCATTCAACGGGAAGCCGGAAGCCAAGGAAATCGCCTTCATGCCGGCGCGCGTGATTCTGCAGGATTTCACCGGCGTCCCGTGCGTGGTCGACCTTGCCGTAATGCGCGAGGCCCTGAAGGCTGCTGGCTCGGATGCGAAGCGGGCGAATCCGCTGATCCCCGTCGATCTGGTCATTGATCACTCCGTCCAGGTCGACTATTTCGGCACGTCGGAGGCTTTGGGCCAAAACGGCATCCTCGAATTCCAGCGCAACGCCGAGCGCTACTCATTCCTGAAGTGGGGCCAAGGCTCCTTCGATAATTTCCGCGTGGTGCCGCCGAACACGGGCATCGTGCACCAGGTGAATCTCGAATATCTCGCTTCGGTAGTCTTTACGCGCAACGGCATGGCCTATCCCGACACCGTCGTCGGCACCGATTCGCATACGACGATGATCAATGGTTTAGGTGTGCTCGGTTGGGGCGTGGGCGGTATTGAAGCCGAAGCGTGCATGCTCGGCCAGCCGGTGTCGATGCTGCTACCCGAAGTGATCGGCTTCAAGCTCCATGGGAAGCTGCCCGAAGGTACGACGGCCACCGACCTGGTGTTGATGGTGACACAGATGCTCCGCAAGAAAGGCGTCGTCGGCAAGTTCGTCGAATTCTACGGCCCCGGGCTTTCCTCGCTGAGCCTTGCGGATCGCGCGACCATCGCCAACATGGCGCCTGAGTACGGCGCAACCACGGGCTTCTTCCCGATCGACCAGCTTACGCTGGACTACCTTCGCCTCACCAATCGCTCTGCCTCATCCATCGCATTGGTCGAAACCTACGCGAAAGAGCAAGGCCTGTTCCGCACAGACGCCACGCCCGATCCAGTGTTTACCGACACGCTGGAACTGAATCTGGCCGACGTGGTCCCGTCGCTCGCTGGGCCGAAGCGCCCACAGGATCGCATCAACCTGCCCGATGTGAAGGAGAACTTCCTCGGCTCGCTCGGCGGAGAGATCAAGCAATCCGATCCCATCCAGGATGGCTCAGTAGTAATCGCGGCGATCACCAGTTGCACTAACACTTCGAATCCCTCGGTGCTCATTGCGGCGGGCCTTGTTGCCAAAAAGGCGGTCGAGAAGGGCCTCGAAACGAAGCCGTGGGTAAAGTCGTCGCTGGCGCCCGGTTCAAAAGTGGTCACTGATTACCTCACCGACTCCGGCCTCACTCAGTACCTCGACAAGCTCAAGTTCAACACCGTCGGCTACGGCTGCACCACGTGCATCGGCAACTCCGGTCCGCTGCCCGAACACATCGGCAACGCGGTCGATAAAGGCAATCTCAATGTGGCCGCCGTACTCAGCGGCAACCGTAATTTCGAAGGCCGCGTGAATCCGCACGTGCGCTCGAATTACCTCGCTTCGCCCCCGCTCGTTGTAGCCTATGCGCTCGCGGGCCGTGTGGATGTAGACCTCACGAAGGAGCCGCTCGGCAAAGGGAAGGATGGCGACGTCTATCTGAAGGACATCTGGCCCACCTCTGACGAAGTGAACGCGGTGCTCGCTAAGTACGTCACCACCGAACAGTTCGAGAAGGAATACGCCAACGTCTTCAAAGGCGACCAGCAGTGGCAGATCGTGAAGCCACCGCAGGGTGATCTTTACCAGTGGGACCCCAAGAGCACCTATGTGCGCCGGCCTCCTTACTTCGACGCGATGGTCGATCCGAATGCGCCGATCCAGGATTTCGCTGGCCTGAAGCCGCTCGCCGTGCTGGGCGATTCCATCACCACCGACCACATCTCACCCGCTGGCGCGATCAAGAAGGATTCGCCAGCCGGCAAGTATCTGATGGAGAACGGCGTGCAGCCAGGTGACTTCAACAGCTACGGCTCCCGCCGCGGCAATCACGAGGTAATGGTGCGCGGCACCTTCGCCAACATCCGCTTGAAGAACCTGATGGTGCCTGGCGTCGAAGGCGGCTATACCCGCACCGGCCCTGATGCCGAGAAAGAATTCATCTACGACGTTTCAATGAGGAATCAAGCAGGCGGGATTCCCATGATGATCATTGCCGGCAAAGAGTACGGCTCCGGCAGTTCGCGCGATTGGGCCGCAAAAGGCGTGATGCTGCTCGGCGTAAAAGCCGTCATCGCCGAAAGCTATGAACGAATCCACCGCTCAAACCTCGTCGGCATGGGCGTGCTGCCGCTGCAGTTCCTCTCGGGTGAAAGCCGCGAGACTCTAGGCCTGACCGGCTTCGAAACCTACGCCATCACCGGCGTCGGCGCCGGCATCAACGGCAACAAGCGCTGCCAGGTGACGGCTACGGCAGGTGACGGCGCGAAGAAGCAATTCGACACCCTGATCCGCATCGACACGCCGCGCGAGATCGAATACTACCGTTCGGGTGGTATTTTGCCGTATGTCCTACGGCAGGTTTCGAAGTAGGCGCAACCTTGCGCCAAATAGCTGCGTCTTCTTAAGCGCAACCGGTTGCGTTCTGTCCATTAGGAGGACGCATGAAACTCGCGCTTTGTCTTTTCGCGCTCGCCTCGGCGACGCTTTCGGCCGAAGAATTCCATCGTCAAACCATTTCGGGAGGCTTCCTGGCCACCCGATCCGTGGGTGACAGCAATTTTCTGAGCGACGCGCTGCGTTCCACCCGTCCAGGGGCCAATTTCGCTTATGGACTGAACCTGACGCCGCATATCACGATCGAAACCGGCGTCGATTGGGTTTCGCATCCCCTCGGCTCGATTGGCGCGCTGGGCTACAACTTCAACGCGGGTGACAACTTGTTTCTCATCCCGTTTGGCGCGCGCTACGGATTCGGTCCGGCCGACGGCAAATGGCGCATCTATGCAGGCGGCGGCGGGGCGTATGCCAAGTACACCTTCCCTTCCGTTGCGGGCTTCTCTTTAAACCAGGGCAATTGGGGCGGCTATGGTTTGGCTGGTGCGGATTACGCGCTCGGCAGCCATTTCCGAGTGGGCGGCGTGGCTAAGTATTATCACCTTTCGCAAAGCAATAGCCTGCTGAATCTCGGATCGTTTGGCATCACGCCCACGAGTTTCGTGACTTTCGGCCCGCAGGTCGGCTTCACTTTTTAGCTCCTTCGGAGTGCAGAATCCGGCGCGATGGTGACAGAGTGGTTTCACTGCTCGTCGCCACCGCGCCTGGGTCTTTCCCGAATTACGCGCAATGACGCTCTATCTACCGCATCGTCATGAGCGCGGCCATCGTCTCGATGCCATCCCACAAGTTCTGAAGCCGGATATTCTCATTGTGGGTGTGCTGGTTGTTGTCGTGGTTGGCGATGGGCACGACGACGATGGGCGCGGCGAGCACGTCTTCAATGGAATCGATTGGCAGCGTACCGCCCATGGAGGGAAGCAACAGGAGCGGCCCGCGGGCGCCTTCGACGGCCTGAATGACGCGGCGGGAGAACGGCGCATCGAGCGGCGTACGAACGGCACGAGTCCCGTCGCCCTTGTTGACGATCATTGCTACGCGCGCATGAGCGAGGCGGACGGCATCGGTCGGCGGCTGATCGGTAACAAAGTAGCCTTGGCGGCGGACATGCTCAGCGAACTGCTCGGCCGTCTTGGCCGGGTCCATGCCTTTGACAAGGCGAAGGCCAATGCTGGCGGTCGCCGTGGAGGGAATGGCGTTGCGAGCTTCGGGGCCTACACCGCCGCTGGAGAAACCCTGAACGTTGAGCGCCCGCAAAAGTACCGATTCGTCCACGCGGCGGCCGGGGACCTCGATCGAGCCTAATCCGAATTGCTCGCGGAGCTGTTGATCGACGTCCGGCAGTGCTGCGACGGCACGCTTCTCAGCGTCGTTCAGCGGTGTGACGTCGTCGTAGAATCCGGCTATGCGAACGCGTCCATCGGCATCTTTCATCGACGTCAGAAGCTGTGCCAGTTCCAGCGCGGGATTGGGCGCCCAGTTTCCATAGTGGCCGGAATGCAGCTCGCTCTTTGGCCCATAGATGGTGATCTCCACCGTCGTATTGCCGCGCGCGCCGAACGCCAGATGCTGTCGGCGGCTTTGATGGATAGGGCCATCACAGAAGATCCAGCCGTCGCTCGCTAGCAGCGGCTTATACTTCGTGAGGATCGCTTTCAAGTGCGGCGAGCCCGCTTCCTCTTCGCCGTCGAAGAAGAACTTCAGGTTGATCGATGGGGCGCGGCCCGCGGCTCTCAAAGCATCAAGCGCGGCCAGGAAGGCCATGATGGGCGCCTTGTCATCGCCCGCCGAGCGGGCTTGCAGGCGCCACTCCGGATCGATAGGGCCTGACGATGGCCAAGCAAGCGCTCTACCAGCGGCATCGTGAATCTCCGGCGTGAAGGGCGCTTGATTATTCCACTGGGCGGGAACGACGGGCTGGCCGTCGTAATGCGCGTAGAGAACGATGGTGGAGTTAGCGCCCGGCGCTTTCAGTTCTCCAAAGAGCGCGGGCGGAGCATTCGGGACTTCGAGAGTCTGTAACTCGACGCCGCGTTGCTTGTACTTGGCTTGGATGCGCGCCGCATTCGCACGCATGTCGTCCAGATTGCGAGCCACATTGGGCAGCTTCAGCAGCGAAGCGTACTCGTCGAGGATCTGGTGTTCGTGGTCGGCGCGCCATTGCCGTACCGGCGACTGGGCAAGTAGCGGCAGGGCGAGCAGGAGGACACCAAATGGCTCGTTGCGGAAACGCATGGCCCCAGTATAGTCGCGCAGAAAGGGAAGAAAGCCTAATGCAGGATGTCAACGAACTCGGCGACGACGCGGATGCGGCCATCTTCGGCGGCTTCCTCATCGATTTCCCACGCGGGAAAATCGGGGTTCAACGGCTGCATCGTGACTGCGTGCGCACCGGCCGGGCGATGGTAGCGCTTGATGGTGTACCGCTCGCCGCCTTCGTCGCTCTCGGAAAGATTTTCGACGAGCACCAAGCGACCGTGGCGCGAGCCGACGACAGGCGCGCGGAAGAGACAGATACTGCCGTCCGGGATCCGCGGTTCCATCGAGTGGCCCGTGACTTCGGCGGCGAACAGTCCCTCGCGAAGCGCGAGACCCGCGGGAGCTTCGAGCCATCCTTCGACACCATCCCGCTGCGAGACCTGTTGAATATCAGAGAAGCTGCCGGCCGCGGCGCGCAAGGAATACCAGGGGATGTGCGTATCGTAGGGGCGCACCGGCACGGGCACGTGCTTCTGGTAGAGCCGAAGCAGAGACGATTGAAAATTCGCCATTGGAATGGATTGCCGATCGGAGAGGCGCAGCACGTTTGAAGCGCTGTCTTCGAGCCATACCAGCGTCTCGCGGCCGCGCTCTTCGATTTGCGATTCGATTTGGGAGACGAGCGATTCGAGCACCTCGGCGTCGTCTTCATCGGCAACCCAGTCCCAGTCGTGGCGGGCTTTCAGTTGAAGGCGCTCGGTCGCGGGATCGAGCAGCAGAATGCCGATCGGCTGCGACTCCTGTTCGGGCAAGGCAGCTTCCAGCACGCAGAACTCGCCTGGGGTTGGCGTCTCCGGGCTTCCCGGCCTTCCCTTCCCTGGAAATTGCAGCAAGGGCATAACGCGCTTATCGGTTAATGGCGTAGGGATAATAGCCGGTGCGATGGCGAATTTTGATGCCCGGCAGATTCGGCACGTCGACTTTGATGGCGCGGAACACGCGCGGATCCGGTTCCTGGTTCCCCGGAGTGTTCGGGATGTAGCGAAGGATGTACTGCGTCGTGACTTCACCGGTGATGGCGGCAATCGAGTTAAAAAGGCCTTTGGCCAGCTCGGCCGCATACCCGCCGGTTCCCACCTTGAGCGCGAAGTTACCTTCGTCGGAGGGTTTCGACATCTGCCCATCCACATTTTTGAAAGGATTGTCGAGCGGATATTCCACGCGACCGCCCGTCTCCGCCGCCAAACGCGTGAGGTTCTTTTCGCCGGAACTGCCAAATCCGAAAGCGATGGTCGAGATGCCGAAAATCGTCACCTGGTTGCGCAGGGCCAGCTCCAGCACCTCATCAATCGTCTTTTTGGAAGCCGTATCGTGCCCGTCGCCAATCACGACGATCACCCGCCGCGGCTCAATGGGCTCGCCCTTGACTAGGTCGCGCCGGGTCATCGCCAGGTAGATCGCGTCATAAAGCGCCGCGCCGCCGCCCGGCTTCATCTTGCGCAGCTTGGCAAGCAGCTTTTCAGGATCCGACTGCGTGTTCGCCTCGAGCTGGGCGTCATTCCCGTATGAAATCAGATAACCCGAATAATTCTTATCGCCCGGCATCATGGCCAGCACCAGTTCCTGGGCCGCGTCCTGAATCTTTGCCCAATGGATACGACTGGCATTGCTCGTGTCGATCACGAAGCCGGCCACGATCGGCTGGTTGCGGTCGCGGTTGAAATAGGCGATCTTCTGCTTGCGGCCGTCCTCATAGACCTCGAAGTCGTTTATTTCGAGATCGCTGACAAAGCGGCCCTTCTCGTCCGTCACCGTTACCGGGACGATGACCTCGGTCGTACGGACGACGATGGTCGGCTCCGTCTCCTGGCTCTGCTGATTTTGCGCAAAGAGCGTAGGGACGGCGAGCAATCCGAAGAGGGCATCACGGCGCTGCATGGTTGGTTAAAATTACCAGCCCCGATTATAGCGCCTGGTGCGTAGGCCCGGATCCACCCCAATTGAAGCTGCTGCTCCTGCTCGCTGAGCTTGTTGTAGCGTATAGATTGAAGATGCTCGCATCGGCTGCAATCTTAGTGCCGTCAATGGAGACGTTGGCCAGTTTGACCAGCCCCGCGCGCCATCAGGAACGGTTGATCAAAACTGCACTCGCGAAAGCGCTTCGCCATAAATCGAGCTTACTCATCCGCGGCAAAGGCCCCACTACAAAAGACATCCAGTAACCGCTGAAGGCTTACGGCTTTGCAGGCACCGGCTGCCAGAGCTCAATCTTGTTCCCGTCGGCGTCAAAGATCCAGGCAAAGCGGCCGTAGGATTCGTCCATTCGTTTGGCGTCGATCTTTACTCCCTCTTGTTTTAAGCGGTCGAGCAAAGCATCGAGATCGTCCACGATGTAGTTGATCATGAACGGTTGCGTGGCTGGGAAATAGTCGGTAGAGGCGGGGAAAATGGTCCAAACGGTGACGTGTTCCTTTTGCGGGTCGTCGTGCTCGCGCCAGGGAAGCATCGCGCCGCCGCCTTTGTCAGCCAGTCCAAGATGCTTCGAATACCATTCGTGCATCTGATTCCGATTAGCGGATTTGAAGAAGACGCCGCCGATTCCCAGGATGCGCCCGTGCTGCTCCGCTTTGGTGGGGTTGTTGACTGATGACGGGGACTTTTCCGGTTGTGGAGATTGCACTTCCTGTCCTCCTATTGAGCAGACCGGGATGAGTAACAGCGAGCCAAGGGCGATTGCGCTCCAGGGTATTCGTTGCATGGGTGGATTATACAGGGTTGATGACGATTTTGCCTGCATGCCTGCCGTTTTCGCGCGTTATCCAGCCGGAGACCGCCAGCGAGTTCGGGAGTCCGCTCGAACTGAGTCCGATCGCTAACCGGCCGGCCCCATCTCAAACGATACATACTCTTTCAGACGAGCCACATCCGTTTCGGCTTCGTACATCGCGGTCGTGACGATGACTGGCTGAAGTCTGCTTCCGAGGTTGACGTTCTTGGTTAGTAGCCCGTGGAGGCCAATCCGTTTAGCGGAAATACGGAACCACTTCCATCAGTGACGCTGCTGAACAAAATGCGGAATGGGAAGTTTTTATTGTCAGATGCTCGGACAAACAACCCGGTGAACTCGACGTAGGCCGCATCGCCATTGATATCGACCGCATTGAATCGAATCTCCGTTCCAGGCCCGCCGGGCTGCTGGAATCGCCTCACGTCTACCTCGACTTCGGTTTTCATCTCAACAATAGTTCCTTTACCAAGCCCCTTAAACTTGGCGGGCGCCCGGCTTGCCGGAAATGCCGTAAATTTGTAGCGCATCCCGGGCTTTTGTACCTGAATCAAACCATCCTTGATGGGCGCCATCGACATGTCAAACTCGAAGCCCTGCCCAGCCATCAGCGCATTATCTGCCGGCCGGGTTTGGTTGAGGAAATGGAGCACTCGAGCAATGCTCGGCCGGTAAAAATAAGGGGCGGATAATCGCGCAACCCGTCCGCTGCTTCTGAAGCAGGCGCTCGAAATAGTGCAAATAGCGACGACGAGAGCGGCGACTGCTATAAGCGAGGTGAAATTCCGCATCGGATCAGCTATCGGGAAATGCCGTAAGGATTTCATAATGTGATGCCTACTACTCGTCCATTCGCTTGAAAGCGTAACCGGACGGTGATGGCTCACCGGTAAAGACGCAGACTCAAAAGGAACGTTTGAAAACGGTTCCCAAAGAACTCCAGAAAGTGGACGGTTTGAACTAAACCGCGGGATTCAAAGCGCTTTATTTTGTTTGGCTCCCCGGCATGGACTCGAACCACGATGCGGAAAAGCCCATTAGTATCTGTAAGTTGGTGAGTTCCCGTTCTCATAGTTCGCGCGATTCGCACGGTTTGAAGGCCGTCTGTACAAATTGTGTACAACTTTTCGGGCCCAAGAGATTGTAACCAACTGTTACTGTGCCGCGGTGTGACTAACGAAGCGATTGGGGCGGCCATTCCCGCTTGTGGAAGTTCTCGTCGACGATCCGGTCCTTCACTCCGGGAGGAAGAATCTGCAGAGTCTTCAAGAATTCGATAAGACTATCGCGGTCCGAACTGGAGATCACTTCAAAGGCCCGGCGTTCGGACTCCGCTTCGCCCGCATGCGCGAGGATCGCCTGCCGGAGTGTCGTGAACTTCCCATGATGGAAATACGGTGCGCCATTCCCGGAATCCCACAGTCGCTTCGTCAAAAAGCGGCTGTTGCCGGCCGCGAAGTTTGGCGACCAGGGGAACCAGTTCATGTCAAGCGGCTCGGCATCGGGATCGTTCGGACCGGCCGTAATATTGTGCAGTTTCATGTCGGTGTAGGCCGGCACGTCAATGACCCCGTTGACGGCTTTTAACCGTGGAAGCGGCAACGCGTCCGAGGTAAGATCAACGCGCACGGGAGCAGCTTCACCGGGCCGCAAATTCGTCGCGGGATTGTACACGCTTGGCTCATCGAATATTGGACTCTTCAACAACAGGGAGGGCAGATGACACCGTGCACAGCCCACTTCAGCGAATACCGCTTCTCCTCGCAACACTGCGCTCTCAATTTGCGGATCACGCTGAATCACTCGTCCTGGCACCTGCAGCGTAGCCTGAAAGAGAGTGACCGCGGTTACATCCGCCCGCGTCATTTCGTTCGTGAATCCATCGCCGTCGGAATCGGTATCGCGGCCGAAGCGCTCCGTGGTTTGAATGCCGTGATGATGATTGAATGCATTATTGCTAAACTCGCGCAACGATACGACATTGCTGGCCTGGTGCCAAGGCCGGATGATCAAGCTCGGCGGACTGAGTGAATCGGGGCTGATGAGACTTAAACGGGAGATTCCTTCCACGGCCGAAGTAACCCAGAGACCATCTGCTGTGCGAGACAGGCGACCGAAAGACAAGCCTTTCGCGACAAGTGGCTTTGATTCGCCCGGCTTAACGCTACCGCGGATGCGCTGCAGGTCTTCGGTTATCTCGCGCGCGATGAGTTCGAGAAAGCCCGCGCCCATCAAGCCCGTGGTCATCCGGGAATTGGCAATCGTCTCGGGAGTAGCGGCCTGGCCTCTTTCATCCAGGTTGCCGCGGGTTCGAACCTGATCCTTCGCGTCAAAAGTAGCGAAATCAAAACGCTGTCCGAGCACAAATACATTGGTAACAAAGTCGCCGCGCCCGCCCGTGATTCCATAAGGCATGTTGTGGCACCCGGCGCAGGAGTTCGCGTCAGGCGCAGAAAAACGATTGAAGCCACGGGTGCCAGCGAGCGGATTCGATGGGTCGGAAAGTCCCTTGCCCGTTCCCTTCATCAGAGGCCGGCCGCCGCCTTCCTGATTGGTCCAGGCAGCGGCAAACAGCTGTTTTCCCAAGGCGAACAACCTGCTCATGGGGACGCGATATTCATCCCCATCCTCTAGATGTTGAGGAACGGAGACTTCGCGGCCAATCCCCTTTCCTGGCTGGGCCGTCGCTACCGGCGGCAACGCGCAGGCCAGTAAGATCCCCACTATCTGGTATGCGCGTCTCATTTAATCCAGTTCCTTAGAGTTGCAACATACTGTTCGCGGTCACCGAGCAGACCATTTAGTGTCCAGAGAGTAGTCTGCCTGCGGATGCCGAGCGCAACCGGTGCGCCAGAGAGTTGCAGCGAGCCCGCCACCCGATGAGCCGTGTCCGCTAACCAAGTGGTTCCTACCATCTGCGGATGTTCGAGGGCAACACGCTTCAGATCGTTTACCGGCATGTCGCCCACCACCACCAGGCGCGTCGACGCCGTTGCGCCAATGAGGCCGAGCGCGGTGTCACAAGCGCGGCAATTGGGGCGAATATAGATCACCAGCCATTGGCCGTCCGTATAAGTATCCGCCAGCCGCACGATTTGCCCGTCCAACTTGATGAGTTCCACAATGGGCAGCGGTGTTGGAGAAGCCGCCTCGACCGCCGTGACCAGGCTAAGAACCAGAAATAGAGCCAAAATTGAAACACGTTTCATGAGTGCCTTCTGCTAGGGGACGATAAAGTTCCGAATCTGAGCTTTCTCACCGGGACTCAAACCTGTGAGCGCGTCCGAATCGGTGAGTGCGGCGAGCGCTTGGGCCAGTGCGGTCGCCCCCGCTTCATCGCCGGACTGGCGTTGCAGTGCAAAGTGCATCAACGCGACCGTTTGACCGGCGGGAATGGTCACTTGCCACCCATATGAGAATGAACCGGTGGTGGCAGTGAAGGTTGGCGCAACCACCGGCACGGGAGCACCACTTCCGGCGAACACATGGCCCAGCACGGGGAAGCAACAGGAAATTGAGTCTGTCACTGCGTACCGATTGGACGTGGTAGCAGGCGCCGTCAGCACCCTGGTATCCGACGAGGAACTCAGATAGCCGCCAACATTGTACGTGGTCGTTATCGGCAACCCGGAGGGGTTCGAAAGCACCTCAATGTAGCGGGCAAACTTACCCGCCGCAGGCACAAATACTTTACGGGCGATAACCAAACCGCCCGCGGCAACGGGACCGTATGTGATCTGCCGTCCTCCCACGTCGGCGACACCTGAATCGAGACACGGGAACAGGCTGGGCGGCTCGTAGGCGTATGAGTAGGCCTCCGACTCAAGTTGGCCGACACAACCGAAGATGTAGTGGAACCCGTCGGCGCCCGTGAGATCAACGCTGCTCAGTGGGACGAAATTGCCTAGCTGGACATTGATGGTCGTTGGACTGATGGTAAGAGTCCCATCCCCCAGACCAGTGGCAGCCGTATTGATGGGATCAGTTGCCACTACCCGCAGAGGGCCAACCGGTGCTTCGCTTAAGACATAGTTACCCGATCCGTCAGCGCTCGAGAAACGCCGGTAATTGCCGAGCGGGCCATTCGATGCCAGCGCCTGGACTAATATTCCGGCGTTAGGAATGCGCGTTATGCCGTTGGAAGCAAATACAGCGCCCTGAATCGTGCCGGTTGCCGGAAGCGCTACATTCAACGTGACGGACTGCCCAGCTGTTGTGAGGGCCGCCGTGGATAGAGCGGACACACCGTTGGCCGGATCTTGGCCCTGAATGACGACCACGCCCAGCGGCATGCGGCTTACCTGATAGTTCCCCTGCGCGTCAGCCGTGGACACTACGTTGAAGAGATTCGTGGACCCGAGCTCGCTCGAGGCGCCCACCAATGCATTTGCCACAGGGGCGCTGCCGCTAGTACGAATCTGTCCGGTCACGGTGCCGGAGGGCTGCATCAACACATTGACGGCGACCGCCGACGCCGCGGACGCCAATGTTCCATTCGTCGTGCCAATAAGGGGACCCGTTGCATCTTGCGCCAAAAGCTCAAAGGGACCAACCTGCGCACCAAGAATCACGTAGTGTCCCGTAGGATCGCTGGCTCCGTAGAAGATGTTCTCTCCCTGCTGGGCGAATACGTTTGGCGACGGTACCGGTGTTGCTCCATCAAAGAGAAAAACAGTGCCTTTAATAATCGAAACCGGCACCGTAATATTGGCCGTGATGGACTGCCCGCTGGAAGTGAAGCTGCCTGTTTGCGAGCCGGAAATGCCGTTTACTGATGCCGTCACGCGGAAGCCGAGGGTTCCCGCGGCTACGTTGTCCACTTGGTAGTTTCCAAAATCGTCCGCTTCGGGAAGGCTGCAACCTTCGAAGAGACACGGAATGACAGAGAGCCCCGTCGCAACGTCGATGACATCGATTTGTGCTCGCGGTGCCGGGGTGGCGCCATCCGTAGCGAAAATAGTCCCGCGCACCGTGCCATTGACTCCCTGCCGGATGGTGACGTTGATTGTGGTGCCATCGTCGGCCGCCATGATAGTGCCGGAGGCCGCGCCGACGGTCAGATTGCCGGGATATTGGACGGCGCGGATGGAGAAGGCTCCCTCTCGCACAGCGACGATGTCACGAATACCGGCCGCGTCTGCTTGCAGGTTAAGGAATCGGTTACTGCTATCGGTAAATTCGAGTGTTGCGTTTGCGAAGGGAGATCCATCCGCCTTGAGAACTGCAACATGCAGGGTCGCGGCGCCAAGCATTGTCGCATTCAAGGTCTGCGTCGCTGCGTTCATGACCTGATCGAACAGCGATTTAGTAACGAATACGTCGCTTCGAATGAAGCGCGCCCCAAACGGCTCGCCCACAGGTATATTTGCAACGGAGTAATTTCCCGCGGCATCCGCCGTAGCTGTAAGCGGTTGGAAAAAGTCCGCGTTCTGTCCGCTTCCCATTCCGATCTGTACTAAGTCGCCAACCGCTGGCGCACCATTCGGCCGGGAAAGATGACCCGAAAGCGTGCCGAGATTCATTGTCAGTGTCGCGTTGAAGGTATCCCCCGGCTGCGCCAGCGTGCCACTGAATGTTGGGCTCGCGGATTGGAAGTTACTCTGCAGGTGTGCTCGCAGCGTGAAAGCCCCCGGATAGACCTGCGTAAAAGAGGCCATGCCAGCTGCGTCGGTAAACTGGCTCAAGGTTGTCGTTCCACCGCCGAGGTTCGCCGTCAGAACGACCTCGACATTGACGGCCGGCGATAAATCAACATTCCGCACCAGAACCGAGATCGTGCCGTAGCCGGGAATGTTGAAATTCCGGGTCACCGTCTGATTGGCCACGATGGTTACGGGCTGTGGATCTGTCGTGATAACAGGGAAGGAAAATTCCAGGTAAGACTGCATCGTCGTCGGCCCCGCCGGAAGGTCCCGCATCGTATATTGACCGTTCGCATCGGTCGCGGTGACGCGTCTCGAGCCGAACGAGCCGTGCAAAACGAGGAATCCGACCGCTGGCGAACCGTCGGCCCGGGTGACGGTCCCCGTTACGTTGCCGGAGGGGGGCACGGCAGACGGCGAGGTTGTGGTTTGGCTCGGGGCGATCGTGACGGTTTGTGTCGGTCTCGACCCTTCATTAAACACGGACTGCGGATGGCGCAGGAAATAGTTCAGAGTGTAGACTCCTGCTGGCAGAAGAGGTACCAGCGCTGCCCCGTTGGCATCGAGCGCGAATTGGCCAATCAGATTGAAAGGCCCCTGATAGACAGCGACGGAGCTATTGGGAACAGGGGTGTCGTAGGGAACGCCTGAGAAACAACCAGATTGCCACTATTAGTAAAGAGAACATCGTGTGCTAACGTGCTCTGACCGGCTGGAAATGTGCCCGGATCCTGGATAAAATTTGTCCCCACGCTTGTATAGAGATCAAATGGCCCGACCGGGATGGCAATCGAGCTGCCGGAATCGTTTAACTCCGGCGTCAATGTGTAGCGTCCCAGGGAGTCCGCCGTAACGGGATGGCTGCGTGGGAAAAACCCGCTGCGGCTCTTGAATTCCACTTGCGCGTTGGCTGCGGGATAAGTGTGGGAATAATCCCACACACGTCCGCTGATGCTGCCGTTAATTGGCGGCAAAGGAGCCAGGAAACTCGCAGTGCCCGGAGGGATTACAAAGTTCGCAACGCTGGCAACATCGGCCGCCGTAAATCCCGCCAAAGCTTCCGGCGGTAGGCTCATCAAATGGCTGGCCGATAGCCGCGCCGACGAGCGATTGTGCTGGCGGACGGAAAAATGCAACAGTGCGACGGAGCCGCCCGCGGGCGCGGTGATATTGCTCCACTCGTAGGAGATTTGCGCTGGAGCTCCGGGAACCCTCGAAGCACTGGAGGCATGCACGGTCGCGCCGGGCCCGTCGAAAACAAACCCGAAGGCTGTCGAGTATTCGTCCGTGTCGGCGTCAAATAGAATCCATCGATCGGAGCTCGTCGCACTCGTATTCAGTACGGAACCGCCGCTGGCCGTTTCGATGACACCATTCGGCAAGAAGTCATTCGACGTCACGTTGTTCGATATACGCGCACCCACGATGACCGGACTCGCCGTGGGGTTGCGAATGACCTCCAGATAGCGGGCAAAGTAGCCGTCGCGCGGGACAAACACCTTGCGGGTAACCTCGACGGCTCCAATCGTTTGCTGGACGAAAATTTGGCGGCCGGATTGATTTGCATGGGCGCTGCCCGTCCCGTCGAACCGTTGCGAGGACCCGCCGACGGTAACATCAAGAGTAAAAGCGCCTTGGAAGTCATCACCGATTCCCAGCGAACCGTCCGGTTGCACGTCAAACGGAAAGTTATTCGCGTCGTATTTTGTCGCGGCCAAGGTGACGGAACTGGAAGCGAGCTGTAGATCGGCGGTCGTCGTGCTCCCGGAGGTAACCGTCCCGGGTGTTTCCGCTGATAGTTGACGCGTCAGGTCATTAACCGACGCCTGAAATGCACCGATCGGCACGCCTGCGATGCTAAATAGGCCAGAGGCATCGGTTATCGCCGCGAAAATCCCCCCACGTTGGCATTCAAGCTTCGTACTTCTAAAACCTGGTTGGCTGCATTCGAAGTGTCGGGATTGAGAACTCGTCCCGTCACCGTCCCGACGGGCACGAATCTTTCCAGCACAGTGGGATCCGAAGCTTGGAATTCACGTGACTTGAAGTCGCG
>JADMIO011070260.1_pt1 | contig 81504 bp, 85 predicted proteins | sample 8958161 | NCBI WGS metagenome assembly JADMIO01 (sample SAMN16585339, study PRJNA669376) | soil metagenome | isolation source: Crop rotation soil | place: USA: Cullars Rotation, Alabama | collected 2011
CCCGCCACGTCGAGGCCACGCGAAGCGACGTCGGTCGCCACCAGCACCGAGCAGCTCCCGTTGGCGAATCGCACGAGCACCTGGTCGCGATCGCGTTGCTCCAGGTCGCCGTGCAGCGCGAGCGCGCTGTAGCCCTGCGCCTGCAGCAGCGTCACGAGTTCACGGCAGCGCGCGCGCGTGTTGCAGAAGGCCAGCGTGCTCGCGGGGCGGAAGTGGTCGAGCAGGCGCGCGACGGCAGGAAGGCGCTCGTCCTCGCGCACCTCGTACCAGCGCTGCTCGATCTGCTCGCCGGTGTGCTGCGCCTGCACTTTCACCATGACGGGGTTGCGCATGAACTGCGCGGCGAGCTTCGCGATGCCTTCCGGATACGTCGCGGAGAACAGCAGCGTCTGACGCTGCGGCGGGCATTGCCGCGCCACCTTCGCGATGTCGTCGACAAAGCCCATGTCGAGCATGCGGTCCGCCTCGTCGAGCACCAGCGTGTTCAGCGCGTCGAGTTTCAGGTTGCCCCGGTCGAGGTGGTCCATCACGCGGCCCGGCGTGCCGACGACGATGTGCGCGCCGTTCTCGAGGCTGCTCGCCTGCCCGCGCAGCGGCACGCCGCCCGAAAGCGTCACGACCTTCACGTTGTCTTCAGCGCGCGCGAGCCGCCGTATCTCCGTCGTCACCTGGTCGGCCAGCTCGCGCGTGGGGCACAGCACGAGCGCCTGCACCGCGAAGCGCCGCGCGTTCAGGTTCGCCAGCAATGCAAGCGCGAAAGCGGCCGTCTTGCCGCTGCCCGTCTTGGCCTGCGCGATCAGGTCCTTGCCCAGCAGCGCATCGGGCAGGCTCGCCGCCTGGATCGCCGTCATCTCCAGGTAGCCCAGCCGCCGCAGGTTCTCCAGCACGGCGGGCGCGAGGGGGAGCGTGTCGAATCCCGTGGGGCGCGAAGCAGTCATGGAATCATCATTCCACAAGATTGCAGCGTCCCTGCCCAACAAGGAGGACAATAGGGCCCTGGCAGGGTCCTTTGGCCCATGCCTTTGCCGCGGTGTCCAGTCAGTTCGCGCTTTCGAATGAATCCCATGAGTTTGTGATTGCATCCGGGCTCCATCGCTTTTCCACATCACCGGAGTCCCTTATCGCCAAGGAAGAACTGATTGAAATGCGCGGCCGCGTGGAGGAAATCCTCCCCGACTCGCGCTGCCGCGTCGTGCTGACCAACGGGCACACACTCGTCGCCTACACCGGCGGCAAGATGAAGAAGCACCGCATCCGCATCATCGCGGGTGACGACGTGACGCTCGAGCTCTCGCCCTACGACTTGAGCAAGGGCCGGATCATGTTCCGCCACCTGCCCGAACGCAGGCCGGGCCTGGCGGCGCCGCCGCGCCGGCGCTGAATCGCTTCGCCGGCATGTAAGCTCCGATTCACCCGATGAGGAGCCCGGCATGCCGTTCTTTGCAAAGTCTTTTCCCGCTTTCGTTTCCGGCGCTCTCGCGAGTGTCGCCCTCGCGCTGCTCGCGGGGGCGGCGCCCGTGCGCGCCGAACAGGTCGGCGAGGTCGACACCGCCTTCAAGCTGATCGGCCCGAACCACAAGATCGTGATCGAGGCCTACGACGACCCGGGCGTGACGGGCATCGCCTGCTACGTGTCGCGCGCGAAGACCGGCGGCATCTCCGGCGGACTCGGGTTGGCGGAAGACAGGGCCGAAGCCTCGATCGCCTGCCGGCAGGTCGGCCCGATCGCCTTCCCGCATCCGTTGCCGCTGCGCGAGGAAGTCTTCAACGAGCGCATGTCGATCCTGTTCAAGAAGCTGCGCATCGTGCGCGTGGTCGACGCCAAGCGCAATGCGCTCGTCTACCTCACCTACAGCGACCGGCTGATCGACGGCAGCCCGATGAACAGCATCACCGCCGTGGCGGTGGACCGCTCGACGTCGATTCCGGTCAAGCGCTAGCGGGGCCGGCCCGGCGCGCTCCCGTGTCGACGACCTGCTCGCCGTCTTCCTTCGTGAACGGCGCGAGCCTGGGCACGGGCAGGATCTCGAGGACCGATTCCGACTGCGGGCGGCACAGCTTCGTGCCGAGCGGCGTCACGACGATCGGCCGGTTCATCAGGATCGGGTGCTGGCCGATGAAATCGAGCAACTGCTCGTCGGTCCACTTCGGGTCGCCCAGGCCCAGTTCCGCGTAAGGCGTGCCCTTCTCGCGCAGGATGCCGCGCACCGTGAGGCCTGCATCGGCGATCAACTTGCGAAGTTCCTCTTTCGAAGGCGGCGTCTTCAGGTACTCGACGACGTCCGGCTCGAGGCCGGCGTGGCGCAGGATGGCGAGCGTGTTGCGCGAGGTGCCGCACGCGGGGTTGTGATAGATAGTGGCTTGGGACATCGGAGTTTGGTGGGCTGGAGGTCAGGCGGAACCGGGCGCACGGCCGTACTGTAGACCGTGCGCGTGACGGTTGCATGGCGGCATACCTCCACCACCTTGGAAAGGACAGGTTCTTCATGGATTACTTGCTCGTGTTTGCCGGCGGCGGACTGGGCGCCGCGTTGCGCCACTGGGTCAACGGCGCGGCGCTCGCGCTCTGGGGGCCGCAGTACCCGTGGGGGACGCTCTTCATCAACGTGTCGGGCTCGCTGCTCATGGGCGTCGTCGTCGAACTGACGGCGCTGAAGATCGGCATGCCCGCGCCGATGCGCCTCTTCATCGCCACGGGCATCCTCGGCGGCTACACGACCTTCTCGACGTTCTCGCTCGAAACGGGGCTGCTCCATGCGCGCGGGGAAACCACCATGGCACTGGCCTACGCGCTCGGCTCGCTCGTGCTGGGCGTCATGGCGTTCTTCCTTGGCATGCAAGGCGTCAGGGCCGTGAGCGCGTGATTCCTGGTGCACACTGCCGAGCTGGTTCGCCCTCACCTCAGGAGCTCCCATGAAATCCAGGCTGGCACGCTTCCTCGTGTGGACCGCGGTCACGCTCGTGGTGCTGGCCGCGCTGGCCGCGGCGGGCGGCTCGTGGGTGCTGTCGCAGCCGCAGTTCGGCGCGCCGATGACAGGCGCACGGCTCGCACGCGCGATGGCGAACCCGCAGTACCACGGCGGGCGTTTCATCAACCTCGAGCCCGAGGCACCCAGCGACACCTCGCTCATCGACTACACCATGCGGCAGATGTCGGGCAATGAAGTGCGCGTGCCGCCCAAACCCGTTCCGGTGATGGCGGTGGACAAGGCAGCGCTGGCGGCCGCGCCACCCGCGAGCGGCTTGCGAGCTTTCTGGATCGGCCATGCGAGCACGTATGTGGAAGTCGATGGCCAGCGCCTGCTGCTCGACCCGGTGTTCGCCGAACGCGTATCGCCGCTGCCGGTGGGGCCGGGGCGCTTTCACCCGCCGCCGATCGCGCTCGCGGACCTGCCGAAGATCGACGCGGTGCTCATTTCGCACGACCACTACGACCACCTCGACATGGACACGATCCGCCACCTGGCGCAGAAGGGCACGCGGTTCTTCGTGCCGCTGGGCATCGGCGCACACCTGGAGCGCTGGGGCGTGCCCGCAGCGCAAGTCGAGGAGCTGGAGTGGTGGCAGGAGCGTTCGCTCGGCAACGTGAAGATCGTCTGCACGCCGACGCGCCACTACTCGGGCCGCGGACTCGACAATCGCAGCTCGACGCTGTGGTCGAGCTGGTCGGTGCTGGGGCCGCAGCACCGCTTCTTCTACAGTGGCGACACCGGCTACGCGAAAGTGTTCAAGGACATCGGCGCGCGCGTTGGCCCGTTCGACATGGCCTTCGTCAAGATCGGCGCGTACGGCCCCGGACCCGCGTGGACCGACATCCACATGACGCCCGAGCAGGCCGTGCAGGTGAGCCGCGACGTTCGCGCCAAGCGCATGTTCCCCGTGCACTGGTCCACCTTCAACCTCGCGTACCACGACTGGGACGAGCCGATCAAGCGCGCGCTGCAGGAAGCCTCGCGCGCGGGCGTCGACCTGGTGACGCCGCGCATCGGCGAGGTCGTCGACGCCGACCGCCCCTTCGCTTCCACGCGCTGGTGGGAGGCGCTGCGATAGGGCTTGCGCGCTTGCGTACCATGGCGGCAAGTCAACGTGGAGCTTTACCCATGTGCCGGAACATCAAGACCCTGTTCAACTTCGAGCCGCCCGCGACGGAGCTCGAGATCCGCGACGCCTCGCTGCAATTCGTGCGCAAGCTCAGCGGCTTCAATGTGCCCTCGAAGGCCAATGAAGAAGCCTTCGAGCGCGCGGTCGAGGAAGTGGCCGCCTCGGCGCGCAAGATGATCCGCTCGCTCGTCACCAGCGCCGAGCCGCGCACGCGCGAGGCCGAAGCGGCGAAGGCGCGCGAGCGCGCCATTGCGCGCTTCGGCGAGAGGCGATGACCGGCCGCCGCAACGGCTAGCGCAGATACGGCGCCACGTTCCCCGCGATGCGCCTGAATTCGTCGGGCTCGAGCGGCAGCTTGCGGAATGCGGCCCAGCCTTCGCGCGGGCGCAGGTTGTCGCCGGCCGCGGCGTCGGAGCCGTACAGGACGCGGTCGATGCCGACTTGCCGGATGCGCTTGGCGATCACGAAGGCATCGAGAGGCGAAATCGCCGGGTCGACGATCGTCGCGACGTCGAACCACAGGTTGCGCGCCCGCGGATCGTTGCGCTCGCGCGCCTCGGCCAGCACGCCCATCGCGGCCTGCGCTTCGGCATCGTCGTAGCCGGGGCCGGAGCCGGCGAAGTGCGCCACCTGCACGAGCACGTCGGGCGCCGCCGGCAACACCTGTTCGAGGAAGATGCGCGCCTGCTCCGCGCCGTAAGGCCGCTGGCGGCTGATCGACGCGCGCAGGTGCACGACGATCGCCATGCGGTTCGCGTTGGCCGCCGCGAACACGCGCTTGATCTCTTCGAGGTGCAGCGGGTTCTCCAGCTGCACGTCGGAGTTGCCGAAGTGCAACTTGATGCCGCGCGCCAGGCGCGGGTCCTTCGCGCAGCGCGCGAGTTCGAGCAGTGCGTAGGCGCGCAGCGGATTGATTCCGCAGAAGGCGACGAGGCGGCCCGGGTACAGCGCGGCCTGCTGCGCGTTCCAGTCGTTCTCGTCGCGGACGCGGTCGTACTCGTCCTCGAACTTGCGCGAGGGGGAGCCGTAGATGTACGCCGTCGACAGCAGCAGCGCCTGCCGGATGCCGGCGGCATCGAGCAGGGTGATCACGTCCTTTGCGACGATGGGCTGCACCTTCACCGACGGCGTGCCGATCAGCTGCGCCATCATCGGGCTCAGCAGGTGCTGGTGGTGGTCGGCGAGGGGTGCCGGCACGGGCTGCGCAGAAGCGTTGCAGGCGAAAAGCGCCGCAAGAAACCAACCGGTGAGGACTCGCATCGGCCCGTTATAGCACCGCATGCCTACTGGAGACGCTCCCATGCGGCGCAGGCTTCGATGAGCTTCGACAGCCGCCGCTCGCGCGTCGCTGGCTGCTTCGAACTCGTCACGAGGTACAGCATGTTGCGGCGGTACCAGGGCGCTTCGTTCTCGAACCACGCCCACGCGGCCTCGCGCTGCCTGAACCGCCGCTCCTCGTCAGGCGTGAATCCGTCGGTGTGCTCGCGCTCGTACGAATAGATGCGCGACTTGCGTTCGATGCGCCGCTCGAATGCGGCGAGGCCCGCAGGCGTCATGCGGCCTTCGCGCGTGAGCACTTCCACGCGCGCGATGTTGACGGCGCTCCAGATCGAGCCGGGACGGCGCGGCGAGAAGCGGATGAGGTACGAGTCGTCGTCGATGCGCTTGCGCACGCCGTCGATCCAGCCCACGCACAGCGCTTCGTCCACCGACTGCGGCCACGTCATGCCCGGCTTGCCGGAGCCGACCTTGTGGAAGCCGACGACCAGGTCGCTCGCCGCCCCGCCGTGCTTGCGCAGCCAGGCGCCAAACCGCTTCGCGTCACTGAAGAACATCGGCTGCTGCATGGCGCCACGGCCCTACTTCCGCTGCGCGGGCCAGCGGTAGCCCAGCACGGTTTCGAGCGGATACGAATGCTCGCGCACTTCCTCGAGCTGGTTGCCGCCGAGCAGGTGGATGCGGCCGTCCTCGATGCGCAGGAAGAAGCCGACATGGCCTTTCCAACCCGTGGGGTCTTCGCGCGACAGCACGGCGATGCAACCCGGCACCGGTTTGTCGAGCGGCTCGCCCCACGCGAGCCACGATCGCGCCAGGGCCGAGCCGGTGCCCGCGATGCCGGAGCGCGCCAGCACCCAGTTCACGAACGAAGAGCACCACGACGCCTTGTCGTCGTAGCCCTCGATGTTGGTGCCGGCGTGGTACTCGGTGATGCGCGGGTTGCTGCTGCGCGGCGGATGCGCGCGCACGCCCTTCTCTGCTTCGGCGATGGCGAGTCAGGGCGGGGCGTGCGTCATGGGCGGAAATGCTAACCTCCCCGCATGCCCCTTCCGCAACCCGCCGCGACGCCGCCGGCCGCCAGCGCTGCCGCGACCGCGCAAGCCGCGGGCATGCCGCCGTGGCTGGTCGTCGTCGTGCTGTCGCTGCTGCTGGGCATACAGCCGGTCACCACCGACCTGTACCTGCCTGCCCTGCCTTCGCTCACGGAAGCACTTGGCGCATCGGTCGCGCAAGCGCAGCTCACGCTCACGATGCTGCTGCTGGCGTTCGGCACGTCACAGCTCGTGTGGGGACCGCTGTCGGACCGGTTCGGCCGGCGGCCGGTGCTGCTGTGCGGGCTGGGTGCGTACACGCTGGCATCGGTCGGTTGCGCGCTCGCACCGTCGATGGCCGTGCTGATCGCGCTGCGCACGGTGCAAGGCGCGGCGATGGGCGCCGCGGTGATGGGTGCGCGCGCGATCGTGCGCGACCTGTACACGCCGGTCGCGGGCGCGCGCGCGATGTCGAAGGGACTGACGGGACTCGGCGTGATCGCCTGCACCTGCGCGCCGATGGGCGGCCTGCTGTCGGACCTGCTCGGCTGGCGCTTCGCGCTGGCGGCGCCGGCGACGTTCGGCACGGTGGCCTTCGCGCTGGTGGCGCTGCGGTTCGAGGAGACGGTGCCGCGCAAGAACCCGCTCGCGCTGCGCGCGCAGACCCTAGTTTCGACCTGGCTCACGATCATCCGCAACCCGACGTTTCTCACCTGGTCGGCGCTGTCGACGGCGTCGTATGCCGGGCTGTTCACTTTCCTCGCTTCGTCGTCCTTCGTCTTCATCAAGGTGCTCGGCCTCACGCGCACGCAGTACGGCCTCGTGATGTTCGCGATGGCGTTCATCTACATCCTCGGCACGTTCTGGTGCCGGCGCCTGCTGCCGAAGCACGGCGTGAAGAAGTCGGTGGCGATCGCAGGCGCGCTCACGCTCGCGGGCGGCACGGCGATGGGCGTGCTCGCGATGGCGGGCCTGCACACCACGTGGGCGATCATCGTTCCGTTCCTCGTCTTCATGTTCGCGCACGGCGTGCACCAGCCGTGCGGGCAGAGCGGCGCCGTCGGGCCCTTCCCGCACGCGGCCGGCGCGGCCTCGGCATTGAACGGTTTCATCATGATGGTCGCGGCCTTCGGCGTCGGTGGCTGGATCGGCATGCGGCTCGACGGCACGGTGTTCCCGCTCGTCAACGGGATCTGGTTCTGGAGCGCGTGCATCGCCGCGACGGCGTGGACGCTCGTGCAACGCCATGGCGAGGCCCGTGCCTGAGATGCGCGCCATCGCCATCGCCGGCCCCACGGCATCGGGCAAGACGGCGGCGGCGCTCGCCATCGCGCATGAGCACGGCGCGGAAATCATCAGCGTCGACTCGGCGCTGGTCTATCGCGGCATGGACATCGGCACGGCCAAACCCACTGCGACCGAATGCGCGGCGGTGCCGCACCACCTCATCGACATCCGCGATCCGCTGCAGGCCTACAGCGCGGCGGAGTTCGTGAACGATGCGCAGCAACTGGTGACGCAGGTCAATGCGCGCGGCAAGCTCGCGCTGCTGGTGGGCGGCACCATGCTGTACTTCAAGGCGCTGTTCGAAGGCCTTGCGGCGATGCCGGCGGCCGATGCGGCGGTGCGCGAGGCGCTCGATGCGCAAGCGTCGGCGAAGGGCTGGCCGGCGATGCATGCGGAATTGGCGAGCGTCGATCCCGTGACCGCCGCGCGGCTCGCGCCGAACGACTCGCAGCGCATCCAGCGCGCGCTGGAAGTCTGGCGCGTGTCGGGGAGGCCCTTGTCGTCGTTCCACGCGGACGATGCAGCGCCTTCGCCGCTGGCGGCCATGCCGCTCTTCTCGCTGGAGCCGGCCGACCGCGCATGGCTGCACGAGCGCATCGCGCGGCGATTCGACCTGATGCTCGACAGTGGCTTCCTCGACGAGGTGAAGGCGTTGCGCGCGCGCGGCGACCTGCATGCCGACCTGCCGAGCATGCGCTGCGTCGGCTACCGGCAGGCCTGGGAACTGCTCGACGAGCAAGCGGCCAGCCCCGGCAAACCGTTCCCGATAGGCGAATTGCGCCTGCGAGGCATCGCTGCCACTCGCCAGCTCGCCAAGCGCCAGCTCACGTGGCTGCGCAGCATGCCGCAGCGGCGCGTGTTTGCCTGCGACTCGTCCGATGCGCAGCAGCAGTTGCTCCTTGCGGTGAGGGAGGCGCTGTGAGCACGGTGAGCGTGCGCAACCTCGCCAGGCGCTACGGCGAATCAACGGTGTTCGAGAACGTGACGCTCGACGTCGCGCCGGGCGAGTTCGTCGCGATCATCGGCGAGTCGGGCGTGGGCAAGTCCACCCTCCTGAACTGCATGGCGGGGCTGGACACGTGGAACGAAGGCGCCGTCGTGCTCGGCGGCAAGGACCTCGCGCAACTCGATGCCGACCAGCGCGCCATCCTGCGCCGGCGGCAGACCGGCTTCGTCTTCCAGGCGTTCCATGTGCTGCCGCACCTCGACGTCGCGCAGAACGTCGCCCTGCCGCTGATGCTGCTGCAGGAAGCCGACGCGGGCCGTGTCGAAGTGATGCTGCGCAGCGTCGGGCTCGAGGGGCTGGGCGCGCGACTGCCGCAGCAGCTGTCGGGTGGGCAGTTGCAACGCGTCGCGATCGCGCGCGCATTGGTCCACAAGCCGGCGCTGCTGCTTGCCGACGAGCCGACCGGCAACCTCGACCCGACGACGGCAGCGAAAGTGATGGACGTCCTGATCGCGCAGACCCGCGAACATGGCGCGTCGCTGGTGCTGGTCACCCACTCGGAGTCGGCGGCGGTCAGGGCGGATCGGGTGCTGCAGCTCAGGAGCAGCGGCGTGACGGAAAAGAGATGACTGTCATGCCCGCAATGACAAGAGGCTCTATCGCCCCATCGCCCGCTTCAATACCTCGATCGCCCCCGCCATTTCGCCGATCGGCATCTGCCCCGGCGCCGAGCTGTTCTGCCCGACGGCAAACGTCATCGCCGAGCCGAACGCCCAGCCGCTTGTGCGGGTGATGGCGCCGAGCGGACCCATCGCCATGCTCACCACCGGGATCGGCAGCGTATTACTCGCGTCGAGCGTGGCGCTCAGCAGCGCCAGCACGTCGTCCATGCCCTGGGGCATCACTGCGACCTTCGCGACGTCCGCGCCGAGCCGATGTGCCGTCGCGAACTTGCTGCCGAGCGCCGCAGCATCCGGCGTCTTCGCGAAGTCGTGGAACGACAGCACCAGCGCCACGCCGCACTCGCGCGCCGCATCGCGGACCTGCTGCACGTGCGCCGCGTCGTTGCCCATCTCGAAGTCGACCAGTTCCACCGCGCGGCTCTCGCACACGGCACGGTAAAGCGCGACGGCTTCGTCTTCGGTGATTCGGATCGGCTCGCCGCCCTCGCGCGCGGAGCGCCGCGTGAAGAGCAGGGGCATGCCGGGCGCAGCGCGGCGAATGCCGGCCAGGGTCTCGAGCACCTGCTTCCTGTCGGCGATCGCATCGAAGAAGTCGACGCGCCACTCGAGCAAGTCCGGCCCCTTCCTCGCGACGGCCGCCGCTTCGTCGAGCAGTGCGGCGTGCGTGCGAGCGACCAGCGGCGCGCAGATGGCGGGAAAGCGCCCGCCTGCGATTGGCAAGGGCCGCGGCTGCATCACGTGCCGCCGAGCAGCGATGCGTACCGGGCGAGGTCGACGTTGCCGCCGCTGATGATCACGCCGACCCGCTTGCCTTTCACGTCGACGCTGCCGTTGCGCGCGGCGGCGAAGCCGAGGCACCCGGTCGGCTCGACCACGATCTTCATGCGCGAGGCGAAGAATCGCATCGCCTCGACCAGGTCATCGTCGCTGGCCGTCACGATGCCGGCGGCGTCGCGCCGGATGATCGCAAAGGTGTACTGGCCCAGGTGCTGCGTCTGCGCGCCATCGGCCAGCGTGACGGGCGTCGCGATGTTGACGATCTCGCCCTTGGCCAGCGACTGCTGCCCGTCGTTGCCCGCCTCGGGCTCCACGCCCCAGACCTGGCAGCGCGGCGACAGCTTGCGCGCCGCGAGCAGCGTGCCGCTGAGCAGGCCGCCGCCGCCGAGCGGCACCAGCAGCGCGTCGAGCTCGCCGACTTCCTCGATCAGCTCCATCGCCGCGGTGCCCTGCCCCGCGAGAACGTCGGGGTGGTCGTACGGCGGGATCAGCGTCATGCCGCGTTCGGCGGCGAGCGCGGACGCGAGCGCTTCGCGATCCTGCTTGTAGCGGTCGAACAGCACCACTTCCGCGCCGTAGCCGCGCGTCGCGTCGATCTTGGTCTGCGGCGCATCCGTCGGCATCAGGATCACGGCGGGAATGTCGAGCAGCCGGGCCGACAGCGCTATCGCCTGCGCATGGTTGCCCGACGAAAACGCAAGGACACCGCCCTTGCGCTGCGCGGCGGAAAACTTCGACAGCGAGTTGAACCCGCCGCGGAACTTGAAGGCGCCCATGCGCTGGAAGTTCTCGCACTTGAAGAACAGCTGCGCGCCCAGCGCCTTGTCGGCGGTGGCCGAGCGCAGCACGGGCGTGCGATGGGCATGGCCGCGCAGGCGCTGCGCGGCGGCGGCGACGTCGTCGAAAGTGGGCAGCTCTGGCATGGTGGGACTTTATCGCAATCGCCGCGCGCCGCGACCGACACGCCCCGCCCAACGAGTCGAACTTCTCCTACAGGCCGTGGGCCTGCCCGCCCGCAAGATGGCCCGATCCCCAACCAAGGAGTGTTTCCCAAATGGCAACCCGCAACCAGAAAGACGCGTGCGACCTGCTCGACACCGACCACAAGAACGTCAAGAAGATGTTCAAGGAGTACGAAGAGCTGACCAACTCGCGCGCCCGCAGCGCTTCGCAGAAGAAGATGGAGCTCGCCCAGCAGATCTGCATGGAGCTGAAGGTACACGCGCAGATCGAGGAAGAAATCTTCTACCCCGCCCTGCGCGAAGCGATCAAGGAGACCGACCTGCTCGACGAGGCGGAGGTCGAGCACCAGAGCGCCAAGGACCTGATCGCGCAGATCGAAGCCGCCGGCGAGCCCGACGACATGTTCGACGCGAAGGTCAAGGTGCTCGGCGAGTACATCGACCACCACGTGAAGGAAGAGCGCAACGAGATGTTCCCCAAGGCGCGCAGCGCCCGCAAGCTGGACCTCGTCGCGATGCGCGACGAACTCGAAGCGCGCAAGGAGGAACTGATGGCGGAGATGGGCGCGACGGCTTGAGACAGTAACTGTCATGCCGGGCTTGACCCGGCATCCAGTGGCTTTCGATGGCCGCTGCAAAAAGACGCTGGATTGCGGGGCAAGCCCGCAATGACATACCGTCCGGGTCACAATCCCCGGATGCTCGCCCTGCTGCGCACTTTCTCCCTGCAGGAGCTGCGCCATCACCCGTGGCGCACGGCCGTGGCCGTGGCTGCGGTCATGCTCGGCGTGGCGCTGGCGTTTTCGGTGCAGCTGATCAACGCGTCGGCGCTCGGTGAGTTCGCGAGCGCCGTGCGCGCCACCGGCGGCCAACCCGACCTGGAGTTGCGCGCGGTGCAAGGCTCGTTCGACGAGAACCTGTACGCGCGCGTGGCGGCGCATCCGCAGGTCTCGCTCGCCAGCCCGGTCCTCGAAGTTCCCACGCTTGCGATCAACGCCGCCGGTGAGCGCCGGCCGCTTCGCATCGTCGGCGTCGACGCGCTGCTCGTCATGGGCGTCGCGCCATCGCTGTTGCCGGTGCCCACGGGCGGCACCGACCGCTTCAGCGTGTTCGCGCCGGGCGCGATCTTCCTCAACGCGACGGCGCGCCAGGTGTTCCGCGCAGGCGAAGGGCCGCTCAAGGTGCAAAGCGGCCTGCAGCTGCGCGACGCGTCGGTCGCGGGCACGATCGCGGCCGCCGGCCCGCCGCTTGCCGTGATGGACATCGGCGCCGCGCAGGACTTCTTCGCGCGGCAGGGGCAGCTCACGCGCATCGACGTGCGGCTGCGCAGCGGTGTCGACGCGCCGTCGTTCGCCAAATCGCTGCAGCTGCCCGCGAACGTCGTCGCGTCGGAGCCGCAGGACGCGGCGCAGCGCATCGACAACCTCTCGCGCGCCTACCGCGTGAACCTCACCGTGCTTGCGCTCGTCGCCCTCTTCACGGGCTCGTTCCTCGTCTACTCCGTGCTGGCGCTGAGCGTGGCGCGGCGCTCGCAGCAGTTCGCGCTGCTCGGCGTGCTCGGCGTGACGCGGCCGCAGCGCCGGCACCTCGTCATCGCGGAGTCGGTGGTGCTGGGGTTGGTCGGCAGCGCGCTTGGCATCGCGCTCGGCGCGTGGCTCGCCGACATCGGGCTGAAGGTGCTCGGCGGCGACCTCGGCGGCGGCTACTTCCCCGGTGTCGCGCCGCAACTGCGCTGGAGCACGCCGGCCGCGCTCTCGTACGGCCTGCTCGGCGTGGCGGCAGCCGCGGCCGGCGGCTGGTTGCCCGCTCGTGCGGCGCAGGACCTGCCCCTCGCGGAAACGCTCAAGGGCCTGGGCAGCGCCGTCCCCGCTTCGCGGCGCCACCTCGCGAGCCTGTCGATGGTCGCGGCGGGCATCGTGCTCGCGTTGCTGCCGCCTGTGCAGGGCATCCCGCTCGGCGCTTACCTCTCGGTCGGGTTGCTGCTCGTGGGCGGCATCACCGCGTTGCCATGGGCGATCGCACTGCTGTACGACCGCATCGCGCCGCTCGTGAGCGGCAGCCTGCTGCCGCTGCTGGCCGTCGAGCGCGCGCGGCGGGTCCGTGAAAGCGCCGCCGTCGCAGTGAGCGGCGTGGTCGCGTCACTGAGCCTTGCCGTCGCACTGACGGTGATGGTCGCAAGCTTTCGCGACTCGGTCGCGCATTGGCTCGACGTGCTGCTGCCGGCCGACCTGTACGTCCGCACGTCGAACTCCACCTCGACGTCCGAAGCGGCGTGGTTCTCACCCGAGTTCGTGCTGTCGGTCGGCCGCATCGCGGGGGTGCGCAGCGTCGCGTCGCAGCGCTCGCGCGGCCTGCTGCTCGACCCCTCGCTGCCTTCCGTCACGCTGCTGGCGCGCGGCATTGGCGACGCATCGCGCACCTTGCCGCTGGTGGCAGGTCCCGTGGCCGCGCCGCCGGGCGAAGTCGCCGTGTACGTGAGCGAAGCGGTCGTCGATCTCTACGGCGCCCGTGTCGGCGCGCCCTTCGCGCCGCTCGCCAAGGCGTTCCCCGACAAGGCACCCACGTTCTTCGTCGCCGGCGTGTGGCGCGACTACGTGCGGCAGACCGGCGCGATCGCGATGGAGCGCACCGACTACGAGCGGCTGTCGGGCGACCGCCGCTCGAACGAATTGCAGTTGTGGCTGGAACCCGCAGCGCAGGCTTCACAGGTGCAGCAGGCGATCCGCGAGCTGGCCCGTGGCGACGGCGCGGGCGGCGACCTCGTCGACTTCGCCTCGGCCCAGGAGCTGCGCGCCGTGTCGTTGCGCATCTTCGACCGCAGCTTCGCGGTGACGTACTGGCTGCAGGCGGTGGCGATCGGCATCGGCCTCTTCGGCATCGCCGCGAGCTTCAGCGCGCAGGTACTCGCGCGGCGCAAGGAGTTCGGGCTGCTGGCCCACCTGGGCCTGACGCGCCGGCAGATCCTCGGCGTCGTCGCCGGCGAAGGCGCGGCGTGGACGGCCATTGGTTCCATCGCCGGCCTCGCACTCGGGCTCGCGGTCTCCGTGGTGCTGGTGCACGTCGTCAACCCGCAGAGTTTCCACTGGACGATGGACCTGCTGGTGCCGTGGGTGCGGCTGTTGTTGCTGTGCGCGGCGGTGCTCGTGGCCGGCACGGCGACGGCGTGGCTCGCGGGCCGCGCCGCCGCGACGCGCGATGCAGTGCTTGCGGTGAAGGAGGACTGGTGATGCGCCGCCGCGATGTCGTGCTGTCGTTGCCCGCGCTGGCGTTAGCGCGGCAAGCCCTCGCGCTTCCCGAGATGCAACTCGTGTTCCCGCGCGACCACGGCGCCCACCCGAAGCTGCGCACCGAGTGGTGGTATGTCACGGGCCATGTGGAAGCCGCAGGCCGGCCGTTCGGCTTCCAGGTCACGTTCTTTCGCACGCGCGTCGACGGCACGCAAGCCATGTCGTCGAAGTTCGCGGCCAAGCAGGTCGTCTTCGCCCATGCCGCCGTGACCGACGTGCAGGGCAAGCGGCTGCTGCACGACCAGCGCATCGCGCGCGAAGGGTTCGAGGCCGTGGCCGCCGCGGAAGGCGACGCGCACGTGCGGCTGCGCGACTGGCGGTTCGACCGCGGCGCGGAGGGATACGCCGCGCTCGTGCAGTCGAACGAATTCGCGCTCGAGCTGACGTGCGCGCCGACGCAGCCGCTGCTGCTGCAGGGGCGCAAGGGCCTCTCGCGCAAGGGTCCCGACGAGCGGCAGGCCAGCTACTACTACAGCGAGCCGCAGCTGGCGGTGTCCGGCGTCGTCACGTTGCAGGGCAGGCGCCTGCCCGTCACGGGCAAGGCGTGGCTCGACCACGAGTGGAGCGACAAAGTGCTGCACCCCGACGCCGTCGGCTGGGACTGGATCGGCATGAACCTCGACGACGGCAGCGCGCTCACGGCGTTCCGCCTGCGGCGGCCCGACGGGACCCCGGTGTGGGATGGCGGCTCGTTCCGCCCCCGCGGCGGCGATACCTACCCCTTCAGCCGAGGCGAAGTCGTGTTCAGCGCGCAGCGCAAGTGGAAGAGCCCGCTCTCCGGCGCGACCTACCCCGTCGAATGGCTGGTGCGCACGCCCGCCGACATCTACACCGTCAAAGCCATCGTCGACAACCAGGAGCTCGACAGCCGCGCCTCCACCGGCGCGATCTACTGGGAGGGCCTGAGCGACCTCTTCGACAGCAACGGCAAGCGCGTCGGCCACGGCTACCTGGAGATGACGGGCTACACGCAACGGCTGAGGTTGTAGCCCTTCCGCCCAAACCGCCACAATGCCGGGATGGCACACACGGTTCGCGGCCACATCCTCACACCGGGCGGTTTCGTCGACGGCGCGCTGGCCGTGGACGGCGACGGCCGCGTCGCGGGCATTTCCGGCAGCGCCATCGACGAGCGCGCGGTGCGCGACACCCGGTTGCCGATCGTGCTGCCGGGCTTCATCGACCTGCACGTGCACGGCGGCGGCGGGCGCGACGTGATGGAAGGTGGCGATGCGATGCGTGCCGTGGCGCAGGCGCATGCGAAGCACGGCACCACGGCACTCCTCGCCACGACGATGACGGCGCCGATGGACGACCTGCGCGCGGCGTTCGAAGGCATGCGCGACATGGTCGGGTCGCCCGCCCAAGGCGCGGCGCGCGTCCTCGGCGTCCACCTCGAAGGGCCGTACATCAACGCCGCCAAGCTCGGCGCGCAGCCGGGTTTCTCGCGCGCCGTGTCGCTCGACGAACTGCGCGAGCTTCATGCGATAGCGCCGATCCGGCTCGTCACGATCGCGCCCGAGGTCGCGGGCAACATGGAACAGATCGCCGCGCTCGTCGCCGCGGGCTGGCGCGTGCAGGTCGGCCACACGCTGGGCAGCTACGAGGAAGGCGTCGAGGCGCTCGCGCGCGGCGCCGGCGGCTTCACTCACCTCTTCAACGCGATGACGCCGCTGAACCACCGCGTACCGGGCATGGTCGGCGCGGCGCTTGCGCATGCGCAGTACGCCGAGATCATCCCCGACCTGCTGCACGTGCACCCGGGCGCGATCCGCGCGGCGCTGCGCGCGATTCCGTGTCTGTACTGCGTCACCGATTCCACGGCAGCGACCGGCATGCCCGATGGCGACTACAAGCTGGGGCGGCAGGTGGTGACCAAGTGCCTCGGCGGCGTGCGGCTGGCCAACGGCACGCTGGCGGGGTCGACGCTGACGATGGACCAGGCGCTGCGCAACCTCGTCGACAGGATCGGGCTCGGACTCGCGGACGCGTCGCGGCGCCTTTCGACCCACGCGGCCGACCACCTGCGCCTGGCGGACCGCGGGCGGCTGCAGCCGGGCGCATGGGCCGACGCCGTGGTGCTGGACAAGGACCTGCGCGTGCAGGACGTGATCATCGAAGGAGCTTCGCTTGGCGTCGCGCATGCTGCATGAGGCGCTCGAAGCGCCTGCCGCGGTAGCGCGGCTGCTCGCGGCCGACGAAGGGCTCTACCGCGAGTTCGGCCAGCGCCTGCAGGGCGATGCGCCCGCCTCGCTCGTCACCATCGCGCGCGGCAGCTCGGACCATGCCGCGCAGTACGCGGCGTACCTGATCATGTCGCGCATCGGCCGGCTCGTGACGTCGCTGCCGATGTCGCTCGTGACGCTGCACCAGTCGAGGATCGAGTGCGCCTCGCTCGCGTCGCTGGCCTTCTCGCAGTCCGGGCAGAGCCCCGACCTCGTCGAGCCCACGCGCTACTTCCGCGATTGCGGCTCGCTCACGGCCGCTTTCGTGAACGACACCGCCTCGCCGCTCGCGCAGGCGGCGCAATGGGTGTTCCCGCTGCACGCCGGCCCCGAAGGCAGCGTGGCGGCGACCAAGAGCTTCATCGCGCAGCTCGTGGCCGGTGCACGGCTGGTCGATGCATGGCAAGGCGATGCAGGCTTCGGCAATGCGTTGCGCGGCCTGCCCGACGTGCTGCGCCATGCCGCGCATGCGGACTGGTCCGCTGCGGTCGGCGAGCTCGTCGACGCGGACCGGCTCTTCGTCATCGGGCGCGGGCTGGGCCTCGCGATCGCGCAGGAAGCTGCGCTGAAATTCAAGGAGACGTGCGGCATCCAGGCCGAAGCGTTCTCGGGTGCCGAGGTGCAGCACGGGCCGATGGCGCTGGTCGAAGAAGGCTATCCCTTGCTGGTGTTCGCGCCGCGCGGCCCCGCGCAAGCCGGCCTGCTCGCGGTCGCCGAGGCCATGCGCCAGCGCGGCGCGCGCGTGCTCCTTGCCGCGCCGGCCGGCACGCCGGCGAGCCAGTTGCCGATCGTGCCGGCAGGCGTCGAAGAGCTGGACGCGGTGTCCATCGCGCAGAGCTTCTACCCGATAGTCGAGGCGCTGGCGCGTGCTCGCGGGTTCGACCCCGACCAGCCGCGGCACCTGCAGAAGGTCACACGGACGAATTGACGAAGGTCAAGGGTGCGGGGGTAGCGGCGCACCTATGCTTGGCCATGCAACTCCAGTTCCTCGGCGCGACCGACACCGTCACCGGCTCGAAGTACCTGCTGCGGCACGGCGATGCCACCGTACTCCTGGACTGCGGCCTGTTCCAGGGCTACAAGAAGCTGCGGTTGCGCAACTGGTCCCCGCTGCCGGTGGAACCCGCAGCGATCGACGCGGTGATCCTCACGCACGCGCACATCGACCACAGCGGCTACCTGCCGCTGCTCGCGCGCAACGGCTTTCGCGGCCGCGTGTGGTGCACGCCCGCGACGCTGGACCTGTGCCGCATCCTGCTCCCCGACTGCGGCCACCTGCTGGAGGAGGAATCGAACTACGCGAACAAGCATTCCTTCTCCAAGCACAACCCGGCCCTGCCGCTCTACACGCGCGCCGACGCGGTCGCCTGCCTCAAGCTGTTCTCCGCGATCCCGCACGGCAAGGACTGGCAGCCCGCCCCGGGCCTGCATGCGCGCATGTCGCCCTCGGGCCACCTGCCGGGCTCGGCTTTCGTGCGAATCGACGACGGCTCGCGCTCGATCCTGTTCTCGGGCGACATCGGCCGGCCGAACGACCTCGTGCTCAAGCCGCCTGTGGCGATGGACGGCGCCGACTACCTCGTCGTGGAGTCGACGTATGGCGACCGCTCGCACGGCACGTCCGACCCGATCGAGGAACTCGCCGCGATCATCAACCGCACTTCGCAGCGCGGCGGCGCCGTGGTCATTCCCGCCTTCGCCGTGGGACGCGCGCAGAACCTGCTGCACTGCATCCGCGTGCTGCGCAGCGAGCGGCGCATCGGCGACGTGCCCGTGTTCCTGAACAGCCCGATGGCCGCGAACGCAACGCGTGCCTGGCTCAAGCACGGCGACCAGCTGCGCCTGACGGCGGCCGAGCGCGAAGCGATGGCGGCTCTGCCGCATGTCGTGGAGTCGGCAGAGGAATCGGAAGCGCTGAACGGCCGGCGCGGCCCGATGGTGATCATCGCCGCGAGCGGCATGGCCACGGGTGGTCGCGTCGTGCATCACCTCAAGGCCTTCGCGCCCGATGCGCGCAACACGATCCTGTTCGCGGGCTACCAGGCCGGCGGCACGCGCGGCGCGTCGATGCTCGGCGGCGCGGCCACGGTGCGCATCCATGGACAGGACATCCCCGTGCGTGCGGAGATCGCGCACATCGATCACCTCTCGGCGCATGCCGACGCGAGCGAAATCCTGCAGTGGCTGCGCGGCTTCAAGTCGGCGCCGCGTTCGACTTTCATCACGCACGGCGAACCCGCTGCCGCCGACGCGCTGCGCCAGCGCATCGAGCGCGAACTCGGGTGGAACTGCACCGTGCCGAGCTACCTGGACACGGTCGAGCTCTCCTGAAAGTACACGTTCGGCCTGCGGGTATTCACTCCCCGCGACTTGCCATTCATTAACACCGGATGAGCATGGAATTGCCTATATTGCGCTTTTCGGCAACACCGCGAGGAGATCCCTTGAAGCAATGCAGTTCCATGGCCATCGAACGTTTGCTGCGCGTCATTGCGACGCTGGCGTTGCTGGGCACGCTCGCCGCGTGTTCGGGCGGCAGCAGCAACAGCGCGTCCGCGCCGGCTCCGGCCGCGTCAGCACCCGCCACCGCATCGGCCACCGGGAGCACGGGCGATGCGTACGACGTGTCGAAGATGGACTTCAAGACGCCGCCAGCCGTCGTGAGCAGCGAGCGGCACACGGGGCCTTTCGCTTCGGGCGGCGCCATCAGCCCCGGACCGCTGGTGAAACCGCTCGATCCCTCGCCCGTCAAGGAGATCCGCCTCGACACCACGCACAAGATCATCGACATCGCGCCCGGCGTGAAGTTCAGCGCGTGGACGTTCGGTGACCAGGTGCCGGGCCCGATCGTGCGCGCACGCGTCGGCGACCGCATCAAGTTCAGCATGACCAACCGCTCCGACGAGCCGGTGCCGGGCGTGCGCATCACGGCGGCGCCGATGATGCATTCGATGGACTTCCACTCGGCGATGGTGTCGCCGCAGGACAAGTACCGCTCCATCGCGCCGGGCCAGACCATCACCTTCGAGTTCACGGCCAACTATCCCGGCGTGTTCATGTACCACTGCGGCACGCCGATGGTGCTGGAGCACATCGCCTCGGGCATGTACGGGATGATGATCGTCGAGCCGCGCGGCGGCTACCCGACCAAGGTGGATCGGGAGTACGCGGTGGTGCAGAGCGAGTTCTATACCAAGCCCGATCCCGAGAAGCGCAGCGTGGACGGCGTGCCGCTGCACGTGCTCGACGGCCAGAAGGTCCGCACCAAGGCGCCGACCTACACCGTCTTCAACGGCAAGTACAACGCGATGGTCGACAAGCCGCTCGAGGCCAAGCCGGGAGAGCGCGTTCGCCTGTTCGTGATGAACGTCGGCCCCTCGAACACGTCGAGCTTCCACGTCGTCGGCACGATCTTCGACCGTGTCTGGTGGGAAGGAAACCCGGACAACCAGTTCCGCGGCGCGCAAACGGCGCTGCTCGGTTCGTCCAACGGCGCCATCGTCGAATTCATGATCCCCGAGGCCGGCAGCTACGTGATGGTGGACCACCACTTCGCCAACGCGTCGCAGGGCGCGATCGGGCTGATTGCGGCCGGCGGCGGCGGCGACCCCGAGCACCACAACATACCGGCGACAACGAAGGTGCCGACCGAGCCCGCCACGCAGAAAGCGCAGCTCGACTTCCAGTCGAAGTGCCTCGCCTGCCACTCGCTCGGCGGCGGCGACAAGCTCGGCCCCGACCTGCTCGGCGTCACCAAGCGGCGCGACGAAGCGTGGCTCACCAAGTGGCTGAAGTCGCCGGAGCAGATGCTGCAAAGCGATCCGGTCGCCAAGGCGATGCTCGACAAGTGGAAGATCCCGATGCCGAACCAGGGCCTGTCCGACGCGGAGGTCAAGGGCTACATCGCGTACTTCAAGTGGGCTGACCAGAACATCCAGCCGACGGCGACCGGCGCGCCGCCACCGGCTGCTGGCGGCGCCTCGGCCGCGGCCTCGCATGCGCACGGCGCGGCACCCCCGGCGAGCGCGAAGAAATGAAGGGCACCCTCGCATCCGCATTGGCGCTCGCCCTCGCCGCCGCCGCAGCGCCCGCCGGCGCGTGCGGCGCGTGCGCGGAAGACAAGGTCGCGGCGACCTACGACCATGCCACCGTGACGGCGGCGGCGGCCGCACGCAAGCTCGTCGTGTTCTGCGAGGTGAGCGGCACGCGCGAGTTCACGCGCGTGCGGCAGGCCGCGCAGCGCACGAAGGGCGTGCAGGCGGCGAGCGTGCGCGTGTCGAAGGATCCTTCGGCAGTGTCGTTCGTCATCGACCCGGCGCTGCAGACGCCGCAGTCGGCGGTCAAGTCTGTCCAGGCTGCGATGCCGCGCGGCGGCAAGCTTGCGATCGTGAAGGTGATGGGCGGGGGCTCGCCCGGCTAGACGCCCAGGTAGCGCTGCAGCAGCCCCGGCTGCGCACGCAGCTCCGACGCCGGGCCTTCGTGCGCGATGTGGCCGTTGTTCACGATGTACACGCGTGTAGCAAGCGCGAGCGTGGCGGCCAGGTTCTGCTCGACGAGCAGGATGGTCTGGCCTTCGGCCGCGAGCCGGCGGCAGGCGGCGACGAGGTCCTGCACGATCACCGGCGCCAGCCCTTCGAACGGCTCGTCGAGCAGCACGATCTTCGGCTGCCGGATCAGCGCCCGCGCGATCGCGAGCATCTGCTGCTCGCCGCCGGAGAGGTCCGTGCCGCGGCTGCGGCGCCGCTCCTTCAGGCGCGGGAACATCTCCCACGCGCGCTCGAGCGGCCACTTCTGCGGGGCCGTCAGGCCCGCGAGCACGAGGTTCTCCTCGACGTCGAGGCTGCCGAAGATGCGCCTGTCCTCGTGCACGAGCTGCATGCCGGCGCGCGCGATGGCGTGGCTCTTCCTGCCGGCGAGCTCCACGCCTTCGAGCTTGACGGAGCCGGTGCGCGGCGTGACGACGCCCATCAGGCTCTTGAGCGTCGTGCTCTTGCCCGCGCCGTTGCGCCCGAGCAGCGCCACCACTTCGTTCTTCTCGACGCGCAGCGCGAGGTCGAAGAGGATGTGCGAATCCCCGTAGTAGCTGTTCAGGCCGCTGACTTCGAGGAGGCTCATGCCGTTTCGTCCACCACGCCGTGCACGCCGCCGAGGTAGGCTTCCTGCACCTTCGCGTTGCCCTTGATCTCGGCCGGCGTCCCTTCGACCAGCACGCGGCCCTCCTGCAGCACCGTGATGCGCTCGGCCAGCTCGAAGAGGGCATCCATGTCGTGGTCGATGATGATCATGGTGCGGCCCTGGGCGATCGACTTCAGCAGCTTCACGGTTTCGGCGCGCTCGCTCGGGCTCATGCCCGCGAGCGGCTCGTCGAGCAGGAGCAGCGACGGCGACGAAGCGAGCGCAAGGCCGACTTCGAGACGGCGCTTCTCGCCGTACGCGAGTTCGGCCACCGGCGCGTCCGCCCGCGCCGTGAGGTTCACGAGCGCCAGCGTGTGCTCCACCTGTTCTGCCAGCCCCGGCAGGCGCGCCGGGTTCGCCATCAGGTCGAGCTTGAACCGGCCGCGCAGCTTCGCCAGCGCGGCGACCGTGACGTTCTCGCGCACCGTGAGCTTGTTGAACAGCTGGTTCACCTGGTAGCTCTTGGTCAGGCCAAGCTGGCAGACGTCCGTGACGCTGCGGCCGGTGATGTCCTCGCCCTGGAAGACGATGGTGCCGGCGCTGGGCGGCACTTCGCAGGTGAGCATCTTGAAGAACGTGGACTTGCCGGCGCCGTTGGGTCCGATGATCCCGCGCAGCTCGCCTTCCTGCACGGTGAAGTCGATGTCGGCGTTCGCGACGACGCCGCCATACCGCTTGGTCAATCCCTTTGCCGTGAGGATGGGCTCGCCCGCCGGCGCGCGCCGGGGCGCGATCGGCGCGCTCGTGCCCGCTGGCCGGCTGCCTGCCGGCGCCGCAGCAGCCATTGCGTCCGGGGCCGCCTTCTTTCCCGCCAGCCGCAGGTACAGCTCGCGCACCGCGCCGACGATACCCACGCGAAGGAAACAGACCAGCAACACGAAAACGACGCCGAGCACGAGCTTCCAGGTCGCGCCCATGGACAGGCTCGATTGCAGGAAGTCCTGCAGGAAGAGCCAGACAGCGGCGCCGATGAGCGGCCCGAACAGCGTGCCGCGCCCGCCTATCGCCGTCTGCATGACGAGCTGGCCCGACGTCTCGAACATGAAAGCGTCGGGCGGCATGAAGCCCTGCAACATGCCGAGCAGCCCGCCTGCCAGCCCCGCATAGGCCGCGGCGATGACGAACGCGGTGAGCTTGTAGCTGTGGACGTCGTGCCCGACGGCCGCCGCCCGCAGCGAGTTCTCCCGGATCGCCGTGAACACGGCCCCGACCGGCGACCGCACGATGCGCAGCGCGATCACGACGCCGATGAAGTAGCAGAACGCCAGGAACGGGTACAGCGACCAGCCTGAGGTGAACTTGTGCACGAACGAGCCGAGCATGATCGAGGGCGTCGGCACGCCCGGCAGGCCGTTCTCGCCGCCGGTCCATTCGGACAGCGGGTTGAACTCGACGAAGAAGAAGATTTCGGCGATGGCCACCGTGATCATCGCGAAGTAAATCCCCGTGCGGCGGATCGCGAGCTTGCCGATCAGGAAGCCGACACCCGCCGCCGCCGCCATGCCCAGCAGCAGCGCGAGGATGGTGTACGGAAAGCCGGCCCGTGTCAGGAGGTACGCCGCGACGAAGCCGCCCGTGCCGTAGAACGCGGACTGGCCGAAGGACAGCAACCCGGTGTAGCCGAACAGGATGTCGAAGCCGAGCCCGAACAGGCCCCATACCAGTATGCGGTTCACGGTGTTCGGCGCCGCGTCGAGCATGGGCATGACGAAAGGGACGGCGATCAGCAGCGCCGCCACGAGGATCTCCGTCAGGAGGATGTGCCTTCTCACCGGGAAGCCCTCACTCGCGTCCCTTCGTGCCGAACAGGCCGTGCGGCCGCACCAGCAGCACCAGCGTCATCGCCGCGAACAGCATCACGTACGCGTAACCCGGGTTGACCATCGACGTCAGGCTGATGATTTCGCCGGCGATCAGCCCGCCGACGATCGCGCCGGGAAAGGAGCCGACGCCGCCGATCACCACGACGACGAAGGTCTGCACGAGGATCGCCTCGCCCATGTCGGGCGTGAGCGACACGACCGGCGCGTTCGCGATGCCGGCGAAGCCCGCCGCCATCGAGCCGATTCCGAACACCACCATGAAGACGCGATAGACGTCGATGCCGAGCGAGTCGACCATCACCGGGTCCTCGATGCCCGCGCGCACGATCATGCCCAGGCGCGTGCGGTAGAGCACGATGTAGAGCACGAGCAGCGCGACGGCGACGATGCACACCAGCGCGAGGCGGTACGTCGGGTAGAACATGCTGCCGATCGGCGTGATGCCGGAGAGCAGCGCCGGCGTCGGCACGGTCTTCGACAGGCTGGAGAAGAAGTAGCGGACCAGCTCGACCATCACGATCGACAGGCCGAAGGTCACCAGCAGCTGGTCCTCGTGCGGGCGCGAATAGAAATGCCGGATCACCACGCGCTCCATGACGATCCCCACGACGAGCATGAAGAAAGTCCCGCCCGCGATCGCCGCCAGGAACGACCCGGTCGCTTCGTAGGCCGCGAATCCCGCGTACCCGCCCAGCATGAACATGGCGCCGTGCGCGAGGTTCAGCACACCGAGCGTGCCGTAGATGATCGTCAGCCCCGAGCTGATGAGCGCCAGCAGCGCCCCCAGCACGATGCCGTTGAACAGTTGCGAAAGGAAGTTCGGCCAGGAGAGCATGTGATGCGGGCAGGGTCAGGGCGCCGGGGGCACGAATCCGCGCCCCGGCGCCCTCTGGACGCGCGCCGTCTTCAGGTGTACGAGCCGAGGTTGCAGCCGAAGGCCTCGGGCTTCTGCATCAGGCCCGCGCCGGGGACGACTTCGACGACTTCCCAGAAGTCTTCCTTGTTCTTCATGTTCTTCGGCGACTTGCCGCGGACGATGACGACGGGACGCACCAGCTGGTGGTCCGCGGAGCGCCACTGCACTTCGCCGACCATCGAGTTGAGCTTGCGCGGCGTCTCGTACGACTTGATCACGTCGGGCGGGTAGAAGGTGCCGGCGTTCTCGACGGCCTCGGCCCAGAGCGCGAACTCCATGTAGGCGTTCTCCGCGCCCCACTCCGGCTTGTAGCCGTACTTCTTCTCGAACTCCTGCACGAACATCTTCGCGAGCGGGTACTTGTCTTCCAGCGTCCACCAGAAGTCGGTCGCCGCGAAGACGCCGTCGGTGATCTCCGCGCCGACTTCCTTGGCCAGGAACGGGATCTGGTACGGAATGACGAGCTTCATCTTCGGCAGCAGCCCGAACTGCTTGGCCTGCTGCGTCGACAGCACGGCGTCGTGGCCCCAGTTCACGTTGATCAGGAACTCCGCGCCAGAGTTGGCGATGTTCGTGAGGTACGAGCTGAAGTCCGGCGCGCCCAGCGGCGACACCTGGTTCGTCACCATCTGCCACCCGCCGTTCTTGGTCAGGTAGTCGTTCACCGACTTCGTGACGGTGTGGCCGTAGGTGTAGTCGGGCGTCATGAAGGCCGCCTTCTTGTTCTTGCCGTAGGCCTTCAGCAGCGCCGGGCCGATCGCGTTCGCGGCCGTCTCACCGTAGAAGTTCTGGCGCACGCCGTAGCGCACGCAGTCCTTGCCGGTGGTGTCGTTCGAGCCTGAGATGCCGCACACGAACAGGACCTTCTCGCGCTGCGCGAGCTTGTTCAGCGCAACGGCGACGGCGCTCGACGTGCCGCCGGTGATCATGATGGCCTTGTTCTCGGTGATGAAGCGCTGCTGCGCCTGCACCGCGTCGTTCGGCTTGGCGGCGGAGTCGGCAACGCCGTACTTCAGCTGCTTGCCGAGGACGCCGGTCTTGGTCTTCGGCGAGATCTGCTTGATCAGCGGGTGGCCGCTGTTGATGTGCTCGATGGCGAGCTGGTAGCCCTTGAGCTCGTCCTCGCCCTGCGCGGCGTAGGTGCCGGTGCGCGGCACCGTGATGCCGATGAACACCGAGTCGCCCGATGCGCCCGCGGGCCAGGTGCCCACCGGCGCGTTCTCGGCGAACGCGTTGGACAGGTAGCCCGGGACGCAAAGGCCGCCGGCCACGCCGAGGCCCGTCCTGATGAACTCGCGCCGGCCGCTGCGGCCGGTATTTCGTTGTCGATCGACCATGGGAAGTCTCCGGTTGAAGGGGCAGATATATCGTGGGACGATATGAAAAAACTATATCGCGGCACGATACGACGATAATCAGAGATAACCCGTAAGAAGACTGTGGGGTCCGGTAAGCCCTCAGTAAGGATGCAGGACGTGGAACTGAAGAAGGCGGAGAGACGGTACAAGCTCAGGACCGAGGATTACGCGAAGCTCGCCGCCTTCAGGCACGCGCTGCGCACGTTCCTGCACTTCAGCGAGGAAGCCGCGGCCGCGGTGGGCCTCACGACCCAGCACTACCAGGCCATGCTCATCCTGCGCGGCTGGGCGGGGCCGGGCGCGCCGTCGATCAACGACCTCTCGCGGGAACTCCTCATCAAGCACAACAGCGCGGTGGGGCTGGTCGACCGGCTCGTCGAAGTGGGGATCGTCAAGCGCGAGCGGTCGGCCGAGGACGGGCGCAAGGTCGAGCTGCACTTGACGGGCACAGGTCGCGACGTGCTGGCGTCCCTGGCCGAGACGCACAAGCGCGAGCTCGAGCAGGTGGGCCCGGTCCTGAGCAAGTTCTTCAGGGAACTGTCGGGCAAACGGGCGGCACGTCGCTAGTTTCCGGCTCCTCCGGCGTCGCAGGAATGAACGGGTCGAGCCCCATCACGGCCCAGTCGTCGCCGAACAGTTCCACCGGATGCTGGGTGCGCTCGGATCCGTTGCCGCACATCATCGAATCGGACGGGCAGTATTTGTCGCAGCCCCAGCAGACGCGCTCGGGATGCGCGGGACGGATCGGGAAGATCTTCTTCGCCATGGCTTGCTTCAGGCGACGCCGCACCACGCGGCGATGCGCTGGCCCATGTCCATCCACAGGGCCCATGCGGCGGCGGCGACGAGCAGCGCGCCGGCTGCGCGCGTGCCCCACTCCTGCCGCGCGCGGTTGCCGGCCTGCTGGAAGCGCAGGAGCAAGGCCGGCGCGAGCGAAAGCGAAATCGCGCTGCCGGCGGCGAAGAGCGCCATCGACAACGCGCCATCGAGCGGACCGCCGCTCAGCGATGCGACGAGCAGCGCCGAATAGAGCAATCCGCAAGGCATCAGGGCCCACAGCGCGCCGGTGGCGAAAAGGCCGCGCTGCGAGGCGGCGAGCGGCCGCACGCGCGACCACACGTTGCGGCCCGTGGCGCTGACCCACACGGGCTGCTGCGCGCGCGTGACCAGCATCAGCCCCCAGGCGAGCACGGCAAGGTGGAAGAGCGTCCACATCGGCCGCAGCGCGTTGCTGCTCGAAGCGAGCCACGCAAAGCTCTCGACCGCGGCCGCTGCGGCAGCGCCAGCGACGCTGTAGCCGACGAGGCGGCCGGCCTGGAATGTCCACAGCGCGCGCGCAGGCCGCACCGTGCCAGCGCGCATCACGCCGGCACACGCGGCGCCGCACATGGCGGCGCAGTGCGGCCCGCCCGCGAGCCCCATGACCAGCGCGGAAACGGCCAGCGTGGTGGACAAGGTGTGGGCCTTAGATGATGCGCGAGAAGCGCGCGCGCTGGCGGTCGCCCTGCAGGTAGCGGTCGAACACCATGGCGACGCCGCGCACGAGGTACCAGCCGTCGGCCGTGACCTGGATGCCGCTCTCGTCGACGACGACGAGGCCCTGGCGCTCGAGTTCCTCGAGCTGCTCCATCTCGCGGGCGAAGTATTCGCGGAAGTCGATCAGCCACGCCACTTCGATCGACTCGAACAGCACCTGGCCCTGGCACATGAGCGCCATGATCACCGCGCGGCGCGCGAGGTCGTCTCGCGTGAGCGCCAGGCCCCGCGCCACCGGCAGGCGACCCTGGTCGAGGTGGTCGCAGTATTCCTCCATCGTCTTCACGTTCTGGCTGTAGGTCGGGCCGATGCGGCCGATGGCGGACACGCCCAGGCCGATCAGGTCGCAGTCGGGCTGCGTGCTGTAGCCCTGGAAGTTGCGGTGCAGGCGGCCCTGGCGCTTGGCGACGGCGAGCGAGTCGTCCGGCAGCGCGAAGTGGTCCATGCCGATGTATTCGTAGCCCGCGGCCGAGAACGCGTCGAGCGCCTGCGAGAGCATCTGCAGCTTGCCCGAGGGCTGGGGCAGGTCGATCGAGATGATGCGGCGCTGCGGCTTGAAGCGCTCGGGCAGGTGGGCGTAGGCGTAGAGCGCGATGCGGTCGGGCTTGAGCTCGCAGATCTGCTCCAGCGTGCGCGCGAATGTCTCGGGCGTCTGCTTGGGCAGGCCGTAGATCAAATCGACGTTGATGGACTCGAAGCCGATGCGGCGGGCCTCCGCCATCAGCGCGAACACCTGCTCGGCGGGCTGCACGCGGTGCACGGCCTTCTGCACGTCGGGGTCGAAGTCCTGCACGCCGAAGCTCAGTCGGTTGAAGCCGAGCTGCGCGAGCTTTTCCAGCCGCGCGGCGTTCACAGTGCGCGGGTCGATCTCGATCGAATACTCGCCGCCGGGCACGAGCGTGAAGCTGCGGCGGATCATGTCCATCAGCTGCTGCAGCTCGTCGTCGGAGAGGAACGTCGGCGTGCCGCCGCCCAGGTGCAGCTGCGAGACCGTCTGGCCCACGCCCATGTGCAGCGTGTGCAGGTCGATCTCGCGGGCCAGGTACGTCAGGTACTTCGCGGCGCGGTCATGGTGCTTGGTGATGATCTTGTTGCACGCGCAGTAGTAGCACAGCGACTCGCAGAAAGGGATGTGCACGTAGATCGACAGCGGCAGGCTGAGGGCCGGGGCCACCCGGCGCTGCGCCAGGGCCTGGTGGTAGTCCTGCACGGTGAACGCCTCCACGAAGCGGTCGGCCGTGGGGTACGACGTGTAGCGCGGGCCGGGAATGTCGAACCGGCGGAGCAGATCGGGCGAAAGCGAGTGCATGTGACAGCCTGCGATGAACGAGCCTCCACTGTGCAGCCCTCGCAGCCCCGCGCGGTTGATCTGGGTCAAGTGCGCCCGGACCGCGGCCCGGACAATTTGATTCATGTCAGCCGGGCGCCCCGGCGCCCCAAGGAGCCCCCGTGCCGCCTCGCCCCCAACTCAGCATTGCCGCGCAACCCGAACACCTCGATCCGGCCGCGCTGAAGATCGCCTGCTCGAACTGCAACCTGCGCGAGCTGTGCATGCCCGTGGGGCTGGCGCCCGAGGAGCTGGAGCGGCTGGACGAAGTCGTCGCCTCGCGCCGCCGCGTCAAGCGCGGCACGGCCCTCTTCCGCAACGGCGAGGTGTTCGAGTCGCTCTTCGCGATCCGCACCGGCTTCTTCAAGACCCGCGTCACGGCGCAGGACGGCCGCGACCAGGTCACCGGCTTCCAGATGGCCGGCGAGATCGTCGGGCTCGACGGCATCGTCAACGACCGCCACACCTGCGACGCCGTCGCGCTGGAAGACTCCGAAGTGTGCGTGATGCCGTTCGAGCGCCTCAGCGCCCTGTCCCAGGAGATCGGCGCGCTGCAGCACCACATGCACCGGGTCCTCAGCCGCGAGATCGTGCGCGAGCACGGCGTGATGCTGCTGCTGGGCAGCATGCGGGCCGAAGAGCGCGTGGCCGTCTTCCTGCTGAACCTGGTGCAGCGCCTGCACGCCCGCGGCTTCTCGCGCACGGAACTCGTGCTGCGCATGACGCGCGAGGAGATCGGCAGCTACCTCGGCCTGACGCTGGAGACCGTGAGCCGCACGTTTTCCACGTTCCACGAGCAGGGAATGATCGAGGTGCGCCAGCGCTACCTGCGCATCGTGGACACCGAGGCGCTGCAGCGCATCGTGAGCGCCCAGCGCTGAGGGCAGCGCCGGGGCGCCTCAGCGCGCCACGAGCACCGGGACGGGCGATTGCGCGACGACCTTCTGCGCCACGCTGCCGAGCATCAGCCGCGCGATCCCGCTGCGGCCGTGCGAACCCACCACCACCAGGTCGGCCCCGCAGTTCGTGGCGGCCTGCACGATCCCTTCGCTTGCCGACTTGTCGTCGATGCGCAGCGCATGGAACTCGAGCGGCTCGCCGCCTTCGGCGCACAGCTCGCGCACGCGCTGGTGCGCCTCGGACGCATGCTCGGTCGCGGCGGACATGTAAGCCTGGAAGCCGAGGGGGTTCGCTTCGCCGACGTTCAGGTACGGGTACGGGTCGACGACGTAGAGCGCCGACAGCTGCGCCTCGTGCTTGCGCGCGAGGCCGACGGCGGCGCGGGCGGCATTGGCCGATGCCGGCGATCCATCGGTGGCGAGCAGGATGTGCTTGAACATGGTGCCTCCTGGGGCGGTTGCTGTGTTGCGACGATGGTGCGGCAAGCATGCGACGGCGCAATTGACCTCCGTCAAGCGCGCGCGAGGCGACCTAAGCTTGCGCTCGGTCAACACGGCAAGCGCCATCGATTCCTACATTTCGGTCATGGGCCCGGCAGCCCGGGCCAGGGCGCAGTGCCCCAAGGAGACACACCATGTACAAGACGATCCTCGTTCCCGTCGACGGCAGCGTCACCGCCGAGAGCGGCCTGCGCGAAGCCATCGGCCTGGCGGCAGCGACGAACGCCAGGCTCGTGCTACTGCACGTGATCGACGACTTCCGCACGCTGATGCAGATGGCCTCGGTGTCCAGCTACAACGCGATCATCGACCGCATGCGCCAGCACGGCCGCTCAATCCTCGACCGCGCACGGCAGCAGGCGGCGGAACAGGGCGTGGAGGCCGACACGCTGCTGCGCGAAGTGACGCAGGCGCGCGTGTCGCAGGTGATCGACGAGGAAGCGCGCAGCAACTCGTGCGACCTGATCGTGATGGGCACGCACGGCCGGCGCGGCCTGAGCCGCCTGACCATGGGCAGCAACGCCGAAGCGCTCGCGCGCATGAGCCCCACGCCGGTGATGCTGGTCCGCGAGGACCAGGCGCTGGCCGCCTGAGCGAAGAGTTGTCATTGCGGGCTCGACCCGCAATCCAGTGGCTTTGGTGGGCCGTCGAAAGACGCTGGATGCCGGATCGAGTCCGGCATGACATGGAGCCTCTACGGCCGCACTTGCGCGACGCTGATCGCGACGCCCTTCGCGCCCACCTTCACCACCTGCACGGCGGAGATGAGGTCGCCCGGCTCGGCGCGCGCCTGGCCGGTCTTCGAGATGCGCGCTTCCACTTCGACGTCGCTGGCGCCGGAGATCGCGGCCTGCGGGCTCATCGCGAGCGAGTCGTCGAGCGTGAACTGCAGCGGGAACGTCCTCGCGGGGACGCGCAGCACGGCCAGCGGCATGCGCGTGCCGGGCGCACGGGCGATCACCATGAGCGTGTCGCCGGCGCCGACGCGGGACTTGAGTTGCGCGTCCAGCGTCACGGTGCCGCTCACGGTGGCCCCGCCCGCCGCTGCCTGCGCAGCCGGCGCGGCGAGCGTGCGGACGACGGTGCTTCCCTGCGCCACCGCGGCGGCGCCCGCGGGACCGGCCAGCCCGCGCACTTCGGCGATCGCGCCTTCGAGGTTGCGCGCGTCTTCGGAGCCGGGGGCGAGCTGCGGCGCGAGCCGCTGCCACATCGCCAGCGCTTTCACGTAGTCCTTGCGCTGCATCGCGGCCGTGCCGCCGAGCCAGAGGGCCATGCCGTTGTCCGGGTCGGCCTTCAGCGCCTTGTCGATCAATTCCGTAGGCTTGCCGGCGAGCTGGCCGCCGGCGTTGGTCGCCACCACGTCCGCGTAGTTCGCGAGCATGACCGCGTCGTCGTCGATGAAGGCGCCGGCGCGCTCGAAAGCCCGCTCGGCCTCGGCGTTGCGGCCCATCACCTTGTACGAGCGGGCGAGCATCACCCAGCCCTTGAAGTTGGAGGGGTCGGCTTCGAGCTTCTTCGCCAGGCCCGCGACCATCGCTTCGACTTGCGCCTTGTCGTTCACCGCATCGGGCCGCCCGGGCGCGATCGACGCCGGGTTGCCCAGCACGAGGTAAAGAGCGCAGGCCGCGAGCGGCACCGACAGCGCGATGGCGATCGCCGTGCGGCGCGGCGCGCGGACCTGCGCCACGTCGTCCTCCGCCTGCGTGTCCTGGAGCGCGCGGCGCTTGAGTTCGGCGCGGGCCTGCACGGCGTCGGCTTCGCTGAGCGCGCCTTCGGCCACGTCCTGGTCGATGCGCGCGAGCTGGTCGCGCAGGATGCGGGTGTTGAGTTGCCGGTGCGAGCCGGCGGCGGACGTGTCCCTGCGGAACAGGAGCGGGCGCAGCAGCACGAGCAGCATGGCGGCCGCCAGGACGGCGGCGGCGAGGATGAATACGGACATGGTCATTCGCTCCCGGCGAGCAGCGCATCGGCGCGGCGGGCCTCGTCATCGGTCATCGGGGGTTCGGCCAGCGCGCGGCGGCGCCGGGCCAGGAACACGAGCAGCGTGGCGACGCCCGCTGCCATCAGCACGAAGGGGCCGAGCCACAGCAGCCAGGTCTGCGGCTTGACCGGCGGGCGGTACAGCACGAAATCGCCGTAGCGGCTCACCATGAACTCGCGGATCTCGCTGTCGGTGCGGCCGGCGATGATCAGGGTGCGCAGTTCGCGGCGCAGGTCCATCGCGAGGTCGGAGCGCGAGGCGGCGAGCGATTCGTTCTGGCACACGAGGCAGCGCATCTCTTCGGCGATGACGAGCAGGCGCTGCTCGACCACCGGGTCTTCGGCCATCGGCACGGCTTCCTTCGCGAGGGCCAGCGCGCACGACAGCGCGATCATGAGGAGGACGGCGAGGCGTTTCATGATTTCTTCAGCTTCTCGATGAGCGGCAGGATGGTCTTCTGCATCGCCTCGGCCGTCAGCGGGCCGATGTGCTTGTGGCGGATCACGCCCTGCTTGTCGACGATGAAGGTTTCCGGGACGCCGTAGACGCCGTAGTCGATGCCCACGCGGCCGTCGGCGTCGAACGCGGAGAGCGTGTACGGGTCGCCGTGCTGGCCGAGGAACTTCAGCGCCAGCGGGCGCGTGTCCTTGTAGTCGAGGCCGACCAGCGGCACGACCTTCGACTGGCCGATCTCGACCAGCAGCGGGTGCTCGACGCGGCAGGCGACGCACCAAGAAGCCCACACGTTGAGCATCCAGACCTGGCCCTTCATGTCGGCGGGCGAGAACTTGTTGTCGGCGGCGATGAGCTGCGGCACGTTGAAGGCCGGCGCCGCCTTGCTCACCAGCGGCGACGGGATCTCGTGCGGGTCGCGTTGGAGGCCCACGGCGAGGAACGCAACGAGCACGCCGAACAGGCCGAGCGGGACGAGGAAACGGGCTTTCATGCGGGGACTCCGGAAGCCGCACCCGGCGCGGCCGAGGTGCGTTGGCGCAGGACGCGGTAGCGGCGGTCGAACACCGCGAGCAGGCCGCCGAGCGCCATCAGCAGGCAGCCGCCCCAGATCCAGTTGACGAAGGGCTTGTAGTACACGCGCACGGCCCAGGCCTGGCCTTGCAGCGGCTCGCCGAGCGAGACGTACACGTCGCGCGTGAAACCGGCGTCGATCGCCGCTTCGGTCATCGGCATTTCGGACGACTGGTAGTTGCGCTTCTCGGGGAACAGCACCTTGCCCGGCTGGCCCGACCTGCTCACCTGGAACTCGCCGCGCTCGGCGATGTAGTTCGGTCCGGCGACGCGCTTGACGCCGATGAACCGGAACTCGTGGCCGCCGACGGTGACAGTGTCGCCCGGCTCCATGCGCACGTCCTTCTCTTCCTGGAAGCCGCCGACCAGGGTCACGCCGACGACGAACACGGCGATGCCGAGGTGGCCGACGTGCATCGCCCAGTACGACAGCGGCGGGTTGCCGGACTTCAGCCGCTGCGCGACCTGCTGCAGCATCGACACGGCGATCCACACGGCGAGCGCGATGCCCACGGCGGTGAGCCACGTCCAGCCGCCCATGGCGAGCGGGATCACGATCGCGGCCGCGACGGCGAGACCGGCGGCCAGCCGGAGGCGCCGCGCGATGTCCTTCACGTCCGCGTTCTTCCAGCGCGCCAGCGGCACGGCGGCCATCAGGAACAGCACCGGCGCCATCAGCGGCACGAACACGGTGTTGAAGTACGGCGGGCCGACGGAGATCTTGCCGAGGTTCAGCGCGTCGACCAGCAGCGGGTACAGCGTGCCGAGCAGCACCGACGCGGCGGCGACGACCAGAAGCACGTTGCCCACCAGCATCAGCGTCTCGCGCGACATCAGCGCGAACTGGCCGCCTGCCGTGACCTTGGGCGCGCGCCACGCGAAGAGCGCGAGCGAGGAGCCGACCACGAGCACGAGCAGCGCGAGGATGAAGATGCCGCGGCGCGGGTCGCTCGCGAATGCATGCACCGACGTCAGAACGCCCGAGCGGACGAGGAAAGTGCCGAGCAGCGAGAGCGAGAACGCGCCGATCGCGAGCAGCACGGTCCAGCTCTTGAACGTGCCGCGCTTTTCCGTCACGGCGAGCGAGTGGATCAGCGCGGTGCCGATCAGCCACGGCATGAACGAGGCGTTCTCGACCGGGTCCCAGAACCACCAGCCGCCCCAGCCCAGCTCGTAGTACGCCCACCAGGAGCCGAGCGCGATGCCGAGCGTGAGGAAGATCCAGGCCGCCGTGGTCCACGGCCGCGACCAGCGCGCCCAGGCGGCGTCGAGCCGGCCCGACAGCAGCGCGGCGATGGCGAAAGCGAAAGCGACCGAGAAGCCGACATAGCCCATGTACAGCATCGGCGGATGCAGGATCAGCCCGGGGTCCTGCAGCAGCGGGTTCAGGTCGCGGCCGTCTTCGGCGCCGGGCAGCAGGCGGTTGAACGGGTTCGACGTGGCCAGCACGAACAGCAGCAGGCCGGTGGCGACGAGCCCCAGCACGCCGAGCACTCGCGCGGCCATCACTTCGTCGAGGCTGCGCGAGCGCAGCGCCACGGCGACGGTCCAGCCCGCGAGCATGAAGATCCACAGCAGCAGCGAGCCTTCATGGCCGCCCCACACGGCCGCAAGGCGGTAAGGCGTCGGCAGCAGCGAGTTGGAATGCTCGGCGACGTAGGTGACCGTGAAGTCGTTCACGTAGAAGCACCACGCCAGCGACGCCATCGAGCATGCGACGAGGAGAAAGAAGGCCTGCGCGGCGGGGCGCGCGAGCAGCACCCATTCGCGGCGGCCGGCCTGCGCGCCGATGAGCGGCAGCGTGCCGAGCACGGCGGCGGCGCAGAACGCCAGGATCAGCGCGAAGTGGCCGAGTTCGGGGATCATTGTTTCGCCTCCGCGCCCTTGCGTGCCTGGTCCAGCGCGTGCTGGGCCTGCGGCGGCATGTAGTTCTCGTCGTGCTTGGCGAGCACCTCGGCGGCGGCGAACCGGCCGTCGGGGCCGAGCTTGCCCTGCACCACGGCGCCCTTGCCTTCCTTGAACAGGTCGGGAAGGATGCCGGTGTACGACACGGGCACTTCACGCGCGGTGTCGGTCACGATGAAATGCACGGTGAGGTTGTCGCGCTGGAGCGACCCTTCCTTGACCATGCCGCCGATGCGGAACGCCTGGCCCCTGGGCGCCTTGCCCGCGGCGACCTCGCTCGGCGTCACGTAGAGCGCGATGTTGCTGTTCAGTGCGTTGAGCACCAGCGCCGCCGCGATGCCGACGGCGGCAAGGCCGCCGGCGACGATCGCGCCGCGCTTCTTCCAGGCTTTCATGGGTTCTCCTTTTCGAGGCGGTCGGCACGGGCGCGCATGCGCAGGCTGCGCAGCACGCTGTTCGTGCGTTGCCCCACGAGCAGCGGCTCGACCGCCAGCGCCACCGCGCAGGCGCCGAAGCTGCCCCAGACATACAGGGCGTAGCCGCCCATCGCGAAGAATTCGGACACCGAGTTCCAGTTCATGCCGCCACCTCGCGCAGGTTTCTCACCCACTCCGTGTGCGTCTCGCGCTCGAGGATGATTGCCCGCACGCGCTTGAGCGCCATCGCGATCGAGTACATCCAGAAGCACAGCGCCATGAGCAGCATGCCCACCAGCATCGTCTGCGCCATCGACGGCGCCTTGGTCATCGAAATCGACGAGCCCTGGTGCAGCGTGTTCCACCACTTCACCGAGAAATAGATGATCGGCACGTTGACGACGCCGACCAGCGCGAGGATGGCGCCGGCCTTGTCGGCGCGGCGCGGGTCGTCGATGGCCGCCTGCAGCGCGATGAAGCCGAGGTAGAGGAACAGCAGCACGAGCTCGGAGGTCAGGCGCGCGTCCCACACCCACCACGTGCCCCACATCGGCTTGCCCCAGAAGGCGCCGGTGAGCAGCGACAGGAAGGCCATCAGCGCGCCGGTGGGCGCGAGCGCCTGCGCCATCATTCCGGACAGGCGCGTGTTCAGCGCCAGGCCGATGCCGGCCCAGCCCGCCATCACGAGGTAGATGAACATCGACATCCACGACGCGGGCACGTGCACGAAGATGATGCGGTAGCCCTCGCCCTGCGTGGCGTCGGTCGGCGCGACGAAGAAGCTGACCCACAGGCCGGCGACGCCGAAGACGGCGGCGAGCGCCCAGAACCACGGCTCCAGCCGCGCGGCGATGGGATAGAAGCTGTACGGGCTGGCCAGCTTGAACCAGTTGATGACGCGGTTGCTCATTCGAGTGCGATCCTGAGGGCCGCCGTGGTCGCCCACGGCGCGAAGAACAAGGCCAGCGCCAGCATGGCCGCGAGCAGCGAGAGATGCCCGCCGGCGCCCATGCCGGAGCCGTGCGCCTGCACCGCGCCGGCGCCGAAGATCAGCGCGGGGATGTACAGGGGCAGCACGAGCAGGCTGAGGAGCACGCCGCCGCCGCGCACGCCGAGCGTGAGCGCCGCGCCGATCGATCCGAGCAGCGACAGCAGGGGCGTGCCGAGCAGCAGCGCCACGGTGAGCACGACGAGCGATTCGGCGTCCAGGCCGAACTGGATGCCGAGCACGGGGGCGAGCAACACCAGCGGCAGGCCGCACAGCAGCCAGTGCGCGAGGTTCTTGCCGGCCACCAGCAGCGCGAGCGGCGTGGGCGAGAGCACCATCTGCTCGAGCGTGCCGTCGGCATGGTCCGCGCTGAACATGCGCGGCAAACCGAGCATCGTGGAGAGCAACGCGCCGACCCACAGCACGCCGGGCGCGATCTTGCGCAGCAGCGCCGGCTCGGGGCCGATGCCGAGCGGGAACAGGCTCGAGACGATCACGAAGAAGAAGAGCGCCGTCAGCACTTCGCCCTTGCGGCGCATGGCCAGCAGGAGGTCGCGCCGGGCGATCGCGGCCATCGCCTTCACAGCTGCACCGCCTTGCCGCCCGCCATGGGCAGCGGCTGGTGGCTGGTGACGATCGCCATGCCGCCGGCGGCGACGTGCTCCGCAACGAGCCCGCCGAGCATTTCCACGGCGCGGGTGTCGAGCGCGGTAAACGGCTCGTCGAGGATCCACAGCGGCGCCTTGCGCGTGACCAGGCGCGCCAGCAGCACGCGTCGCTTCTGGCCGGCTGACAGGTGGCGCACTGCCAGGTGCTCGCGGCCGTTCAGGCCGAAGCGGCGCAGCGCGGCGCAGGCTTCGTCTTCGCCGAGCGGTGCGCCGTCCAGGCGAGCGGCGAGTTGCAGGTTCTCGGCGCCCGTCAGGTCGTCCTTCACCGCGGCCTGGTGACCGAGGTACAGCATGTCCGCGCGGTAGGAGCCGGGGACGGCCTTGATCGAGTCACCGTTCCAGGTGATGTCGCCCCCCGCCGGCTGTGAAAGCCCCGCGACCAGCCGCAGCAGGCTGGTCTTGCCCGAGCCGTTGGCGCCGCGCACGTGCAGCCATTCGCCGGCGGACAGGGCAAAGCCGACGCCCGAGAACAGGGGACGCTCGCCACGGATGCAGGCCAGGCCTGTTGCGCTCAGCATGAAGCTGATTCTGGGCGGGCGCGCAGCACGCGCCAATGGCCCAAAACGCGCGCGCTTGACCGAAGTCAAGCGCGAAGGCCCTGGCCGGCGCGGGCGGGGTAGCCGCGCGCCGCCGCGGGCTATTCGTCCGGGTCCTTGTATTCCTTGGGCAGGTTGTGCGCGATGCCCTTGTGGCAGTCGATGCACGTCTTGCCTTCGTCGCGCGCCTTCATGTGCTTCTTGTAAGGCGTCTGCTTCTGCAGCTCGGCGCTCATCGCGTCGAAGGTGTGGCAGTTGCGGCATTCCTGCGAATTGCTCGCCTTCATGCGCTCCCACTCGTGCGTGGCCAGCTCCATGCGCTTGGCCTCGAACTTCTCCTTGGTATCGATGCTGCCGGTGATCTTGCCCCACACCTCGAGGCTGGCCTTGGCCTTGCGGATCATCTTCGGCCCCCACTCGCGCGGCACGTGGCAGTCGGAGCAGATCGCCCTCACGCCGGTGCGGTTGCTGTAGTGGATCGTGCCCTTGTACTCCTGGTAGACCGTGTCGCGCATCTCGTGGCACGTCGTGCAGAACTCCAGCGTGTTGGTCATTTCCAGGCCGGTGTGGAAACCGCCCCAGAAGATGATGCCTGCCGCGAAGAACACGGCGGCGAGCGTGAGCACCGAGTACTTCGCGCTCGGCCGCCTCAGGAACTGCCAGAAGCGGCGGATCGCGCCGGGGGGCTTGCCCGCCACCGGCTCAGCGGAAGGCGTAGCCATAGCTGATGCTCACTGCGTTGACGTGGTACCGCGGGGACGTCATGCCCGAGCCGAGGTAAGCCTGCACGGAGGTGAAGCCGAACAGGTCGTACTGCGAATCCGAGGACCGCAGCTGGCGGTGCAGCAGCGCCGCCTTGACGGACTGGTTCTTGTCGATCGCGTACTTCGCCGAGAGGCGCAGGTCGGCCATCGAGCTCGTGATGTCCGGCATGTCCGCCGCTGGGACGTACACGTTGGAGCCGATGCCGTTGTTGTAGTACGTGCCGCCGGTGAAAGCGAGCTTGGTGCGGGCGCGCGAGTAAACGAGGTCGCCCGCCAGCGTCAGCTTGCCGCCCATGAACTGGCTGGACTTCACGCCCATGCCGAACGTGAACACGCGGTCGCTCTGGCTCTCGCTCCAGTTGCGGCAGGGGTCGGTGAGGTAGTCGACCGGCAGGCCCGCCGTGCTGGTGTACGAGGCGCAGGTGCCATCGGGCACGTGCGGAATCGGCGTCGGCACGGTTGCGCCACGCGCGGCCGGAATCTGGAAGTGCTCGGCCCGCTGCTTCATGTGCTCCGCGGTCGCGAAGGCGTTGAAGGTGAGCGCGTCGCTCGCCGCATAGGTGCCGTCGAGGTTGAACACCTGGCTGCCGGCTTTCTTCAGGCCGAACTGCGAGGGGTACTTGTCCTGCATGTAGTCGACGCTGGCCTGCACGAACAGCTGTTCGGTCGCCTGGAAGTCGAGCGAGCCGCGCAGCTTGTCGCGGTTGCGGCTGGCCAGGAAGAACTGGCGGAAGCCCGGCACTTCGCCGAAGCCGCCGACGTTGACGCCGGACGCGGGCGTCGCGACTTCGGGCTCTTCGTAGTCGTGCGCCTTGCGCTGCGAGCGGGAGTACGACAGGTATGCGTTGGCACCCTCGCCGATGCCCTGGCGGTATGCGAGCCGCAGCGTGTTCTCCGTGGCCTTGCCGGACGCGAAGGGGTTGTTGATCTCGTGCGAGATCGGGTTGATCGAGGCGTCGGCCGTGCGCTCGACGATGACGTGCTCGAGGGCGCCGGACAGCGACTGGCTGCGGCTGAAGCTGTACTTCGCCTCGCCGAGCACCTGCGTCGTCTTGCGGTTCAGCGGCACATTGTTGAAGATCGACGATGCGGCCGGCACGGCGATGCCGTCCGCCTGCGTCACGGTGTAATTGCCCACCGCCGAGCGGTTGTCGCGGTTGTCGTACTTGAGCTGGCCAGTCAGGTCCAGGCCGTCCATCGGGCGCGAAGTCAGGCGCGCGAGGAAGTTGGTCTGGGTTTCCTTCGAGTCGGAGGACGTCGCGCCGCCGTTCACGTTCCAGCCGGTGCCCGACTGGTAGTGGAACGGCTCGTTCTGCGTCATGCGCGTGTGCGACGCCGACAGCACGAGCTTCGTCGCGGCGGTGAAGCGGTAGCCGCCGTCGACGACGAACTGGTGCATCTGGTTGTCGGGCGCGCCGTTCATCATCACGCGGTTGTTCAGCACCGCGCCGCTGGCGGTGCCGGTGGCGAACGGGCTCTCGGCCGTGAAGCCGTCGACGCTGTTGCGATAGAACGAGGCGTTGTAGCCGACGCTGAAATGCGCCTGCCTGTCGGTGTAGCGCGCGACGGCTTCGACGATGTTCGTGTCGCTGTTGATCGGCTCGGGCAGCAGCGTGCCCTTGAAGCCGCCCATGGCCGCGCCGGTCAGCTTGACGCCGTCCTTCCTCTCGTTGCGCGCGGTGACCGCCACCGTCCATTGGGGCGTGAGGTTGATCTCGCCGGCCAGCGCCGTGCGCTCGCGCCGGGTGGCGACGTTGAAGTTCTGCATCAGCGCCGGGATCACGAAGCCGGGGCCGCCGCCCGTGGTCGTCGCATTCAGGTTCGGCGACTGCAGGTTGTTCCAGTTGGCCAGGCCCGAAGTGGCCGTGCGGGCCGCCGCGGCGGGGTAGCCCGGCACCAGCACGAGCGTGCTCGTTCCGGCGCCGTTGTAGATCGTCTGGTAGTCGTCGGCGTAGTTGCGGCGCAGCTGGTCGAAGTCCAGGCCCAGGCGGAAGGAGCCCTGCCTCGCGTATTCGCCGCCGAGGCTGCGCGTGTCGAGGCCCAGGTCGCGGCCGTACAGGCGCCAGCGCTCGATGCTGCCCGAGTCCCAGGCGCCGCCGCCGCGCAGCTCGAAGTTCACGAGCGGGTTCAGGCCCTTGTTCTGCAGGCCGTTGTATTCGGCGAACTTGTACGAGCTGCGGTTGACGAACGTCGCCCCGACCTCCACCGTGCTTTGCGGCGTCACGAGCTCGGCGACGGTCGGGTCCTCGGCGGCCTGCGCCGAAAGCACGGCCCCGAACAGGGCGAGCGCACCCTGCACGGCGATGACCGATGCGCGGAGCGCCACCGGCGGCCTCATTTTGCTTGTCATGGTCTTTCTCCTGTCTTGTGGGGTGCGGGCTGCTTCAGCGCAGCAGGTAGATGCCGGCCGGGTGGTTCGACCCGTGCACCTGCGAGTGGCAGTTCACGCAGCCGCGGTACGAGACCTGGACAGGCGGGTTGTTCGAGGAGAGGCGCGCGCCCGTCACCGGGTTGACCGGGTTCGTCGCGGCCGTCGACTGGTTGATGTTCGCGATCACGCCGCCCGGCAGGCTGGCGCCGCTGTAGACGTTGCCTGGATGGGGCGTCGTGCCGCCATGGCATTGCTGGCAGAGCCACGGTGCGCGCACCCTCAGAAGCGGCGCGACTGTCGAGCCGTGCGGCGTGTGGCAGTTCATGCAGTCGTCGTTCGCCGAAGCGTGCGACCAGAGGAAGGGGCCGCGCTTTTCGGCGTGGCACGTGAAGCAGGTTTCGTTCACCGTGTTCTTCACGAGCAGCTTGGGGCCGACCGAGCCGTGCGGGTTGTGGCAGTCCGCGCAGCCCATCTTGCCGGCCGCCAGCGGATGCGTGGACGTGCGGTGCGTGAGGGCACGCTCGCTCTTGTGGCAGTTGAAGCAGACCTCGGGCTGCGTCGCCTTGGCGAGGACCTTGTCCTTCTCCGCGTGGTTCGTGTGGCAGCTCGCGCAGCTCAGGTCCTTGCCGTCGTGCTGGCTGCCGGCCCAGTGCGTGCGCTTGCCGCCCTCGTGGCAGCCGATGCAGGCCTGCGCCTGCTCCTTCGCCGATGTCCTGGAGCGCGCGCCGAACGTGCGGTCCGGCGCCGGGCGCACCGCGCTGCCCGCCGCGTTCTTCACGTGGGCATCGCTCGCGCCGTGGCAGCTCTGGCAGCCCGGCGTGCGCGGGTCGCCCTTGACGCCGTGGCGGCCCTGGTAGTACGAGAGGATCGGCTTGTTGTCGGTCTCGTCGTGGCACCGGGTGCAGACCGCGTCCTTCTTGGCGGCATCCTGCGCCAGCGCCGAGCGGGCGGCGGCGCTGGAGCCCATGTCGGGCAGGTCGGCGGCCATGGCGGGCGCGGCAAGGCCGGCGGCACAGGCGAGCGCCATGAGGAGTCTTCTGATCGCTTTCATTTGCTTGTCCCGTTCTCTCTCGTTCAGGGAAAGGCGCCCTTCAGGCGCCTACTGCGCAAGAATCCATTGCACGAGGTTCTTGACCTGCGCCATGTCCTTCGGCGGGTTGGTCTTGACGATCTTGTGTTCCTCTTCGTGGCCGTCGGGGAACTTGGCCTTCTCGCCGGTGGTGATGTGCTCGACGAGGCGCGACTCGGCGTTGGCCTTGCCCTTGTACTTGGCGGCGACGCTCTTGTACGACGGGCCATCCTTGTCCTTGTCGAGCGCGTGGCACTTCAGGCAGTTGTTCTGGCGGGCCAGCGCGAGCGCGGCGGCCTCGTCCGCGGCTTGCGCGGGGGCGGCCAGCGCAAGAGCGGCGGCTGCGGCGATGAAGGTGGTGCGGATCAGTGCGGTCATGGACTACCTCGTCATGGTGTTGGCCGGCGGGGCCCGATGCCCCATTGCCGATGCATTGATGGTGGTCGAATGCCGCGCGCCGGGAAATCGGAACCCTCTCAAACGAGGCATCGGATAACTCCGATTGCGCGCCGCCCGCGCGCTCGTGCGCGGCTTATTCGCGCGAGGTGTCGAGCAGGTTGTGCTCGATGGCGTAGCGGACCAGGTCCACCTGGTTGGCCAGGTTCATCTTCGCCAGGATGTGGGACTTGTGCGTGCTCACGGTCTTGATCGACAGCGAGAGTTCCTCGGCGATGTCGGTGAGCGTGCGGCCGCGCACGATGCGGCTGAAGACGCCGTATTCCCGGTCGGACAGCGTGGTGTGCGGCATGGCGTCGTCGGGTCGCGACGTGTCGGTGGCAAGCAGCTCTGCCACCTTCTCGCTCACGTAGGCGCCGCCCAGCGCCACCTTGCGGATCGCGGGGATGATCAGGTCGCTGTCGCCTTCCTTCGAGAGGTAGCCCGCCGCGCCGGCGCGGATGGCGCGCACGGCGAACTGCTCCTCCGGGTGCATGCTGAAGACCAGCACGGGCATGCGCGGGCGCTCGGCCTTGATCAGCTTGATCAGTTCGAGGCCGCTGCGCCCGGGCATCGACATGTCCAGGATCACCAGGCCCCACTCGCGCGCGCGCACCAGCTCCAGCGCAGCGTTGCCGTTCGAGGCCTCGGCGGCGACGGCCATGTCCGGGGTTTCCGAGAGCAGCTTGCGCAAACCCGCCCGGATGATCGCGTGGTCGTCGGCGATGAGGACTTCGATCGTCATGCGGCCACCTCGTCCGGCAGTGCCGCCGAATCGATCGGCAGCGCGACGCGGATCGTCGTGCCGGCGCCCGCCCCGCCCTGCGCGCTGAAGCTGCCGCCGAGCGCCATCGCGCGCTCGCGCATGCTCACCAGGCCGATGCCGCCGCCGCGCCCGCCGGCCATGCCGCGGCCGTCGTCGCTCACCGTGAGCACCAGCTCGTCACCCTCTTCACGCAGCGCGATTTCAACGCATGTGGCGCCCGAATGGCGCGTCACGTTCGTGAGCGACTCCTGCACGATACGGAAGAGCGCCGTGGCCGCCGCGTCGCTTTCGACGCGCCCTGCAGCCTGCAAATCCAGGTCGATCACGAGGCCGCTGCGGCGCGAGAGCTCGCCGGCCTGCCACGCGACTGCATCGGCAAAGCCGAGGTCACCGAGGATCAGCGGCCGCAATTCGGCGGCGATGCGGCGCACCGAGCTGATCGCCGCGTCGAGCTGGTGGCGGATCGCGTCGAACTCCCCCATCGCCGGCGCACGGCCGCCCTTGATGCGCCCGCCGATCCACGACAGCTCCAGCTTCAGCCCGGTGAGCTGCTGGCCGAGATCGTCATGCAGTTCCATCGCGATGCGCGTGCGCTCTTCCTCGCGCACGTCCTGCAGCGCCTGGGACAGGGACCGCAGCTGCGCGTTCATCTCGCGCAGGTCCGACTCCGCCCGGCGGCGCTGGGTCACGTCGCGCAGCACTGCCGTGAGTTGAACCTGGCCATCGATGACCGTCTGGGAGATCGTCGATTCGATCGGGAACTCGGTGCCGTCCGTGCGCAGGCCGGTGATCTCGACGTTGGGCGCCATCGTGCGCGAGCTGCCGGAGGATCGCATGAATGCCTGGATGTACCTCGCGTGGCTGGCGCGGGAAGAAGGCGGGATGAGCCGGTCGAGCGGCTGGCCCACCATCATCCCGGCGGGGACGCCGAACATCGCCTCCGCGGCCGGATTGAACAGCCGGACCGTGCCTGTCGCGTCGATGGCGACGATGGCGTCCATCACCGACTCGATCGTGCGGTGATAGCGGTCGTTCGCGTCGCTCAGGGCGCGCGACAGCGATGCCTCGCGCTTGACTTCATGCGTCAGCACCATCGCCGCGACCACGATGAATGCAATCACCCCGGCGGCCACGAGCGAGATGGCGGCCGCCACCTCGCGCCACTGCGCGAGCGCCGGCTCCTCGTCATTCGCCACGCCGACCACCAGCGGGAAGGAGCCGACGCGGCCGAGCGCGAAATCCTCGCGTGCGCCGTCCCCGCCCACGTGCGTGAACATGCCCACCGGCTGGCCGGGCCCCGGCAGGGTCACGCCGCCGAGTTCGGGCGGGCGCTCGCCGACCATGCCGTCGCGGCTGGGGTGGCAGGCCAGCAGCGTGCCGTCATCGAGATACAGCGAGACATGCCGGCCGTAGTCCACCTTCATCAGGTTCGCGAACTGCTCGAGGCTCGGCAGGCCCATGGTGGCGGCCACCACGCCGCGGAACTCGCCGCCGGGGCCCGACAGCGCCTGCGCCATCTGGAAGACCCAGGTGCCGTCGGCCGCGCGGACCGGCCGGTCGATGTACAGGCCCTCCGCACGCCCTTCGGCCAGCGCCTTGAAGAATTCGCGGCCGGACTGCGGCGCGGCGAGCGACGGATCCTCGCGCACCCTGTTCACCACGTTGCCGGCGGTGTCGATGATGTACAGGTTGCCGAGCTCGCGCACGCTCGACATGCGCGCGCTGAGCAGCAGCAGCACGGTGGGACTCTCCAGCGGCAGGTGCGAGCCGTAGTTGGTGTGCATCCTGTCCTGCACGCCGCGCAGCACGCCACCTGCGTTGTCGAAGGTCTGGCGCACCTGTTCGCGCAGCACGTGCGCGAGCGACACCGTCGCCAGCCGCGTGTTTTCCAGCGCGCGCTTGCGCATCTCGACCAGCAACGCCGCGACCGACAGCGCTATGAGGAGCACTGTCACGGCCGCGAGGACGGCAATTGCGCGGGAGGGCCTGATCTGCACACCCGCATGGTGCCCGCGCGCGGCGGCCACCCGTTGACCTAGGTCAACCCCGGCGGGAACGCAAAGGCGAACACTGCGCAGCAACAGCGCTCGGCGCAGAGAGAACAACGATGACGCCTCCGGCCAAAGCAATCGCCCTGGCGCGCGTGACGCGCGGCACGCACGCAACAACGCACATCCCCCGCTACCTGCGGCAGGCCTACTGGTGGGCCTACATCCATCCGCGCGCGGTGCGCCTCTTCGAGCGGGGGTGGCTCGTGAACCTGATCCTGTTCGGCAACTACGCGCGACTGCGCGATGCGGCGCTCGATGAACTGGGGCCCGCGGTCGAGGGCCGCACGCTGCAGGTGGCGTGCGTGTACGGCGACCTCACGCCGCGCCTGCAGCAACGCCTCGCGCCCGGCGCCCGCCTCGACGTGGTGGACATCGTGCCGATCCAGCTCGCGAACCTCGCCGGCAAGCTCGCCCCCGACGAGCGCGTGGCGCTGGTGCATTGCGACTCGACATCGCTGCACGCCGCCGATGCCACCTACGACCAGGTGCTGCTGTTCTTCCTCCTGCACGAGCAACCCGAGATCGTGCGGCGCTGGACGCTCGCCGAAGCGATGCGCGTCGTCAAGCCGGGCGGCAAGGTGGTGGTCGTCGACTACCACCGTCCCGCCAAGTGGCATCCGCTGCGCCCGCTCATGCGGCTGGTCTTCCGCGCGCTCGAGCCCTACGCGCACGAGTTGTGGGACAGCGGGGTCGAAGCGTTCCTGCCGGAGCAGGCGCTTCCCGTGGCGACGCGCGCCAAGACCTTCTTCGGCGGCCTGTACCAGCTGCTGGTGCTGACGCGCTAGATGTACGGCACGGGCTGCGGCACGTGACGCATGTGCAGCGCAATGCCGAGCGCCGCCATGTGGTTGCCGTTGCGCCCGAGGATCTCCTGCGCGAGCGGCAGGAAATGCTCTTCCTCGTACTTCGCGTGCTCGGAGTACTGGCGAACCAGCTTGTCGAGCAGTTCCGGGTCGAGCTCGACCGACTTGCCGGTGGCCGCGGCCTTCACCGCCGGCCGGATTTCCTTCCACATCGCCTCGATGGCGCGGTGCTCGCCCGTCAGGCGCGTGACCATCAGCGTGATCCAGTCCCGCTCGGCGCCCTCGACGGCGCTGGCCGCCACGGCGGGAAAGAGGTCGCCCTCCTCGTCGGCATGGTGCTCGATCACGCCGTTCTCGAACAGCTCCAGCGTCTCCCACGCGATCTGGCGCGCGCGTCCGGCCGCCACGGCAAGCGCAGGCAGCTCGGCGAACGATTCCAGGCGATGGAGGATGCCCTCGTGGCAGCGCGAGAAACCGGCGATCGGCGTCTCGTCGCGAGGTGCGGGCGTGGAAGCGGCAGCGGTTGTCATGGCAGGGCCCTCGGGTGGTCGGCCCCACTCTAGACACTGCCCGCCGCGGGGCGTTGACGAGGATCAACGAAAGCGTGCCCGCCAGCACCTTGATGTGCGTCAAGCCCCTGCAGCCGCCGCTTCTCTATTCTCGCGGCACCGCTCCAGTCATGTGGCCGGCTGCGGCCCAGGAGCACTGAATTGGCCTCGACCGAAACGAATGCACGCGACGCCGACGCCGCGTGCAATGAACTGCGCGCCGCCGCGCTTGCCGGCGGCCTGCGCCCGCTCACGCTGCGCGGCAAGGAACTGCTGCCCGTCGTGCAAGGCGGCATGGGCGTCGGCATCTCGGCCGGCGGCCTCGCCGGCAGCGTCGCCGCGCTCGGCGCCGTGGGCACGATCTCTTCCGTCGACCTGCGCCGCCACCATCCGGACCTGATGGAACAGACGCAGCACCTCTCCAATGAACCGGGCACGCGCGAGCGCATCGACGAAGCGAACGTCGTCGCCCTGCGCCGCGAGATTTCGCGCGCGCGCGAGATCTCCAAAGGCCGCGGCCTCGTCGCCGTGAACATCATGCGCGCGGTGAGCGCCTACGAGCAGTACGCGCGCGCCTCGCTCGAAGCAGGCATCGACGCCGTCGTCGTCGGCGCCGGCCTGCCACTGGACCTGCCCGACATCGCGCGGGAGCACCCCGATGCGCTGCTCGTGCCCATCCTCTCCGACGCGCGCGGCGTGCAGCTGATCGTGCGCAAGTGGGAGAAGAAGGGGCGCCTGCCCGATGCGATCGTGATCGAGCATCCGCGCCTCGCGGGCGGCCACCTCGGCGCCGCCAAGGTCGACGACGTGAACGACAGGCGCTTCGACTTCGACGTGGTGCTGCCTGAAGTGCAGGCCTTCTTCCAGAAGTCGGGCCTCGAAGGCCGCATCCCCCTCATCTGCGCGGGCGGCATCAGCAGCCTCGAGGACATCCAGCGGCTGCAGTCGCTCGGCGCCACCGGCGTGCAGCTCGGCACGGCCTTCGCCGTGACGAGCGAGAGCGACGCGCATCCGGAGTTCAAGCGCATCCTCGCGTCGGCCCGGCCCGAGGACATCGTGGAATTCACCAGCGTCGCGGGCCTGCCCGCGCGCGCCGTGCGCACGCCGTGGCTCGACAAGTACCTGCGCCTGGAGCCGCGCCTGAAGGCGCATGCGCACGAGAAGGCGCACTGCACGATGTGGTTCGACTGCCTCGCGCAGTGCGGCCTGCGCGACGGCAAGGCCGACTGGGGCCAGTTCTGCATCGACAAGGTCCTCGGCCACGCACTCGAGGGCAACGCGGCCAAGGGCCTGTTCTTCCGCGGCGCGGGCCGCCTGCCCTTCGGCGACCAGGTGCGCAGCGTGCGCGACCTGCTCACGTGGCTCATGGCCGGCACGCTGCCGCAAGGTTTTGGAGTGGAAGGGACTGCATGAAAAGAGACGAGGGACTGGGGCTGCTGCCCGCGCAACCGATCACGCAGGACGTCCTGCGCGAGAAGTACCTGAAGGACGGCGAAGCGAGCGAGCACGAGCTGTTCGCGCGCGTGGCGGCCGCGCTGGCCGCCGTGGAACCCGAGGCGCAGCGCGCGCACTGGCAGGCGCGGTTCTACGAAAACATGTGCAACGGCGCGATCGGCGCCGGCCGCATCATGAGCGCCGCCGGCACCGCCCTGCAGGCCACCCTCGTCAACTGTTTCGTGCAGCCGGTGGGCGACTGCATCCAGGGCCGCGACGACGGCGGCTACCCCGGCATCTACGAGGCGCTGCGCGAGGCAGCCGAAACGATGCGCCGCGGCGGCGGCGTCGGCTACGACTTCTCGCGCATCCGCCCGCGCGGCGCGGCCGTGAGCGCCACGGCATCGATCGCTTCCGGCCCGTGCAGCTACATCGACGTGTTCGACCATTCTTGCGCCACGGTGGAAAGTGCCGGCGCGCGACGTGGCGCGCAGATGGGCGTGCTGCGCATCGACCACCCCGACGTGCTCGAGTTCATCACCGCCAAGCGCAAGCCGGGCCGCTGGTCGAACTTCAACGTTTCCGTCGCCGTGGGCGACGACTTCATGCGCAGCCTCGAGGCGGGCGGCAATTGGGAGCTCGTGCATGCCGCGCGTCCCGGCCAGGCGCTGATCGACGCCGGCGCGCGACAGCGCGCGGACGGCCGCTGGACCTACCGCACGCTGCCCGCCGCGCAGCTGTGGGACACGGTGATGCGCTCGGCCTACGACTTCGCCGAGCCGGGCATCCTTTTCACCGACACGATGAACCGCGACAACAACCTGCGGTACTGCGAGCGCATCGAGGCGACCAACCCCTGCGGCGAGCAGCCGCTGCCGCCTTATGGCTGCTGCGACCTCGGCCCGGTGATCCTCACGCGCTTCGTGCGCGAGCCGTTCGGCATGGACGGCACGGCTCCGTGGTTCGACTTCGACGCCTTCGCCGCGTGCGTGGCGGTGCAGGTGCGCGCCCTCGACAACGTGCTCGACGCCACGTTCTGGCCGCTGCCCGAGCAGCGCGACGAAGCCGCGGCCAAGCGCCGCATCGGCGTCGGCTTCACCGGCATGGGCGACGCGTTGGCCATGCTGTGCCTGCGCTACGACGAGTCCGCGGGCCGCGAGATGGCGGTGCGCATCGCGCGCTGCATGCGCGACACGGCTTATGCGGCGTCCGTGGAACTCGCTCGCGAGAAAGGCGCTTTCCCGAAGTTCGACGCGGAGCGCTACCTCGAGGAAGGCACGTTCGCGAGCCGCCTCGACGAGCCGCAGAAACAGGCGATCCGCGAGCACGGCATCCGCAACAGCCACCTGCTCTCGATCGCGCCGACAGGCACGGTGAGCCTCGCCTTCGCCGACAACGCATCGAACGGCATCGAGCCCGCGTTTTCCTGGCGCTACCGCCGCCGCAAGCGCGAAGCCGACGGCAAGACCTCCGAATACGACGTGGAAGACCACGCCTGGCGCCTGTACCGCTCGCTCGGCGGCGACACCGAAAACCTGCCGCGCTGGTTCGTCGGCGCGCTGGAGATGGACGCCGCCGCGCACATCGCGATGATGGAAGCGGTGCAGCCGTTCGTCGACACGGCGATCTCCAAGACGGTCAACGTCGCTGCGGACTGTCCGTACGAGGACTTCAAGGACCTGTACCGGCAGGCGTGGAAGGCGCGCCTGAAGGGCCTCGCCACTTACCGGCCCAACGATATCGTCGGTTCGGTATTGCAGACGCTCGACACCAAGCCCGCCGTGCCGGCCGCGCCGCCGGTGGACCCGATGCGCGAAGTGATTTCGCGCCGCCCGCCGGGCGCGCTGCCCTCCGTCGCGGAGAAGATCGAGTACTGGACGCAGCAGGGGCGCCAGCACCTCTACCTCGTCGTCTCCTTCCTCAAGCTGGCCGACGGCCGCGAGCGCGCGATCGAGTTCTTCATGCCCGTCGGGCAGAACGGCGAGTCGCAGCAGTGGGTCACCTCCAGCATGCGGCTGCTCTCGCTCGCCGCGCGGGGCGGCTTCCTCGACCGCGCGCTGGCCGACATGCGCAAGGTCGCGTGGGACCGCGGGCCGGTGCGCCTGGGCACCTACACCAGGGCCGACGGCACGCAGGTGCCGCAGTGGCACGACTCGGAAGTCGCCGCGATCGCGTTCGCGCTGCAGAAACTCATCGCGCAGCGCAGCGGGGCCGACGCGCAACCCGCGCCGCAGGCGCAAGCCGCGCAGGTGTCGCCGACGCTCGCGGGCCGCAAGTGCCCCGAATGCGGCGCGCACGCGATGATCCGCAAGGACGGCTGCGACCACTGCACGCAGTGCGGCTACGTCGGGGCTTGCGGCTAGGAACGCCTCGTGGACTTCGCGCATTCGCCCCGTGCCGTGGCACTGCGCCAGCAGCTCGAAGCGTTCATGGAGCGCTACCTGCTGCCGTACAACGCGGCATGGCACCGGTCGGTGCTCGACGGCGTGTACCCGCCGCCCTTCCTCGAGGACGTGAAGGCCCTCGCGCGCGAGGAAGGCCTGTGGAACATGTTCCTGCCGGCGCTTCGGCCCGACGAGCCCGGCACTGCGCTGTCGAACCTCGACTACGCGCCGCTCGCCGAGGCGATGGGCCGCCTGCCGTGGGCGGCGGAAGTCTTCAACTGCAGCGCGCCCGACACCGGCAACATGGAGCTGCTGCACCGCTTCGCCACGCCCGCGCAGCGCGAGCGCTGGCTGGTGCCGCTGCTCGACGGCCGCATCCGCTCGGCGTTCGCGATGTCCGAGCCGGATGTCGCGTCGTCGGACCCGACGAACTTGCGCACCACCGTGCGCCGCGACAACGGCGAGCTCGTGATCGACGGCCGCAAGTGGTTCATCACCGGCGCCGCGCACCCCTCCTGCAAGCTGCTCGTCGTGATGTGCCGCGACGAATCGGCGAAAGCCGGAGACGAGGACGAAGACGCGCACGGCCGCCACAGCATGGTGCTGGTGCCGCTGGACACGCCGGGCGTGCAGGTGGTGCGCAACATCAGCGTGCTGCACCACCATGCGCCCGAAGGGCACTGCGAGATCGTCCTGCGCGGCGTGCGCGTGCCGGCGGCGAACCTGCTCGGCGAAGGCGGCGACGGCTTCGCGATGGCGCAGGCGCGGCTCGGCCCGGGGCGCGTCCACCACTGCATGCGCACGATCGGCCAGTGCGAGCTGGCCCTCGAACTGGCCACGGGGCGCGTGCTGGAGCGCCATGCGTTCGGCCGGTACCTCTCGGGCTTCGCGAACGTGCAGGACTGGATCGCCCAGTCGCGCATCGAGATCGACCAGGCTCGCCTGCTCGTGCTGCATGCCGCGTGGTCGCTCGACCAGCGTGGCGCGGACGCAGCGCACTTGCGCTCGCAGGTCGCAGCGATCAAGGTCGTCGCCGCGCGCTTGCAGTCGAACGTGGTGGACCGCGCCATGCAGGCCTTCGGCGCGATGGGGCTTTCGCCCGACACGCCGCTCGCCTACTTCTGGAGCTGGGGCCGCGCGCTCCACCTGATGGACGGCCCGGACGAAGTGCACCTGCGCACCGTGGCGCGCCGCGAGCTGGCGCTGGCGCGCGAGCGCGGCGGCGCGACGGCCGCCTACTTCACGACGCCGGAGCAGATGCTGGCGCCCCCGCGCATACGCTGAAGCTTGCCGCAGATCAAGGCTCGAGGCGCCGCTGCTGCCGACAATCGTTCCGACAAGGCCCGAGGAGCATCCATGCAAACCTATGACACCGCCCAGCTCAGGCAGTTCAACCGGCTGCTGGTGCAGCGCGAAAGCGACCTGCTCGCCGCCATCGGCGACACGGGCGCGGGCGCAGCCGCCAACGAAGCAGGACTGCGCGACGTGGTGGACTTCAAGGAGATCGCCACCGAGCAGCTCGCATGCGACGTGGACGAAGCCAAGGCCGGCCGCGCGTGGCAGGAGCTCGATGAATTGCTGTCGGCGCGCCGCAGGCTGGCGGACCACAGCTATGGCATGTGCGTGGATTGCGGTGACGCGATCGACCCGCGCCGGCTGGCGCTGGTGCCCACGGCGGCGTATTGCACTGCCTGCCAGGAATTCCACGAACACGAACGCGCGCTCGCAGGGCGCCGCTGACTGCAGCGCGGACGGCTGACGCTACAGACTAGCGCGAGGAGCGCAGTGCCGGACCGACGCCGATCGGCTCGGGCGCCGTCAGCACGATGCGGGTGAAGAGGCGGTCGAACACCGGCTCGCGCGCGCGCGTGTGCAGCGGGTCGGGGTCTTCCTGGAAAGCGGCATCGAGCTCGGCCCAGTCGGTCGCCGTGAGCAGTTCCTGCGTCGGCGCCATCAATTCCGTTTCCTCGCAGCGCATGTGGTCGAGGTAGAACTCGATGTACTCGCGCACGGACCGCTCGAACTTCGGGCGGCGTTCCTCGCCGAGCAGTTCCCACGCCAGCAGCTGGTGCTGCAGTTCGCGCACGCGGTCTTCGCCGCGCGCATGGTCGGCGTCGAGCCGTTCGATGATCGGGGCGAGCTGCGGCGCGACGCGCAGCAGCTTGGGGAAGAGCAGCTTCGTTTCCTTCGGGTGGTGGTGCCGCTCCGGGTACTCGTCGATGTAGAACAGCATCGCGCGCACCACGTCGAAGAAGCGCTCGGGCTCGTCGCCCGGGCCGTTGTCGACCATCATGGAGAGCGAGCGCAGCACCGCGGCGATCGACGCGTGCTGGCCGGTGATGATCTGGTAGGCGAGGCGTGACATGGCGGCGGTCCCGTCGCTCAGTGCACGCGGGCTTCGAAGGCGCGCTTCAGCCCGTCGATGTCCGTGATGCGGATGTGGCGCTTGTCGACTTCGAGCAGGCCCTGCGACTGGAAGGCGGAGAACGTGCGGCTGACGGTCTCGAGCTTCATGCCCAGGAAGCTGCCGATCTCGGCACGCGACATGCGCAGGTGGAATTCGCTGGCGGAGTAGCCGCGGGCCTTCAGCCGCTGCGACAGGTTCAGCAGGAAGGCGGCCAGGCGCTCTTCGGCGTTCATGCTGCCCAGGAGCATCATCAGGCTGTGCTCGCGCACGATCTCGCGGCTCATCAGGCGCGTGACGATGTGCTGCATGCTCTTGCTGCCCGAGGCGAGCTCGTTGAGGTGCGCGTAGGGGATGGAGCAGACTTCGGTGTCTTCCAGCGCCGTGGCGCTGCTGGCGTGGGCGCCTTGCGCCAGGCCGTCCAGGCCCATCAGCTCGCCGGCCATGTGGAAGCCGCTCACCTGCTCGCGGCCGTCGGCCAGCGTCAGGCTCGACTTGAAGGTGCCGCTGCGCACGGCGTAGATGTTCTGGAACTTGTCGCCCTCGTTGTACAGGGCTTCGCCGGCCTTGACCTTGCGGCGGCTGAAGGTCAGCGAGTCGAGCCGCGTCAGCTCCGTGTCGGCCATGCCGCAGGGCAGGCAGATGTCGCGCAGGTGGCACGCCGAGCAGTTCGTCTTCAGCGCGGACACGGTGCCATAGGCCTCGCGGTTCGCGATGGGGATGATGCGCATCGGCTGGGGAGCTTCGAGCATGGCGGCGTGCATGGTGGTTTCCTTCTCTTCTTTCTTCATTGGGTCAGCGGCGCGCACACGGTGGCGACGGCTTGCGGGAGCTGGTCGAATTCGGTGGACTTGTCCAGGAAGCGCGCAGCGCCTTCCTGCAGGTAGCGCTTGCGGTATTCGGGGCCGGAGTTGTTGCTGAAGACGATGAACGCGATGCCCGGGTCGGACTTGCGCACGGCACGCAGGACCTGCAGGCCCGTGCCGCCTTCGAGGTGCACGTCGAGGACGACCACGTCGGGGTGCGTCGCCTGGATGCCGTCGATCGAGCCCTGCGGCGTTTCGGCGTGGCCGACGATGCTCATCGACGGAGCGCCGAGCATGGCCGCGACGCGGGTGCGGATCAATTCGGAGTCGTCGGCGAGGAAGACTTTCAGCGGTGCGTGCGGTGTTGCCATGGACTGAACTGTCGCAGGCAACGCCATCCCGCAACATCGGCGGCGGCTGAATCGGGGCCTAGTCCGAGTCCGAATCCGCGAGGCGGATTCGCCGAGGCCGCCTAGGAATCGTCCTAGGCGCGGGGGTGCGTCCTATTGGGGATCCACCAGGCCATGCTTGACCGCGTAGCGCACCAGCTCGCTCGCGTTGCCCAGACCCATCTTGGCCATGAGGTTGGCCTTGTGGGTGCTCACGGTCTTGACCGAGAGCTTCAGCTGCGCCGCGATATCGGTGACCGAGACGCCGGCGGCCAGCAGCTTGAACACCTGGAATTCCCGGTCCGACAGTGCCTCGTGCGGCTGCGCCTCGCTCGCACCGGGCATGGCGCCGAGCGCCAGCTGCTCGGCGACCTCGGGCGTCACGAACGCCCCGCCGGCCGCGATCTTGCGGATCGCCTGTTCGAGCTGCGCAGGCGCGCTTTCCTTGGTGAGGTAGCCGCTCGCGCCCGACTTGATGGCGCGCACCGCGTACTGCGACTCCTGGTGCATCGACAGGATCAGGATGCGCAGCCTGGGTTTCTCGGACTTGGCCAGCTTGATCAGCTCCATGCCGCTGCGCCCCGGCATCGACAGGTCGAGCACCAGCACGTCGAACTCCAGCTCGCGCACGCGCTGCATCACCTGCGTGCCGTCGGCCGCCTCGCCCACCACTTCCATGTCGGGGACGTCGGAGACGATGCGCTTGAGGCCCTCGCGAACGATGGCATGGTCGTCGGCCAGCACGAGGCGGATCATGCGGGCATCCTTTCCAGCGGGATCGTCACGACGACGCGCGTTCCCTGGCCGGGCTCGCTGTCGACGGCGACCCGTCCGCCGAGCAGCTGCGCCCGCTCGCGCAGGCCCATCAGGCCCAGCGACTGGGGCTTGCGGGGCGCGGACGTGGCGAAGCCGCGCCCGTCGTCTCGCACTTCGATCGTGATGATGCCGTCGATGACCTCGAGGCGGACCTGGGCGCTCGTCGCTTTCGCATGCTTGGCGACGTTGGTGAGCGACTCCTGCACGATCCGGAACACCGCGGTCGCGAAGGGCTCGCCGAGCTCGAGGTCGTCGTCGACTTCGAGCTTCGCGGCGACGCCGTGGCGCTGCTTGAAGTTGTTCACCAGCCATTCGATCGCCGGCACCAGGCCCAGGTCGTCCAGCAGCAGCGGCCGCAGGTCGGCGGCGATGCGGCGCGTGGAGGCCACCGCGTGGTCGAGCATCATGAGCATCCCGCCCAGTTTTTCGTGCGCCTCCTGCGGCGAATCGGCCAGGTGCTCGCGCACCCAGATCGAATCCATCTTCAGCGCCGTGAGCGACTGGGCGAGTTCGTCGTGCAGCTCGCGCGCGACGCGCGTCTTCTCCTCCTCGCGGATCGCCTGCGCGGCGGCGGCGAAGGCGCTGCGCTCCTCCTGCGCGCGCACGCGGTCGGTCACGTCGCGCAGGATCACGGTGAACAGCTTGCCATCCACCGTGTCGAGCTGCGAGATCGACGCGTCCATCGGGAATTCCTCGCCATTGGCGCGCCGGCCGACGATCACGGTGCCGTCGCCCATGCGCCGCGACGTGACGCCGTGCGTGCCGAAGCGGCGCACGTGGTCGCCGTGCGCGGCGCGGTAGCGCTCCGGCAGGAGCTTGTGCAAAGGCTGGCCGATCGCCTCGTCCGTGGGCCAGCCGAAGATGCGCTCGGCGGCGCGGTTGTACAGCACGATGCGCTGGTCCTCGTCCACGGTGATGATCGCGTCCATCGCGGACTCGAGCAGCCCCGACAGCCGAGCGGACAGCCGCGCATGCCGTTCCTCGGCGAGCACGCGCAGTGTCACGTCGCGCAGGATCACCGTGTAGAGCTTGCCTTGCGGCGTGTCGAGGTGCGAGATCGAGGCGTCGAGCGGAAACTCCTCGCCGTTGGCGCGCAGCCCCTTGATGACGGTGAGCGCGCCCATGCGGCGCGAAGTGACGCCGGTGCGCCCGAAGCGTTCGACGTGCGCAGCGTGGTTGCCCCGAAAGCGTTCCGGGATCAGCTTTTCCAGCGGCTGGCCGAGGATCTTCGCGCGCGGCCAGCCGAAGATTTTCTCGGCGGCGCGGTTGTAGAGCACGATCTTCTGCTGCTCATCCGCGGTGATGACCGCGTCCATGGCCGAATCGAGCACGCCGGCCAGCAGCGCCGCCGCGTTCTGCGGATCGCCACCGAGGAGGCCTTCATCGTTCATGTCCAACGGGCGCGTCCAGTTGTTCGGGAAGCCCCGAATTTAACGCAAGCCCGCGGGGCCCCCCGGGATGGTGCTAGCGGCGCAGGCAGGCGTCGGGCCGCTCGCCCGGGCTGTAGGGACAGCGGTCCACGTCCGCCGGGGGCACGCGCAGCACGCAGGCGAGGACGCCTGCACCGGTGGTGATCAGCCAGAACAGGAAGAACGCGACGGTGTAGACGCCCTGGCGCGACAGCGCGAGCGGGTGGCCGCTCCATTGCAGGTCGCCCGGGTCCACGAACGCGAACACGAGCAATTCGAGGGCGCAGGCGGCGAGGAACGCCGGCCACACGGCCCAGACGAGCTGTTCGCGGTTCATGCTAGCGCTCCCGCGCGGGCGTCGCCGCGTGGTTGCGGACCTGCATCGCGGGCGCGAGGGCGCGCTCGGAGCGCAGCTGGCCCGTCAGCTGCGGGCCACGCCTGGCGAGGTCCTCGCCGATCACCGGGTCGGGCGCGCGCATCGCGATCCACATCGTGACGAAGCCGGCGACGACGACGGCCGCCGGGCCCGACACGACGAGCCAGACATGACCATGGCGCCACCACGGTTGCGCTTCAGGAGTGGGTGTCTGCATTGCTGCTCCTTGTTTACCTGGGGACGAGGAAGACCGACTTCTCGCTGACGTGGGCGTCGCCGCCCGCCGCAGCGATCTCGAAATGGATGGGATGCGAGCCGGCGGCCGCCGAGCCGTAGGGCACCTGCAGGCGCACCGCGAGCCAGCGCGATTCGGCCGGGCCGACCTCCACCTGCGGCTCGGACACGAGCTCCAGGCCCGCGAGGCCGTTCGCCGTCACGGTGTAGCGCTGCGCGCGTTCCGTCGCGTTCATGATCTGCAGCCGGTACACGTTCTCGAGCTTGCCGCCGGCAACGATGCGGGCGAGCGAAGCGCGGTCGCGCACCACGTCGACCTTCAGCGGCGCGCGCATCGCGAGGCTGAACGCCAGCGCAAAGCACAGCGCGAGCAGGATGGCGGTGTACACCATCACGCGCGGGCGCAGGATGCGTTTCCAGAAAGGCTTGCCCGCCCCGATGCCCGCCATCGCGTTCTGCGTGGTGAAGCGGATCAGGCCGCGTGCATAGCCCATCCGGTCCATCACGCTGTCGCACACGTCGACGCAGCCCGCGCAGCCGATGCAGTCGTACTGCAGGCCGTGGCGGATGTCGATCCCCGTCGGGCACACGTGCACGCAGAGGTTGCAGTCGACGCACGAGCCGAGGTTGAGCTGCGCCGGGTCGGCCTTGCGCGAGCGCGAGCCGCGCGGCTCGCCGCGGGCCTCGTCGTAGCTCACGATCAGCGTGTCGCGGTCGAACATCGCGCTCTGGAACCGCGCGTAGGGGCACATGTACTTGCAGACCTGCTCGCGCAGGAACCCCGCGTTGCCGTAGGTCGCCAGGCCGTAGAAGAACACCCAGAACACTTCCCACGAGCCCATGCGCGTCTGCAGGAATTCGAGGCCAAGTTCGCGCACCGGCGTGAAGTAGCTGACGAACGTGAAGCCGGTCCACATCGCCAGCATGCCCCAAAGGATGTGCTTGAACCACTTCTTGACGATCTTCTCGAGCGACATCGGTGCCGCGTCCAGGCGGATGCGCGCGGTGCGGTCGCCCTCGACCTTGCGCTCGATCCACAGGAACATCTCGGTGTACACCGTCTGCGGGCAGGCGAAGCCGCACCACAGGCGACCGGCCACCGCGGTGAACAGGAACAGCGACAGCGCGCTGATCACCAGCAGCGCCGTGAGGTAGATGAAGTCCTGCGGGTAGAGGACGTAGCCGAAGATGTAGAAGCGGCGCGCCGCGAGGTCGAACACCACGGCCTGGCGCTCGCCCCACTGCAGCCACGGCAGCCCGTAGAACACGAGCTGCGTGAGCCACACCATCGCCCAGCGCCACTGCGCGAAGCGGCCGGTGACGGCGCGCGGGTAGACCTTCTTCTGGGCTTCGTAGAGCGACTCGGCGGCCGGCGCCGCCTGGGGCTGCGCGGCCGGGATGATCGGGATGACTTTCACGGGTACTGCTTTGCGGTTCCGCTTACGGCTTGGCCGGCGCCGGCTTGTTCGAGAACGCCCAGACGTAAGCGGACAGGACGTGGATCTGCGCTTCGGTGAGCTTGCCGGCCTGCGCCGGCATCTCGTTGTGCTTGCCGCCGTTGACGATGGCGATGATCGCGTCCTGGCCCCAGCCATGCAGCCAGGTGTCGTCGGCGAGGTTCGGCGCGCCCACGGCCTGGTTGCCCTTGCCGTCGATGCCGTGGCAGGCGGCGCACGCGGTGAATTTCGACTTGCCCAGCTGCGCGCGCACGGAGTCGTGCGCCGCACCGGAGAGGCTCAGCACGTAGTTGGCGACGTTCTTCACGTCGTCGGCATTGCCGACGGCGGCGGCCATCGGCGGCATCGTCGCGTTGCGGCCCTTGGTGATCGACTCGGCGATCTTCTCTGGCGAGCCGCCGTGCAGCCAGTCGGTGTCGGTGAGGTTCGGGAAGCCCTTGCTGCCGCGCGCGTCGGAGCCGTGGCACTGCGCGCAGTTGTTCATGAAGAGCCGCTCGCCGATCGCCATCGCGTTCGGGTCGTTGGCGAGCTCCTCGGCCTTGCGCGCCGTGAACTGCGCGTACAGCGGGGCCAGCGCCTTGTTGGCCTGCTCGACTTCGGCGGCGTGCTCGCCGCGCGTCGTCCATTGCAGCTGTCCTTCGTAGCTGCCCAGGCCCGGGTAGGCGATGAGGTACAGGAAGCCGAAGACGATCGTGATGACGAACAGCCACATCCACCAGCGGGGCATCGGGTTGTTCATCTCGCGCAGGTCGTCGTCCCAGACGTGGCCCGTCGTGTTGTCGGCGTTGGGCACGACCTTCTTGCGCGCCGTGATCCACAGCAGCAGCAGGCAGGCGGCCACGCTGACGAGCGTGAGGCCGGCCACGTAGACGGACCAGAAGTTGGTGTCGAAGTCGCTCATGTTCAGTCCTGCTGGAAGGGAATGCGGGCCGCCTCGTCGAAAGCGCCGCGGTTGCGCCGGGCATAGGCCCAGCCCAGGATGCCAATGAAGGTCGCGAGGCAGGCGAGGGTCGCCGCGATGCGAAGCGTGGTGATGTCCATGTGCGGTTCCTCCTTACTTCAGGGCCAGGCCCAGCGACTGCAGGTAGGCGACGAGCGCGTCCGCCTCGGTCTTGCCCTTGGCGTCGGCCGGCGCGGCGGCGATCTGCGCGTCGGTGTACGGCACGCCGACGGTGCGCAGCGCCTTCATGTGCGCGGGCAGCGCCTCGGCGTCGACGGCGGTCTTCTCGAGCCACGGGTACGCGGGCATGTTGGATTCGGGCACCACGTCGCGCGGGTTCGCGAGGTGGATGCGCTGCCAGTCGTCGCTGTACTTGCCGCCCACGCGGTGCAGGTCGGGGCCGGTGCGCTTGCTGCCCCACTGGAAGGGGTGGTCGTACACGAACTCGCCGGCCACCGAGTAGTGGCCATAGCGCATCGTCTCCGCGCGGAAGGGGCGGATCATCTGCGAGTGGCAGTTGTAGCAGCCTTCGCGCACGTACACGTCGCGCCCCGCGAGCTGCAGCGCCGTGAGCGGCTTGACGCCCTCGATCGGCTGCGTGGTCGTCTTCTGGAAGAACAGCGGCACGATCTCGACGAGGCCGCCGACGGCGACCACGAGCAGGATCAGCACGATCATCAGGAAGTTGCTGGTCTCGACCTTCTCGTGCGAGAAGCCGGCGGTGGTGGTGGTTTCGTTGCTCATGGGGTTGCTTCCTCAGGCTGCGGCAGGCACGGCGACGGGCACTTGCACGGCGCGGCCGCCGGTGGCCGTCATCCAGGTGTTCCAGGCCATCACGAGCATGCCCGTGAGGTACAGCAGGCCGCCGCAGGCGCGGACCACGTAGTAGGGGTAGGTGGCCTTCACCGACTCGACGAAGGTGTAGGTGAGCGTGCCATCGGAGTTCACGGCGCGCCACATCAGGCCCTGCATCACGCCGGCGATCCACATCGCGGCGATGTACAGCACGATGCCGATGGTCGCGACCCAGAAGTGCAGCTCGATCGCCTTGACCGAGTACATCTTCTTCTGGCCGAACAGGCGCGGGATCAGGTAGTACAGCGTGCCCATCGAGATGAGGCCGACCCAGCCGAGCGCGCCGGAGTGCACGTGGCCGACGGTCCAGTCGGTGTAGTGCGACAGCGAGTTCACCGTCTTGATGGACATCATCGGGCCCTCGAACGTGCTCATGCCGTAGAACGACAGCGACACGATCAGGAAGCGCAGCACCGGGTCGTCGCGCAGCTTGTGCCAGGCGCCGGAGAGCGTCATCACGCCGTTGATCATCCCGCCCCAGCTCGGCGCGAGCAGGATCAGCGAGAACACCATGCCGACCGATTGCGTCCAGTCCGGCAGCGCCGTGTAGTGCAGGTGGTGCGGGCCCGCCCACATGTACGTGAAGATCAGCGCCCAGAAGTGGACGATCGACAGGCGGTAGCTGTACACGGGGCGCTCGGCCTGCTTCGGGATGAAGTAGTACATCATCCCGAGGAAGCCGGCGGTGAGGAAGAAGCCCACCGCGTTGTGGCCGTACCACCACTGGATCATCGCGTCCTGCACGCCGGCATAGGCCGAGTAGGACTTCATCCAGCCGGCAGGAATCGCGGCGCTGTTGACGATGTGCAGGATGGCCACGGCGAGGATGAACGATCCGTAGAACCAGTTGGCCACGTAGATGTGGCGCACCTTGCGCATGCCGATCGTGCCGAAGTAGACGATGGCGTACGAGACCCACGACACGGCGATCAGCAGGTCGATGGGCCATTCGAGCTCGGCGTATTCCTTGCCCTGCGTGTATCCCAGCGGCAGGCTGATGGCGGCGGCCACGATGACCAGCTGCCAGGTCCAGAAGTGGAACGAAGCGAGCTTCGAGAGGAACAGCGGCACGTGGCAGGTGCGTTGCACCACGTAGTAGCTGGACCCGAAGAGCACGCAGCCGCCGAACGCGAAGATCACCGCGTTGGTGTGCAGCGGCCGCAGGCGCCCGTAACTGAGCCAGGGAATGCCAAAGTTGAGCTCGGGCCAGGCCAGCTGCGCGGCGATGAGGAGGCCCACGGCCATCCCCACGACGCCCCAGACGACGGCCATGATGGAAAACTGTCGGACGACCGTATCGTCGTAGGTCGCGGTCGGCGCGGAATCGACTGTCATTGCAGGTGCTTTCGGGTCAGGGATGCGACGAGTTTCCCTTCCGCCCGCAGGGTCGGACTTGATGAAAATCAATCGGACCGGAGAATGCGTTCGCCCTCCGCATCGACGCCTTCGAACTGCCCGCGCCACACGGCCCATGCGAGCGCGCCGAGGATCACGAGCGCCAGCGCCACCGAGAGCGGAATGAGCACGAAGAGGATGTCCATGGATTCAGGTTTCCGTCAGGATGCGTGACAGGCGCGCCGAATTGGCGACGACGAAGAGCGAGCTGGCTGCCATGCCCATGCCGGCGAGCCACGGCGGCATCGCGCCCGCGATGGCCAGCGGCACGCACACCGCGTTGTAGATCGCGGCCCACGCGAGGTTCTGCCGCACGATGGTCCTCGTGCGCTTCGCGTGCGCGAGCAGTGCGGGAATGGCGGCGAGCTGGCCGCCGGGAATGACGAAGTCGGACTTGGCCTGCGCGATCGGCGCGCCCTGCCCCATCGCGACGGAGACATCGGCGCGCGCGAGCACCGGCGCATCGTTCACGCCGTCGCCGGCCATCATCACGCGATGGCCCGCGCCCTGTTCGCGCGTGACGCGATCGAGCTTGTCCTGCGGCGAGCAGCCGCCCGCCGCGTTGTCGATGCCCACCCGCGTGGCCAGGCGCCGCACGGCAGCCGGCCTGTCGCCCGAGAGCAATTGCACGGCCAGCCCGGCGTCGCGCATCGATTGCACGGCGGACTGCGCCTCCTGCTTGATCGCTTCGTCCAGCTCGAAGGAAGCAAGCCAGCCGGATTCGTCGGCCAGGTGCACTTCATAGCATTCGTCGCCGGCCGCGCGGTCCTGCGTGCCGCAGAAACCGGCCGAGCCGAGCCTGAGGCGCCGCAGTTCGCCGTCGGGGCACACGACCACGCCGCGCACGCCGCTGCCCGGCACTTCATTGACGCCACTGGCGGCCCACGCCGAACGGCCGCTGCCCGCGGCTTCGCACAGCGCGCGAGAGGCGGGATGCAGCGACTGCGAGGCGAGCGACGCCGCCATGCCGAGCGCTTCCGCGCTGGTCAGGGTGCGCCGGCAGGTGACGGAGACAAGCCCGAGCCGGTCGTGCGTGATCGTGCCGGTCTTGTCGAGGACGATCGTGTCGATGCCCGCGCAGGCCTCGAGCGCCTGCAGCCGGCGCACGAGCACGCCGCTCCGGGCCAGCGCGCCCGCGGCGGCCAGCGTCGCTGCCGGTGTGGCGAGCGAGAGCGCGCAGGGGCAGGTGACGATCAGCACGGCGATGGCGACGCCGAGCGCACGGCCGGGGTCCACGGGCCACCACCACAGCGCCGCGCCCGCTGCCGCGGCCAGGACCGCGAGGAGGAACGGACTCGCGATGCGGTCCGCGATGCGCGCCAGGCGCGGCTTGTCGAGCGCCGCCTGCTCCATCAGCGCGACGATGCCGGCAAAGCGCGTGTCCTCGCCGGTGCGGTCGACGCGCATGAGGAGCGGCGCCGCGAGGTTGTGGCTGCCCGCGATGACTTCGTCGCCGGCGCCGCGCGCAAGCGGCCGCGACTCGCCGGTGAGCAGCGCCTCGTCGACGCGGCTCTCGCCTTCGAGCACCGAGCCGTCGGCTGGCACCACGTCGCCGGGCAGCACGCGCACGACGTCGCCGGGTTCGAGGCGCCGCACCGCGACGCGCTCGAAGGTGCCGTCGGCCTGGCGGCGCAGCACCTGCTGCGGCAGGCGGCGCATGAGCGCCTCGAGCGAGCCGGCCGTGCGGTCGCGCAGGCGCCCTTCGAGCAGGCGACCCGACAGCAGGAAGAAGACGAACATCGTCACCGAGTCGAACCACACTTCACCGCCGAGCGGGCCTGCCGGGTCGAACGTGGCGACGGTGCTCGCGGCGAACGCGATCGCGATGCCGAGCGCGACGGGCACGTCCATGCCGACGGTGCGGTTGCGCACGTCGCGCCAGGCCGACTGGAAGAATGGCCAGCAGGAAAAGAGGACGACGGGCAGCGTGAGGACCCACGAGGCCCAGCCGAGCAGGCCGGCGATGTCGCGCGTGATCTCGCCCTCGCCTGCCACGTACGCGGGCCACGCGTACATCATCACCTGCATCATGCAGAAGCCCGCGACGAGCCAGCGCCACAGGAGCAACCGCTGCGCCTTCGCGCGCGGCGCGGCGCCGAGCACGTCGCCGGCGGGAACGGCGCCATAGCCCGCGCGCTGCAGCGCCTCGAGCCAGAGCGAGGGCCTGGTCGACTGCGGCGTCCACTCGACGCGCGCGATCGCCGAGGCGCCGTTGACCTGGGCTGCCGCAACGCCCGGCAGGCGGTTGAGGCTCTCTTCCACCACCAGCGCGCAGGAGGCGCAGTGCATGCCTTCGATGGCGAGGAACGATTCGAAGCGGCCCGGCCCGCCTTTCAGCTCGCGGCTGAACTGGCGCCACTCGGCTGGCTCGTCGAGCGCCGACCAGCCGGGGTCGGGCATCGCTGCGGGGAACGGGGACGCGAGCGCGCCGGCGGTCGAGGACATGCACCAAGCCTATCCAGGCCGGCCTTCGTGGCCCTTGACGAAAGTCAACCGGGCCGCACCCCCGCAAGCCTATGCTCGGTTCGATTGGAGGTGACCATGTACAAGCAGATCCTGGTGAGCACCGACGGCAGCACGCTGTCGAAGAAGGCCGTTCGCGGCGCAGTGGCCCTGGCGGCGCAGGTGGGCGCGGGCGTCGTCGCCCTGCACGTCATGCCGCGCTATCCCATGAGCTACTTCGAAGGCGGCGTCAACATCGACGCGATCGACGTGGCCCGCACTGAGAAGGCGTGGTCGGAGGCGGCGCAGGCCAAGATCGACGAGGCGCTGAAGATCGCGGCGGCGGCGGGCGTGCCCGCCAAGGGCGTGGTGATGCAGTCGGACCTGATCGCCGAGTCGATCCTGGCGGCGGCGCGCAAGCACAAGTGCGACCTGCTCGTGATGGCCTCGCACGGCCGCAAGGGCCTCAAGCGCCTGCTGCTCGGAAGCGAAACCCAGCACGTGCTGACACACAGCGCCCTGCCCGTCCTGGTGCTACGCTGACGTCGGACAACCCCACGAAGGAAAGAGAATGAAGATCCTGTTGGCTGCCGACGGCAGCAAGTTCACCAAGAAGGCGCTGGCCTTCATGGTCGTGCACGAGAACCTGTGCGGCCCCGGCAACGAGGTGCTCGTCCTGCACGTGCAGTCGCCGGTCCCCTCGCGCGTCAAGGCCATGCTCGGCGCATCCGCAGTGGCCGCCTATCACCGCGAGGAAGCGGCCAAGGTGATCGAGCCGGTGCAGAAGTTCCTCGACCGCCACGGTGTCAAGTCGAAGTGCAAGTGGTCCGTCGGCAACATCAGCGAGGAGATCCTGCGCGCAGCCAAGGACGAGAAGGCCGGCCTGATCGTCATGGGCACGCATGGCCACGGCCTGCTGGGCCGCGCGGTGATGGGCAGCGTCGCGCAGCGCGTCGTCGCCCAGTGCGACGTGCCAGTGCTGCTGGTGAAGTGAGGCGCGGGCTGCTGCGCGCCTAGGCGCAGCCCCCGCCGCCGGCGCGCACGAACGACTGGCCGATGGCCAGTGCGAGGTTGCCGCCGGCCGATTCGATCCTCATGCGCGAGCCTTCGACTTCCAGCACGAGCTCGCCCGCCTTCTCGGAGAAGGTGCGCAGGGTGCTGCCCTCGATGCTGCCGCGGACGCTTCGGCTCCGGTCGCGGTAGCGCAGCGTGCCGTTGAACTTGAACAGGTGCTGCGACAGCTCCAGCGTGGCGCCGCGCAGCAGCCCCGCGCCGCACCACAGGCCGCCGACACTCTCCGCGCGCGCCGGGCGCGCGGACTCGGAGGGCTCGTCGCCCTGCGCGAGCGCGGGCGCGCCGGCCAGCGCCAGTGCCAGGGCCAGGCCCGCTGCCGTTGCTTTCGATACTGCCTTCATCCGCACTCCGTGACTACTTGAACAAATCCGCATGCCGCTGGCGCAGGTCGCGCTTGAGCAGCTTGCCGCTCGGGTTCTTGGGCAGGGCGTCCGCGAACACCACGCCCTTGGGGCTCTTGAACGACGCCAGCAAGCTGTTGCAGTGCGCCGTGACCTCGTCTTCCTTCAACGCATTGCCCGCCTTCACGACGACAACCGCGACGACCGCTTCGACCCAGCGCGGGTGCGGAACGCCGATCACCGCGACTTCCGACACGCCCGGCAGCTTGTAGATCGCCTCTTCCACCTCGCGGCCCGAGACGTTCTCGCCGCCGGTCTTGATCATGTCCTTCTTGCGGTCCACGACGGTGATGAAGCCTTCCCCGTCGATCGTCGCCAGGTCGCCCGAATGGAACCAGCCGCCTTCGAACGCGGCCTTCGTCCTCTCGTCGTCGTGGAAGTACCCCAGCATCAGGTGCGGGGACCGGTGCACGATCTCGCCGATCTCGCCCGGCGCCACGTCCTGCATTGCGTCGTCCACGACGCGCGTCTCGACGTTCAGCACCGCCCGCCCGCACGAGCCGGGCTTGCGAAGCTGGTCCTCGGGGCCGAGCATGGTCGCCAGCGGTGCGATCTCGGTCTGGCCGTACAAGTTCCACAAACGCACCTTCGGCAGGCGCGAAGCGAGCTCCTTGAGAACTTCTACCGGCATGATCGATGCGCCGTAGTAACCCTTTGCAAGCGTCGCGAGGTTCGTCGTGTCGAAGAGCGGCGAGCGCAGCAGCGAGATCCAGACGGTGGGCGGCGCGAAGAACGACGTGACCTTGTGCTTCTCGATCAGCGGCAGCAGGTTGTCCGGCACCGGCTTGGCAGTGATCACGTTGGTGGCGCCCGCATAGATCGCGGGGCCGAGGAACACGTCGAGCTGCGCGCAGTGGTACAGGGGCAGCGCGTGCAGCAGCAGGTCGTCCCCCGAGATGCCCGCATCGACGAGGCAGCTCGCGTACTGCCAGATCACCGCATCGTGCGTGAGCATGGCGCCCTTCGGGCTCGACTCGGTGCCGCTGGTGTAGATGATCTGCGCGAGGTCGGTGCCGGCGAGGTCCACCGGCGGCGGCACGCCCGGCGTCGCCGTGAGTTCGTCGAACGTGACCATGCCTTGGGACTGCGTGCTCGCGTCTTCGGACGGCAGCCAGACGAAGTCGCGCACGGCCGTTCCCTGCGCGGCGGCGCTTGCCGTTTCGGCGAGGCCCGAGTCCGTCGCCAGCATCTGCGCACCCGAGTGCTCGAGGATGTAGCGCGCCTCGTCGGCCTTCAGCATGAAGTTGATCGGCACCAGCACGGCGCCAAGGCGCGCCAGCGCATAGCGCATCGCGGCGAACGCATGCGAGTTGCGCGCGAGGATCGCGACGCGCCCGCCCTTTCCCACGCCTCTGCGCGCCAGGCCCGCGGCGAGGCGGTCGACGATGCCATCGAACTGCGCGTAGGTCCAGCGAGTGTCGCCGCAGGCGATGGCGAGCTTGCCCGGCACGCGGCGCGCCGTGCGGTGCAGCAGGTCGGCCAGGGTCTGGCGGCGGACGATCGAATCCATGGTGTGTTCCTCCATCAACGTTGCTGGCGGCGCTGCCGTGCACTGGCAGCGAGGCTTTCGACCACTTCGACGGTGCTTTCCCAGCCGATGCAGCCATCCGTCACGCTCTGGCCGTAGGTGAGGCCCTGGCGCCCGTCGACGATGTCCTGCCGCCCTTCGACCAGGTGGCTCTCGAGCAGGACGCCACAGACCGCGCGCGAGCCGCCCGCGACCTGCCGCGCGAGGTCGGCCGCGACCTCGGGCTGGCGGCGGTAGTTCTTGGCGCTGTTGCCGTGGCTGCAGTCGACCAGCAGCCGCGGCGCGAGCTTCGACGCTGCCAGCGCCGCCGCGGCGCGCGTCACGCTCTGCTCGTCAAAGTTCGGGCCGCCGTTCGCGCCGCGCAGCACGAGGTGCGCGTCCGGGTTGCCCGTGGTGCTGACGACCATCGCGCGGCCGTCCATCGAGATGCTGGGGAAGCGATGCGGCTGCGCGGCGACGTGGATCGCATCGATCGCGATTTCTATGCCGCCGTGCGTCGGGTTCTTGAAGCCGACCGGCGCCGAGAGCGCGGACGCCATCTGCCGGTGCAGCGGGCTTTCCACCGTGCGGGCGCCGATCGCGCCCCAGCCCAGCAGCTCGGCGTAGTACTGAGGCGTGACAAGGTCGAGGATCTCTGAAGCGGCGGGCAGCCCGAGCTGCGCGCAGTCGAGCAGCAGGCGCCGCGCGGTGCGCAGGCCTTCGCCGATGTCGCCCTGCCCGTCGAGCGAGGGATCGTAGATCAGGCCCTTCCAGCCCATGCGCGTGCGCGGCTTCTCGAAATACACACGCATGACGATGAGCAGGTCGTCCTCGACCAGCCGCGCCAGGCCGCGCAGGCGCGTGGCGTACTCCACGGCGGAAGCCGGCTCGTGGATCGAACATGGTCCTGCAATCACGAGCAGCCGGTCGTCCTCCCCGCGCAGGATCCGCCGGATCGCATCGCGCGCTCGCGCGATGCCCGACGCCTGCGCGTCGCTGCACGGCAGCTGCGCGAGCAATTCGCGCGGCGCCGGCAGCGCGTCTTCGCGCGCGATGTGGAGGTCGGAGATACGGTCGGTCATGGCTCGGGAGCCATGCTAACCGCGTTGCGTCAATGCGCGCCGGCGGCAGCGTCGGCGCCGGCGGGCGCCTTGGTCGGGTGGCTCAGCCACACCAGCGGGATCAGCGCGATGAACAGGATCGCAGACAGCCAGAAGAGGTCGTTCGCCGCGAGCATGAACGCCTGCTGGTCGACCAGGCGGTTGAGCTGCGCCAGCGCCTGCTCCTGCGTGAGCCCCGCGCCGGTCAACCCGGAAATCGCCTGCTGCGCGGCAACGCTGCCATTGTTGACCAGCTCCGACAGCTGCGAGTGATGCAGCGCCGCGCGCCGCTCCCACAGCGTCGTGAAGAGCGACGTGCCGAAGGCGCCGGCCGTGATCCGGGCGAAATTGGTCAGGCCCGAGGCCGCGGGAATGCGGTCCGCCGGCAGGCCCGACAGCGTGATCGTGACGAGCGGGATGAAGAAGAACGCCATCGCCACGCCCTGGATGATGGTCGGGATCATCAGCGTCATGAAGTCGGCCTGCGTGTTGAAGCGCGAACGCATCCACAACACGAGCGCGAACACCACGAACGCGAAGCTCGCGTACTTGCGCGGGTCGACCTTGCTCACCGTCTTGCCCACGAGCGGCGATAGAACGATCGCCATCAGGCCAACCGGTGAGAGGATCATGCCCGCGTCGGACGAGGTGTAGCCCATGAACTGCTGCAGCCACAGCGGCAGGATCACGAGGTTGCCGAAGAAGAGCCCGTAGGCGAGCGACGTGGCGAGCGTCCCGGCCCAGAAGTTGCGCCGCGCGAAGAGGCGCAGGTCCACGACGGGATGGTCGTCGGTCAGCTCCCACGCGATGAAGAACGCAAAGCCCACGAGCGCGACGACGGCCAGCGTGACGACGGCCGAGGACGAGAACCAGTCGTGCTCCTTGCCGATGTCGAGCATGATCTGCAGCGCGCCGATCCACAGCACGAGCAGCGCGAGCCCGATCGAGTCGATCGGCAGCTTGCGCGTGGCGCTCTCGCGCTTGCGGTAGATCGCCCACGACGCCAGCGCAGCGACGATGCCCACGGGGATGTTGATGTAGAAGATCCACGGCCAGTTCACGTTGTCCGTGATCCAGCCGCCGAGCATCGGCCCCATCACGGGCGCGACGAGCGTGGTCATCGCCCACATCGCCATCGCGAGGCCGGCCAGTGCGCGGGGGTAGCTCGCGAGCAGCAGCGACTGCGACAGCGGGATCATCGGCCCGGCGACGAAACCCTGCAGCGCGCGGAAGGCGATCAGCGTCGCCATGTTCGGCGCGAGGCCGCACATCAGCGAAGCGATCACGAAGAGGATGACGCTCGCGACGAAGAGCCGCACCTGGCCGAAGCGCTGCGAGAGCCAGCCCGTGAGGGGCACGGCGATGGCGTTCGCGACTGCGAAGCTGGTGATGACCCAAGTGCCCTGGTTCGGGCTGACGCCGAGGTCGCCGGCGATGGCAGGCAGCGAGACGTTGGCGATCGACGTGTCGAGCACGTTCATGAACGTCGCCGCCGACAGGGCGACGGTGCCCCAGAGGCGCGCCGCGCCCTCCAGTGGCTGGACGGGAACCGGGGTCGACATGCTCAGCGCGCCGCGGGACCTGCGGACGACGCCGCTTTCGCGATGGTGCGCGCTTCGGCTTGCGCCGCTGCCAAGTTGGCACGGCCGCGGCCCGAGTTGGCGGCGATCACGCGCCGCACTTCCGCGTCGGCGCCGGTCTCGATGCCGCTGTACGCCTGCGTGGACGTGACGACGCTCGCGCGCGTGGCGTCAGCCAGCGTCTTGCCGTCCTGCTTCGACACGTCGACCTCCGCTTCCATCGACAGGCCCACGCGCAGCGGATTCGCCGACACCTGCGCCGGGTCGAGCGCCACGCGCACGGGCACGCGCTGCACGACCTTGATCCAGTTGCCGGTGGCGTTCTGCGCCGGCAGCAGCGCAAACGCGGAGCCGGTGCCCGCGCCGAGACCGGCGACGGTGCCGTGGTACTCGACACGCTTGCCGTACACGTCGGCCAGCAGCTTGACGGGCTGGCCGATGCGGATCTTGCGCAGCTGCACTTCCTTGAAGTTCGCGTCGACCCAGACTTCCTTGAGCGGGATGATCGACATCAGCGGCGTGCCGGCGGCGACGCGCTGGCCGAGCTGCACCGTGCGCTTGGCCACGTAGCCGTCCACCGGCGCAGGCAAGGCGGCGCGCTGCGTCGCGAGCCATGCTTCACGAACCTTCGCGGCGGCGGCCTGCACGCTCGGGTGCTGCTCGATCGACGTGCCGTCGGTCATCGCCTGGTTGCTCACGAGCTGTTCGCGCGCGGCGGCAACGCCGGCTTGCGCCGCGGCCAGCGCGCTCTTCGCGTTGGCCAGCTGCGTCTGCGCGTGATTGAGTTCCTCGCGGGAGACGGCGCCATTGCCGACCAGCGACTGGCGCCGATTGAGGTCGTCGTTGGCGCGCGCAATGTCGGCCTGCGTCTTGGCCACCTCCGCTTCGCGCAGGTGGACCTGCGCGGCGAGCGAGCCGTTGTTCGCATAGAGAGTGCGGACCTGGCGCACTGTCTGCGCGAGCGTCGCCTCGGCCTGGTCGAGCGCGACTTTCGCGTCGGCCGGGTCGAGCTGCACCAGCGGCTGGCCGGCCTTGACGAAATCGGTGTCGTCCGCGTGGATCGCGAGCACCGTGCCGCCGACCTGCGGCGTGATCTGGATGACGTTGCCCTGCACGTAGGCGTTGTCCGTGGACTCGTAGTGGCTCGCGACGAGCCATTCGTACGCGCCCCAGCCGATGCCTGCGACGGCCACGACGGAAGCGATGGCGGTGAGCGCCTTGCGGCGGCGCAGGTTGCTCGCTGTCGCGGGCGCGGCTTTGTCGTTGCTGGTGTTGTCGTTGCTCATTTCTTTTGCTTCCAGTTCAGCGGGCCGCGAGCGCGGCGTTGGACTCGGGGCGGTAGCCGCCGCCGGTCGCGCGTATCAGTTGCACTTGCGTGTCGAGGGCGCGCGCAGCGAGGTCGACGGCGAGGCGGCGCTGGTTCAGCACCGACGTTTCGGCGGCCAGCACGTTCAGGTACGTGCCGAGGCCCGCGCGGTAGCGTTGCAGCGCGATCTCGTACGCGCCTTCGGCGGCTGCCTGCGCGTCGCGCTGCTCGGCCCGCTGCTTCGCGATCGACTGGCTCGATGCGACCTGGTCGGCCGCTTCGTGGACCGCGTCGATCACCGCGGCGTTGTAGCTTTCGACGGCGGCATCGAGGTCCGCCGTCTTCCCGCGCAGGTTGGCGCGCAGGCGGCCCGCGTCGAAGATCGGCAGGCGCACCGCCGGGCCGACGCCCCATTGGTCGCTGCCGGTCGAGAGCAGCTTGCCGAGGCCGAGCGAGGACAGTCCCGCGAAGGCGACGATGTTGATGTTCGGGTAGAACTGCGCCTTCGCGTTCTTCACGTCGTGGCCTGCCGCTTCAACGCGCCAGCGCGCCGCCGTGACGTCCGCGCGCTGCGCGAGCAGGTCGGCCGGCAGTTCGCGCGGTGTGGCCGCGGCCTTCAGGCGCGCGAGGGACGGTTGCACCGCCACGGGCGTGCGGTTGCCCTGCCCCGTGAGCGCGGCGAGCGCGTTCTGCGCCAGCGTGGCCTGCTCCTGCAGGGCCTCGATCTGCTGGCGTGCTTCCGGCAGCGAGCCTTCGCTCTGGCGCAGTTCGAGATTCGTGTCGAGCCCGGCCCGCACCCTGTCCTGCACGAGGCGGTGCGACTCCTCGCGCTGCTGCAGCGTGCGGCGCGCGACGGCCAGCTGGTCGTTCACCTTGGCCAGCTGGAAGTAGGCTCGTGCGACATTCGAAGCGAGCAGGATGCGCGCGGCTTCCGTGTCCGCGGCGGCGGCCTGTGCTCCATCCAGTGCTGCGTCGAGCGCGGCCTGGTTCTTGCCGAAGAAGTCGAGCTCCCAGTTGGCGTTGAGCTGCAGCGTGCCGTTGTCGCGGATCGAGCCCGCGAGCGGCGGCGGGTACAGGCCGTTGGCGCTGTACTTCTGGCGCATGACGTCGAGCGAGCCGCCGACCTGCGGCAGGGTCGCGGCATCCGCCACTTCCGTCACCGCCTGGGCGCGCGCGAGCCGGGCCCGCGCAACCTTCAGGCCGGGGTTTCCTTCGAGCGCCTGCGCAACCAGCTTGTCGAGCTGCTCGTCGCCGAACTCGCGCCACCAGTCGCCTGCCGGCCTGAACGACGGGGCGCCTCCCGCGACGAGGCCGACCGAAGGCGCCGTGCGCAATGTCGATTGCGGCTCGATGCCCGACATGTTGGCGCAGCCCGCCAACAGCAGCGCCGCGGCCAGCGCGCCGAGGCGCGCACCGTGAATGGGATGGTTCATTGCTTTCCTTGTTCGCGTTCGGCCTGCAGCGCCTGTGCGTTGTCGAGCACGCGCCGCAGCAACGTCTTGAGCACGGTCCACTCCTCGGTGGTGAAGCCGCGCAGGTGGCTGTTCTGCACGCTGCACAGCGCCACCGGGATGCGCGCCGCCGTGGCACGGCCTTCGTCGGTGAGCTCGACGTTGACGACGCGGCGGTCTTCGACCGAGCGCACGCGCCGCACCAGGCCCTTGTCCTCCAGCCGGTCGAGCATGCGCGTGGTGCCGCCCGTGTCCAGCTCGCACGCGCGCGCGAGCTCGGCCACCGTCGAGGCGTGGCCCATGTAGAGCTTGATGAGCGGCATCCACTGCGCGTGCGTCAGGCCGTCGGCCTCGAACTCGGCGTCGATCGCCAGCGACACGTGCGACATGATTCGCCGCATGAGGTAGCCGACGCTGTCTTCCGGGTTGTAGTTGTTGGGCCGGTAGAACGCGGCCGGGCCGGAGCGTGCCGCGGCGGTTGCCTTCGGCGCGCGTTTGCGGCTGGGGGTGGTTGCCATGGGGAGGGATATTAATTGCCTAGGCAAATATTGTCAAGTCTGCCTTTGTTGTGTCAACTGTTGGTTACACTGCTGCCCATGGCCACCAGCCCCCCGATCCGCGCCGCCCGCGACAAGGCATCGCCCCGGTCCCTGTCCGGCCTGCTGCCGTTCATCCGCCCTTACCGCGGCCGCATCGCGCTGGCCGTGGTCTTCCTCGTGCTTGCTGCGGGCGCCACGCTCCTGTTTCCCGTCGCGCTGCGCGGCCTCATCGATGGCGGCCTGAACTCGGCCGACAAGGGACAGAAGCTGGTCGACTTGCGCGAACACTTCCTCGGGCTCTTCGCCGTCGCGGTCGCGCTCGGGTGCTTTTCGGCTGCGCGCTTCTACATGGTGAGCTGGCTGGGCGAACGCGTCACGGCCGACTTGCGCAACGCCGTGTACGCGCACGTCCTGGAGCAGAGCCCGGAATTTTTCGAGACGACGCAGACGGGCGAGGTGCTCTCGCGCCTGACGACGGACACCACGCTCGTGCAGACGGTCGTCGGCTCGCAACTGAGCCTGGGCCTGCGCAACGTCGTGATGGGCATCGGCGCGATCGGCATGCTCGTGTGGACGAACCCGTACATCATGACGCAGGTGCTGCTGATCATCGTGCTCGTCGTGCTGCCGACGATGTGGTTCGGCCGCCGCGTGCGCCGCCTCTCGCGCGCGAGCCAGGACCGTGTTGCGGACTCGAGCGCGATCGCGGCGGAGGTGCTCAACGCGATCCCCGTCGTGCAGAGTTACACGGCGGAGCCGCGCGAGGCCGAGCGCTTCGACAGCGCGACGGAGAACGCCTTCCAGACCGGCGTGAAGCGCACGCGCGCGCGGGCTTTCCTCGTCGCGTTCATCATCATCGCGAATGCCGCCCTGCTGCTGTGGGGCCTGTACCAGGGCACGCAGGCGGTGATCGCCGGGCGCATCACGGCGGGACACCTCGGCGAAACGGTGGTTTACGTGATCATCCTTGCGGGCGCGGTGGCCGTGCTCGGCGAGGTGTACGGCGACCTGCTGCGCGCGGCCGGCGCCACCGAGCGGCTAATGGAACTGCTGGACAGCCGCTCACCGGTCACGTCACCGGCCCACCCGATCGCGTTCTCGCCCGCGCAGGGCGGCAGCGCCGTGGCGTTCGAGAAGGTCACGTTCCACTATCCCTCGCGTCCCGCCACGCCGGCCTTGCGCGACTTCGACCTCGCCGTCGCGCCCGGCGAGACGGTGGCGCTCGTCGGGCCCAGCGGCGCCGGCAAGAGCACGGTGTTCCAGCTGCTGCTGCGCTTCTACGACCCGGCGCAGGGCCGCATCGTGCTCGACGGCGTCGCCACGAACGAAGTGGCGCTGCACGACCTGCGCGGCCGCATCGCCATCGTGCCGCAGGAGGCGGTGATCTTCTCGAGCAGCGCGCTGGAGAACATCCGCTACGGCAAGCCCGGCGCGAGCGACGAGGAGGTGATGGCGGCGGCGAGGGGGGCGTTCGCCCACGACTTCATCATGGCGCTGCCCGAAGGCTACGGCACCTTCCTCGGCGAGCGCGGCGTGCGGCTTTCGGGCGGGCAGCGCCAGCGCATCGCGATCGCGCGCGCGATGCTGAAGAACCCGCCGCTGCTGCTGCTCGACGAAGCGACGAGCGCGCTCGACGCGGAGAGCGAGCGCATGGTGCAGGCGGCGCTCGAGTCCGCGATGCGGGACCGCACGACGATCGTCATCGCGCACCGCCTCGCCACGGTGCAGCAGGCGGACCGCATCATCGTGCTGGACCACGGCCGGATCGTCGAACAGGGGACGCATGAATCGCTGGTGTCGGCGAACGGCGTCTATGCGCGCCTCGCAGCCCTGCAATTCATGGACTGATTACTGCAGCGGTTCCTTCAGGGCCTTCGGGATCGGCAGCGGCATGACGCCGATGCCCTCTTCCAGCAACGCCTCGGTTTCCTCGCGCGTGGCCTGGCCTCGGATGCCGCGCTCCTGCGACTCGCCGTAGTGGATGCGGCGGGCTTCCTCGGGAAAGCGCTCGCCGACGTCCTCGGTCCTGGCCATCACTTCGCGCACCATCTTCATCCACGCGGCCTGCATGCCGGCATCGGGAACATTGGCGACGTCGTTGCGCGTTTCCGGTGCGGCGGCGCCGAGGTTGATCCGCGGCGCGCTCGGCAGCTTGCTCACCGACGTGTCGGCGCAGAGCGGGCACTCGACGAGGCCGCGCCCGAGCTGGCCGCGGAATTCATCTTCCGACGCGAACCAGCCTTCGAAGCCGTGGCCGTTGGAGCACTGGAGGTTGAGGACCTTCATGACACTCCAATTATGGGCGCCAATCGATTTTCCAGGTCCCGGCGAGGAAATTCTGCAGCCACAGGGCGCCAGCCAGCGTCTTCGCGTCGGTCACGGTGCCGTCCCTGCACCACGCCATCAGTTCCTGCGGCGTCGCGGTGATCACTTCGAGGAACTCGCCTTCATCCAGCGTGGCCTTGTGCAACGTGAGGCCGCGCGCGAACCAGATCTCGATGAACTCCGTCGAGTACGAAATGACGGGGTGCAGCACGCCGGCGAGCGCCCATTCCTTCGCCGAGTAGCCGGTTTCCTCGAGCAGCTCGCGCTTGGCGCATGCAAGGCGGTCTTCGCCCGGGTCGAGCTTGCCGGCGGGGAATTCGACCATCACGGCGTGCATCGGGTAGCGGTACTGGCGCTCGAGCACGAGGCGGCCGTCGTCGAGCAGCGGGATCACCATCACCGCGCCGGGATGCACCACGTATTCGCGCGTGGCCCGCGAGCCATCGGGCAGCTCGACCTGGTCGCGGAACGCGTGCAGGAAATTGCCCTTGAGGATCTCCTCGCTCGCCAACTTGCGTTCGACGAGATGCTCGTCGCGCTTCGGATCCTTGCCGCCGGCCATCTCAGTGGCGGCCGTGCTTCCAGAGGAAGCGCCAGACGAAACCGGGGAATGCGAACACCAGGAAGAGCGCCGCCGTCACGGCGTAGAACTCCCAGCCCTGCGCCGCGACCTGGCCCGCGCGGTTCTCCAGCGCCAAACCCAGCCCGCCGACGATGAAGTAGAGGACGACGAGTTCAGCGAGCCGGATGGCCAGCGACTTGCCATGGGCCAGCGGCACCACCGCCAGCAGCCGCTGCGAGAAGAAAGGCAGGTTGGCCGCGACGAGCGCCGCGACGATCACGATCCAGATCGATACTGCCTGGGACACGGCGCTCTCAGGTCGCCAGCGTCTTCACGATAGCGTTGAAGCAGAGCGTCATCAGGCCGCCCGGCAGGATGCCGAGGATCAGCACCAGCGCGCCGTTGAGCGACAGCACCGCGCGCACATCGGCCGGCGCGGACACGGTGGTCGCCGTGATCGGCGCGTCGAAGTACATCACCTTGATGACGCGGATGTAGTAGAACGTGCCGATCAGCGACATGATCACGGCGAACACGGCGAGGCTGATGTAGAGCGTCTGGCCCGACGAGATCAGCGCCTGCAGCACGGCGAGCTTGGCGTAGAAGCCGACCAGCGGCGGGATGCCGGCCAGCGACAGCAGGCACACCGCCATGACGCCGGCGTACAGCGGGCTGCGCTGGTTCAGGCCCGCGAGGTCGGTGATCTCTTCGCTCTCGAAGCCTTCTCGCGCGAGCAGCAGGATGATGCCGAAGCTGGCAAGCGTCGTCAGCACGTACGTGACGACGTAGAACATCGCCGCGCTGTACGCGTACTGCGCGTTCATGGTGTTGCCGTTCACCACGCCGGCCGCGAGGCCGAGGATCACGAATCCCATCTGGGCGATCGTCGAATACGCCAGCATGCGCTTCAGGTTGGTCTGCGCGATCGCCGCGAGGTTGCCTATCAGCAGCGAGCCGACGGCGAGGATCAACAGCATCTGCTGCCAGTCGAGCGCGAGCGGGATCATGCCTTCCACCAGCAGGCGGATCGCGATGCCGAAGGCGGCGAGTTCCGGGGCCGAGCCGATCATCAGCGTGATCGCCGTCGGCGCGCCCTGGTACACGTCGGGGATCCACATGTGGAACGGCACCGCGCCGAGCTTGAAAGCGAGGCCGCAGACCACGAACACGAGGCCGAACACGAGCACGTCGTGGCGGATGCGGCCGCTGCCCACGGCCTTGAACACTTCACCGAGGTCGAGCGAGCCCGTGGCGCCATAGATCATCGACAGGCCGTACAGCAGGAAGCCGCTGGCCATCGCGCCGAGCACGAAGTACTTCATCGCCGCTTCCGTCGACATCGCGTGGTCGCGGCGCAGCGCCACGAGCGCATAGCTGCACAGCGTGAGCAGTTCGAGGCCGAGGTAGATCACGAGGAAGTTGCTGCCCGAGATCATCACGAAGATGCCCAGCAGCGAGAACAGCGCCAGCGTGAACATCTCGCCGCCGCGCATCATCCCTCGGTCGGCTGCGTAGGGCCGGCCGTAGACCAGGCACACCATCATGGCGAGCGTGGCGAAACACTTGAGCCAGTTGGCCATCGGGTCGCTCACGACCATGGTGCCGAAGGCGTAGAAGGTCTGGTTCTCGGAGCCGAGCACGGCCGTGGCGTACGCGACGAGCGCGAGCGTGGCCATGGTGAGCGCGTAGGTGAGCGTGCGCAGGCGGGACTTCACGCCCAGGTCCACCATGGCGATCAGGCAGGCCATCGCCAGCAGGAGCAGCTCCGGCGCGATGATGATGAGGCTAGCTTTGTCGAGCATCTCGTTCTTTTCCGTTCACAGTTTCGACGCGGCGACGTGCTTGAGGAATTCGGCCACCGACACGTTCATCACGTCGGTGAACGGCTTCGGGTAGATGCCCATGTAGAGCACCGCGATGGCGAGCAGCGACAGCATCAGGAACTCGCGGCTGTTGATGTCCGTGAGCTCCTTGACGTGGTCGTTGGCGACCGGGCCGAGGTACACGCGCTTGAACATCCACAGCGTGTAGGCCGCGCCGAAGATCAGCGCCGACGCCGCCGCGAACGCGAGCCAGAAATTCGCCTTCACCGCGCCGAGGATCACCATCCACTCGCCGACGAAGCCGGCCGTCGCGGGCAGGCCGCAGTTGGCCATGGAGAACAGCAGCGCGAACGCCGTGAAGTTGGGCATGGTGTTGACCACGCCGCCGTAGCTGGCGATCTCGCGGGAATGCACGCGGTCGTACAGCACGCCGATGCAGAGGAACATCGCGCCCGACACGAAGCCGTGCGCGATCATCTGCACCAGGCCGCCGGCCACGCCCAGGTCGTTGAAGATGAAGAAGCCGAGCGTGACGAAGCCCATGTGCGCGACGGACGAGTAGGCCACGAGCTTCTTCATGTCCTGCTGCACCATAGCGACGAGGCCGACATAGACCACGGCGATCAGCGACAGGGCGATCATGAACCACGCCCACTCGTGCGACGCATCGGGCGCGATCGGCATCGAGAAGCGCAGGAAGCCGTACGCGCCGAGCTTCAGCATGATCGCGGCCAGCACGGCGGAGCCGCCCGTGGGTGCCTCGACGTGCACGTCCGGCAGCCACGTGTGGACCGGCCACATCGGCACCTTCACCGCGAACGCGGCGAAGAACGCGAAGAAGAGCAGCGTCTGCGCCGTGGAGCCGAGCGGCAGCTTGTGCCACGTCAGGATGTCGAAGCTGCCGCCCGCCTTGCTGTACAGGAACACCAGCGCGATCAGCATCAGCAGCGAGCCGAGCAGCGTGTACAGGAAGAACTTGAAGGCCGCGTAGATCTTCCTCGGCCCGCCCCAGATGCCGATGATCAGGTACATCGGGATCAGCGTCGCCTCGAAGAACGTGTAGAAGAGGATGCCGTCCAGCGCGCTGAACACCCCGATCATCAGGCCCGAGAGGATCAGGAACGCGGCCATGTACTGGTTCACGCGCTCGGTGATCACTTCCCACGCGGAGATCACGACGATGACCGTGATGAACGCGGTGAGCAGGACGAACCACAGCGAGATGCCGTCGACGCCGAGGTTGTAGAACACGTTGAAGCGCTCGATCCACGGCGCCTTCTCCGTGAACTGCATCGCGGCCGTGGTCAGGTCGAAGCGCGTGTACAGCGGGATCGTGACGAGGAAGCTCGCCACGGCGCCGATGAGCGCAATCCAGCGCACGGTGCGCGCCTGGTCGTCGCGTCCCAGCGCGAGCAGCACGACGCCGAAGAAGATCGGCGTCCAGATGGCGAGGCTCAGCAATCCCATTCTTGATCTTTCCGCTTCTTCTTGTTCATTGGCCGAGCCCGAGGAGCCGCATGATGGTTTCGTGCCAGACGAACCACGACATGAGGACGAACACGCCGAGGATCATCGCGAAGGCATAGTGGTAGATGTAGCCGGTCTGCACCCAGCGCACGACGCCGGCCACCCAGCCCACGCCGCGGGCGCTGCCGTTGACCATGGCGCCGTCGATGATCGCCTCGTCGCCGCCCTTCCACAGGCCGACGCCGAGCGCGCGCGCGCCACGGGCGATGACGTTCTCGTTGAACCAGTCCATGTAGTACTTGTTGTCCAACAGCGTGTAGAGCGGTTCGACGCGACGCTTGATCGCCGCGGGCAGCGCCGGGTTCACGAGGTACATGTACCAGGCGCAGACGACGCCGGCCAGCGCCAGCCAGAACGGCAGCGACGTGAGGCCGTGCAGCGCCATGCGCACGGGCCCGTGGAATTCCTCGGCCAGCTTGGCCATAGCCTCGTGGCGGCCGTCGACGACGATCGCGCCCTTCATCAGCTCGCCGAACAGCATCGGCTCGATGGTGAGGAAGCCGATGACGACAGAGGGGAACGCCAGCAGCAGCAACGGCGCCGTCACGACCCAGGGCGACTCGTGCGGCGTGTGGTCGCCGTGGTGCCCGTGGTCGTCGTGGTGGTCGTCCCCATGGTCCGCGTGATGCGCGTCCGGGTTCTGGTCGAAGCGCTCCTTGCCGTGGAACACCAGGAAGTACATGCGGAATGAATAGAAGGCCGTGACGAAAACGCCCGCCATCACCGCGAAATAAGCGAAGCCCGAGCCCCACACATGGCTGTGGTGCGTGGCCTCGATGATCGAGTCCTTGGAATAGAAGCCCGCGAAGAGCGGCGTGCCGATCAGGGCGAGCGAGCCGAGCAGCGAGGTGATCCAGGTGATCGGCATGTACTTTCGCACGCCGCCCATCCAGCGGATGTCCTGGTTGTGGTGCATGCCGATGATCACGGAGCCGGCCGCGAGGAACAGCAGCGCCTTGAAGAACGCGTGCGTCATCAGGTGGAACACCGCGACGGAGTACGCCGAGGCACCGAGCGCCACGGTCATGTAACCGAGCTGCGAGAGCGTGGAATACGCGACCACCCGCTTGATGTCGTTCTGGATGATGCCGAGGAACCCCATGAACAGGGCCGTGATCGCGCCGATGACGATCATGAACGACAGCGCCGTGTCGGACAGCTCGAACAGCGGCGACATGCGCGTGACCATGAAGATGCCGGCTGTCACCATCGTCGCCGCGTGGATGAGCGCGGAGATCGGCGTCGGGCCTTCCATCGAATCGGGCAGCCACACGTGCAGCGGGAACTGCGCGCTCTTGCCCATCGCGCCGATGAAGAGGCAAATGCAGATCACGGTGATCAGCATCCATTCGGTGCCGGGGAAGCCGAGCTTGGCGAGGTCACCCGCCTTGGCGAACGCTTCGGCGTAGCTGAGCGTGCCCGCGTAGGCCGCGATCAGGCCGATGCCGAGGATGAAGCCGAAATCGCCGACGCGGTTGACGAGGAAGGCCTTGAGGTTGGCGAAGATCGCCGTCGGCTTGGTGTACCAGAAGCCGATCAGCAGGTACGACACGAGGCCCACCGCTTCCCAGCCGAAGAACAGCTGCAGGAAGTTGTTGCTCATCACGAGCATCAGCATCGAGAACGTGAAGAGCGAGATGTACGCGAAGAAGCGGTTGTAGCCCTCGTCTTCCTCCATGTAGCCGATGGTGTAGATGTGGACCATCAGCGACACGAAGGTCACGACGCACATCATCATCGCCGTCAGCCCGTCGATGAGGAAGCCGACTTCCATCTTCAGGCTGCCGACGGTCATCCAGTTGTAGATCGTCTCGTTGAAGCGCGCGCCGTCGAGCGCGACGCTCTTGAGCGTCATCGCCGAGATGACGAACGCGATGAATACGCCCAGGATGCACAGCGTGTGCGAGAGGCGCCGCCCGAACCAGTTGCCGCCGAAGGTGGTGCCGAGCACGCCGGCCAGGATGGCGCCCGCCAGCGGTGCGAGCGGGACGGCGAGGAGCGTCGAGGCGTTGAGGGTTGCGCTCATGTTCTTGTATGTTTTTGATGAACCTGCGGTTCAGCCCTTGAGCGTGTTCAGCTCGTCGACGTTGATGTTCGACTTGTTGCGGAACAGGAGCACGAGGATGGCGAGGCCGATCGCGGATTCCGCCGCGGCGACGGTGAGGATGAAGAACACGAAGACCTGCCCGTGCATGTCGTTCAGGTAGTACGAGAACGCCACGAAGTTCATGTTCACCGCCAGCAGCATCAGCTCGATGGCCATCAGCAGCACGATGAGGTTGCGGCGGTTCAGGAAGATGCCGATCACGGACAGCGCGAACAGCATCGCGCCGAGCGACAGGAAGTGGCCGAGGGTGAGTGTCATTGCTTGGCCTCCCCGGCAGCCGGCGCAGGATCGGCCGGCGGCGGCGCGACCATCGTGGGCGAGAGTTTCACGATCGAGAGGCGGTCGCCCGCCTTCACGCGGACCTGGTCGGCCGGGTCCATGTGGCGGCTGTCCTTGCGCTCGCGCAGCGTCAGCGCGATGGC